>JAEEGF011903347.1_pt1 | contig 14758 bp, 8 predicted proteins | sample 9134171 | NCBI WGS metagenome assembly JAEEGF01 (sample SAMN16246542, study PRJNA631951) | gut metagenome | biome: gut microbiome; feature: rumen; material: AP-attached | host: Bos | place: Iran: Karaj | collected 2018-10 | reverse complement strand
GGAAACAAGTTTGTCATTCTGAAGGAACGAAATGACTGAAGAATCCAAGGCGAAGCCGCAAGTAGACGGCTTCGCCTTTGGTTTTTAGAATAAAACTGATCTTTATTTATGAAAAAGAATATCCTCATATTCATATTGCCACTCCTGTTATGCTCATGTGGAGATGAACTTCAGGAGAATGCCGGAAGAATGGAGTTTGCCAGTCTGTCGGATATTAAGGTTGACGATGACTTTTGGCTGCCTTATTTTTATATCCACAAGGATGTGACACTCCCTATCTGCGTCAGTTGGGCTGAAAGCCACATTGACTCATCTCTGGTTTCCAAAGCGGTCGAGGGTATAGGATATTCCCTACAGTTTGAGAAGGATCCGGAACTTTCTGCCCAACGGGCTTCCCTGATCACAAGTTTGAAAAGCCAGTCTGGCCTCCATCAGCCTTCCCCAGACTCTTGTGATGTCAGCGCTTCCGTGTCAAGAATATTCAGTGACGCGCGGTACTTGAAGATGACCGGCGATGGGAAATATGCTGAAGATTTGGAACAGACTATGTTAAACAAAGTGCTCCCGTGCGTTTCCCTTAAAGGGGATCGTTTCTTCAGTTATTCTCCGATGTCGTCTGAAGGAGGTAACCAACGGCAATCCATCGAAGATAACCCTGCGGCGGCAATGGAACTTTTCATGGCTTTGCCTTCTGTCGGCAATTACGTGTATGGCACATCGAAGGATGCTCTGTGGGTAAACCTTTACATGGGTGGAGATGCCGGAATAAAAGTGGCGGGAGAAAACATTGTGGTTCATCAATCAACCTCTTACCCGTGGGATGGCGATGTCGTTCTTCAACTCGAACTCAAAAGACCTGTTAAGACAGATATCCGCCTTCGGATCCCGTTTTGGTGTAAGGATTACACCCTGACTGTAAATGATAGTGCCATTGAGAAAGCGATAATGGATGCCGGATATGTGGTTCTTACCCGAAAATGGCGCGATGGCGACAAAATCGAACTCATTCTTGACATTCCGGTAGAAGTCGTCGATTCTGGACTGTGGGGAGAAATAGAAGCTGGCAAGCGGATTCTGAAGCGCGGCCCGCTTGTCTATTGCATCGAAGAGGCTGATAATCCGGAATCGTTTGATACTCTTTATCTTTCAGATGGTTTGGAATACCGCTTGGATAAGCTCCCTAAGAAGGAATGGTGGGGACATGAGCTAATGCGGATTTCGGCTCAATTATCTGAATCCCAGTCTCTGATCTTAATCCCGTATTTCGCTTGGGGCAACCGGGCTCCAGGGAAGATGGAGGTATTCATCCCTTTTGCCTCTGAATAGTAGATCTTTCGGCCGTGCCGCTTTTTATGCGGCCTAAGGTGATTTTGTAAAATATATTTTATAAATTTGTAAAGTTTATTTTACAAAAGCATGTTTGAAAGACAACACCTCGCTATCCTTAAGTCGAGGATGGCGGAGCCGAGAAGAAGAATACAAATTGTCATGGGTCCCCGTCAAGTCGGGAAATCTACCATGGTGGGACAATTTGTTGATCAAGCGGAGGTTCCGTGTGATTTCTTCGCCGCTGACGGAGTCAGCCGCTTCGATATTTCATGGATCGCCAACAGATGGCAGGAATCCCGTTTGAAGATGGATATCCATGGTGAGACTGAAAGGATATTGATTATCGATGAGATTCAGAAAGTCGATAATTGGAGTGAGCAGGTAAAGAAAGAGTGGGATGAGGACACACGTGCGGGAAGGAACTTGAAGGTGATCCTTCTCGGTTCTTCTCGTGTTCTGCTCCAGAAAGGGCTTGAGGAATCTTTGGAAGGACGCTTCGAGACTCTCAAGATGGGTTTTTGGGAGTGGCCCGAGATGCGGGATGCCTTTGGGTTCAGCATTGACCAGTTCATCTATTTTGGAGGCTTTCCAGGCTTGGCTCCGGACGTCTGTGACGAGGACAGATGGAGAGATCTTATTGAAGATACGATAATCTCACCTATCCTTTCCAGGGATATTCTGGAAGTGGATGAGATCAGGAACCCATCACTGCTCCGTCAGGTTTTCGAGATCGCTTGTATGGAGTCGGCCAAAGAGTTATCACTCACCAAGATGCAGGGGACTATGAATAACGGGACGGTACCTACTATCAAAACCTATCTGGACATCTTGAACAAGACAATGACAGTTTGTCCCCTACAGAAGTATTCCCCTTCGGAAATAAAAGAGAAGCAATCTGTGCCTAAGATGCAAGTCTATAATAATGGATTTCGTAACAGATATGGCCTCTACACATTTACCCAAGCCAGGACAAATCCTGCGGAGTGGGGACGACAGGTTGAATCCGCTGTCGGAGCCTTCTTGGCAAATCGCTCAGTGCTGGACAGTTTTGAGCTTTTATATTGGAGAAATGATAAAAAGCAAGAATGCGATTATGTCTTGAAGAAAGGTCAGGCACTTGTGGCGATCGAGGTCAAGAGTGGAAGGGCAGATGACACATCAGGTTTCGAGAAATTCAAGGAGATATACTCAGACCGGATTGTCTCATCCTTAATTGTCGGTCCCGAAGGACTTCCTCTGGAAGATTTCTTCCAGCTGGGTATAAAGAATCTTTTCAGAAGTTTATAGCGGTAAAGTTTATGGTCATAAAGATTAGACAACTGATTATTATTTCCGCTGCCATTTTAGCGGTAGCATGCGCCGGGAACACGAATACCGTCAAGGAGGTTAATCCATTTATCGGCACGGCTTTGGACGGGCACACTTATCCCGGAGCGACAGCTCCTTTCGGTCTTGTGCAGCTGAGCCCGGACACGCCGAATGGCGGAGTGGCCGGTTATCATGACTCCGACAGCCTGATTCTCGGATTCTCCCACACCCATCTGAGCGGCACCGGACAGGGGGATCTGGGAGACTTCCTTTTTGTGCCGATAATTGGGGAAGTAGCTAAGAATGAGGACGGTTTCGTGGTTGAGCCGAAACCTTTCTCGCATGAGGATGAGAAAGCCAGCGCCGGGTATTATAGTGTAAGGCTTCCGGCCCTTCGACAGGCTCAGGGACCGGAGAAAAAAGCTCAGGGACCGGAGTCCAGCATCGTCGCCGAGTTGACGGCGCTGCCCCACACGGGCTGCCACAGATATTCTTTTTCCGGAAAAGGGGAGAGGAGGATCTTGGTGGACCTCAAGCATAACGTGGGCTCGACCCGTCCTGACGGAATATCTTTCCGGAAAGTGTCGGATACCCAGATTCAAGGCGGCCGCCACGTTCAAGGATGGTCTCCAAGCCGGTGGGTGTATTTCTCAGCCCTTTTTTCAGCCCCTTTCACCAGTTGCGAGCCTGACGGGCATGACCGCTATCTGCTGACCTTCCCGGAGGATCTGGATGAGCTGACTATCAGCGTCGGGATCTCTGCTGTTGATGTGGAAGGCGCTGAGAATAACCGGATTGCGGAGATGGCTGAGCCGGATTTCGAGACTGCGCTCAAGGCCTCGGAAACCCTGTGGAGCGAAAGCCTCGGGAAAGTGGTCGTCGAAGGAGGAAGCAAGGAGAGACGGAAGGTGTTTTACACGGCGCTATATCACAGCCAGATTGTGCCTAATCTGATGACTGATGTTGACGGCCGCCACAAAAACCACCTCGGGGAAGTAAAGACAGCACCGCAAGGATTCTATTCGCCCTTGTCCCTCTGGGACACCTTCCGCAGCTGGAACCCGCTGATGACCATCCTGAAGCCGAACCTTGTAGGTGGCATGGTGTCCAGTATGCTGGACATGTACGACATTGATGGCCAGCTCCCTCTTTGGCCGCTTTGGGGAATGGAGGTGGATTGCATGATCGGCTACCACTGCGTTTCCGTGATCGCTGACGCCTGGCTCAGGGGAATCCGTGGTTTCGACGGGGAGAAAGCCCTTAAGGCCATGATCGAAACATCAAATTCATATCCCGCGACCGACTGGTACAACAAATACGGTTATATTCCTTGCGACTTCACCCCTCAGTCCGTCTCGATGACCCTTGAATATGCCTACGATGACTGGTGCATAGCCCGGATGGCCGAATCGCTCGGCCATGCTGACATCGCGGCTGAATATGACGCCAGGGCGCTCCGCTACCGGAATGTCTTCGATCCCGCCACTGGTTTCTTCAGAGGAAAGAACTCCGATGGCAACTGGCGGTCACCATTCACTCCCGACGGGACCAGCAGGGAGTCCTCCCGCGATTACACCGAGGCCACAGCCTGGCAGTATCGTCATTTCATGATCCATGATGTCGCGGGCTTCGCCTCTTTGATGGGAGGTGCCCAAGCCGCCAAGGCTTCTTTGGACTCCTTGTTCTCAGAGGGTTACGATGATCTTGAAGGCCATGCCGAGTGGTTCGTCACTGGCAGGATCGGCAAATATGCCCACGGCAACGAGCCAAGCCATGCCACCGCATGGTTGTACACGGCACTTGGTGATCCTTCGTCCTCCCAGCGCTATGTCAGGGAAATCATTGACAATCTCTACTCTACCGGACCCGACGGACTCTGCGGCAATGAGGACTGCGGCCAGATGAGCGCCTGGTACATTTTCGGGGCGCTTGGCTTCTATCCTCTCTGTCCCGGCACCGGTGAATATGTGTTCTCCGCCCCGGTATTCCCCAAGGCCACAATTTCCCTCGGAAACGGGAAACAATTGATTATCACCGCGGACCATCCTGAATATCAGTACATAAAAGAAGTCACTCTCAATGGTGAGCCGGTCCAGGCGCAGTTTATTACCTTTGAACAATTGATGAGTGGCGGAGAGTTATCCTTCAAACTTTCCAAAGAGCCTTGCCACGATCGCGATGCCCTCAAGGCCCCGTATTCATTGTCGGATGGCAAGGTCGTCTCGACCCCGTATCTGGCTGGGGACCCCCGGTTCTTCGACAATGAATTTATGGCCGAACTCCGTACCCGAACCGAAGGAGCCCAGATCCGTTATTGGTTTGACGGCGAGGACATGCCGGTGGCCCTTGAGGTTTATGAGAAACCAATCCGAATAGATCATGATGTCTATCTGGTGGCTCAGGCATTCAAGGATGGGTTCGAGCCGAGTCCAAAGATGGTAGTCCATGCTTTCCCGATAGATTATCTGCCGGCCAAGAAGGTCTCAGGCTTGGCTTCGGGATGCCGTTACACTTATCATCAAGGAGAGTTCAAGAACTCGGCCGGCGTGCTTGCGTCCCCGGTTGTCTCAAAAGGCATTATGCCTTCTCCTTCAATTGATTCCGCTCCTGATGCCGACCACTTCGGCTATGTGTTCACCGGTTATGTGGATGTTCCGGAGGATGGCCTCTGGGAGTTTGCCCTCCGCAGCGACGATGGCAGCATCTTGGAGATTGACGGCCGTCTCACGGTCAACAACGACGGCTCCCATTCCGACTACACCGCCACCGGGCAGATAGCTCTCAGGAAGGGACTCCATTCCTTCCGGCTCGTTTATCTTGAGGATTTCGAGGGACAGGTGCTGGGCTGGAGCTGGAAGGCTCCCGGATCGGACAAGTTTAAGGTTATTACAGAGACTAACATTTATCATTGAATTGAATATGAGATATTATTTACCGATTATTCTGATGTTGTGCGCCGCTTGCTCAACGTCACCAAAGCAGAAGACAGAGAATGTGCCGGTAAATGCGGAGTTTATCCCGGCCGCTTCTCATGAGAACGGATGGTTGAAGAGAGGTGAGGGTCCGGTTCTGGGCGGCCCCGAGCTCGGAACATGCTTCGATGTCAACGTCATTCCGGATGGCCCAGCCAAATACAACATGTATTTCTCTTGGCGTCCGAAAAAAGCGATAGCCCTCTCCAGGAGTGAAGACGGTGTCAATTGGACTGAGCCGAAGATAGTCCTTGAATATGACGAGTCGAGCGGCTGGGAAGATAACCTCAACCGGTCATGCACCTTGTTTCTGGACGGAGTTTATCACATGTGGTACACCGGACAGGCAAGGGGCTACAGCAAGATCGGCTACGCTGTCTCGCTCGATGGGGAGACTTTCGAGCGTGTCACGACTGATCCTGTCATGGTGCCGACGTACAACTATGAGGGATATTCCGTGATGAATCCCTATGTCCTTTACGATGACGACAAGGAGGTGTACCGGATGTGGTACGCTTGCGGTGAGACTTATGAACCGAATATGATCGCTTACGCCGAGTCTAAAGACGGTCTGAACTGGGAGCGTTCACCACTTAATCCCATATTCGTCAAAGGCGATGGTTGGGAGCAGGACCGGATCGGCGGTTGCGAGGTGCATCGTCTTCCTGACGGCCGGTTCATTATGTTCTACATCGGATATTCAGACATCAATACCGCCCGCATCGGAGCGGCAATTTCCCCGGACGGGATTCGCCAGTGGGAACGATTGGACGCCAATCCCTTGGTTGAGCCGACAGAGGGATATTTCGATGCTTCCGCCTGCTACAAGCCCAGCGTTTTCCGCGATGAGGAGAACGGACGTTGGCAGCTTTGGTATAATGGTCGGAACGAAGGAGCGGAATATGTCGGCTATGCGGTGCATGAAGGTTTAAAACTTGATTAAACTCTGGGATTCTTAATGAGGGCCACATCAATACTCACTTTGGGAGTCATTCTCGCCACTATCCTCAGTTCCTGTGGAATGGATAACGGCCCGGCCTCGTTGGTCAACGTGTTCAATGGGACTGATGTCGATGGGAATACCCATCCGGCCGCCACGCTCCCTTTCGGCGCTATCCAGCTGGGACCTGACACAAGCCCCGACCGGACTTCAGGCTACCATTACAAGGATTCGGTGATAGTCGGTTTCAGCCACAATCATCTTTCTGGGACAGGCTGCCCGGACTTCGGGGATTTCCTTTTCACCCCGACTTTGACCGGGAAGGCCGAGCCGCTGTCTTTCTCGCACAGTGACGAATATGCCCGCCCGGGCTATTACAAGGTGGATTTCCCGGCGGGGATCACCGCTGAGATGACCGCTGATGTACACACGGGCGTACATAGATATATTTTCAAGGGCAAAGGAACCCCTCAAATCCAGGTTGATGCGGAGTATTGCATCGGTTGGTGGAGCAAGGCGTTGAAAGCTGTCCTGGAAACTGACGGGCCGAACCGCCTGAAAGGAGAGAGGAACACCTGGGCATGGGCTCATGGGCGGGACAGTTATTTCTCCGCCGAGTTCTCGGTCCCTTTCGAGAAAGTGGAAGAGGTCGGTCGTGGTAAGTTGCTGCTGACTTTCCCGGAGGGAACAAAAGAGGTGACAGTTTTCGCCGGACTCTCCGGAGTGAGCCAGAAGAATGCCGAGGCAAACCGTCTCGCAGAGACGGAAGGAGCCTCATTTGACGACATTCTCTCAAAGGCTGAGGCCCTCTGGGATGCGGCTCTGGGCAAGATTAAAGTCGAAGGTGGCCCAACGGATGTTTTCTACACTAATTTCTATCACACTTTCGTGACTCCCAACCGCATTGATGATGTTGACGGAAGTTTCATCGACGAGCGTGGAAGGGACGGTAAGACCAATAAGCCTTTCTACTCGACATTATCCATTTGGGACACTTTCCGCAGTTGGCACCCCCTCCAGACCATCCTGGATCCGGGCCTGGTCACCGACATGATTAACAGCATGCTGAACATGTACGACTGTTCCGGAGAGCTTCCTGTCTGGCCGCTCTCGAGTTTCGAGACAGGGTGCATGATCGGCTACCACAGCGTCTCTGTAATCGCTGACGCCTGGCTGCGTGGAATTGGAGGTTTCGACGGAGAGAGGGCGCTGGAGGCCATGGTCACGTCATCCAAAAACAACGAGGTAAACACCTCGGAACTCTACGCCACCCACGGCTTCGTCCCGGCCGACCTGAAGGCCGAGACCGCTTCCAGAACCCTGGAGTACGCCTACGACGACTGGTGCATAGCCAGAATGGCTGAAAGCCTGGGCCACAAGGACATCGCTGATGAATATTACCAAAGGGCAGCCAATTACCGCAACATTTTCGATCCTGTCACGGGCTTTATCCGGGGAAGGAAACTGGACGGCAGCTGGGCGAGAGCTTTCGAGCCGCTTCTACTCTCCGAGGATTTCACGGAGGCCACTCCTTGGCAATACAGGTTCTTCGCCCCGCATGATCTTGCCGGGATGGAATACCTTATGGGAAGCCGCGAGGCGATGGCCGCGGCCGCTGATTCCCTATTCAGCTACGATCCCTTGGGAAAATCGTCTTATGCCTCTGAACTAGGTGGCGCGAAAGGCCAATATGCCCATGGCAATGAGCCTGGTCATTCCTTGCCGTGGATTTATTACTGGCTTGGGGAGCCTTCCAAGAGTCAGGAGATTGTACGTTGGATCCTTGAGAACGCATATTCCTCGGCCCCGGACGGAGTCTGCGGCAACGAGGACTGCGGCCAGATGAGCGCCTGGTACATTCTTGCTTCTTTAGGAATATACCCGGCCTGTCCCGGCACTGGGGAATATCTCCTCACCGCCCCGCTTTTCAAGAAGGCCGAGATTCGCCTCGGGAACGGGAAACAGTTGACTATCAAAGCTGATCATCCTGAATATCCTTACGTTTCCGAAGTGTCTTTGAATGGCGAGCCTGTTAGCCAGCATTTCCTGACCTATGAGCAGATCATGGCTGGTGGGGTTCTGGAATTCAAGTTGTCCCCGAAGCCGGATCATGGCCGTGACGGCCTTCCCGCCCCATATTCAATGAGTCCCAGACCTTTTGTGTCCAAACCTGCCATCACCGGTAACCTTCATTTGTTCGATTCCGACGCCGAAGTCTCCATGTCCTGCAGGACTGAGGGCTCCGTGATCCATTACACTCTCGACGGCTGTGATCCGACAGAAGACAGCCCGGTGTATTCAGGACCGTTCAAGGTTAGACAGTCCTGCCTGATCAAGGCGCGGGCCTTCAAGGAGGGGATGGATCCGTCCCAAATCAATTATGTCGCGGCTCATAAGAAATACTATTATCCCGTAACCTCCATGGACGGGATGACGCCAGGCTGCCGTTACACTTTCCATACGGCTAACTTCAAGTTCGTCAATCAGATAGAAGCTGATCCTGAGGAGGATTCCGGTGTGATGGAGGCTCCGTCTATCTCGGGATCTCCAGCGGAGGATCATTTCGCCTTCAATTTCTTCGGTTACATCAATGTCCCGTCGGACGGGGTATGGGAATTCGCTCTCAGGTGTGATGAGGGCGGTGAGCTTTGGATTGAGGGAGAGAGGGTAGTGTCCGCGGAAGGATCTCCCAAACCTGCCATCGGTACGGGAAAGATTCCTCTCCAAAAAGGACTCCATCCTTTCAAGCTTTTATATTTCGACGATCAAGGTGGCCAGGAGCTCGTATGGTCTTGGAGGAATGGAGGTTCCGCCAGATTCGTTCCGATCCCTCCAAGCCTGTTATATTATCGGTAAGAGGTCATGGTCTTTGATTATTGTGGATATTTCATTATTTTGTTTTGATATTTTAATAGCACTAAAAAATGGATAGAAGATCGTTTATCAAGGTTTCCGGAGCCGCTGCGGCAGGGTTCGCCGTGGCAGGATGCGGGTCCCGCGGTTCCCGCTCCCAGAGCGGAGCCGAAGGGCAGAGCGGAAATTCCCGGTCCCTGAGCGGAGTCGAAGGGCAGAGCGGAGCCGAAGGGCCGGCCGCCCGAAGCGATGTCGCCCGCGAGGTCGACGCTTACGGACCCTTGAATATTAAAGAGATAACCATCGAAGCTGGAGCCTCGAAGCCCTTTGATGTGATGCACCTTTCCGACACCCACATCACCTTGGCAGATGACAGGAATGACGAGAGAAAGATGCTCCTTGCCTGCCGTCGTTCCCGCTATATGGGTTATGGCGAGCACTATCTGGATGAGGCTATCCGCTACGCCAATGAGCGGGGAATGTATATGATGCACACCGGTGATATGATAGATTTCGTCTCGGAGGCCAATCTGGATGTCACCGCCAAGCATATGATTATGGCGGATTGGTTCGTCGCCGCTGGCAACCATGAGTACTCGAAATATGTCGGGGAGGCCAAGGAAGATGAGGCCTACAAGAACGACAGTAGGGAAGCTGTCCAGGGCGCTTTTCCCAATGACCTGACATTTGCCAGCAGGGTCATCAATGGTGTCAACTTCGTCGCGGTTGATGACGTGTATTACAATTTCACCCGGAACCAGTTGGAACTCATGAAGAAAGAGATGGAGAAGGGCCTTCCGGTCATTATGCTCTGCCACGTCCCCCTCTACACTCCCGAGTTCTGCAAGGTTGAGCTTGAGGCCAATGACGGCAACTGCGCTTATCTGACAGGTGCCCCGCTTGAGATCACCGAGACCTTTGACAAAGGAAAGACTTATCCCGCCGGGGAAGAGTGGCGTTACCGCAAGGTTCAGCAGCGGGCGGACGAGCCTACCCTTGAGTTCTGCGCTTGGTTGAAGGAACAGAAACTCCTCAAAGGAATCCTTTGCGGCCACATGCACCGCTTCTTCGAGGAGCGTTTCTCTCCGACCGCCATCCAATACACTGTCGGAGCCACCTACAACGGAGATGTCCAAGTTGTCCATTTCAAGTGATTTAAATATAACAGAATAGTATGAGAAGAATAGTTGTTTTGTGCCTGGCACTGGCTATGGCGATGCCGATGCCGATGTTAAGCGGCCAAAAGAAAAAAGCCGCTCCCCAGAAGAAACAATACGATGTGGCGGCCTACCTTTATCCCGCTTATGCCGCTGGAGAACCCCGTCTGAAGCCATTCTGGCCGATGGACAGGGGAGAGTGGGAGACTGTCATGACCATGCAGAAGCGCAATCCCGGCCACTACTGGGACCGTCATCCGCTCTGGGGCTATATTAACGAGGCTGACCCGGCGGTGATGGAGATGGAGATCGAGCAGGCCACACGCCACGGAGTCAATGTGTTCATCTTCGACTGGTACTGGTTTGACGGCCGTCCGTTCATGGAGACTACCCTCACGGAAGGGTTCCTTAAAGCTGCCAACCGTGATAAGATGAAGTTCTATCTGATGTGGGCCAACCACAATGTGGACAACAGCTGGGACACTCGTATCGGTGGTGAGAACATCATCTGGAGAGGGGCTGTGGACCGTGAGGAGTTCGAGAAGATTTGCCGCCGGAACATAGAGATGTTTTTCAAACAGCCAAACTACTACAAGATCGACGGCAAGCCCGTGTTCATGATCTATGAGGTCAGCACCTTCATCGAGGGTCTGGGCGGCGTTGATAAGGCTGTGGATGCTCTCAAGTGGTTCCGTAGTGAGGTCAAGAAAGCCGGGTTCCCGGACCTTGAGCTCCAATTCACCATGTGGAACCAGCAGTTCAACTACAGCGGGGTGGATGCGGCCAAGGCCAGCAGTGAGAGCCCCAGGGACGATTTCGCCCGCAAGATGGGCTTCAACAGCATGTCCCACTACCAGTTCTGCCATTTCCTGAATGTGGATGACGACTATCAGAATATCCTTGATGGAGCTTATGCGGAGTGGGACAGGCTTGACGCTGAGTTCACTATCCCTTACTATCCCCACATCAGCATCGGCTGGGACAACAGCCCCCGTTTCGGTGATAGCGCCGTGGTCAGGGAGAATACTCCCGAGCGTTTCGAGGGTGCCCTCCGCAAAGCCAAGGCCTGGCTGGACGCCCGTCCCGATCTTCATCCGCTCATCACCATCAACTCATGGAACGAGTGGACTGAGACCAGCTACCTCCAGCCGGACGATGTCTATGGCTACGGTTATCTCGACGCGATCAAGAAAGTTTTTGTTGACGAATAGGTTATGAGACAGATATTCAACTGGTTCCCCGCTTTCGCAGCTACGATCCTCTGCGCCGCTTCGTGCGTGACCACTCCGGCGGGCAAAAGCGCCTGGGGTGACACCGGAGACGGCAAATATGCCAATCCGGTCCTCGCCGCCGACTATTCAGATCCGGATGTGATCCGCCATGGCGACAAGTATTACATGGTCGCCTCGGACTTCCATTTCATGGGCATGCAGGTCCTTGAGTCCCAGGATCTCGTGAACTGGAAACTTATTTCCCAAATCTACGACAGATTCGACTTGCCGGGATGGGATAATAACGAGCATTACGCGGGTGGCTCCTGGGCACCTGCCATCCGTTTCCATGACGGGCAGTTTTTCGTCTATTTCTGTACCCCGGACGAGGGCCTGTTCATGAGTACGGCTAAAGATCCGGCAGGACCTTGGTCACCGCTGCATTGCGTAAAGGCGGTCGCCGCATGGGAAGATCCTTGTCCTTTCTGGGACGAGGATGGCACGGCATATCTCGGCCATAGCCTCAGAGGGGCCGGCCCTATCATAATCCACAAGATGTCCCCGGACGGTAAAGAGCTTCTGGACGATGGAGTCACTGTGTATCAAGGACCTACGGCAGAAGGAACCAAGATCCATAAACTTGATGGATATTACTACCTGAGCATCCCGGAGGGCGGTGTCAGGGGTGGTTGGCAGACCGTTCTCCGCTCCAAGGACATTTACGGCCCTTATGAGCGTAGAATAGTCCTTGAGACCGGTTCCACCAAGATCAACGGTCCTCATCAGGGGGCTATCGTTGACACTCCTTATGGGGAGTGGTGGTTCCTGCATTTCCAGCAGAGGGATCCTCTTGGCAGGATCGTTCACCTTCAGCCGATGCGTTGGGAGGATGGTTGGCCAGTGATGGGAGAGGACTATGACGGCAACGGGGTAGGCGAGCCTGTGCCGGGATGGGTCAAGCCCAAGACCAAGAAAGCTGTCAAGCCATATCTTCCCGCCTCCTCGGATGATTTCAGCGGCAAGACTCTTGGCCTCCAGTGGCAGTTCAACCATAATCCGGTTGATGACGCCTGGTCGCTTTCAAGCCGGAAGGGCTACCTGGCGATCGACGCTCTCAAGGCGGATTCCTTCAAGATGGCTCGTAACACGGTCTCCCAGAAGATCATGGGATTCGCCGGCTCCTACACTGTAAGTCTCGATCTCTCAGATCTTTCCGTTGGGCAATATGCCGGCATGGCCTGCATGGGACGGGATAATTACTGCGTTGGGGTCAGGAAGAGCGGCAATGGCCTTTCCGTCTCATTTGAAAAAGAAGGGGATCCGCTGGCCTTGATTCCACTGGAGTCCAAAAAGATATGGATCAGGATGACATTCGACATCGCCGATAACGTGTTCGGTTTCTCCTACAGCCCCGACGGGAAGGATTTCCTCCCTATCGGTGAGACTTTCGAGGCGAACTTCGGTTTTTGGAAAGGCGCCAGAGTGGCCCTGTTCAGTTACAATGATGACACCGATGCCGGTACGGCATGGTTTGATGATTTCAAATACAAGAGAGAGATTTAAGGGATAAGATGGGAAAGCGTTTTTTGATAGTTTCCGCTTTGGTGATAGCCGCGGCTTGCGGGAGGGGCGTGAATACGGATCCTTCGGACTTGATGAGTGACACTTGGGTCGCAACTGACGCCCTTGGCCGGCAGATGCCTCTGGTGGACTCGGTAGGTAATGTGAAGACAGGGCATGAGCGGGCTGTGGGAATATTTTATATCACCTGGCACGGAAAAGGCAACCACGGCTTACCCGGCCCTTATACGGATGTCACCAAGATATTGGCGGAAGACCCTTCCGCGAGGCTGGATGCCCACCATCCGCTCTGGAAATATGGCAGCTACCATTGGGGAGAGCCTGAGATGGGATATTTCCTCAGCCAGGACGAGTGGGTAATGCGAAAGGACCTGTCCCTGCTCCAGGATGCCGGAGTGGATGTGCTGATCCTGGATGTGACCAACGGATTCTGCTACTGGGATGAGTGGGAACTGCTTTTCTCGACCATGGAGAAAATGAGACAGGAGGGCAACAGAACGCCCCAATTCACCTTCTGGTCATATAACGGCAAACCGGTGGATATCGTGAAATCGCTGTATGAGCGGTACTACAAGGAGAACAAATATTCCGACCTCTGGTTCCGGTGGGAAGGTAAGCCACTGCTTCTCTATAATGCGGATCCTTCAGTCGACGCTAACGGCAACTATGAGACCACGGCAGCTGACTATCCTCCGGAGATCTTTGATTTCTTCACTTTGAGGAATATGTGGTGGGGCTACTACGAATGGGGAAAGGATCACGAGCATGGGCCTGACCGCTATGTGGGCACAGAGGACAACTGGAGCTTCGGGTACAGCATGGACGACGAGCGGGTCGCGAGTATGACTCCTACGGAGCTGGCCTCGAAACATGCGGGAAAAGTTGAGGAGTGCGCTGTCACTCCGGCTCAGCATCCCCTCGGATTCAAGGGCGCCCATATCGGTGTCGGAAAATCCTGGACGAAAGGGAATGGCGAGCCGCCTTTGAATGAGTATGACGTGCCTTCCGGCAATCTGTCCGCTTACGGACTGTATTTCCAGGAGCGTTGGGAGGATGCCTTGGCCGTTGATCCTCCGTTCATCTATCTCAACGATTGGAATGAGTGGACTGCCGGGAAATATCATTTCGGCGACATGTGGTTCATGGGACGTGAAAACAGTCCCTATGCATTCGTGGACCAGTACAACGCTGAATTCAACAGGACTATCCAGCCGATGAAGGGTGGCTACACGGACAACTACTACATGCAGATGGCCCAGAACATCCGTCGTTATAAAGGCGTTAGGCCTATTCCTGTGAACAAGGGTTTCAATAGAATCAAGATGGACGGAAGTTTCTCCGACTGGAATAGAGTGAAGGTGACCTACCGGGACACCAGGGGGGATGTGACCTTCCGTGACGGGGGTG
>JAEEGF011920142.1_pt1 | contig 14760 bp, 11 predicted proteins | sample 9134171 | NCBI WGS metagenome assembly JAEEGF01 (sample SAMN16246542, study PRJNA631951) | gut metagenome | biome: gut microbiome; feature: rumen; material: AP-attached | host: Bos | place: Iran: Karaj | collected 2018-10 | reverse complement strand
TCTTTTGCCACTGTTGTTATCCTCTACAAATGTTATATGGCTGCGACATCAAACAGCCTGTGGATAGAGTATCATATATCAGAGAAATACTCCACATTTTTTCAAGAAAAAGACATGTTATGTCAGGCCTAGATTTAGAGCGGATTTTACGCACTTCCACAAGAAAAAGTACAAGAAACTATTGACAAGTAGCTGCCTGACAATTTCCTTATGAGAGATTTTTAATACTTATTTAAGACTGTCAAATAACGAAATATTGTAGAATAAAAGAGACTTTAAACATCAGGAGAAACTATATGAAAAAAAGACTCTTTTCAGTACTTTTAACCATAATACTAGTGGTTGCGCCATTATCAGTAGGGGCAAAAAATGAATCTAAGACTGACAGAATTTTGAGAAGTATGACAATGCGCGAAAAGGTAGAGCAGATGATGCTTGTCTCGTATCGCGTGTGGGAAAAAATGCCAGAGTCAGGTAAGGGTTCTGATGAGGCCTCGCTTGCAAATGTAACTGAGTTAAATGATACGATAAGAGCTGACCTGATGGGGCACGATTATGGCGGAGTTCTTCTTTTTGGCGAAAACTTTGTGGATGCCAGGCAGACGCTGCGCCTTGTGTCTGATATTCAGGACACGAACCTGAAAGGTGGCGGTCTTCCTTTGCTAGTGACTGTTGATCAGGAGGGCGGCAGTGTCGCCAGAATAAGCTTTGGTACATCAGGTGTTGGAAACATGGCTCTTGCTGCAACAGGTAATCCTTCCGATACGACGCAAATGGCACAAATATATGGAAAAGAGATGAGCCTGCTTGGACTAAACACAGATTTTGCGCCTGTTGTGGATGTTAATAACAATCCCAATAACCCTATCATAGGATGCCGCTCTTTTTCTGATTCACCGAAGGTGGTGGCAGAGTATGGCGTTTCATATATAAAAGGGCTGCATGAAACTGGCACTATTGCTACGCTAAAGCACTTTCCTGGACATGGTAATACCGATACTGATTCTCATACAGGTTTTCCGCTGATTGAGAGCACCTACGAGGAACTGAAGCAGTTTGAGCTTGTACCATTCCGTGAGGCTATTGATGCAGGCGCTGACATGGTTATGACAGCACATATTCAGTACCCCAAGATAGAAACAGGAACATATACATCTGTTTCAACTGGCAAGCAGGTATATCTGCCTGCTACTATGAGCCACAAGATTCTTACAGATATCCTCAGAAAAGATATGGGATTTGAGGGCGTGATTGTGTCTGATGCCCTTGATATGGCTGCAATTACGGAAAACTTTGCAGATAAAGACGTTCTGAGCATGACAATTAATGCCGGAGTAAATCTCCTTATCCTTCCGCCTGTTTTTGATGCAAAAGGCTTTAAACACCTTGATGATATGGTGGAAACGGCTGTACGGCTTGCAGAGGATGGAACTATTAATGCACAAATGATAGATGATTCCGTCAGGAGAATTCTGACACTTAAGGAAAAATACGGTCTTCTTGATATATCGGACTTCTCCGTGACTGAAGAAAAACTTCTGGAAGCAGAAAAAGGCGTTGGAAGCAGCGCAAACAGGGATGTGGCCTGGAATATTGCAAACAAATCCCTGACAGTAGTGAAAAATGAAAATAATGCTTTCCCTATAAGCCTTGGATCAAAAGAGAAAGCGTTGATTCTTTTCGCTGACAACTGCGCAAGCAGAAGTGGAGCAGGAAAGCTTGCTGTTAAGGAACTTATTAAAAAGGGAATAATAGCAGATGAATCCCAGATCATCGTGATAGATAATGCTGATGAAGACAGAGAGAAATGCATAAGTGCTGCCAAAGAAGCAGATCATTGTGTTCTTGTGAACAGAACCTACAATGCTGCATGCCTTAACCCCGGCACTGATGATGGCTCTTTTTCCGCTGTATTTGATGAGATCATCGCATCCAGGCATGAAAATGGTAAGAAAGTAGTAGTGGTAAGCTGCAGTCTGCCATATGATGCAGCACGGTTCATGGATGCTGACGCTTGTGTCTTGAGCTATAACTCAACAACAATGCGTGAAATCCCAAATGAATCAGGTAAAGGAAGTGCCTATGCGCCAAACCTTGTGGCTGCACTGGTATCGTGCTTTGGAAACGAGGAAAGAACAGGCATTTTGCCGGTAAATATTCCGGAGATAGACAAAGACTTTAAGATGACAGACAAGATTTTGTATAAGAGCGGATATTAAGGAAAAAGCTCTTTTATCAGCAATAGAGGAGGCTCAATAGATGAAAAAAAGATGTATGGCCCTGATCCTTTTAGTAATTGTTATGATCTGTGGATGCTCAAATGCAGGGAATAATGGGGAAGGCTTATCAAGTGATGGTTCGGACACTTCGAATGCACCAATTGAACTGGTATGGTGGACTTACTCTCCGGATGGAACTGCGCCTGATGATGCAGAAGAGGTACTCCAAAGAGCAAATGAAATCTCTAAGGAGAAAATAGGCGTCACAGTAAAGATGATATATAAGTCAGAGGAACAGTTTGATCTGGACCTCCAGACAGGAGAGTACTATGACATGACTTTCAGCTGTGACTGGTGCAATGACTTTGACGCTAATGCCGGTAATGGCTACTATTACGATATTACTGAACTTGTTGAAAAGACTGCGCCAAAGCTGTATAAAGCGGTGGATCCATGGTGGGAGATCGGTTCCCTTCATGGAAAGATATATGGAGTTCCGATGCTTAAAGATCTTGGAGCAGAAGTCTTTTTTCGCATGAACAGCGACTATTTTGAAAAAGAAAAAGGACTTACCCTTCCGGAGGAGATGGCCTTTGCAGACCTTGAGCCATATCTTGAGATGTGGAAAGAGGATCACCCGGATGATTATCCTTTTTATATTCCCGGTGTTGGACTGTCAGGCGCATTTCAGGTACATGAGAGAATAGTATCAAAGTATCTTGTAATACCTTATAGTAAGGCCGGGACACCTGACGGAACAAAGATCATTCCTGTATTTGATGATGAGGAATATATGGGAATGCTGCGGCTTTTGCACAAGTGGTATACTCTTTCTTATATCAACCCGGATGCAGCAACAACTACGGAGGTTCCCAAATCAATAAAGACTCCGGTCCGGACCGGAACGGCATGGACAGGATTTATGGGGTGGTCAGACCCCGAGGCTTACGGCTTTAATGTTAAGCTTGTTCGCTTTATTGGCCCCAACATGTCCAGATCCACCCAGCAGGGTTCTCTTATCGCGATAAATGCAGCAGCTTCTCCTGAAAAAGCAAAGGCGTGTCTTAAATATATGGAGCTTTTGTATACGGACAAAGAACTGCGGGATACTCTTGCCTACGGAATTGAAGGAAAACATTTCGAATACTATAAAGACACGGTAATCCGTACTGTGGAAGGCAATGAACACTATATGCAGGACGCCTTTGTTACGGGCCCTGCAGTAAGTGCATCAGTGGTTTCAGCAGATAAAGATAATCCGGCTGATCCGGATCAGTGGAAGAAAGTATATGATGGCTACAAGAGTGCAAGGATCAGTGATACAAGGGGATTTTCCTTTGATCCAACAAATGTAGAAGCAGAAATAGCGGCTCTTGATGCTATATGGAACAGTTACAGTGCAGAACTTGTGACAGGCACTTCAGATACAGATGAAGCGGCAAAAGAGATATTAAAGCAGATGGAGGCTGCCGGACTTGATAAGGTCAGGGAAGAAGCACAGAGACAGCTTGACGAGTATTTAAGTCAGTTTTGATGAGCTATGAAAAATAAATGGTCATTGGACAACAATTCAATAAGCACTCTTTTGAAGGAAGCTCTTTTAGAACTGGAAAGAGCCGGCATAATGAAGGATGACTGTCTGCGCTTTGGGCTTACGCTGGAAGAAATCCTTCTGGATTATCAAAAGGTGTTTTCGAAAGACGCTGCTGTAGCAGTTAAACTGCAAAAGAATGCGGACTTTCTATATGTGCAGATAACTCTTGAAGGAGAAGAGTACGATCCATTACAGGAGACGGCATCTCTCGTTCTTATTAAGACTGTTCATAAGTGGGATTCTGCACCTTCCTATGAGTATCAGAATGCGAAAAAAGGAATCGGAAGAAATGTACTGACTTATAAGTTTAAGGTAAGAGGGTCACTGCGGGAAAATCTTATCTTTACCTGGAAATATACCAGGATGAGCAAAGGATACCTGGCTCTTGCCGTTGCGCTTCAGCTTATAAGTGTAGTTTTTATGATCATTGCACCGATCCTAAGCGCTAAGATCATCGTTCAGTTGACTGATATAGCGGTTTATCAGATGCTTTTGACAGCACTTACACTTTTTGCAGTCAACATTGCTTCTGCTGCAATAATGGCAGGCTGCAACTGGGCCTACAATGTAGTTTACAATAAAACACTGACCCTGCTTGAAGCAGAAATATCAGAAAATGTTCTGCAAATTGAGAATAAGGCAGTGGAAGAAAATGGAACAGGACTCTTTATCCAGAGGCTTACTGTTGATACTTCAAACCTGGCTACTGCTTTTAATACTCTGGCAGATAATATTTCACAGATCTGTCAGTATGTGGGAATACTGGCAGCAATGTTTATTGTCAGCCCTTTGGTATTCATTGCGGTTGCGATATTACTGTCTGCACAGATCATCATGGAACTTTGGCGTCAGAAAGTGTCTCGTGACAACGGGCGTATCTACAGGAATTATGCGGAAAAGTACACCGGGATTGTTGGAGAGATGGTTCGCGGTGGCAAGGACATTAAACTGGTGAATGCACAGCAGCAGTTTGAAAATGACCTTAAGGAGCGGATCACGAATGCAAATGACTCCAGGATGAAATGGGATGCAGACAACAGAAAGTACAGGCTTGTTATCGCATCTGTGCGTGAGAGTGGAGCGCTTATTTTTGTGGCACTTTTAGGTGGTTTGCTTTTTAATGGAAGGCTAAGTGTTGCCACGGCACTTATTCTTTTCAATTATTATACAAGTCTTGGAACGCCTGCGATCACGCTTCTTGGAACTATTCTTGATTTTGTGACGCAGTTTAATCTATCCAGCGAAAGACTTCGTGACATCATGGATGACAGGGTTTTCCCGAAAGAATCATTCGGAGAGGTTCACAAGGAGAATCTTAATGGTGAAATAGAATTTAAGAACGTTTGGTTTTCCTATAACGTAGGTAAATTGAAGACCTCTACCAGGTGGGTTCTAAGTGACTTAAGTTTTAAGATAAAGCCCGGCGAAACTGTGGCACTGGTTGGAAGAAGCGGATCAGGAAAGACAACCATCATGAATCTTATAAGCAGGCTGTATGACCCTTTCTCAGGAACGATCACAATTGATGGGATTGATACAAAAGACCTTGACCGAGATTCTCTACGTGGAAGTATGAGTGTTGTGACGCAATCACCATATATTTTTCAGATGAGCATACGTGAAAACTTGCGTATTGTTAAGCCGGATATGACCGAAGAGGAGATGAAGAAAGCAGCGACTCTTGCCTGCATTGATGAAGAGATCGAAGCCAAGCCGGAAAAATATGATACTGTAGTTGGTGAGGGCGGAATAAGTCTGTCCGGAGGACAAAGGCAGCGTCTTGCGATTGCAAGAGCGCTCCTTAGAGAGGCGCGGATCCTCTTACTGGATGAAGCAACCAGTGCTCTTGACAATGTGACACAGGACAGGATAAGGGAATCCCTTGACAGGATCAAAGGGCAGTGTACGGTCATAATCATTGCGCACAGGCTCTCGACAATTGTGAATGCAGACAGGATCCTATATTTACAGGATGGCAGGATAATTGCTGAGGGTAAACACTCCGAGCTGATTGCAGGGTGCGCTGAATATAGAGAACTATATGAAAAAGAAGAGAAGCAGTCATAAACTTAATACAGAACTCTCGCTCTTGTCTCTGCCTGCAGTTATCTGGTATATAGCATTCTGCTATTTGCCTATATTTGGAGTGGCTCTGGCATTTAAGCGTTACCGCCTGGTTCCTGGTAAAAGTTTTTTCTACAGCTTATTTTATGGAAGTGACTGGGTCGGATTATCTAATTTCAGGTTTCTCATGCTCAATCCTCAGATGCTGAGAGTAGTCAGGAATACGCTTCTTTATAATCTGGTGTTTCTTGTTCTGGGGATAGTTGTTCCTGTTACTCTTGCTATTATTCTATCTTATATACATTCAGGACTTGTCAGGTCAATTACACAGATATGCATGCTTCTGCCACATTTTATGTCCTGGGTTATAGTCAGTTATTTTGTTTATGCCTTTCTGTCTGCTGACCGGGGCATCATAAACAATGTCCTTAATAATCTTGGCAGATCTCCCGTCAATTTCTACCTTAAGCCAGAGGTTTGGCCTTTCGTTCTGGTTTTAGTCCATCTTTGGAAGACAGCTGGGTATTCTATGCTCATATACTACGCAAATATATGTGGAATTGACTCGGATCTATATGACTGTGCAGCAATAGATGGAGCTTCTGTGAGACAGGTTGTGCGCTTTGTGATCCTGCCCCAGCTTAAGAATATTGTGGTGGTGCTGATGCTTCTGAATCTGGGCCATATTCTTTCTACGGATTTTGGTCTGTTTTATCAGGTCACACGTAATGCAGGGTCGCTGCTTAGTACCACTGAGACTATTGATGTTTTTGTCTATAAGGCACTGATGGAACAGTCCAATTATGGCTTTTCAGCAGCTGCCAGCCTTATCCAGAACGGGATCGGATGCATATTGCTGCTACTTGCCAGCCGTATGGTGTCTTATGTAGACCCGGAAGGAGGGATCATATGAGAAACTCAAGATCCGAGGGCTACATCAAGGGATTAAACAAAAAATCTAATATTTTCCTGAGCTTTTTGATGCTGCTTTTGTCAGGGTTCATGATCATTCCGGTTATTCTGATCTTTGATATATCTTTTTCATCTGAAGATGCGATCGCCAAAAACGGATACAGGTTTCTGCCGGCGGAGTGGTCCACTGACGCATACAGTTATATTTTGAAAAGTGCGGACAGTATAATAAGGGCTTTCGGACTGACGTTCTTTCTGACACTGGTAGGAACGGTACTTTCCCTGTTTCTTATCAGTACTGTGGCTTATGTGCTGAGTAACAGAGATTACAGCCTGAGGCAGGTTCTTACATGGTTTATCGTGATCCCTATGTTCTTTAGCGGCGGCCTGGCGGCTTCTTATGCAGTCAACACCCAGCTGTTTGGGATAAAGAATTCTTTTCTGGCGCTACTCCTTCCCGGAGCATGTTCGAGTTGGTATGTAATAGTGATGCGGACTTATTTTATGAAAAATATTCCTGAGGAGGTCCTGGAAGCAGCAAGACTTGATGGTGCATCGTCATTCAGACTTTATTTTGGTTTTGTGCTTCCTATGTCAAAGCCTATCCTGCTTACAGTTGGAATATTTGAAGCTTTCACCTACTGGAACAGCTGGTATGAAAATCTCATCTATACAGATTCTGCCCACAGCGGGCTATACACACTTCAGTACATTCTGTATAACATGGAAAAAAATGCGTCATACCTGTCGTCAAATGAGAACATAAGCGGAGCTGTGATGAACTCTGTTCCGACAGAGTCTCTCAGGATGGCGCTTGCCAGCATAATAATCCTTCCGGTAGTAGTAGTTTACCCGTTTTTCAGGAAGCATTTTCTTAGGGGACTTAATGCGGGAGCAGGGAAATGTACTTAAAGACACTAACTAGATATATTTAAAAGTCTTTGGAAAATTTCGAGTATATGATTGCCGCTTAATCCGAAATGTTGATAGAGTGTAGTGATGAGAAGAAAGATATATGAAAATGGACCATTAACCCCGTCCCCAAGAGACCACATCCTGTAGTAGAAGGAACTATTTCCAGTATTTTTGTAGGAAGGGCAAAAAATCCAGTATTATTCGTATGGGAGATTTTTTAATACTTATTTAAGACTGTCGAATAACGAAATATTGTAGAATAAAAGAGCCATATGTTAATCATATTCGTTGCAATGGATAGGTAACGGAGCATGTAGGAGGTAATATGAATAAGAAAGCAAAAGCAGTTTTATTATCACTGATCTTTATGGCGACGATGTTTTTTCAGAGTGCTATCAGAGTAGAAGCGGTAAATATCCTTCCTTTTACCAGTGCTTTGGATTATTCCTGGTCTGAAAACTGGCTATATGACGGAGCTTATCCAGAAAATGGCGTGGATGTTTTCATGGTTGCGCCATCAGTGGATACCAAAAGTGAAGTGAATTCTACTATGACTGATGGCTACAAAAGAGCTTTCAGAAATGCGATGAACCAGCAACAGGCTATATATGCTAAAACAGCCAGAATCTATGCGCCTTATTACAGGCAGGCAGCGCTGAATGTATATTCATTTACCGATTTGGCAGCAAGAGAAAAAGCAATGCAGAATGCATATATAGATGTTTCGGCCGCATTTAAGTATTATCTTGAGCATAAAAATAATGGAAGACCTCTGATACTTGCAGGCTTTTCTCAGGGAGCTGATATGTGCTACAGGATTCTGCAAGAGTATTATGGCGGAGATGGTGACAGAGCTGTTTCGCTGCGTGAAAACCTAATTGCTGTTTATGCAATTGGCTGGGATATGACAGAGGAAATGATAGCAGAATGCCCTCAGATTGTACCTGCCCAAAACGAGACGGATACAGGCGTTGTCATCAGCTTTGATTGTGAGGATGGCACTGTTACAGATTCCGTCATCACACCTGCAGGAACCAAGGCGCTTTCCATAAATCCATTAAACTGGAAAACGGACTCTTCAAAGGCTAGCAAAAGTCTTAATAAGGGCTCTGTTACCCAGGACAGTAAAACCGGTGCAATAACTTCTGTTGAAACGGGAAAGTATGGTGCTTACATTGACCCGGAAAGGGGAACCCTTATTGTAACCGGGATAGACACAAACGAATATCCTGCAGGACTTGCCATTTTTCCTACCGGAAGTCTTCATCTGTATGACAATTTCCTGTTTTTCGTGAATCTACAGGATAATGTACAAAAGAGGACAGATAGCTTTTTGATGCGAAAGAGGAAATAGGTGTCACAGTATGGATGAAAGACTGAAAAGGCAGATGGAGTTTGCCTTAGAGATAGACAAAGAGAAGAATGTTTTCCGGCAGACGCATTTGTCCGGACATGGAAGAAATGAGAATGATGCAGAACACGCCTGGCATATGGCGATCATGGCTTATCTTTTAAAAGAGTATTCGAATGAGTCTGTAGATATATCAAGAGTCATGATCATGTGTCTTATCCACGATATTGTTGAGATAGATGCTGGTGATACCTATGCTTATGACAGTGAGGGGCTTATCACACAGAAAGCGAGAGAGGATGCTGCCAAGGAACGGATATTTTCTCTTTTACCTGAAGATCAGAAGGCGGAGCTGATAGCTCTTTTTGATGAGTTTGAAGAAAATAAGACTGCGGAAGCAAAGTTTGCTCATGCCATGGACAACCTTCAGCCGCTCATGCTTAATAACAGTAATGGCGGTGCAGACTGGAGAGAGCACGGTGTTACAAAGGACCAGGTTTATGGCCGGCAGTCCAAAACTAGAGAGGGTTCTGAGAAACTTTTTGAGTTGACAGATAGAATAATCAGGCAGCATATTGAGAGAGGGAATATAAAGGAATGAACTACCCTCACCGACTCCACGTCGGAAAGGGTAGTTCATACCGCCTTCTTCGTGGCGGGAGGCGTGGAGGAACTGTTTAAGTTTCTTGCGATCATCATCCCAATGGCTTTACATACTCTGTATGATGCTGGAACAGTTTTTAATTATCCTGCCATAAGGGGCGGCGATTTTGTTGTAGGCGGCATACTTGGCGCTGTTGCGGTTTTGACAAATGTCGTTGTTTTGATCAAAGTGCTGGTAAGAGCCAAGAAGAATGCAGAAAAGTTCTCTGCTACAGATTAAAGGAGACGTGCATGAACACTCGGATAGTTACGATCACTAAGAACGCAATATTGCCATTTATAGGTTACCTGACAGAGCAGGAACAAAAAAAGGTGGGCACCCGTGGGTATTTTGCTCTTGGTGCCATTACGGATTTTGATCAGGGAGAGCTGGCATCCGGAGTGCTGACTTTTATGGTGGAAAATGATGCGGCTGCTCTTTTAGCACTTGCTTCGTATAACGGAGAAGAGGAGATACTTTATGCCCTGCTGAGGGAATATGCCAGGGTATTTAAGCGTACAAATCTGATGGAAACGGTGATCAGGCTAAAGAATCGTTATACCTCGGATATTGCCGGTGGATTTTTAAAAGATAAGACGATCCCCTATTTTATAGATACATTTGCTCAAAAAGTCTGGCGTGATATGGCTGTTTCGGATATCCCTGACAAATTCATGGAAAAGAGAGTGTATTCGGATAATATTGCACTGCTCACTGAGCTGGATAGTAACGAGAAAAAAGCCTTACATAAATATCTTGTAAAAGAAAAGAAATTGCTATATCCGTTTACACCGGATGATGCTATTGCCATGGCGGATAAGAATCTTTCTTATGTGTGGATGGAGGATGGCAGTGTAAAGGCAATACTCCTTATAAAAACGGATGGGGATGGGATCAGCCCGTTTTTCTATGCTGCTGATGATGGAGAGATTGGTATGGAAGTCATTGCAGAAGCTGCTTTAAAGATAAAAAGCAGTATGCCGGGGGATGCGGTTTTACACATATATGAGGTTGATCTGGGTCAGATAAACAAGGAGTAGTATATGATTCAACACGATAAAAAAGTACACGTAGACAATCAGAAAAAAGAGCAGATCATTTCCAATGAGATCCAATCGAATGAAGAAATGAATGTTCAACAGGTTGTGGAAAACAACAACCAGATTGCGGTAAATGTCCAGCAGGAAGAGGCCCAACAGAACATAGAAAACCTTGTGGAAGCTGCAATGCCTCAGGAGATTAGTGCTGAGGAAAGCAACCAGTTGCAGGCTACGCAGGCTGAGGCCATAAATCGTACCGAGACGGAAAAGAACATGCCCCAGAGTCATGCTTCTATTTCTGAAGCCAAGGCACGGCTTTTGGCTCATGGGAAAACCTTCGGGGACAGCGAAAAGATGAAGCTGGTGAAGAATAAGACCGAAGCGTTGCTTACCATGCTTAATGAAAAGATCGCCACCATTGTTGACGATGATGAGTTTGAAAAGAATCTGGACGAGGTACATCAGGGGTATGATGAGCTTATCGTAGCCTGCAAAAAGTATGTCAAAAAAGCGGGGAAGCCCATTTTTCCAAGCGGTGCACAGCGCCTTTTGATCGTGAAGGATATACTGCTTCAGGCAACTTCTGAGCGCAAGATGATCGCAGACTCCGCAAGACGCCTTCGCCGCGCGGGATTCAAGGGAAGTAAGGGGGCTGCGCTCTATTCTTTTTCTGATGTTTTATCACATGTGGCGGTAAATGACGGGGCCATAGAGAACGAGACACTTTCAGATGTTACAGAAGAAAACACCCAAAAGGTTCTTTTATCCCGGTTTGCAACCTGTATCGGTGCAGGGGATCTGTATGAGAAGGCGGATATAAAATCCATGCGACGCGAGGACGGAAGCCTTCATGATGTTGTCAGCATTACGAAGCAAAAAAATGAAAACCTGAATATGCTGGATTCGAACAGGCAGGCCAATACCAGGCGAATCCTTGATGCGATAATTTCAAATAAGTCACAGGAGGAAATGCATGCGCTTTTGGTGGAGATAAAAAATTCGCCAGTAAAGGCGGATCATGATATCTTAAATAACCTTTTATCAACGGATGTAGAAGAGCTTCTGGGATCCTTTGGCAGTCTGTATGATGAAACAAAGGAGAAGGCTTTTAAAAAGTCTCTTTCGATCTTCTACAAAGAGGTCAAGGCGTCGGGACTTTCCAAGAGGATGGAGCTGTATGACCGTACAGGGGAGACCAGTGTTACGGTATCAGAATTCACCTGGCAGGAACGAAGCCAAATGTTGTCTAGACACGGAAATATGATCTATGAACAGCATCAGGATAGCAATGTTGTCGTACCTGATATCTTTATGGAGCAGACAGGCTCGTTAGTTGTCCCACAAGGGAAAATCCATATGATAGATCATTCCAAAAAGGAGCCGCACCGGGTGTCTAAATCCTGGCCGTTTTTGAAGTGGTCAGATCAGAAGGATACCCCATTGTTCCAAAGAGAACCCAGTGTCAATGATATCGCTCAGGGTGCGCTTGGGGACTGCTTCTTTATGACGGCTATAGGTAGTGTAGTCCAGGACAATCCAAAAGCCATAAAAGACATGATGAAGGATAATGGAGACGGTACCGTCACAGTACGCTTCTATCAATATGATGATTCAACGGATGAGAAACTGACCCCTGTGTATGTAAAGGTAAAAAAATCAGTTGTAAAGGTTAAGGGTTTTGGGGCTAATTACTTTGCTAGTGGTGGTAACGGGCTTTGGGTACGCATGCTTGAAAAAGCTTTCGTTTGTTCAGGACTTGCGGCCAGTTTAGATGTAAAGGTAAACGAAATAAAAAAACAAGATCGTTATTTATTGAATATGGATTACGATCACTTTCAAAATCTGAAGATACTTGCATCAGAGGCTACTTTGAATGAAGAGGGGAAGGATAAAAAGAATCTGAAACAGGGAAACTTTGAGATTCTTAACGAAGGAGGATTTACACCACTGGTGATGCCTCTTCTTACCGGAAAATATATGAAAACGTCAGAGCTTGAGAAAGCAAACCTCTATGTGGAAGAAAAGGACAAGCGTGATAAAAAGAAAAAATACTCAGTTAGGCCAGAGTATGATACCAAAAACTTTGAATGCCTGCTTCCTGATGCTCCAGAAATGGAATCCAGTGAGCGTCTCCGCGGTATCATGAAGCGAAATGATGAAAAGAAAAATAAAAAGATAAGTGACAAAAGCCAATGGATCGACAGAGTCAAAGAAAACGGTCCGGCAACTGTGAATGAGAGATATATAGTCCTCTATGAGAATTGCACCGGAAAGACAGTCAAAGAAGAAGATGAGAAAAATGCCATATACTTTGGTTATTATATACATGGTTTTTATACATATTATCAGGATCATAAAGAGCTGTCAGATGGCGACAAAAATCCCAGAGAGATTTTCATGAAGCTGATTCGGGCCTATACGGAAGCGTTTATAAAAAAGGACAAAGGAGACCCGGAGTCGATACAGAAAAGGAGAGAATTTATCGATTCAGAACCCTATCTGGATGCGGTGAAATGGCTGTTAAACGATAGGCGGGACGCTTGGGACGACAAAATGCTTAAGTATAAGCGTGGCACCGGCAAGTACTATGGGCAGGTGAATAAGATCTATGATGACATAAAGAAGGCTCTTGATGACAAGCGAAGAATAACATATGCCATCGCGAGCAAGGAATTGAAGCTTGCTGGCGGGAATAAAAAGGGTCTGTCAGGAGGCCATGCCTACAATATCACCGGAGTGGCAGAGCGAAAATTTGGCGGAAAGACCTATAAGTTTGTGATCTTGCGAAATCCCTGGGGTACAGCGGGAACGGAGTATTTTTATAATCCAAAGACCAAAAAACTGGATCGAAGAAATAATACCAAGGAAACCGGAGGCTATACCATGGTGGAACTAAGCGAATTTGCCATGTTCGGTGAAGACATGTCCATTGAGGAGAAGGAGGAAAAAGGCAATGACAAGTGAGAATCATAGATTTGTTCGGAAAATGGGTAATGCTCTTCGAATCCGGTTGGTGGATGATAAAAACAGTGAAAGCTACGAGCGTTTTTTGAAAGAAGGAGCAAAGCTTACTAAGGGTTACGAAGGGGCTGAGACAATTTCTTTTGGCATAGAAAACGAAGGGACTCCTGCAGGGGCCATGAAGCTATTCATCTTGGAGGGCAATGTGATCGTGGGATCAGTTTATGTGGATGAAGAGGAGCGGCTGCAGGGGTGCGGTTCTACCCTTTTGGTCCGTGCCAAGGAGTATGCTCTTGAGAGAGATCTTCGTGTGGTTGCCTGTGAGGTGCCTGCGGATCAGGAAGATCTGTTGCCTTTTTTTGAGAAAAACGGATTTTACCATGATGAGGAAGAAGAATCAGACGGCTTTGCCATGATCTGGGAGGAGGAATTTGAGACAGAAGCAGTTATTCAGGAGAATCGATTCGATGCGCAGCGTCTGGCTGTAAATCTTGATCCCTTGATGACGATCATGGTGCCTAAGCTTATGAGGATAAAGGATTTTTTGGAAGAAGAAGGCTACGATGCCGAAGTGATCACAGGAGAAAAGAACTATATATGGGCAGATCATGGAGATTATGATATTCAGATTTCTTATCTCCCGGATGGTGGTCCACTTCGTGATTTTTATATGATATTCAGTTCTTTTATATCTATGGATGCTACGGAGGATGAGCTTCTTTTAAAAAGCAATAAGATCAATAAAAGTGCTTATTTCTTGACAGCCATTCCGGATGAGGGGGGAATAATGCTTCGTTACACTTTGGCGGAGGCAGTGTATCCGGTTACAGAAGAAGCATTCTTTACCACACTTTTGGCTTTCGATGCTGAAGTGAAGAAAGCATTTTTACAGCAGGAAATATGATGGTATCATTATTTTCAGGAGGATAAAACTATGCCATTCATTGATTCAAAAGTAAGCGTAAAGGTAACACCTGAGCAGAGAAAAGAGCTCAAGGAAAGGCTTGGACAGGCTATCTCACTGCTTCCAGGAAAGAGCGAGAGCTGGCTGATGATCGACC
>JAEEGF011209819.1_pt1 | contig 14760 bp, 12 predicted proteins | sample 9134171 | NCBI WGS metagenome assembly JAEEGF01 (sample SAMN16246542, study PRJNA631951) | gut metagenome | biome: gut microbiome; feature: rumen; material: AP-attached | host: Bos | place: Iran: Karaj | collected 2018-10 | reverse complement strand
GACTATGTCCTTGGTGTTGTTGAGCGAGAGAGTCATGTCCATGTGGGCGAGGCTGTCCCGCTTGTCTGCAACGAGGTTTACACCTGTGATATTTATGTCCATCTCCTCGCAGACCTTGGAGATATCGACCATGAGTCCCTTGCGGTCCTCGGCGGTGATGTGGATGGAGGCGTCGAAGTAGAGGCTGGAATCGCTCTCCTCCCACTCGACCTCGATAAGCCTTCCCCTCTCCCTCTCGGGAAGCGAGATGATGTTTATACAGTCCTTCCTGTGGATGGAGATGCCGCGTCCCTTGGTCGTAAAGCCTATGATCTCGTCGCCGGGTATGGGGCTGCAGCAGCGAGCGAAGCGCACGAAGAGGTTGTCGACGCCCTTGACGGTGACCCCGCCGGTGCTCTCCTTTGCCTTCTTCGGCTCGATGTTCCTGAGCTTCTGCTCCTGCTCCTCCTGGCGCTTGATCTCCGCCTGGATCTCCTCCTGGCGGTAGTCCTCGAGCAGCTTGACCGCCCTGCTGAACTCCCTGCCGCCGTAGCTGACGGCGTTGTAGAGGTCGTCCGGAGTCTGGTACTCCATCTCCTTGGCCGCCCTCTGTATCATCGGCGCCCTCATGACCTTCTCGAGGTCTAGGCCCTTCCGCTTGAGGGCCTTCTCGATCATGTCCTTGCCCTTGTCGGCGTTCTCCGGGCGGTTCTCCTTCTTGAGGAACTGGCGTATCTTGTTCTTGGCCGAATTGGTCTTGACTATCTTGAGCCAGTCGGGGCTCGGGCCCTTGGAGCTGTTCGAGGTGACTATGTCGACTATCTCTCCGTTGTGGAGCACGTAGTCGATCGGGACCATCTTGCCGTTGATCTTGGCTCCGACGGTCTTGATGCCCACTCCGGTGTGGATCTTGAAGGCGAAGTCGAGGGGCGTGGAGCCCGCGGGAAGCTCGACTATGTCGCCCTTGGGCGTGAACACGAAGACCTGGCTGGAGAAGAGCTCCATCTTAAGGGTGTTCACGAACTCGGTGGAGTCGCTGCTCTCCTGCTGCCACTCGAGGGTCTGCCTGAGCCAGGCGAGCTTTGCCTCGTCGTCCTCAGCAGAGATGCCCTCCTTGTACTTCCAGTGCGCCGCGATACCGTATTCCGCGACCATGTGCATCTCGTGAGTCCTGATCTGGATCTCGAAGGGGCTTCCGTTCTGCCCTATGACCGTGGTGTGCAGGGACTGGTACTGGTTGGGCTTGGGCATCGCTATGTAATCCTTGAAGCGGCCCGGGATAGGAGTCCACTTGGTGTGGACCGCGCCGAGGGCGGCGTAGCAGTCCTTGACGCTGTCGACTATGATCCTCACCGCGGTGAGGTCGAAGATCTCGTCCAGGTCCCTGTGCTGGATGACCATCTTCTTGTAGATGCTGTAGTAGTGCTTGTTCCTGCCGTAGACCTCGTACCTGATGCCCAGCTCGTCGAGGAGCACGCGTATGTCGGCGATGATGTTCTCGATCTCGTTGGCGTTCTTTCTGCGCCTCTCGGTCATCACCTCATCGATGTGCCTGTAGGCCTCGGGCTCGAGGTTCATGAAGGATATGTCCTCCATCTCGAACTTGAAGGCGTAGATGCCAAGGCGCGCCGCGAGCGGAGCGTAGATCTCGAGGGATTCTCTGCACTTCTCCATGCGCTTCTCGTAGGGCATGAACTGTATGGTCCTGAGGTTGTGCAGGCGGTCGGCCAGCTTTATGACCAGTATCCTGATGTCCTTGGACATCGCGAGGAACATCTTGCGTATGTTCTCGGCCTGGCGCTCCTCCTTGCTCTGGTTGTCGTACACGAGGTTGGTCAGCTTGGTGACGCCGTCGACCATCATGGCGATGTCGTCGCCGAAGTCGGCCCTGAGGTCCTCGAGCGAGTAGCTCGTGTCCTCGACGACGTCGTGAAGAAGCCCGGCCGCGAGCGTGTGGTCGTCCATGCCAATATCGGCGAGTATCACAGCCACCGCCTTCGGGTGGATGATGTAGGGCTCGCCGGAACGCCTCTTCTGGTCCTTATGCATCTCTGTGGCCTTCAGATAGGCCTTCTCAAGGAGCTGCGCGTCGTAGTTCGAGTTGTAGCTCATGAGCTGCTGTATGTACTGATCCATCAGGCTCCTCTGTATCTGTTCTTCCTGGTGAGCTTGGTTATGTCGTAGTAGATCGCGGGCGCTATGCAAAGCGACGAGAAGGTGCCGAAGACCACGCCGCCGATGAGCGGGATGGCGAAGGCCCTTATGGTCTCTCCGCCGAGGACTATGAGCGGGATGATGGAGATCGCCGTGGTCAGCGAGGTCATGAAGGACCTCTCGACGCTCTGGTTGACGCTGAGATCGACGACGGTCTCGAGCCTAGTGTTCCTGAGGGACTTGAGGTTCTCCCTCACCCTGTCGAAGACGACTATGGTGTCGTTGATCGAGTATCCGAGCACTATGAGCAGTCCCGCGATGAACGGGCTGTTCATCTGGATGTGCGTGATCCCGTAGAGCGCGAAGAGCATCGCCACGTCGTGGAGCAGCGCCGTGAGCGCCGCTATGCCGAAGCGTATCTCGAAGCGCACCGCTATGTACACGAGCATCGCCACGGCCGCGATAAGGCAGGCTTTAAGGGCCGCCGACCTGAGCTGGCTCCCGACGCTCGGGCCGATGAGGCCGGCCTGCTGCACCATGGCCTCCTCGCTCATTCCGAGGCCGAAGCGCTCGCTGAGGCCCGCGCAGATCCTCGAGCGCATGGCGCTGTCTATGACCTGCGTGGTCTTGATTATAACTTTATCTCCCGTCTCGCCCGCGAGCTGCACGTCAGCCTGCACTCCCAGCTCGGAGCTGAGGTAAGACGAGACCTGCGACGAGTCTGAGGGCCGTCCCATGTCGAGCTGAAGCATGGTGCCGCCCGTGAAGTCTATACCGAGGTTGAAGCCGCGCGCGAGCCCGAGGCCTATGCCCAGGACTATGAGCGCCGCCGCGGCGTTGTAGAACAGCCTCCTCTTTCCGAGGAAGTCGAAGCCGTAGTTCTTCACTGCCTCCCTGCTCTGCTCCTCGGTGAGCACAGGAACGACCTTGTCGACGGCGAAGGCCTTCGGCGTGGCGAGCCTGGTCTCGCAGAGAGCCTTGAGCAGCTGCTGGGTCACGACCACCGCGGTAAGCAGGGACGCGGCGATACCTATCATCAGCGTGAGGGCGAAGCCTCTCACGGCGCCGGTGCCGAACTCGTAGAGTATGACCGCCGCGATGACGGTGGTGAGCTGCGAGTCGATGATGGTAGTCATCGCCCTCTTGAAGCCGGAGTGCACGGCGACGCGGACGGTCTTGCCCTGCCTTATATCCTCCATGATCCTCGAGAAGATGATGACGTTGCTGTCGACCGCCATTCCCACGGACAGTATGAGTCCAGCGATCCCGGGCAGCGTGAGCACCGCGCGGAACAGTATGTAGACCCACAGCACTATGAGTATGTAGAGCGCCAGGGCGATGTCCGCCGCGACGCCCATGAGCCTGTAGCGGCCTATCATGAGTATGAATATGAGCGCCGTTCCGAGCAGGCCCGCGATGACGCACTTCTGCGCCGCGTTCATGCCTAGGCTCGGGCCGACGATCTCGGTCTGCACCTCGGTGAGGCCGACGGGGAGCGAGCCTCCCCTGATGAGAGCGGCCAGGTTGGAGGCCGAATCGGCGTCGAAGTTTCCGGTTATCTGGCAGCTGGAGCTGTTGATGACCGTGCTGACGAAGGGCGCGGAGATCACGTCCTCGTCGAGCAGTATGGCGATCTGCGAGGGCGAGAGCGAGGTGGCGGAGCGTATCTTGCCGCTCACTATGTCTGAGGTCGCCTTCGCGAAGGCGTCTGTCCCGGCGCTGTCGAACTCGAGGTTGACGGCGTAGGTGCCTATGAGGGCGCTGTCATATCCGTTGTAGACCGCGGCGACGGCGTTCTTCACGTGCTCTCCGTCGAGTATGACGGCTCCGTCAGCCGTGATGAAGCTGAGCTTGGCGGTCCTGCCTATGGACTCGATGGCCTCTCCCGCGTTCTGGGCGCCGGGAAGCTCTATCCTGATGCGGTCCTCGTTCTCTATGGCTATGACGGGCTCGGAGAGTCCCATCTCGTTGATCCTGCGCTCCATTACGGCCTGCACCTGGTCCATTACGGCCTTGAGCTCGGCTCCGGTCGCGTCGGTGTCAGCCTCGAGCACCACGGAGACTCCGCCTATCATGTCGAGTCCGAGCTTCATGCGCTCGCCGATGCCCGCGCCCCCCAGAGGGGTCGCGCTGAAGATCCAGCCGACGACCGTTATTATGACTATCGCTATAGAAATCGCCTTTTTCATGTCCGATACGCGCCCTGACGCGCGTGAAATAAAAAACAAGGGCATGTGCAAGAACGCACATGCCCGTGATGAACTAAACTACTTGCCCTCAGTATCAGCCTGTGCTTCGGGAGCGTCCTCAGCCGCCGGCTCTTCCTCGGTCTCTTTGGAAGCGCCCAGCTTTCTGATCTGCCTGGCGGAAGGCTTGGATGCCGCGGCCTCCTCGGCCTCAGCCTCTCTCTTCTTTCTTCTGGCCTCCTTCTTGGCGGTCTCGCTCGCGGTCTCGGGCTCGTCCTTGCCCAGAGAGCCTACGGCCCACTTCTTGACCTCGATCCTTACTCGGTCCGCGCCCGTCTGTATGATGATGGTATCATCGTTCACCCTGGTGACCCTGCCTACGATACCGCCGATGGTGGTGATCTCGTCTCCGACCTTGAGGTTGTTCCTCATGTCGTCCTTGGCCTTCTCCTTCTTCTGCTCGGGGCGGATGAAGAACAGCCACATGGCTCCGAAGATCAGTACGAGTGAAATTATCGATTGAAGTCCCATATATCTATCTCCTCCAGAATTTACGAATAATATTATAACGCTTTGCCCGATAAAAGCAACAAAAAAATGCTCTTTCACAGCCTAAAGCGGAGAGCTTTGAACTTGATTTGAGGGGCGCGTGATGGTAATATTTTTAGGACGCGGCCGAAGTCCCGAAAGCGGCCCGCGGCTCATGCCGGAATGATGGAATTGGCAGACGTGCCGGACTCAAAATCCGGTGGTAGCGATACCGTGCGGGTTCGAGCCCCGCTTCCGGCACCATCCGTGAGTTCGAGACCATCCTCACGTAAAACAAAACTAAGGAGAAAAAATGAAAAACAACACCCGCTACTGGACGCAGGCGGCTATGATAGCCGCCGTTTACGTCGTCCTCACCGTCGTCTTCGCCGCGTTTTCGTTCGGCGAGGTGCAGGTGAGGATATCCGAAGCCCTGACCATACTGCCGCTCTTCACGCCGGCCGCGGTCCCGGGCCTCTTCGCCGGCTGCCTCCTGGGCAACATGCTCGGAGGTGCGGTGCTCCCCGACATCGTCTTCGGGAGCCTGGCGACCCTCATCGGGGCCTGCCTGACCTGTAAGCTCAGGAATGCGAGCCCATTCCTCGGGCCCGTTCCCCCCATCCTGGCCAACACCCTGATAGTGCCCTTCGTGTTGCGCTACGCCTACGGATTTGACCTGCCCATCCCCTTCATGATGCTGAGCGTATTCATCGGGGAAGTCATCTCCTGCGGAGTCCTCGGACTCGCTCTCTACTTCGCCATCAGGGGCAGAGCCGGAGAGATCTTCAAGGCCGCATAAGATCCAGAAAAATCCTCCGCCCGGAGCTGTCCGGGCGGAGGTTTGATTTTTGACGGTCTCCCTATCTTCCGGCGAGCCAGACGCCCTTCTCGAAGGCAGCCTTACGCTCGAGCGGGAAGACGGTCTCCCTGCGCTGCTTCTTGCGCTCCGGATCGAAGAGCGACCACTCCCAGTCGGTCTTGCTGTAGTCCGCGAGCTGCAGCGTGTCGCCGCTGACGAAGATCTCGGTGGGTCCGACGAAGCGGTCGAGGCTCGCCTTGTAGCCCTTCAGCATCTCGTCGTACATGCCCTCGGGCGCGTTGCTGGTCATTATGAGCAGCACGGGGATCGGACGCTCGTTGCAGCAGGGAGTCTCTTTGTTGTAGGTGAGGTTCTGGAATACCAGCCTCTCGTAGAGGGCCCTGAACGAGGCTGTAAGGTTGCCGAGGTAGTTGGGCGAGCCTATGATGAGCCCGTCGGACTCCCTGATGGAATCGAGCACCGGCGTGAGCCCGTCGCGGCATATGCAGTGCCCCTTGAACTTTTCCTTCTTGCAGCCGAAGCAGGATATGCAGCCCGTATACCTCTCAAGCCTGAAGAGGTCGAAGCGCTCGATCTCGGCGCCCGCGGAGCGCGCTCCCTCGGCGGCCTCGCTTATGATGATGTCCGTGTTCCAGCCCTTCCTGGGGCCGGCGTTGACCACTGTTATCTTCTTCATGCTCTCCTCCTTCCGCCGCGCTGACGCGGCACGCCTGCAGGCGCGGTATCGACTGTAAAACTCTTGCAGGATGATTTTATCAGAGCGGGGGAGCCGGGGCAACAGGCCCGCAGGATCGTCAACTATTTAGACATTTTTCTAAATAGTTATTGACAGCCGCCGCGCCCTGCCGTATCATCTATTTAGATAAACGTCTAAATACTTTCGGGCGGCTGAAGCGCTCAAGGCTTCGCGGGCCCGGACAGGAAAGGAGGTGGAAGCCATGGCCTTCAGCGAAACCTTCAAGGCCCTCGCGGACCCCGCGAGGCGCAGGATACTCACCCTCCTCAAGGAGGGGCCCCTGTCCGCCGGAGAGATCGCGTCCAACTTCGACATGACCGCGGCGAGCGTGTCCTACCATCTCGCTGCCCTCAAGAAGGCGGAGCTGATCACCGAGACCAGGGAAAAGAACTACATCTACTACCAGCTGAACGCCTCGGTGCTCGAGGAAGTGATGCTGTGGATCTCCGATCTGAAAGGAGGCGCGCAATGAAAAACGAAAAGAAGCTCATAGTCATAACCGCCCTGCTCTGCCTGCTTCCAATGGCCATTGGATTCATGCTCTGGGACAGGCTCCCGGACAGGGTCCCGACCCATTTCGGCATGGACGGCACGGCGAACGGCTGGAGCAGCAAACCGGCCGCGGTCTTCGGCCTGCCGCTCTTCATGACGGTCATGCACCTGCTCTGCGTCTTCGCCACGATGTACGATCCCAAGAACAGGAACCTCAGCAGGAGGATCAACGTGCTCGTGCTCTGGCTGATGCCGGCAGTCTCCCTCATCGTCCTGGGATCGGTCTACGCCAAGGCCGCGGGCTTCGATATCGACATAACGAAGATCACGCTCGTATTCATCGGGCTGATGTTCGTCGTCATCGGCAACTATCTCCCCAAGTGCAGGCAGAACTACACCATAGGCATCAAGCTCCCCTGGACCCTCGCCGACGAGGATAACTGGAACAGGACCCACAGGCTCGCGGGCGGCCTCTGGATCGCCGGCGGCCTGCTGATCGCGGCCGCTGGGTTCGCGGGGAAGAGCCTGTTCCTTCCCCTCTTCTTTGCGGCTATAATGCTGATGACAGGGATCCCGGTGATATATTCCTTCCTGCTCTACAGAAAGAAGAGCGGTGAATAGGAAGGAATCATAAGACCCCGCGCCAGGCGCGGATGCGCGGCGGCCGGACGCCCGGATAACGCCTCGATACGAAAAGCGGACCCCCTGAGGGGTCCGCCTTTTTACGCTTTTATGAGAGACCGCTTACGCGCCTCCCCATCCTAGTACTGCCCGAATACGGCCTTCACGCTCCTGTAGGCCACGAGCAGGGCCTGCTCGCGGGTCGCGGTGCCGAGCGGGTCGAACTTGTTGTCCCCCACTCCCTTGATCGAGCCTATCCCGGCCATGTAGTAGACGGCGTTCCTTCCCCAGTCGTGGAGCAGAGCGTCGTCGGCGAAGGCCTTCATGTCGAATCTCTTAGAGTCGGTGTTGACTCCGGAGTTGTTCAAAGCCCTCATCAGCATGGTCGCCATCTGCTCGCGGGTGATCTTCTCGTTCGGGCTGAAGTCCATGGTCTCGTCGTCATAGGATTTTGTTCCGTTGGTGATGCCGCCCGCGTAGGCCTTGAGCACGTCGGGGTCGTCCACGTCGCGGAAGGGATTGTCCATCTCCGCGGTGATCTTGCCGCCGTTGATCTCCTCGTACATCTGCACGGCAACCTTGGCGAACTCGAGCCTGGTGACGGGCTTGGTGAGGTCGAAGCCCTTGAAGCTGTCCGGGATGAGGCCGAGATCGAGCGCCTTGCCGAGCTCATCGAGCGCCCAGTCGGAGGCCTTAGTCCAGAGCGGCTCGCCGCTCTCCTCGGGGGCTTCGGTCTTCGGGAAGGTGTACTCCAGATAGAAGTCCTCGGGCTCGTAGTCTATGGGCATCTTGGCCTGCTCGCCGTTGACGAGGCCGAAGTAGTCGCTCCTGAGGGCGTAGTCCTCGTCCACGTAGAAGAAGACCTTGACGGTGTATTCGACGCCGTCCTTGAAGCTCTTGTCGGCGGGGCTCCACTCGGTCTTCCAGATCTCGTAGCCCTTGCTCAGGGCGGCAGCCTCTCCCGGGGCGTCGCCGTAAACGGGAGCCGGGACCTCGACGCTGAACTCCACGGCCCACTTCTGGTCGAGCCGCGGATCGTGGGCCGGCGCAATGTCAAAGGTATACTCGACGTAGGCGCCGTCATCGGAGAGCTCTATCTTCGCCTCGTTGTAGTTCACGACCGCGGTGCAGTCGTCGCTGAACTCATAGCCCGCCTCGGGCTCGAGCCAGACCTGTATGGTGTACTGCTGTCCCGCCTCGAAGACCGGATGCGGGGGCATCCACTCGGCGTGCGCTATCTTATATCCAACGCCGTCGACCACCGGTCCGCCCACGGATCCTCCCGCGGCGACGGTTCCGACGTCGATCTGGACGATATTGATCTTCGACCTGGCGTACTTCTGCTTGGCCGCGAAGGCCTGCGAGGGCAAGATGAGCACCAGCGCCAGCGCGATCACGAGAACCTTGAGTATAAAGCGTTTCATTTCCGACCCTCCTTTCGCGAGACTTCGGTATATCCTACTGCTCATTTCTGAAGAACTCGTTCCTCTTGAGCATATAATAAGCCACGCTGAGCCCCGCCGTCACTATCCACGCTGTCGGGTAGCACCAGTAGATGACCCGCGGGTCGTGCCATATCCTCAGGCATATCGCGAGGAATATCTGGCGGAAGACTATCATGCCTATGACGTTGAGTATCATCGGGGTCTTAGTGTCGCCGTGGCCCCTCATGATGCCGACGTAGTGCTCCCTGAAGGCCAGGAACGGATAGAAGGGTCCGAGCACCCTGAGCATGGCCGTTCCTATCGCGAGCACGTCGGGCTCGTCGGTGAAGAAGCCTATGATCTGCGGCGCGAACACGAAGAACAGGGCGCTCAGCGTGACGCTGAGGCCGACGGACATCTTGATGCAGTAGCCCACGGCCTTCTTCGCCCTCTCGGGGGTCCTGGCTCCCGCGTTCTGGCTGATTATGGTCGTGACCGCGTTGCCGAAGCTCTTTCCGGGATAGTTCATGAACTTGTCCACGCGCAGCTCTATGCCGGCGCCGGAGATCACCGCGGTCCCGAAGCCGTTTATGTAGCGCTGCACGAACATGTTGGAGAATGATATCAGGGCGCTCTGGAAGCCCGAGGGAAGCCCTATCGACACGAACTGGTGCACGAGCAGGCCGTTCTGCCTTATCTCGCTGTAGCGGAAGCCGAAGCCGTCAATGGAGCGCTTGAGCTGCAGGAAGGTCATCACCGCGGAGATGCCCTGAGCTATGAAGGTCGCCGTGGCGACGCCCATGATCCCCATGCCCATGGAGCCCACGAAGAGGAAGTCCATGCCTATGTGGATGACGCTGGTGAAGACCAGTATGTAGAACGGAGACCTCGAATCCCCTATCGCCCGCAGTATGCCGGAGGCGATATTGTAGAGGATTATGAAGACGAGGCTTATCATGTAGACCTTGAGATAGGCGAGCGCGCCGCTGAAGATCTCCTCGGGGGTGTCGACCATCCTGAGCAGCGGAGCGGCAAGAAAATAGCCCGCCGCGGACAGTACTATTCCGAGGAGGGCGCTGAAATTGTAGACGACGCGCGAGGTGCGCGGAAGGTCTCCGCCGAGCTTATCTCCGAAGGCGCGCGATACCACGACCGAGCTGCCGATGGACATTCCGGTGAAGAAGCCTATGAGCATGTTGGAGATCTGCGTGCAGATCGTGACGGCCGCGAGAGGATCCTTGCCCAGGAGCCTGCCCACGACGAGGGAATCCACGGTGTGATAGAGGTTCTGCATCGCCTCGCTGAGTATCAGCGGGATGACGAAGGCCACTATCGCCGGGACTATCGCTCCCTGCGTGAAGTCTATGCGGCGCGATCTGTTCATCTCTCCTCCCCCTAAAGATCTATGTACAGCTCGACGGGGCAGTGGTCGCTGCCCTCGATGTCGTTTCTGATGACCACGTCCCTGACGAGGTCCTTTATCCTGTCGGACACGACGAAGTAGTCGATCCTCCAGCCCACGTTCCTCTCGCGGGCGCGCATGCGGTACGACCACCAGGTGTACTCGACCTTGTCGGGATAGAGATATCTGTAGGCGTCCGTGAAGCCGCAGGCGAGCAGCTCGGAGAACGCCCCCCTCTCCTCGTAGGAGAAGCCGGCGTTTCCTATGTTGGTCTTGGGATTCTTGAGGTCTATCTCCTCGTGCGCGACGTTGAGGTCGCCGCAGAGCACCAGGGGCTTGACCGCGTCGGTCTTTTTGAGATACTCGCGGTTAGCGGCCTCCCAGGCGAGGCGGTAGTCGATGCGCTTGAGGCCGTCCTGCGCGTTGGGAGTGTAGTTTGTGATCATGAAGAAGCCAGGGAACTCGAGGCGTATCGCCCTGCCCTCGCTGCCGTGCTCCTCAGCGTCTATGCCGTAATTGACGGAGAGAGGCTCGTCCTTGCAGAAGATGGCGGTACCTGAGTAGCCCTTCTTCTCGGCGCTGTTCCAGAACTGTATGTAGCCGGGAAGCTCGAGCCCGACCTGCTCCTGAGTGGCCTTGGTCTCCTGAAGGCAGACTATGTCGGCATCGGCCTCCCTGAGGTAGTCGAGCAGTCCCTTGCCTATGCAGGCGCGTATTCCGTTTACGTTCCAGGTGATGATCTTCATGGTCTCCCTCGGGCGGCCCTGCCGCTCAGCCTGAGCTCCGGCCTCCGGCCCCGCGCGGGGTCCGGCTGTCCGGCGGTATATATGATAACATGAGCAGCCCTGTAAGCCGGGTTCTGTCTTGAACGGTCATCTTTCTAGGGCCGCCGTCGCCGGCGGTCTCAAGCGACCTACCTTCCGGGAAGCTGCGGGCCGCAGCCTTTCAGGCACTTCGCTTAGCGGTTACCTCCCTGATCGGTCTTGCTCCGGATGGGGTTTACACTGACGGGGCATGTTACCATGCCCCCGGCCGGCTCTTACCCGGCCTTTTCACCCTTACCCGGCCTGAGCCGGGCGGTTCTTTTCTGTTGCACTTTCCTTAGGATCGCTCCCACCTGCCGTTAGCAGGCATCCTCGCCCTGTGGAGCCCGGACTTTCCTCACGTCTGCCCTCCCGGGCAGACCCGCGACCGTCCGGACTGCTCATGTCATCAGCTGTTGTGTATGAACGGGTCGGCGGCGACTGTGCTCTCTACGAGCTGTACGCCGCTCACGTTGTTTTCGAAAAATGTCCTCAGGGCCTCCGAGAAGATGTGCTCGGTGCCCCAGTGCCCGGCGGAGATGATGTTCAGGCCGAGCTCCGAGGCAGGCTGGGCCTCGTGGTGGCGTATCTCGCCGGTTATGAATAGCTCCGCGCCCGCGTCAAGGGCTTCCTTCCAGAAGCTCCCTCCCGCGCCGGTGCAGACGGCTATCACGGAGACCTCGTCGTCTCCCGTGCCGGAGAGCCTCATGTCGGGGCAGAGCAGATAGTCCCCGAGATCGCTGAAGATCTCGGAGAGAGTCCTCGGCTCCCTGAGCCTGCCCATCTTGAGGCAGGGGATGTCGCGGCCCTCGCTGTCCTTGGCGCAGCCCTTTACGCTGGCTCCCACGGCCTCGAGTATGAGGTCGTTCATCCCGCGGGGCGCGTTGTCGTAACAGGTGTGCATGCTGTAGACGGAGATCCCGGCCCTGATGAGCCTGAGCGCGTAGCCTCCGGGGATCTCGTCCTCGCTGAGGCTCTTGACGGGCGAGAAGAACAGAGGATGGTGGGTTATGATCATGTCGGCGCCCATGGCCTCCGCCTCGTCGATCACGTCGTAGGAGATCTCCATGGCGGCGAGCACCCTCTTGATCTCCCCGCGCCCGGTCTCGATCTGCGGGCCGCTGTTGTCCCAGCTGTCCTGCAGCTCCAGAGGAGCGAGCTCCTCGAGCTTGTCGTACAGATCCTTCCTGTTCATTGCCTGCCCTCCGTCCTTCGCCTGAGATAGGCTATGCGGGCCTCGGTATCCGAAAGGCGCGAAGCGTCCCTCTCCGGATCCGTGCTCCTGAGAGTGTTCTCCCTGACGGTCTCGAGGTCCCTCATGAGCTCCTCGAAGAATCCCCGGAGCACCTCGGGCTCCAGGCCGCTCCGGTCCAGACCGTCGGCTTCCGCGTCAGGGCTGTCCGGCGCCTTCGCGCCGCCCTCCCCGAAGCCGAAGCTCCCGAGCATGGGCGCGTAGTCGTAGTCGAGCCCGCATTCGAAGCGCTCGAAGCTCTCCGGCCTCGGGCACTCCGCCGCGATGATCTGGCAGTAGTGGCCGTTCTCGACGCAGACCCTCTCGTCGGTGATGTAGATGTCGTTCTCCGCGAGGAAGCGCCTGAGGACTCCCGCCCTTCTCCTGGGCTGAAATACGAAGCGCTTGAAGCTCCTCGTCTTCGTGATGTCCTCCGCGAGCAGGTCGCGTATGAGCTCACCGCCCATGCCGGCCATGACTACGGTGTCGGCCTCTCCCCTTTCAAGGGGCTCCAGGCCGCTTCCGAGCCTGAGCTCGTAGAGCGAGGGGTCTATGCCCGCCTGCTCCATGTGCTCAGCCGCTCTGGAGAGCGGGCCCTTCCTGAGGTCGGTCATCACGACGCGGGAGCACATAGCCCCCTCCAGCAGTATGATCGGAAGGTAGCCGTGATCCGTCCCCACGTCCGCTACGAGCACGCCGTCCGGGCGCCCCTTCTCGAGGAGCTCCCCGTGCGAGACCGCGAGCCGCGCGATGATACCGAGCCTTTCCCTTATGCCCTTATTCAAGGTAATCCTTCAGCTTTCTGCTGCGGCTGGGGTGCCTGAGCTTTCTGAGCGCCTTCGCCTCGATCTGCCTGATCCTCTCGCGCGTGACGTTGAAGACCTGGCCGACCTCCTCGAGGGTGCGCTGGCGCCCGTCGTCCAGCCCGAAGCGCAGCCTGAGCACCTCCTGCTCCCTGTCGGTGAGGGTGCTGAGGACCTCGTTGAGCTGCTCCCTGAGCATGGAGAACGCCGCCTGGTCTGCCGGCGAGGGGATGTCGTCGTCGGGGATGAAGTCTCCGAGGTGGGAATCCTCCTCCTCGCCTATGGGCGTCTCGAGCGAGACGGGCTCCTGGGCGATCTTGGATATCTCCCTGACCTTCTCTGGGCTGATCTCCATCTGCCTGGCGATCTCCTCCGGAGTCGGGTCTCTCCCGAGCTCCTGCACCAGCTGGCGGGTCACCCTGATCTGCTTGTTTATGGTCTCGACCATGTGGACGGGGATCCTGATGGTCCTGCCCTGGTCGGCGATGGACCTCGTGATCGCCTGGCGTATCCACCAGGTCGCGTAGGTGCTGAACTTGAAGCCCTTGGTGTAGTCGAACTTGTCGACCGCCTTCATCAGGCCGAGGTTGCCCTCCTGGATGAGGTCGAGGAAGAGCATGCCCCTTCCGACGTACCTCTTGGCGATGCTGACGACCAGCCTGAGGTTGGCCTTGCACAGCAGCTCCTTGGCCTCCTCGTCGCCCTGCTCCATCCTCATCGCGAGCTCGAGCTCCTCGTCCGCGGTGAGCAGCGGTACCTGTCCTATCTCCTTGAGGTACATGCGCACGGGGTCGTCGACGGTGAGGGTCTTGTTCAGATCCTCGAAGTTGTCGTCCTCGACCTCGCTCACGAGATCCTCAAGCTCGGAATCGTCGGGTCCGTCCGGCTCCAGCTCGAGGAGGTCGGTGCCCTCGTCGATGCTGTCCGTGATGATGCTGACTCCGCTGTTCTCCAGCTCCTCGAAGAAGGCGTCCTCCCTCGCGGCGTCGGCTCCGATCTCCTGAAGGATGCTGCTGACCTCCTCCATCTTGATCTCGCCGTCCTTCTTGGCCTTCTCCAGGAACTTCGCGATCTGCTCCTGCTTGCTCTGTGCCTGAGTCTTTTCCTGATCCATACTTACCTGCCTTTTGCTCCGCTGAGCTCGCTCAGCTCCATAGTTAGCGCGTTCATATCCTCTTTCGAGAGTCTTCCCTGAGCCATGCTCAGGATGTCCTTTATCTCTTCTATGCGCGCGGCACGCGCCTTCTCCCCGGCCCGGGACACGCAGTCCGCGAAGGCCCTGGCGTCGTCCTCGGGGGGAAGCACCCGCTTCATGATCCTGTCGAGATAGGCGAGCTCGCCCTCGTCGAGGGCCTCCCTGATCTTCGCAGGATCGAACTCGCTGCCCTCGACGTACTGCGACTCGAAGGCGTTCTTGATGCCCAGCCCCTCGTCGCTGATGAAGAGCTCCGGGTGTTCGCGGCTCTTCGCGTAGTACTCCGCCCTGAGGAGTATGAGCCTTATGACGGTCATCTCCAGGTAGAGCTCGCTGTCGCTGCTGCGCGAGGCGTCCCGCCTGCCGTCCCCGGAGGCGGAAGGCTG
>JAEEGF010291120.1_pt1 | contig 14762 bp, 15 predicted proteins | sample 9134171 | NCBI WGS metagenome assembly JAEEGF01 (sample SAMN16246542, study PRJNA631951) | gut metagenome | biome: gut microbiome; feature: rumen; material: AP-attached | host: Bos | place: Iran: Karaj | collected 2018-10 | reverse complement strand
TCTGCATGTTGTGCGTGTGTGCAGTAAAAACTTTGACTACCATTTTTGCAGCCGGGTCTAAACATCAGATTTCAGCAATACTTAATCCAGGGTCGAATACTGGCATGGGTTTCAACTTGAAGGCATTCATCTGATGAAGTGAATCGATGCGCTTTCTCTTTTCCGGATCACATATGATTCCTTCGCGAATATATTTGTCCAACTCTTTGTAAGAGAATTGAAGACTCTCTTCATCTGTTTTCCCAGATAATCCGTCAATCGGAGTTTTCTCAATTAACACTTCCGGGAGCTTGAGAATTCTCCCGATCGCCTTAACTTCCTGAACCGTCAGCATTGAAATTGGGCTGAAATCCCCGGCTCCGTCCCCATAGCGTGTTGCATAGCCAACCCAGTCTTCAGACAGATTGCAGGTGTTTGCAACTCTTCCGTTGTTACTCTGTGAAACTGCATAGAGTGCTGCCATACGAATTCTGGCGGGAAGATTGATCCGGCTCTGTTCAGAAAGCGCAAATGGAATACTATTCTTTAGTCCGGTTACAGCATCTTCAATATTGACGATATAGTACCTGATATCCAGGTGCTTTACCAACAATATTGCAGCATCGATATCCGGTTGAATTCCGTTCGGCATCAATACTCCAATCACGCGGCTTTTTCCAAGAGCTTCCACACACAGCGCTGCAACCACTGAGCTGTCTTTTCCGCCGGATATTCCAACTACTGCGTTACAACCGTCTCCGTTCTCTTTAAAAAAATCCCGGATCCATTTCAAACAATCATCTTTTACTTTTGCAGCGTCAAACATTTCTTCTCACCCTTGTTATAAAGTCTTTATGAAAGTTACCTTCTTGAGTTACGCTCGGCCGTCAATTTCATGAATCCTATACTCAAAATGCGACTTATCTGAGTGACTCGGGATTCTTGTGGGATAGTTTTCATCAAAGCAGGCCGTGCACAAGCCTTTATTATTCTCTATAATATGCAGCAAGTGTTCTTCACTCAAATACCCAAGTGTATCTGCTCCAATCATCTCTGCGATTTCCGAAACAGAAAGATGGTTGGCAATCAGGTTATCCGAATTGTCTATATCCGTTCCATAATAGCACGCAGCGACAAAAGGTGGCGCGGAGATTCGCATGTGTATTTCTTTTGCACCTGCTTTTCGCAGCAAAGAGACGATATGTCGGCTGGTTGTTCCACGGACGATAGAGTCATCAATCAGAACGACCCGTTTCCCCCCCACAGTTGACCTGAGGGGATTGAGTTTAATCCTTACTTCTCTTTCTCTCTGCTTCTGTTCCGGAGAAATGAATGTCCTTCCGATATATTTATTCTTGATAAAACCAATGCCATAAGGAATTCCGCTCTTTCTCGAAAACCCTATAGCGGCATCTATTCCAGAATCAGGAACCCCAACTACTATATCTGCGTCCACAGGGTGTTCTTCGGCGAGGAATTCACCCGCTCTCTGGCGTGCCAGGTGTACACTGTTTCCATCGATCACGGAATCCGGACGGGAAAAATAGATATATTCAAAAACGCAAAGATTTCTTTCTGTCCTGCCACAATGAGCGGTATCACTTTGGATTCCGTCTTTGCTGACAGTGACAATTTCCCCCGGTTCAATATCTCTGATGAATTCCGCCCCGATCGCATCCAGAGCGCAAGTTTCCGAAGCAAAGACTGTTTCATCATTTGGGAGTCTCCCCATGCACAGGGGACGGAATCCATGAGGATCCCTTACGGCAATCAATTTCGTCGGTGATGAAATAACCATTGAGTATGCTCCATCCAAACGATACATTGCTGCAGACACTGCCGCTTCAATAGATACCGCGGAACGTCGTTCCTGCACAATAACATAGGCAATGACCTCTGTATCGGAAGTAGTGTGAAAAACAGCCCCCATGTTTTCCAGTTCCCTGCGGAGTCCAAAGGCATTGGTCAGATTTCCATTGTGCGCAAGCACCATCTGCCCTTTGAAATGATTGATATGCAGCGGTTGGGCATTTTTTCTGCTGTCTGTACCGGTTGTACTGTATCGCACATGACCGACAGCAATATTTCCTTCTCCCAACGCTTCCAGTCTATCCGAGGAGAACACTTCTGACACAAGCCCTGTATCTTTGCAGACGGTAAACACACCGTCATCGTTGAGCGCAATGCCTGCACTCTCCTGACCCCGATGTTGCAGAGCATACAATGCTCCATAGGAAAGGCCGGCAAGATCTTTGCGGGATCTGGAATAAACACCGAACACACCGCATTCTTCGTGCAGTTCCATTCTATTCTCCCAGAAGCCGTCTCTGCATCTCCAGATATGCGTCTTCAACATTTCCCAGATCACGCCGAAAGCGGTCTTTATCAAGCTTTTCTCCGGTCATACTGTCCCAGAAACGGCATGTATCCGGGCTGATTTCATCGGCTAAGATCAATGAACCGTCATCCGTTTTTCCAAACTCGAGTTTGAAATCCACCAGCGTGATCCCCGCTTCACTCAGGATCTCTTTTAAACACTCATTGATTCGAAGAGCATAGCTCCTGATCAGTTCTATCTCTTTCCGGGATGCAAGCTTCAACGCGACAGCATGGTCGTCATTCAGCAAAGGATCGTGCAGCTCATCATTCTTGTAAGAAAACTCCACAACCGGCGTATCAAAAACAATTCCTTCCTCCACTCCGTACCGGCTGGAAAAATGCCCGGCGGAGATATTGCGGACGATAATCTCAAGGGGGATAATGGCAACCTTCCTGACCAGAGTTTCTCTGTCGTTCAATTCCTCAAGAAAATGTGTCGGGATTCCCTTTTCGGACAATTTCTGCATCAGATAGTTGCTCATTCGGTTGTTGACAGCACCTTTTCCGCATATGATTCCCTTCTTCATTCCGTCGAATGCAGTAGCGTCATCCTTATAGCATACAATGAGATTCGCAGGATCATCGGTCGCATACACTTTCTTTGCTTTCCCTTCATAGATCAAGTCTCTCTTTTCCATTTTCCTTTCTCTCCTTCAGTCGTCGGGTACATTGCTGATATAATACAAAAAGTTCTCCAAACCTAACTGGGTGTCCAGAATTCCGGGTTCAAAGAACGTTTTAATAATTATATGCAATATAAACGAGAATCGTCCAATACTATTTTTGTATTATTATACACGCTAAAATGAGTATAGGGCGGCGAGCGCTGATCGAGAGCGTCATCGGCGGACTTCTGCTTGCACTGCTCCTCACCCTTACAAAAGAGATCTCTTTTGTGCAGGCACTCACAGAACCTGTTAGTGCTCTTAGAATTAATACAGTTTCTTATAGTTGCTGAGAAATGTGGAGAATTGACAACTCTCGGTTATTATGCTACAGTTTGGCTAATGTATTCGTCTAACCAAAGAAGATATCTAGGGGGTAGAAATGAAAAATAGAATACTCTTCGTTGCCTGCTTCATTTTGATTTTACTGACTCTGAGCTCCTGCCAATCTGAAAAGAAAATTGTTGCCGAGCCCGCTCCCACACTAGAAACTGTGCCAACTGAAGCAATGACAGCCCAGACGCCGGTTCCGGTTCTTGACCCCATGCCGGAAGAAACACTGGTTCCTACTCCCGGGCCGGAAACCTTGGATTATGCAAATGCCTATAGCAGCGTAATTGAAAAATATCGGATCGCAAAACAGGCAAGCGTCAGCAGCCCGGGAGCAGCTTTTGAATATGATGTCAGCGAGTGGATCGAGTATTTTGATCATGTAGGGTATGCACTGAAAGACTTGGACGAAAACGGTGTTCCTGAACTTATCGTTGCCGGTATCAGTCCAACTTACGATCCCGGTCCGGTTCTGTTTGAAGTATTCACACTCGAAAACAATACTCCAGTGCAATTGCTGATCAGTTGGGCAAGATCAAGGAATTTCCTATTGCCTGACAACAGAATCTATAATGAAGGCTCAGGCGGAGCTTCCAGTTCCGGTTTTGTGCTGTTTAAAGTTAACGGAACAACCCTCCAATTTCTGGAAGGCTACTGGTCTTCCAATTCAACAGATAATACCGGATCAACAATGTATCACACCTCTTCAGACGAGGGTAATCCGGGTTTTGGCAACTTTGACAAGTATGATTACACAATGCCTGCACAAGAGGGGTTTGCCATTGGGCAGCAATTATGTGAAACTTCATGCCTGCCCGAGCTGACCCTGATCGCCTGATACCAATTCAGCTCCGTACACAAGTTTTAACCCCCATTCCCTCGGTCTTGCTTAGAGAAATCCAGAATTGTCAAAAGAGCTCCCCATGACACGGGGAACGGGAGATTGCGAGGGATGTGTATAATGTCCGTTCCCTGTTTACCGGGCGCAAATCCTGTGCTATAGTGCACCGGAAGTCCTGTGTGACCGCAGCCTGCAAACAGACTTCCCCATTTTTTGGATCAAGCACAAGGAAGGATTGATTTCTTTGAAATTCCGGAGGATCATTGCGCTCATTGCGCTGCTCATGACCTGCGCCCTGCTCCTGGGCGGGTGCGTGGTCGCGCACAGGCAAGACAGTTCCGCCGTCAGCTCGACGGAGGACGCCCAGACCGTCCGGTCGGACGACAGCCTCATCTGGTGGCAGAAGACCATCGCCTACGAAATCTATGTAAAAAGCTTCAAGGATTCCGACGGCGACGGCATCGGGGACCTCAACGGCATCACCTCCGAGCTGGACCATTTGAAAAGTCTCGGCGTGGGTGCTGTCTGGCTGACCCCTTGCTACGTCTCCCCCCAGGCGGACAACGGCTATGACATTGCCGACTACTACAACATCGATCCGACCTACGGCACCATGGAGGACATGGAGACACTGATCGCGGAAGCCGGCAAGCGGGACATCCGGATCGTCATGGACCTTGTGTTCAACCACACTTCCAACGAAAACGAATGGTTCACGGAATCACGGTTAAGCGCGGACAACGAGAAGAGCGACTGGTATATTTGGGCGGATCCCAAAGAGGACGGCAGCCCCCCCACCAACTGGCGCAGCATTTTCGGCGGCTCTGCCTGGGAGTTTGACGCGACCCGAGGCCAGTACTACCTCCACACCTTCCTTCCTGAGCAGCCAGACCTCAATTGGGAAAATCCAGAGGTCCGACAGGCGCTGAACGATGTGGCCAATTTCTGGGTGGACAAGGGCGTCGGCGGTTTCCGTATGGACGCCATCACCTACATCAAGAAGCCGGCCGAGTTCCTGGATGGGACACCGGACAGCAGCAACGGCACAGTCAGCATCCACACCATGACCGCCAACACCGATGGTATTCTGGACTATCTCCACGCCTTCAAATCGGCGGTCCAGGACGGCACGGACATCTTCACGGTGGGCGAGGCCAACGGCGTCTCCGCCGAGGACCTGCCGGACTGGGTCGGTGCGGACGGTGTCTTTGACATGGTTTTTGAATTCGGCCATGTGAAAATCGACCTGCCGGACGAGATGAACTGGTGCGAGACCCGGGAATGGACGCTGCCGGATTTCAAGGCCCTCTTTACGGCCAGCCAAGAGACGACGGCCAGGACAAACGGATGGTATCCGATGTTTTTAGAAAACCACGATCAGCCCCGCTCCATCGATCACTTCCTGCCCGCCGGTGCGGACCGGGTTGCCGGGGGAAAGGCCCTTGCCGCCTTGGTCCTCACCATGCGCGGAACGCCCTTCCTCATGGAGGGCGAGGAGCTTGGCTTCGTGAACGTTTCCTGGCCATCCATTGACGACTACAACGATGTTTCCACCAAAAATCACTATCAGTATGCCATCGACGAGGGCTACTCAGAGGAGGAGGCCATGGCTGGGGTCCACCGTTTCGCCCGGGACAGCGCACGGACCCCCATGCAGTGGGACAGTTCCTCGCAGGCAGGCTTCACGGCGGGCACGCCGTGGTTGCCGGTCTACGAGGATTATGCCGTGTACAACGTGGCCTCCGAAACGGAAGACCCGGATTCCGTTCTTAACTGGTACATTGCCCTGGCCAACCTTCGGCAGGAGCATACGGAGCTGATGACCGGTGATTATGAAGAGATTTTCCATGATAATGAACAGATTTTCGCCTACATCCGGGAAAGCGAGGCAGGAAAGGCCATTATTCTCATCAATCTCTCCACAGCGGCCGCTTCCTACGATCCCGCCTGCGTGGAGAATGCGGAGTTGATCCTCGGCACCAACGACAAAAACGAGAAGGGTTCGCTGGCCCCTCTCGAGGCAGTGATTTACGAAGAGACGAAGAACTGAACTTGCGGGCAGTATGCTGCCCTGCATATCCGGGGCAACCCTAACATGTAGCGGGCCAGCGTTTTGCCTCCGTCTTCCTTCAGACCCCACCTCACGATGACGCCCTTGACCTTGGCTGTATTCTTCCCACTGCCGGGCAGATTTGGGACTTTCACCCTTTAGAACGTGCGCTCGCCGGGCGCACCACTGAAAACGAGCACATCGTTTCCGATGTGCTCGTTTCTTTGTGTTGCTTTGCCTTTTCAAATGCCGCTGGGGCAGATTAAATCAGTATATATATCTTGTAAGCCCTGTAAAATGAACACTACTTTTTCTCGCTTTGCCTTTATAACCTTGCTCTGATAATATCTTTTCAATTTGTGGCATAACCTCTTTATGTGTTTTACCAAAAGGAATACCGTTAAACTTTGTGAAACTTGCATTACCGCAACCAACGAAACTAAATACAATCGCTACTAACAATAAAAACAACGACATCCTGGGGTTTTCCCGGTCAAGATCCCGGCGGGTTTTCTATACGATTCTATGGTGGTTACTTCATCCCTTCACGGCGCCTGCCGCGACACCCTTGATGATGTATTTCTGGCATATCAGATAGAAGACGATAACCGGGATGATACTCAGCAGGATCAGAGCCATCGTTGCACCGAGATCCACGGTTCCGTAACTGCCTTTCAGATACTGGATATGGATGGGAATTGTCCGATACTCGTTGATGTCAAGCACCAAATATGGCAGCAGATAGTCGTTCCAGACCCACATGATCTCCAGAATCCCGACTGAGATCATGGTAGGCTTTAGCATCGGGAAGACCACAGAGAAATAGGTACGGACCGGGCCGCAGCCGTCGATGGACGCGGCTTCCTCAATTTCAAGAGGTATTGACTTGACAAAACCGACAAACATGAAGATCGCAAGTCCCGCGCCGAAGCCCAGATAAACAACGGGGATCGTCCAGGGCGTGTTCAGGTGCAGCGTGTCCGCCGTTTTTGACAGCGTAAACATGACCATTTGAAACGGAACAACCATGGAGAACACACAGAGATAGTAAATCACTTTGCATACGAGGGAATTCACCCTGGCAATGTACCAGGCAGCCATGGAAGTAAACAGGATAATCAGCGCGGTGGAAAGCACCGTGATGATCACGCTGTACTTGACGCTACTCCAGAAGGGATAGTTGCCGAAGGTCATACCCTTGATAAAATTCGAAAAGCCTGCCCACATCTCACCGGTCGGAAGCGCAAAGGTATCGGTCTTGACATAGGTGTTGACCTTGAAGGAGTTGATGACCACTGTCAGCACCGGAAGCACATAGATGATGCAGATTATCCCCAACACGACCGACAGGATCGTTTTTCTGCGATTTTCAGCCGCAAGGCTTTCCTGTCTGCTCATTACTGCTGCACCTCTCTCTTCCGTGTAAACTTCAGTTGGAGAAGGCCAAGCCCCGCAACCAGAATGAAGAACAGAACGGCTTTTGCCTGGCCGACACCCTTGGAAGCGGAATTCTGGCCGTAAAAGGTATTATAGATGTTCAGGGCAAGCATCTCCGTTGTCTTGACCGTACTGCCGTCCGGCTGAATAATAAAGGGCTGACCTGCTGTCAGAGCCAGGTTCTGGTCAAACAGTTTGAACCCGTTGGTGAGGCTCAGAAACGTGCAGATCGTGATGGCAGGCATAACATTCGGGATCGTGACGCGAAACAGCGTCTGGGTCTTCGTTGCGCCATCTATCTTTGCCGCTTCCAGCATATCCTCCGGAACCGTCTGAAGACCTGCAATGTATATGATCATCACATATCCGATCTGCTGCCAGCACATCAGAATGATGAGTCCCCAGAATCCGTATTTTGTTTCAAGAAGTATCGATGTGCCGTAACGGGAAAGAATGCCGTCGAAGATCATGGACCAGATATAGCCGAGCACAATGCCGCCGATCAGGTTCGGCATGAAGAATACCGTGCGGTAAAGGTTACTGCCCTTGATTCCCTGCGTAAGGGCATAAGCCGCGGCAAAGCCCAGCACATTGATGAATATCAGACTTACAATCGCAAACAGCGCCGTGTACCAGAAAGAATGCACAAAGCTCGCGTCCTTCAGCGCCGCGGCGTAATTCTGAAATCCGGCCCAGCTTGTTTTGGAGATCAGCTTGAACTTACAGAAGGACAGATAGATTCCCTGGATAAAGGGCCAGACGAAGCCAATGCAGAAGGCAGCTGTTACCGGCCCAAGGAAGAGCCAACCCCAGCGCCGAATCGGGTTTTTAAAGATCCCTTTCATCGTTCCCCTCTCTTCTTCTAAAACGAATGCGGGGCGGACGAACCGGTCCGCCCCGCAGCAATGATCGTGTTTTCCTGTTTTGTGAAATCAGCCGTTGGCAGCGGCGTACTGGGTGGCCCAGCCGTCGATGGCGGCCGTCTTCACCAGCGCCCAGTTGGCATCGCTCTGATCAGCGCAGTAAGCGTTCAGTGCAGAGACAAGACCGGCACGGTACTCGTCAACGTTCGGCTGATAGTTGGTTGCCCAGTCAAATACGTAGCAGCCGTCTGCAGTGTAGGCTGCCGCATCGTTCAGGAATCCGTTGGAGGACTCGACCGCGTGTTTGTACGGCATGATGCCAAGCTGCTCAACCATCAGGGCATTGGCCTCAGGATCGCTGACCAGCCATACCATGAAGTCGACGGTCGCTTCTTTGTCCGCATCGGAGGCATACTCGTTGACAGCCCAGCAGTTTTCCGTGCCGCAGTTCAGGCCGGCCTTTTCCTCACCTTCCACACCGCAATAGTACGGAATCATGGTGGCATTGGGGACATCGCCCGAGACGGCCGCATACTCCCAAGAGCCGTTTACAAAGAAGGCTGCCTTGCCGGATTTGAATTCGGCTTCGGCATCGTGTCCGCCGGTGGCCAAATCCTTCGGGTCGGTCAGGCTGTTGTTGATGCAGAGATCAAAGAGGTTCTTATAGTTTTCCATGTAGTTGCCGGTAAGCGTCGCCGGGCATTCGGTCCAGACAGCGCCTGCTTCGCGCTCTTCATAGACATACTCGAGGTTAATCATGTGGCCGGTGAAGCGCCAGCTGGAGGAGCCGTCCATATCGGAGGATGAGAAGGCGTCAAAACCGAGCTCGTCCGCACGGGCGTGTATATCCTCGGCAACTGTCTTCAGACCTTCGAAGTTCTTGAGCTCATCCATGCTGTGGCCAGCCTTCTCGATGAGGTCGGGGTTCACGATGATGCCGTAGCACTCATAGCAGTAGCCGATGGAAACCAGACGGCCGTCCTCATCATAGAGGTTGTAGGCATCTGTATTGAGTTCATCGGCGATGGCAGTACCGGTCAGATCCATAGCAAACTCGCCCCACTCCTTGACGCCGGCCTGGTTGCCGATGATGAAGAGGGTCGGGGCAGCCTTCTTGTCCATCTCGGAGGTCAGAGTCTGCTGATAGGTGCCGGAAGCCGCTGTGACAACCTTGACGTCTACACCTGTCTCTTCGGTGTACATTTTTGCAAGCTGCTGCGCAGTCTCATCCAGCTCAGGCTTGAAGTTCAGCCAGTAAACGGAACCCTTATCCGCAGCAAAAGAGGAGGGGCATGCCAACGCAAAGATCAGGACCAGCGTCAGCACAAGCGCGATTGTCTTTTTCATGTTTGTTCTTACTCCTTTTTTTGTTTTTTATTTTCAGACCCAATGGGTCGGAAATACTTCTTTCAGCCTTAGATCGTTTTCAAACGTTTCGGACGGATGCTCCTTCCCGAAGCACAGCTTCCAGTCGGATATGACGGCTGTACCCCGGATCTTCGAGCATCTTTAGGAGAATTTGCACGCTTTCCCGAGCCATTTCATCGGCTGGCTGCACCATGGTTGAAAGCGTAGGCGAGATATATTTCGACACGTTCAGCCCGTCAATGGCAATTACGGAAACATCCTGAGGAACACGCTTCCCACAGTCCTCCAAAGCCTTCATTCCGGCTATGGCCATGGTATCCGATATCATGAACAGGGCTGTAAAATCCTCCGTACGTTCCAGCAGACGGCGGACGCCTTCATAGCTCTCCCGCATATCAAAGCTGCCTGTTTCTTCGATCAGCGCTGAATCTGCCTCAATCCCATTCTCCATCAGCGCATCAAGATAGCCGAGATATCGAAGTTCACTGATCGAGCGGTCGCTCCGGGCCGGAATCACAGCAGCAATCCGCCGATGTCCACGGGAAATCAACTCCCCAACCGCACGGCAGGCGGTCAGTCGATCATCGATGGACACGGAAGAGTAGCTCTCCTCGTTCAATGTGCCAAAGATGTTCGTATAACTGCAGCAGACAAACGGTACTCGGATTGCGGCAAGCTCTGTCGATACATAGTCATACCGCCCGCCCAGGAAAAGCAGCCCACGAAGTTTCTTCTCCCGCTCCAAAATCGCGCCAGCTTTTACCTCGTCCGCCTCAGAATCAATAAAATGCGGTACAGGAGCATAACCCCTTTGGGTTATTTCATCCCCAATAGTCTGCAGCATCCTGGAAAAGAAAAGGTTTTCAGTCCCCCGAACAACCACTCCGATTGCATCAGAGCTGCTTTTGACCAGATTCCTCGCGCTGTCATTCGGGATATAGGCGCAACGCTCTACTTCTTCCAAGACCCGCTGTCGTACCTCTTCACTTACGTCAGGGTGGGAATTCAGCACTCGGGACACGGTACTAACGCTTACACCGCAGTTTTTCGCAATGTCTTTAATCGTCATATTATTTGATCTGATTCTGTTATATTTGCCAAATCACTAAACAAACGTTTTAGGAAAAGGCTCTGATAACGATACCGGGAACGATACCGGGAACGTTTCCAGCCCTACTGCGATGAGTGTAACAGCCTCTATCCGCAATGTCAATGAAAATCAGAGCATGATAAAGAACTTCAGCACTTTTTACATTTTTTAGTTTTATTTTTTGTGCATTATATAAAAAGGAAAACGTCAAATACCATTTGACATATGAAGAGAGGTTAAAAAATGTTAGATACCAAGAATTTAAAGAAGTCGGCCCTGACTGTGATGAGCGTTTGATGCTGCAGTTGGGGCCTACTTCTTTTTTGTCTGTTTTGATTTAATAACTGTGTCAATTTGAGACTCCCGAAAGGGAGTTCCTTTTTTCTTTCTGGGAATATTCCGGTCAAGATTCCCTGAAGGGGCAGGGTTCGATGGAACTCAGGCCTGTCTGCTGTTGTAGGCTTCGATTCCTTTTGCCAGCAGTTCCATGGAGCGTGCGATATCTTTCTGATTAATCACATACGCCATGCGGATTTCATTTCTGCCCGTATTCGGCGTCCGATAGAAACTCTCTGCCGGGGTAAACATCAAAGTTTCTCCCTGATCCTCAAACTCCTCCAGCATCCAGATCTGCAGCTTCTCGGCATCGTCAACCGGCAGAGCCGCCATCACGTAAAATGCGCCCTTCGGTTCGGAATAGACGATACCGGGTATTTTTTTCAGCCCTTCTGTAAGGGTTTCTTTTCTGGCCTTATACTCTTTTCGGACAGCATCAAAGTATTCCGGGCCGACGGAATAGAGCGCGGCAGAGGCAATCTGATCCAAAGTTGAGGCACAGAGTCTTCCCTGGCACCACTTCATCACCTGGTTATAAAGCTCCCGGTTTCTGGTAATCACGCAGCCGATGCGGGCTCCGCAGGCAGAAAACCGTTTGGATACCGAATCGATAACAACGACGTTCTCATCATAGCCTTCCAGCTGCAGCAGACTCATCAGCGGCTCGCCGCCGTAGACAAACTCACGGTACACCTCGTCCCCGATCAGGAACAGATCATGCTCCCGGGCAATGTCCGCCATCAGCTTCAGTTCGTCGGCCGTCATGACCGTTCCAGTGGGGTTGCCGGGGTTTGTAAACAGAATGGCCCTCGTGTGTTCGTTGATGCAGGCTTCCACCCTCTCCCGGACGGCAAAACGGTATCCCTCTTCCGGTCTCGTGGTAACCGGGCAGATACTCGCTCCCGTCAGAGTAACAAAGGTCGAATAGTTCGGATAGAACGGCTCAGGGATGATGATCTCATCTCCCTCGTCCAAAATGGCGCTCAGCACCATCTGCAGCGCCTCGGACCCGCCTGTGGAAATCAGGATGTTGTCATCTTTCAGGGGTGCTCCGATTGTTCCGTAGTAATCACGGATCGCATCCAGCAGTTCAGGCACGCCGGCACTCGGTGCATAAGCAAGGACCGGTTGACTGAATTTCTTCACGGCGTCAAAATAAACCGACGGTGTTTCAATATCGGGCTGACCGATATTGAGATGATAGATTTTGCGTCCCTTTTTTTCGGCGGTCACCGCATAAGGGGCGAATTTACGCATGGGCGAGAGCCCGCAGCGTTCCATTTTTGCTGAATATTTCATGTCTTCCGTCTCCTTTTCCGTTTACTCATTGATTTTGCCTCATGCTTTGGGCAAATACGCCCTAAGTTTGAGATCTCTGAATCATCCCGTACTTCCCTAATGTCTTTCAAGTTCATTTTTTACTAGAGGGCATGTCCACCTGACACCTTTATGACCTGCCCTGTCAGCATTCCAGCCTTCTCACTTGCCAGGAACAGGATCGTATCCGCAATGTCTTCCGGTTGGATCAGTTTTCCCATGGGGATCAAGGGAACTACCACCTGTTCGAACTCCTCATCGATCCATCCCGTCTGAGTCGGCCCAGGTGCAACGCAATTCACAGTGATTCCGTATTTTGCCACTTCGAGAGCAATGCTGCGGGTAAGCGCTTCAAGAGTTGCCTTGCTGGCGCCGTAGGTGATCTGTCCCGCAAAGATCTGTGAGGCGTCTGTGGAAAGATTGATAACACGACCGTAATCCCCACGGTGATTGACCAGCTCCCTGATCATCAGGATGCTGCCCCGGACATTGACCGAAAAGGTATCGTCGATCACCTTCTGGGTAATTCTCTCTATAGTATCCAGTCCGTTTTCATCATCGGTCGCAGCGTTGTTGACCAGGATGTCTACTCTTCCGAATCGCTCAAGAGCTGCCTCGTAAATCTTCTTAACGGCGCTTTCATCGGAAATATCGCTTTCAAGTGTCAGATATTCCGCATTCATTTCTCGAAGTCTGCCCTCAACATAATCCGCATTCCCGGCATTTGCAGCATAATACCTGTCCACGCCGTTTTTGCCGGTCTTATCAGCATCAAACGGTCGATCGACTTTCTTATAGACCAGAACCAGCTTTGCCCCTTCGTGTGCAAACGCCATGGCCGTGGCTGCACCGATACCCTGTGGGTTATTCACGCCAGTGATGAGGGCCACTCTGCCTTTTAATCCATAATCGACCATCCTGTTACCTCCACAATCCCGATTTTTCAAGGAAATTGTAGCATATGCCGTCAATGAAAACAACAAGAAACCTCATCTGCTCTTCGCCAGATACCCGAAAACCAGGGAGATCAATGTCTCTTGTCTTCGTACAACGCGGCATCGGCTTTCTCAATCAGGAGCTTCAGCGGCATGTCCTTTTCTGCTTTTGCCGCACCGATGGAGACGGTAAGTTCATAGGGTGCTTCTGCCACCCGGTTCAGATCGGAAAGACAACTGCGGATGCGGCTCTTCAGGTCCTCAATCTCCTGCGGATCGTCCGTCCGCACCAGAACTGCAAATGCCAATCGTCTTGATGCGGATAAACAGAACCAGCAGTGATGCAGCCAGATTAATCTCCAGATAAAGCAGCCCATACAGTGTCTGCATGCTCATGCTGTTCACCTCCTTTTACTAAGTTGCTTCTATTCTATCATAGAACTGAGCGATTGTCTTTTGAATTAATCAGTATTTACTTAACTCTGTTGCAGCGGCTTCGCCGCATTGTGTGATTGTTTTGTGACAAAACTTGTGATATAGTACAAACATAAATTGGAATAGTGTTTTCAGGAGGGTATTCATATGAAAAACAAAGAACTGCACAACAGCTTCAGCGAAGAAGTAAAACAGAATCCGGCGAAATGCAAAACGCAGGAGGAAGTAAAGAAAGGATCGGAAGAAGCGGATGTGAGACACTTGGACGATGAGGTGCTGGAAGCCGTCGCGGGTGGTATTTGTCCCATTCTTCCCATGCTGGAAGATTAACTCGGCGAAGTCGCGGGAGAAACTGATTGCCGGGGGTACTCAGATGGAAAAGAACAATGCTGGAGGAGACCTGTATGAACTTCAATGATTTGAAAAATCGGCTGAGCGAGAAGCAGAAGGAGCGGCTCAGAAATGGGTTACAGTTACCCTGGTGATGTCAACTATTATCCTCAGGAGACTCCCGGTGGAGCCACTTGTAAAGCGCAAGCATGCATCGGCGTGTGGCACTCCGGGAACCTTCAATTAGTGGTAAGCAAGTTTGACTCCAATGATAATTGGCAAAGTGCGACTTTCTTTGTTGAGGTAAAATAAGCTTATAGTAATCAACTCTGCTACCGATAGATCGATTGCTGATGCAGTTTTTCTAAAAAAAGTGGCCGAAACGCTTTTTCATCGACCAATTGAGA
>JAEEGF012167048.1_pt1 | contig 14763 bp, 8 predicted proteins | sample 9134171 | NCBI WGS metagenome assembly JAEEGF01 (sample SAMN16246542, study PRJNA631951) | gut metagenome | biome: gut microbiome; feature: rumen; material: AP-attached | host: Bos | place: Iran: Karaj | collected 2018-10 | reverse complement strand
AAGTGTTTGAAAGCCAGAGGCAGCGACTCTCAAGGCAGAAGATATATCTTAAGGCATTTATAAGGCAGATGAGGAGTAAGACAAAGGAAAATATCACGCTCCCGGTCAGTCTGTACAACGATCTGAAGGATTACATAGTGACCGATCTTACCGTTGATACGATGGGATATATGGCTTCGGAATATGTGGATTATGCCTTTGATGATGATGCGATATATACAATGGATGGAAAAACCGAGGTAGGGGCTGACGGATTTGAGCATTTCCATCCCGATGAAGAAGCACTGAGACGTCTTGTCATAGAACTGTTTTATAAGGAAGTCATCCAATAAACGGATAATATCCTGAATTGTAAAAGTAAATTCCGTATGAAAGACTAAATTCATTACGTACATTGAAAACAGCATAGTTTTAAGAGTTTTTGAGGATGATACTGCCGTTCTGTGGTATACTGAAGTCCCAAATTTATTGAAAACTCCAAAATTCGGGCAGGCCAAACAGGCCTCTGGATTATTGAGTGTGCACGACTTAATTCCACAGGCCACCAGTTGTTTTTAAAAGTTCCTGTACCGGTGGCGGGTTTTCATAAGTTTGTTAACGTGTCAGCAGCTTCGGCGTCAGCGTCACCTCATCGGGTGCGATGTACCGGAGCTGCAACCTTTTTAGGGTATCTTCATCAAAGTGGTCGAGCGCCATATCATAAGGTGTTCTGCCGTTAAGATGCTTTCTAGGTGTGCTGTTTATGTGATCAACACACTTTCTGATATCCCACTGAGTAAGGTTCTCAAACACGGTGCCCTTGGGCAGTATCATGCGGAGCATTGTGTGGACATTCTCAATGCCAGCCTTCTGGCAACTGCGCATAGGATCGCAGTAGTAGATGGAAGTTCTCTGGAATTCATCTGTTCCCTGCTCCAATTCATCAGGCTTTCCGAACTCGTGACCTCGATCTGTGAGAATAACGTTGAATACACTTGCGAAGTCATAAGCGTCTCCAAGAGCATTCTGAATAGCGTTGAATATAAGCTTCACGGCTCCGGGTGTACAACGGTTCATCAGGTGAGCAATGAGAAGCTCACACGAGGGCAAATAAAGTGTCAGAATGCACTTTAATGAGCCCCTTGCTGACATCACAGTGTCCATTTGCCATACATCGTATTCGCTCCAGTCATACGACTGAAAATCAGCGTACGTTCGGCCCTCGAATATTGCCCTGTCAGTGATCTGTGTCTTGTGGATCTTACGTTTCTTGAACTTCACCTTACGTTTGAGGTGTACGTTCCGAACAAGCAGAAGGTTCTGATCGATATAGTTGTAGAGCGTCTTGACACTGATCCCAAGCTCAGGGTGATTTGTGATGATCGTGTAAGGCGACTGACCCTGCGCAATAAGCGGGCGTACAACCTGGTCAAGGTTCCTAAGCTCCTTAGGGGTCAGATCAACACCTGTCCTCGCACCTACAAGGCGTTCAGAGTAGTACCTGTGAGCGGCTATAGCATCGTAGTTGTACTTGGTCTGGATCGGACATCTATGCAGAGGTGTTTCACAGCCGTTACAAACAAACGGAGCCTTGGTGATTCTCGGACAATACTCCCTTTCGAAGCGAGGACAGACTGAATTACACTTCAAACAAGATTTACAGTGTATGTCGCATATCTCAATCTTTCCACAGGCGTTCATTTTCTTGCAGTGAAAACGATGAACACAGAAGTTGTGCGGATTTATGAAGCTTCCGCGATGATAGGTGTTAACACTGCGATTGAGCAGGACCTCTTTTGAGATAGTGGATGGATCCTTACAGAGATACTTGGATATTTCCCTAAATGACATACACTTGTCCAACGAATTCTCGATGTACTTACGATCCTCTAAAGTAAGGTGTTTATTATTTCCCGGTATTAAATTTGACATACGTACCTCCTTTACCGCCACCGGGAGAGCGGTAATGAGAATAGCTAAAAACTATGCGGTTATCAAGGTTCAGTGTGAAAGGTTTAATTCTACATATGCAAGACTAAATCCTGCACTGGGTTTTGAAAGCAGAATTTCGAAATACATTTCAGGGACGTGATAAAAATTTAACTAAATAATAGACATTTCATAATAGCTGATGTATAATTTATTCGAAATATACAACGCACCTTGGAAGGAGGCAGTTATGACAATTAAAGATTTCTATGATAAGGCAGCAAAGGATACGGATTTACAGGCTAAGATAGGAGCAGCAATGAAGGGTGGAAAGGGCCTTGACGATATTATTAAGGAATTTGGTATCGAGGGTTCTGTAGAAGATCTTACCGCCTATGCTAAGAACCTCGGTGTTGAGGGTAAGCTTGACAAGGCTCAGCTTGATGAAGTTGCCGGTGGTACAACACCTACTATTTCTACTGTAGTTCCGGCAGCCGGAGCAGGAATAAGTGTTGCTTCGCTTGCTGCATGCTAATGAGGAGACAAGCCTATGACATTAAAGGTGTACCGTTGGTACACCTTTTTTGGTAATCAGATATGTTGACGGATGAATTATATATGAACAAGGAGAGAGTGTACGGGTTCCTGAAGCCCTGTATTGACGCAGAGATCCTGTTTTTGCGAAATGAAATGGCTCTTTCCCGTGATGCGGCCATAAGTGCTGCCGCAATACTGGAACAGAGGTTGATCGGACTGACGGCACCGGTGATTGGGGAGGTATATAAAGATGAGCTTCTGAAGATTAATCCATTCAGCGATGTATCACCTGTTTTTGTTTCGGAAGAAAACCGCAGGGAAGCAGCAGACAGTCTATGTGTAAGGCTTGCACAAAAGGAGGATGTTTTTGCCACATATCCCCGGCTGGCCGGCTATAAAGAAAAGATTCATAGAAATTTCCGCCTTTTTATGGGGAGATTTATACAACGTTATGATGCTGACAGGACAAGGATTTCCGCTGAAATAATGGAAGGAAACCCACTTGGAGCCCTTAAGGCCTTTTCCGCTTCCGGCGCGGACTGTCATCTGCATGGCTCCTGTTCACTTAAGGTTGTTGCCGAAGGGGGAAGCTTTTATTACAAACCGAGGGATTGCAGGAGTGATGCTTTGTACAGGGAATTAACGGAACAATTTTTCTCTGATATTACCGGAGCGCCCGCGATCGTTGAGATGACCGGTTACGGATACGCTCAGGAGATATTGAGTCATCCTGTGTACAGCGAAGAAGAGATACGCTCCTATTTCGGGAACTTTGGAGGGCTGATGGCTGTATTCCAGGCACTTGGCAGTAACGATATGCATTATGAGAATATCGTTGCTTCAGGGATCCATCCTGTTGCCGTCGATCTGGAAACCATAGTTACACCCCTTCTTAATTTATTTAAGGGTACGGATTATACTTCAATAGATGAAATGGATGATCTGTGGAGGGATCTGCTCTATTCTCCTGCGAACACCATGGTGCTTCCGATGATGCTGCAGGGGAAGGTCCAGATGAGTCCGCTGCTTGCGACAGGAGAAGGAACAAGATCACTTCCCGTATATAACGGAAAGCATTTCACGGTATCCGGTTATGAGGATGATTTTGTCAAAGGGTATTCCCGGATATATGACCGTATACTTGAACACAGATCCCGGATAAAAGAGCTGATAAAAGCATACGGGACAATGAGATCCCGATATGTATTAAGAGCAAGTTCCTATTACGCAATAACACTGAACCAGCTTCATTCCCCCTCATTTCTTAATGATGGTGAAAAGGCAGAGAAGGAGCTTGATAAACTGTCGGACAGGTTTTCATATTTGCCGGTAAGCGAGACAGAGGCATTGACATCGTGGGAGAAATCATGCCTTGATGAAGGAGATATCCCCTATTTTTCAACGTATGCCGATACGCGGGAGCTATACGGAGATTCTCTTCAAAGTGCACTCGCGAGTGATTTTTTCGATATAAGTCCTATGGAACACGCGAATCGTTCTCTCGATCATATGAGTGACGATGAGAAGAATTTCGAACTGAGTTATCTGAGGTCCCGTTTTTCACAGGCAGTCGATCATTCCTTCACGCAAAAGGGTAAAAACAGCTCATATACAAAAACCTGTATTGAATGCGGGGAGGCCTCAGACCGTGCGGGCGGGATATTTGAGCGTATTGACAGGGGACGTGTGACGACTTCCGGAGGAATGGATGTATTCTTAAGTTATGACCATAATATGATGCCGGACCTCATACCGGGACTCAGATCCGGAATGCAGGGAATAGCTTTCTTTTTTGATTCAATGATAAAAACCGGAGGGAAGCAGGCTTCCAGGGCAGGTGAACTGCTTGATGCCTGCAGGCGGGATACAGACAGGCTTATAGGCATATACGAACATAACAGCGAGAGTGGGCTTGGAAATATCGAGAAGGGCCTTTACAGAGGTTTTGGAGGGATACTTGCGTCTCCTGCCTTTGACAGGAGGCATCTGACACGTATCCTTGATCTTGTCAGGCCGGATAGATATGAAGGTCCGGACAGCATAAATGCAGCTCATGGCATGGCAGGTCTTATAATAGGACTGTCCCGGTTTGCCGACAGCTCTGAACCTGATGACAGAGTCAGGCAGATGCTTAAGCTCTGCGGGGATACGCTTGCGAAGCATTCCGGCCCGGTTGCTGAAGAAGGAAGCGGGAGAAGACGGATATCGGGCTTTTTAATGGGTGAAGCGGGACTTGGGTATGCATTTTCGCTGTGTTCAGGTATTTTGGGAGATAAGTCTTATGCCGTAAGAGCGTCTGAAGCATTTAACTATGAGCTGGATCAGTATAATGATACGCTAAAGGCATGGCCGGATCTTATGGCATTGGACCGTCCGCTGATCCCCGGGTACTCTCTTGAGACAGGAGCTGCGGGCATCGGTATTGGTGCGGCATTGTCCCCGGCAGAGTGTGTATCAAAGGAGCTTCTTTTACTTGCGGCGGATACGGTCATAAGTCAGGGATTTCTTGAGACGGACACGCTCATTGAAGGCAACAGCGGTGCTGCATTAGCCCTGATAGAGATATCAGGCCGCCTTAATGATAAAGGGTACTTAAGACAGGCGGGTGAGATACTTGACAGAATGGTAAAAAGAGCAGATGAGGAGGGTGGATTCCGGCTGCTTGGACAAAAATACAAGACATTTTTTGATCCGTCTTTTTTAAACGGTTATGCCGGTATCGGATATGTATTGCTGAGATATGTGCAGGAATGTGAAACATAGGGTGATTCCGATACGGTGAGGAAACCGGTGTTAAGGAAAAAGACCGGGAAACGGTATGCCGGTTCCGTAGGCCAGCAGGGCCATTCCTATACCCGCCGAACCGAAGAAGAGGCTGAGAGTATCAATTGGGCCGGTTACAGGATCGGGCAGGATATAAGAGCCGTTGTTTTTCTCTTTATCAAGGAGAATGAGGGAGAGGATATGTCCGGCACGCATTACGGCATCCTCTGAATTAAACCGTGGAGGATCGCTAAGGAAAAATGCAGCAGCAGAAGCCTTGCCGCAGCACAGGTGATCCCTTTTTACCGGGGGATTATCGATGAGAGAACGGCAGGCAACGGTATATAGTTCTTCTGCCAGGGCATCATGATCGGCAAAGGGAAGCGTTCCGAATGCTATTCCCGGTGCGCCGGAGCAGATACCGCCGAGAGATTTTCCGGGATCTTTTGAAGGTCTCAGATCAGGCCATTCATTAAGTAACTTGCTGAAAGTTCTTAATTCAAATGCGAACGCGCTGTCAGCAGCTTCCTGTAACAATCTTTGTTTTTGCACTGACACGGACCGTATACTTAAGAGTGCCTTAAGTCCCCTGAGTATTGCGGAACCGATACCGGCCATTCCGTGACCGTATCCGCTTACAGGATGTCCTGTGAGAAGAGTATCCCAGATGCCGGAATCCGACGAGCAGTCTTTAAGCTCCAGAATACGGTCAAGGCATCCCTCGAGTATGAAGGACAGAGACATAAGCAGCTGCCTGTCGGACGATGATCCATTACGGTGATACTGACTGTGGGCCAGGCATTCGGCAAGTACGGATATAACTCCCGCGATACCCAGATAGACATCACAGTAAACCTTATCTCCCGGCATGTAATCACAGGCTCTTTCCATAAACAGAGGTAAGAGTGCTGAAATCTCCGGATCGGGATACAGTCTGTCGATAAGTAAGAGCACATGGAGTATCCCGAAGAGCCCGTCTGCAAGTGACCACGATATTTCGGAATCCGGGAGATCCATAAGAACATATTTTTTCATACGGAGGATACTCTCTTTTTTTCGACGCTGATATCTGCCCTCATCAATAAGGGAGCCTATTACACGGTCTTTTCCCGTGGAAGAGAAATGACAGGCTGTAAGGAAAAGGATAATTCCGGCCTCGCCGCTTAAGTATCCCGGTGAAGCGGGAGCTTCAGACGAGAGGATCCGGGCAGCAATACGGGAGACCTCTGATAAAGAGATTTCTTTTGTGAGAGCCATAACATCTGATTTCATTGGGGGTATGGAAAATGATCTCATATATACTTCACCCATAACACAGTAAACTGACGTGAGTATAGCATATGCGTGACAGGAGGACAAGATGACGGAAAGTAATGTATTAAAATGGGAAGATATTAAAGAGAGTGCTGATGTTGCTCTGCTCTGTGCACCTTTCGTGTATCCGCCGATGCCATCGATAGCACTTTCGATATTTAAGAACTGCCTGGCGGAGTCAGGGATCAGTTCAAAGGTCATATATCCGATGTTTCCGTTTTCACATATGCTGGGAGCGGACAGGGCCAGGGAGATAAGCAGCTACCCGTATCTGTTTGAAATGGATGAATTTCTTTTTGCCCATCTTACGGATGTTGAGAATAATTATACTCCGGATGAATATCTTCGGGCCATGGCTCCGTATGAGAAGGAGGAAAAAACAGCGCATATAAAGGAACTGATCGTGTATGGCAGAGAGAAGGCCGAAGAATGCGTTGAGGTTACAGCCCAAAAGATCATAAAGATGGGAGCAAAGGTACTTGCAGGCAGTTCGATATTCGCACAGCAAAATGCTACTCTTGCGATCTTTAAACGCGTTAAGGAACTGGATCCTTCTGTCACAACCATGATAGGAGGGTGTAATGTCAGCGGTGAAGCAGGTGCCTGTGTCCTTCGCCATTATAAAAGCGTTGATTATGTTTTCTTCGGAGAAGGTGATGAGGTTTTTGCCGATGTATGTATGACAGCCATGGACAAGAAAGGCGGGGAAATGCCTTACGGTGTAGTGGCAAGAGGTGAAGAGATAAAGGGGCAGATCCCTCACAGGATGACGAAGGATATGAACACGGTACCATATCCTGATTACGGGGATTTCATTGAGGAGTGGCAGCGTGAGCTCTCAGGCTTCTACGGTCCGTCCATACTCGGCCCTAATTACGATACCTCACAAAACGATGGATATTATCTTAAAGGCGAAAGATATGCGATATATTTCGAAGGATCAAGAGGATGCTGGTGGGGTCAGAAAAACAAATGCTCATTCTGCGGACTGAACGGAGCCAGAAACATATACAGGGAGAAATCGCCCGAGAGGCTTCACGAAGAAATCAGGGAATTAAGCAGAAGATATCCGGGTGAATACCTTCAGCTTACGGATAATGTACTGAGTATGGATGTTGTTCATGACCTTTTGCCCAAACTTGCAGCAGATGAACAGTCATACAGGCTGGTCGGTGAGGTTAAGACAAATATCACAGAAGAGGATATATCCAATCTTGTAAAGGCCGGTTTCATACTTGTGCAGCCGGGGATCGAGAGTGTGAATGATCACATACTGAAGCTGATGAGGAAGGGTAATACCGCTGTGAATCATGTAGCTTTTTTGAAATATTGCAGATATTACGGACTAAGGTGTTACTGGAATCTTCTTTACGGGCTTCCGGGAGAGCGTAAAGAGGATTATGAGGAGATGACAGAACTGATACCGAAGATCGTCCACTTAATACCGCCTAACGGTTCTTTCGAAATTCTTTTTCAGAATTATTCAAGGTATGCTGAGGATCCGGAGGCTTATGGCCTTATCCTAAAGCCCAGCCCCATCTATAAGTTCCTTTTTGGCGACAATGATGACAGGGCAAGTCATATGGGGCTGTATTATTCCGTTGCCGGAGGTGATTTTCTTAAAGAGAAAGAAGCTCATTCCGAAGTATATGAGGAGCTCAAAAGAGCTGTTTATGAGTGGATCGTACTTCAGAAAAAGGAGGGTTTTCTCGGTCTTACAATGAATGATATGGGAGACGGTATCTTTGTAATGGATACAAGACCGTGCAGTGTGGCTCCGTTTGCAATGCTTGACAGACTCGAAAGTGCGGTATACAGGACAGCCTGGGCGCCTGTCAGCCCTGAAAAACTGAGAGAACAGCTGTTGAACGAGGGCTATGGGACCGAAGAGATAAATGCAGCCGCAGACAGTCTTATAAACAGGAAGCTTATGATATTTATGAGCGGGCAGTATCTGGCTCTTGCAATACCGGTAAAAACAGACCGGAATGATGATTGATGGAGGGATCACATGGAATCTTTATTCAGAAAAGAAAGTATGGATCAGCTTACAGTGCATGACAGGGTTGGTGAATATGTAAGTACCACGGACGTAAAGGGATGGTTTATTCTTGTTGCATTGCTGGTGCTTATATCAGGCTTTATGATATGGGCATTTACGGGAAGTCTTCCGATCGCCATATCCTGTATGGGCTATTCGAGTGATGAGAACAGGGAAGCACATCTGTTTATCGATCCTGAGGCGATCCACAGCAAGAAAGTAGATATCGGAGATCACGTACACATTATATTTCCGGACAGCAGGCAGGTGGAAGGCAGAGTGATCAGGATATCTCCATATCCCATGGCGAATGAAGAAATAGCAGAGAAGTTCGGATATAACGACTGGGTAATCTCCAAGGTGACTTCCGATGATGCCTATAACTATATCATGATGATCGAAGCGGAGGAGAATCTTGAGAAGGATATGCTTTTCAAAGCGCAGATAATAGAGGATACGGTCAAACCTATAAATTTATTTTTGAAATAAAGGTGAAACATGGAAACAGCAGAAAAAGATAAAAAAAATATAAGATATCATCATGTCAGAGTGCCGATGGTCACGCAGATGGAATATGTTGAGTGCGGGGCTGCATCACTTTGCATGATCTTAGCCTATTACGGAAAATACGTCCCTCTTGAGAAGGTAAGGAAGGACTGTAATGTTTCGAGGGACGGTTCCAAGGCTTCGCTTATATTAACCGCAGCCGAACAGTACGGACTTAAGGCAGACGGTTACCGTTACTCGGTAGAAAGCTGTATGACCAAGGTCCATTATCCGGCGATCATACATTGGAATATGTCCCACTTTGTGGTTTTGAGGGGGTTTGGAAAGGGGAAGGCTTATCTGAACGATCCCGCTCTCGGAGAGATCACGGTTTCAATGGATGTGTTCGACAAAAGCTTTACAGGCATAGTCCTTGAGTTTTCGCCGACTGATGAATTCGTACGGGACGGGATAAGACCGGGTGCCTTTAATGTTGTGAAGGATTTCCTGAAGGGGGAAAAGAAAGGAATAGCATATGTACTCCTGACAGCGCTCGTCGTTTCCATGATCGGTGTTCTTGTACCTGCATTCCAGAAGGTATATATAGACGAAATACTGGATGATTATCAGGTATGGAAGGAAGCTTTCTTCGTGATTATCTTTATTCTCGGATTTGCAGAGCTTACTGCGGATACACTGAATCAGATATACAGCTACCGGATAAGGGGGATGTTTGGTATTCATCTGAATATGAGTTTTTTCAGGCATCTGTTAAAGCTGCCCATGGATTTTTTTATGCAGAGGAGTCCGGGTGAGATCATAGGCCGTCTGGCTCTTAATTCCACGGTCACACAGACAATGTTTGACAAGGTGGTGCCTGTTGCGGTACAGCTTTTGATGGCTGTTATATATTTCTCGGTAATGTTGAGGAGTAATGTGCTTCTTGCATTTATCTCACTGCTCCTGATCGCAACGAATATTCTGGTGACCAGGATCGCATCTGATTATACGGTCAGGTATATGCAGCAAAGGATGAATTCATCAATGCAGATGGATGCCGTAATGGTTTCCGGTATTGACATGATAGAAACGATAAAGTCCTCAGGAGTGGCAGCCGGTTATTTTTCGAGATGGGCATCGTGGCAGGCATCGGTAAATATGGGAAAGACCAGGGAGAACACAACTCTCTCAAAGCTTAACGGGTTTTCGCTTATGATCCGTGACCTGACAAGCGCGATCATACTCACATTCTGCGCTTATCTGATAATGAAGGGGTATATAACGACAGGTGTGCTGCTGGCCTTTCAGACGCTGGTTGTAAAGCTGGCAGAGCCTACCCAGAATATAGCGGATACGTTAAAGAACGTGAAGGAGCTTTCAACGTCGGTAGCCAAGATAGAGGATGTGATGCATTATGAGCAGGAGACTCTGTTTAAGGAGGAAAACATCCCTGAGGATACAGAGGTTTCACTTCTTACGGGAGATGTAGAGCTTAAGGATATAACGTTCGGTTATTCAAGGGCGGTTCCGCCTCTGTTTGAAAATCTTAACCTTAAGATAAAGGCAGGTGAGAGTGTTGCATTTGTCGGCAGTTCGGGAAGCGGCAAGTCTACTATAGCCAAGCTGCTTACGGGACTTCTGAGAATCTGGGATGGAGAGGTGTGTTATGACGGTAAGCCTATAGCTGATATATGTGCACCGGTGTTCTACGGTTCCGTTGCCATGGTCAGTCAGGACAGTATCATATACAATGACAGTATCAGGAACAATATAAGTATGTGGGACAGGACAGTGGGTGACGGAGATATTAAGGCATCGGCAGAAGCTGCGGCGATTAATGTGGATGTCCAAAATATGCCGAGGGGGTATGATCATGTTGTGGCTTCAGGAGGCAGCGACCTCTCAGGAGGGCAGAGACAAAGAATAGCCATAGCGCGTGCGCTTGCAAAGAATCCCACAGTACTGATACTTGATGAGGCAACGAGTGCGCTGGATGCCATGACAGAGCATCATGTGATTGAAGAGATAAAGAAAAGGAAGATCACGACAGTCATCGTAGCCCACAGGCTTTCCACAGTGCGAAGCTGCAACCGGATAATAGTCCTTAAAAACGGACAAATAATCGAAGAGGGTACGCACGATGAACTTATAGCCCAAAAAGGTGAGTATTTCAGGCTGGTGTCACAGGCATAAGACGGTATTATTATGGATAAAACGGAAGAACAGATAAAGAAACGAATAAAGAATGATGATGAGCGGCTTGATAACGCATATGCCGCACTGAACGATATTACTGAAAAAAGGAAAGATGCATATCAGTTTAAGAGTGATGACAGGAGTCTCGACAGGCCGATTGCCCTTAAGGAAATATGTGAATGGCTTGATATACCGGCTCCTTCTTTCGATCCGTACAGTGCGGGCAGCGAGGAATATGTTTCCGAGATACTGAGGAAAAACGGAGTGATGTCAAGACCCTGCGAACTGTCGGAGGGATGGTATAAGTATGCCGCGGGAGTGTATCTGTGTGAATTTGACAACGGAAGGATAGCGGCACTTCTGCCCGATCAGATGGGTACATATTATTATAACGATCTTGAGAGCGGTAAGCGGGTGAGAGTAAATGCGGCAAATGAGGGAAAGATACAAAAAAATGCCATACTCTATTACAGCCCTCTCCCCCAGAGCGCGATTGATACCCGGGGACTGCTTAAGTTCATGATGAGGACAGTGCGCATAGGGGATACACTAAGAGCGGTTCTGTCAGGCCTGCTTATTGCCCTGATAGGCCTTATCCTGCCACTTGCCAACTCGCTGATGTTAAGCTATATAATACCGTCAAGATCAACTGAGATGATATTCTCACTGGCGTTTTTTCTTATAAGTGCAGTTGTATCACGATATTTATTAAACATACTGCAGAGCCTTACACTTTCAAGGATAACACAGAGAATGACGGTGATGCTTCAAAGCGCTCTTTTTGCAAGGGTTTTGGACCTTCCGACGTCATTTTTCAGAAAACACAGTACAGGTGATATTTACGGGGCGCTGACTTTTGTGGAGTCTTTGTGCACTATATGGTGCAACATATGGTTTTCGAGCGGTATAATGGTCGTTTTCTCGTTGGTATATATAGTACAGATGAAGGTAGCCGTGCCGGATATGATGATCCCTGCGGCCTGTGTCCTTATAGCGGAGTTCTTGTTGCAGATACTCGGTATACTGGGACTTCGGAAAAATGTCATAGACAGGCTCAGCTGCCAGGTGGCAACAAATACGCTTGCGCTTGATCTTCTTACAGGCATTGAGCAGATTAAGGTTTTCGGAGCCCAGAAACGAGCACTGTCGAAATATGCCGAAACCTATAAGAAGCAGTCGGATGCGGAGTATAAGCCTCCTTTTCTGATAAAGATCCAGAATGCACTGCTCCCGGCGATCAATATTTTGGGTCTGGGGATCCTCTTCCTTTTTGCTGACAACGTGGGACTGAACGATGCAGAATTTATATACTTTTATACCTCCTTTGGCTTTATTAATACGGCTATTATGAATCTGTCGGGTCTGGGAAGCCAGATTGCCTCCATTGAGCCAATAACAAAGATGCTTAAGCCTATCCTCGAGACAGAACCCGAGATTACGGCAGGTGGTCGTGCGCCGGGCAGACTTTCCGGCAAAGTATCCCTGGAGCATATTGAATTTCGCTATTCAAAGGAAACCCTGCCTGTTCTGAGCGATCTGACTCTGTCCATTGATAAGGGGGAATATATTGCCATAGTAGGGGCATCAGGATCGGGCAAAACGACCCTTACAAGACTTCTTTTGGGATTTGACAAGCCACAGCACGGAGCTGTGTACTATGATGGAGATAACTTAAAGAATCTCGATCTTGCGTATGTAAGGCAGCAGATAGGAGTTGTATTGCAGAACGGCAGGCTTTTTACGGGGAATATCTATACAAATATTGCTATTTCAAGCCCCGGACTGTCTGAGGAGGATGCGTGGAGGGCCGCTGAAATGGCTGGGATAGCGGATGATATAAGAGCGATGCCTCTGGGCATGTATACAATAGTCTCGGAAAGCGCAGGTACTCTTTCGGGAGGCCAGAAGCAGAGGCTGCTCATCGCTCGTGTTATTGCCCAGAATCCATCGATGCTTATACTTGATGAAGCTACAAGCGCGCTTGACAATATTACACAGAAAAAGGTTACGGATGCCCTCGCATCCATGAACTGTACCAGAATAGTTATCGCACACAGGCTGTCGACGGTCAAGGACTGTGACAGGATAGTAGTCCTTGAGAGGGGCAGGATAGCAGAGGAAGGCAGCTATGATGAGCTTATTAAGAAAAACGGAAGCTTTGCCGAGCTTGTAAGATTCCAGCGGATGGATGAAGCCTGAGTGAATGGAATACTTTGTTTTAGCCCACCCTAAGCCCATCCGGGCCCGGGCACTTGAAGATATGATCAGAAATATCATGAAATTGTAAATGTTGCCCTTGACATTACACATCTATGACCTATAATTATTGTTGTTAGCAAAGACGCTTCGGAATATCCGGGGCGTTTTTTTTGGGTTACGTGCAGAAATAAGGTAACCGTAGCCTTATGACAAATAGTAATTGTTCAAAACAGGTAATGTCATAAAGAATCCACAGCAAGCGGGTCTACGCTTCGCTCCGGCCTGTTCTGAACATGTACTGCAAACAAAGGAGGAATATCATGGGTAAACCAACCGGCTTTATGGAATATGAGAGAAAAGAGGGTGCTGTAAGAGAGCCTTCGGAACGAATAAAAGATTTTGATGAATTTCATGTTCTGCTTCCAACAAAGGAGCAGATGCTTCAGGGCGCAAGATGTATGGCATGCGGTGTTCCGTTCTGTCAGGCGGGCACCATGATCGCAGGAATGGCGTCAGGCTGTCCCCTGCACAATCTTGTACCGGAAATAAATGATTACGTATATCATGGTAATCTTGAGCAGGCATACATACGGCTGTCCAAGACCCACTGCTTCCCGGAGTTCACCTCAAGGGTATGTCCCGCTCTGTGCGAGGCGGCATGCACCGTTTCTGTACACTCGGATCCCGTATCAACAAAGGAAAATGAGAAGACGGTAATTGAGTATGCATATGCCAACGGTCTTGTGAAGCCGGATAAGCCCGCAGTTCGCACCGGGAAGAAGGTTGCCGTAATAGGCTCCGGTCCTTCGGGTCTGTCGGCCGCATACTGGCTCAACAAGAGAGGTCACCTGGTTACCGTATACGAAAGACGGGACAGGGCAGGCGGTCTGTTAAGATACGGAATACCCAATATGAAGCTCGATAAGCGTGTTATTGACAGAAGGATAAGCCTGATGGAAGAGAGCGGTATTATCTTTAAGTACGGTGTCGATGTAGGCAATGATGTAACGGCAGACGAACTGCTCAAGGAATATGACCGTGTGATCCTTGCCTGCGGTGCAGCCAATCCAAGAGATATCAACGTACCCGGAAGAGATGCGAAGGGAATATATTTCGCGGTTGATTTTCTTACAGAGGTTACAAAGAATATAATCGATGAAGGATATGATTATTCGAAGATCCTCGACAAGAAGGATTTCTCGTTTAAGAGCCTTAAGGGTAAGAGCGTGGTTGTCATAGGCGGCGGAGATACGGGGAATGACTGTGTCGGAACCTCGATACGGCTGGGCGCCGCATCAGTCATACAGCTTGAGATGATG
>JAEEGF011871219.1_pt1 | contig 14763 bp, 13 predicted proteins | sample 9134171 | NCBI WGS metagenome assembly JAEEGF01 (sample SAMN16246542, study PRJNA631951) | gut metagenome | biome: gut microbiome; feature: rumen; material: AP-attached | host: Bos | place: Iran: Karaj | collected 2018-10 | reverse complement strand
GCAATTTGGTTTTCCAGTTCCGCTACAATCCAGACAGCAATCCTGTTCTGCAATTCCCTCTGCCAGGTGTCCCGGCTCCAGGGATCGAAGAACGCTTCCCCGTCCAGTTCCATCACAGCCGGCAGATCCTTTTCTTCACATAACCGGAATACAGGCCATATCTTTTTTTTCATAGTATTACAACTCGTACTGACCATTATTGAAATTGCATTATCCCCGCGGATGCCGTTTCTCCCATAATTCTTCTGCTTCCGATTTGCGGATATAGTACGGTCGCAGGGTAAATACGTCTTCCCCTGTCAGCACTTCCATTCCTTCCGCCGCCAGCGCCACGGAAGATGCTTTGGGCAGCCGTACCTGTTCCGGAGCAGCCAGAATGCCATCAGGCAGATCCTGCTTCAGCAGCCTTTCACATTCTCCCATAAGCAGCACCGGTTTGCCGCAGTGTTGCAGCTGCTGAAGCAAGGTTTCCCTGTCCGCCATCTCTACCGGCTGCAGTTCTTTCAGTTCTCCTTGGATCCATTCATAAAACGCTGTATAATAATTACCTTTTTGGGCATCCAGCACCGGCGCCAGCACCACACCGGCCAAAGGAATATTATAGGCCATAGCCTGCAACGTATTGACACCACAGATACCACACTGCCAGGCATAGGCCATCGCTTCCGCCGCTGCCAGCCCGATACGCAGTCCCGTAAAAGAACCGGGTCCGATACTGACAGCAATCCGGTCTGTATTTTCTTTTTTTATCCCTGTACGGGCAAACATCTGATTCAGCTGGGGCATCAGCCCTTCCGAATGGGTCAGACCGACGGAAATATCATATTCCGCCAGCACATGTCCGTCCTGCACCAGCCCCACCGTACATACACGCGTCGATGTATCAAGCGCCAGCGTTAACATACCGCAACACTTCCTTGCTTATGGCTTCGTACCGGAGACCAAATGGGATCAGTTCCACAATCCGGCCTTCCGGCACAATTGTCAGATTCACCTGTAAATATTCCGGGGGCAGTTCCGACTGGAACAGATCGCCCCATTCAATCAAAGAGACCCCTTCGCCGCCAACATATTCATAGAACCCGATATCAGCAAGTTCTTCCGGGGAATCAAGCCGGTACAGGTCAAAGTGGCGCACTTCCATAATCTTACCATTATAAATATTCATCAGGGCAAAGGTAGGACTCACTACGTCCTCTTCTTCCACACCTACTGCCTCGCAGACCCCTTTGCTCATCAGGGTCTTGCCGGCACCCAGGTCACCGCTGAGACAATACACATCCCCGTCCGCAGCCAGCGTTCCCAGGAGCCTGCCAAAATTTTCTGTCGCGTTTTCATCAGCCAGAAAGAAACGGATTGTACGTTTCCCTGACTCCTTCTGCCAGATTATGCCGGTCAGATCCGGCCGGGTTTCGGGGACAGGCCCTGCGTTGTCAGAAGCCGCTTCCGTCTGATGCTTTTTTATACGCGAGTGAGTATCCATAAATCTTTTTTCTCCTTACTTTTTCTCTTCCTTCTGGTTTTCCGGTTTTTTCAGTACGTCCGGATTTCTCGTCAACGGATCCAGCAGATCCATATGACCGCTGATAGTATCTATTTCTTTGCCATCTACCAGGAATTTAACTTTTTTGATTTCAGGGAATTCCGTTAACGTGCAGACCACGGCATTGACCATCATCCGTTCCGTATAGGAACCCTGCCCCCGGGAAGCAAAGTTCTGGTTAAAGTCAGCGGTAGCTGTATCTCCTTGAACTTTCACGCTGTGGACATCTGTTCCCGGCGGGAACAGATTGGTAAGCTGCTTGGATACCGGGTCGGTATGGATCAGGGCTTCCAGCGCAGCTTCTTCCCTTGATTTCTTTCCGGCCGCATAACGAACTTTCTCCGGAATCAGAATCTCTTCCCCGTTTTTCTGGACCCGGTACACCACATATTCTTTGGTCAGAGGGTTCGGATCTTTAACAACGGTGGTAATGGGATCTTTCTGCCCGGTAACATCTTTTACTTCGCCCTTTTTCCCGGTCAGTTTTTCTGTCGGTTCGCATCCCGTCACTGCCAATAACAGGACAAGCATCAGCAACAAGCCTATTTTTTTCAACATTGTTACGCGCCTCCTGTCCTCAACCGCCAAAATACTCTTTTAAACCGTCAAATACAGCTTTGGCAATGGTCTTCTGGAACCACGCACTGCTGATCAGCTGTTCTTCCCTGTAATTGCTGAGGAAGCCCACCTCCAGCAGAACCGCCGGCATATAAGAACGTTTTACAACATAGAAGTTAGCCTGCTGGGTTCCTAAATTCCGGAGTTTGGAAGCAGCCGCCATCTTATTCTGAATAGCGCGGCCAAGCTTGTAATCATAGCCGGATTTTGGGAAATAATACGTAGCAATGCCGCCAATGCTGCGGTTATTGTTAGCATTATGATGAATACTGACAAAAGCGTCTGCCCGGTTGCGGGTGCTCACATCCACCCGGGCCTGCAGTTCGTTTTTTGCTGAAGCGTAAGGACCATACACGTCCTTGTCTGACGTCCGGGTCATAGACACCAGGGCGCCGGCCGAGGTAAGATATGATTTCAGATAATTGGCAATCAGCAGGGAGGACGTTTTTTCCTTGTTGCCTTTAGGGCCAATGGCTCCGGGATCTGAACCGCCGTGACCCGGATCAATAGTGATGCGCTTCCCTTTCAGTCCGCCGGTGGTGGCAAAATTGACCCGGTTGCCTACCGGGGTGGAAGGACCCTGGGAGGGGCGGATTACTGGACGGCGCACCGAAGTTGCCCCATATTTCATAGAAGCGTTTTTTACTTTATTAGCGGAAACGTCCACCACGATACGGGTCGGCCTGCCCGTTGCACCATCCTTTTTCAGGATAAAGTTCTTCACATCCGAGCGTTCAACTTTTTTTGTCATGGGAACCCGGACGACGACACTGGCCTTGTCCCGGTCCACACTGAAGCTTTTTGCAAGGTCGCTTTTAATCGTCCCTTTTCGGATTACCTTGGGGTCCAGCCCGCCGCTGACTTTGATTTGCAGCTCTCTGTCGTTGACGATGTCAACAGCATAGCGTGCGTTTTCAGACAGATCCACTACCATACGGAGCACGTTAAATTTATCAACGCCCCAGTTTACATCGGTAACCATAGCTGCAGCAGAAGCAGTACAGGTCACCAACAGGCAGATGGCCCAGACCAGAAACGCAAAAAATCTTTTACGCAAACCGGTACCTCCTTGCATTTATCACAAAAATTAAATTAAAATCTGTATCAGTCATTATTATAACGATTTATTTTAGCATGCGGCAAAAAGAAATGCAAATAACTGCCTGTACTAAAATTGTGTATTTTATAAATCTGCAGAGAATTTATCCGCTTTTTATCTTCGTCTGCAGCACCAGATAACAATTCCCTTTAAATTTTTTTCCGCGCTTCCGGCAACATCATCAAAAGTTCAGACGCTGCCATTCCTATACTGCCCTTTGCCGCCAGTTCCCCTGCCAGACCGTGGAGATAAACCCCGGCCACTGCCGCGTCTGCTACGGAAAGTCCCTGACTGGTCAGAGCAGCAATCAGGCCAGTCAGTACATCCCCACTGCCACCGGTAGCCATGGCCGGCGTGCCGGTGTTGTTCAGATACACGGTTCCATCCGGCAGCGCAATGACAGTGGGTACACCTTTCAGTACAATGACCGCCTGCCACTTTTCCGCATAGAGACGGGCTACTTCCACCCTGTTCTTCTCTATTTCCGCAACGCGTATGCCGGTTATTCGGGACATTTCCCCAGGATGGGGTGTCAGTACTTTTTCCGCCAGCATATGGGAAAGCAGTTCCGTATGATCTTTCAGGGCCGTTATGGCATCTGCGTCGATAACACAGGGAACAGCCGTAGCGACCAGTATTTCCCGAATCAGGTCACCGGTCTCCTCCGACACGCCAAAACCCGGTCCGATAGCCAGCACGTCGGCCTTATCCAATGTTTCGGACACAACTTCCAGGGCTTCTTCTGTCACCAGCCGGTTATCTGATACTGGCAAACCTTTCACCATAACTTCAGTCAGCTTTATGGCCAATATCTCCCTTGCATTCTCCGGTGTCAGCAGTGTGACAAGGCCGGCCCCGCCTTTAACCGCCGCAAAGCTGCTCAGGGCAGCAGCCCCGATGTAGCCATAAGAACCGGCAATTACCGCAACTCGCCCCGCATTTCCTTTATGGGCATTTTTAGGGCGGTCCGGCAACAAGGTCTTAACCATGTCCCCGATAATCAGGGTACGGTTTCCTGCTGTTTCTTTCAACAGGCTTGCCGGCATGCCGATATCCGCCACCTGAATCGCTCCTGTATATTCTGCCCCGGGGTACAAATACAGACCCAGCTTCGGCAACGCCATGGTTACCGTTGTGTCGGCCCGCACAGAGCTGATATCTGCCTCGCCCGTGTCTGCATTGACGCCGGTGGGAATATCCACTGCCAATACACCGCAGGCAGGGTTCGTTTCTTTTACTCTGTTGATGCAGCCGCACAAACGGATGAACAGGGGGCGCATTTTACCGGAAAAGCCGGTGCCCAGCAGGGCGTCGATTAGCAGGTCAGCCTGCAGCACCAGGTTTTCAATTTCCGCAAAGCGCAGGTTGTCATCTGCATCCGTAACCTCCAGCACAGTAGCATCGCAGGCAATATAATACTGCAATTCATCCGCGGCGCTGCCGGAAAGTTCCTCCACCGCACAGGCCAGGACCAGTGTCACTTCTGCCCCCCGGTTATGGAGCCAGCGCCCCGCACCGCTGCCGTCGCCGCCGTTGTTGCCTTTACCTGCAAAGATAACGATTCTTTTATGGCAACAGGTGCCCAGCATCTTTTCTGCCTCATCTGCTACGGCCCGGCCTGCATTTTCCATCAGCACAAGGCCGGGAATACCTATTTCTTCTTCCGCAGCCCGATCCAGCGCCCGCATTTCTTCCGCCAGTAAAATCTGCATGGGTAGGCCTCCTTCTGTCAATGTATTGAGTCTTTACTGTCAGCAAAAGGATTCGTAAAACCGTCAAGGATCGCTATTTCATTACTCTAACACGATTACCGCCATCGCTGTTGAGGCAGTATGACTGAGGGTCAGGTGGATCTTTTTCACACCCATCTTCTCTATGTACGCTGCAAAATAGCCAGTTACTTTCAGCTCCGGTTTACCCAATTCATCGTTGGTGACAGAAATTTCCGTAAGTTGTCCCCCGCCACGAAGCCCGGTGCCGATGGCTTTCAGGAACGCTTCTTTGGCAGCGAACCGGGCTGCATAACTCTGGGCTTTGTCACCGTGTATTCCGGTACAGTAGGCAATCTCTCCCGGCGTAAAGACTCTTTCTTTAAAGCCTTTATGCGCTATGGCTTTTTCAATTCGTTCTACATCTGCCAGATCGCAGCCAATCCCAAGCATTTGTATCCCCGTTTCTGTCAGGAAAAACTTAACAAACACGGAACGATTGCTTTTGTCTTTCCTGACCGCATATGATTACTCTTTTGTCTTTTCAGCAACTTCTTCTGCAGTAGTTTCAATTATTTCCACAACGTCTTCCACTTTGGCTTTTACTTCTTCCGCCACTTCTTCCGCTTTGTCCGCAGCGGCCTGAACATTTTCTGCAGCCTCTTTTGCTGCGGCTCCGGCTTTTGCAGCCGCTTCCTGTGCTGCCAGTTCCGCTTCTTTGGCTTTGGCTTCCGCCTGCTCCGCCGCTACTTTTTCCGCTTCGGCCTCTGCGGCCATACCCTGGGCATCAAATTTCTGACCGGAGCCGTAATTGTACACAGCGATTTCTTCCGCGTCATACTGTTTTCCCAATGCAATGGCAATTGCTTCTGTCTGCGATTTATCCTTCACATACACGTTCATGAAGAACGGCTCGTCAGAAATTACATAATCCGCCGCGTCACTGTAAACATACAGCTTGCCTCCGTCTTCACTGTAAGTCTTCACCTGCTTTTCAATGGGGTAATTCTTTTTATTGTCATAAAGACCGGTGACACCGTCTGCCAGATGCACCATCTCTATGCGTTTTTCCTTGCCGAAGGTGTAGATTTTCCTGCCTGCCGGCTCTCCATCTTTTGTCGTCGGCACTACGCCGGCAGCCTGTCTGGCAAACTCTTCCGCTTTCTTTTTGGCGGAATCAAATACATCTTCAGCCGTCAGGTTGTTTTCTTTTAAATATTTCTTTCCTAATTTATAGGCCACATAGCAAACCACGCCTGCAGCCAGAATTTTTTTCATCTTTCCCATAATAAAAAACCTCCTCATATTCAATAATACCCAATTGCGTATATGAATTCATTTTATTTTATCATAAAGAAGAAACGCAATAAACCTTTAAGGCCAACATTTTAAAAATATTTTATAAAATGAACATAAAAAAGACACATTATGCCGTAATTTTACAGAAGTAATGCGATTACAGCATAAATTCACAGGAACACAAATAAAAAACTGCGCGAAATGAAAAGACAGGCTCTCATTTCGCCGCAGTTTTAATATTTAATCAAACCAGTTGTATACTTGGGGCATCAGTCACTTTACATCTATTGCCCCGTTGTTCACATAAATTTCCACACTGTCCCCGGCTTTGACTTCGCCGTTGACGATTCTCTTGGACAGCACATTTTCCACGCTGTGAACGATCAGACGTTTCAGCGGACGGGCGCCGAACTGGGGATCGAAACCTTCTTTGGCTAACAAAGCCGCAGCTTCGTCCGTGCAGGTCAGCTTGATTTCAAGCTGCTTGTTCACTCTGTCGCCCAGTTCTTTCAGGATCAGTTTCACAATGTCCTTGATCTGGTCGGGCTGCAGGGCTTTAAAGGTTACAATGTCGTCCACACGGTTCAGGAATTCCGGACGGAACCGGGTCAGCAGCAGCTGCCGTACCGCTTCACTGTCCATGGTTTCTTTTGCTTCCATGATCCGCTGGCTGCCGATGTTGCTGGTCATGATGATCAGCGTGTTCTTAAAGTCCACGCTACGGCCCTGTCCGTCGGTGAGACGACCGTCGTCCAGCACCTGCAGCAGTGCATTGAACACATCGGGGTGCGCCTTTTCAATTTCATCAAAGAGGATGACAGAGTACGGATGACGGCGCACCGCTTCCGTCAGCTGGCCGCCCTCGTCATACCCCACATAGCCGGGAGGGGCGCCAATCAGACGGGACACTGTGTGCTTCTCCATGTATTCGCTCATATCGATGCGGATCATGTTCTTCACATCGTCAAACAGAACTTCCGCCAGCGTCTTGGCCAACTCGGTCTTGCCCACACCGGTGGGTCCCAGAAAGATAAAGGAACCAATGGGACGGTTGGGGTCCTTGATGCCCGCACGGGCCCGGATCACCGCATCCGCCACAGCCTTCACCGCTTCGTCCTGACCAATAACATGCTCATGGAGGGTTTCTTCCAGATGTACCAGCTTCTCTCGCTCCCCGGTACCCAGTCGCTGTACGGGAATGCCGGTCCAGGTGCTCACAACCCTGGCGATGTCGTCTTCGTCCACTTCTTCTTTCAGCAGGGCATTTTCCCCGGCAGTCTGACTCTCCAGTTCCTGCAGCTGCTTCTGCAGTTCCGGCAGGCGGCCGTATTTCAGTTCCGCCAGCTTGTTCAGATCATAGTCCCGCTCCGCCTTTTCCATTTCCTGCTTCACGGCACCGATTTCCTTCTTCACTTCCCGCACCTTGACAATGCCAGCCTTTTCATCATCCCAGCGTTTGATCAGGGCCGCGTTTTCTTCCCGCAGTTTGGCCAGCTGTTCCTGCAGTTTGGCCAGACGGTCTGCAGAAGCGGGGTCTTCCTCTTTCTTCAGGGCCTGTTCTTCGATTTCCAGCTGTAAAATCTTACGTTTGCTTTCATCAATCTCCGTCGGGGACGAATCGATTTCCGTCCGGAGCCGGGCTGCCGCCTCATCCACAAGGTCGATAGCTTTATCCGGCAGGAAGCGGTCATTGATGTACCGGTGGCTCATCACGGCCGCGGCTACCAGGGACGCATCCTTGATCCGCACTCCATGATGGTTTTCATAGCTTTCTTTCAAGCCGCGCAGAATGGAAATGGTATCCTCCACGCTGGGCTCGTTGACCAGGACAGGCTGGAAACGGCGCTCCAGGGCACTGTCCTTTTCAATATATTTGTGATATTCATTCAGAGTGGTAGCCCCGATACACCGCAGCTCGCCCCGGGCCAGCATGGGTTTCAGGATATTGCCGGCATCCATGGAACCTTCCGCTGCGCCGGCGCCTACCACGGTATGCAGCTCGTCAATAAACATGACAATCTGACCGGCACTGTCTGCCACGGCCTTCAGCACTTTCTTCAGGCGCTCTTCAAATTCACCCCGGTACTTGGCCCCGGCCACCAAAGCAGCCAAGTCCAAAGCATACAAGGTTTTGTTCTTCAGACTTTCCGGCACGTCCCCGGCCACGATGCGGCGGGCCAGCCCTTCTACAATAGCGGTCTTACCGACGCCCGGTTCCCCGATGAGCACCGGATTGTTTTTCTTCCGGCGGCTCAGGATCTCAATGGTGCGGCGGATCTCATCGTCACGGCCGATGACCGGATCCAACTTGCCCTGCCGTGCTCTTGCCGTCAGATCCTGACCAAACTTTTCCAGCGTCTTTTTGCTTTCATCATTCGCAGTACTGTTGAGGTAATGTTCATACAATTTTTCGATTTTGTTGCCGTCAATACCGTACTTTTTAAACAAGGCTGTAACATCGCTGCTTCCATCGCTGGCCAAAGCAGATGCCAGATGCCCTACGGTCACGTTGCCCTGCCCCGCTTTGCGGAGCACGATGCCGTTGACCCTGGCAAAATCCGAGCTCATGAGCAGCTGCCGGTCCTGTCCTTTTACGGACGGAATACGGCTGACAATGGCACGGGCCTCGCCGGCAAATGTATTTTCATCTACTTTAAACGTCTGCAGCAAAAACCTGAAGAAGTCATCGCTGCACAGTGCCAGCAAGAGATGCGCGCTGGTCACTTCCTGGTTGTAATTCATCAAAGCCTGCTGCTGTGCCGCTTCAATGATAGCTTTTACTTCATCGGTATAGTTTTCGTTCATGGTTATCACTCCTGTCTGTCAAAATTTATATGTAGAATTGTTTTCTGACCTGTTTACTATGTTTTACCAAAAACTTTTGTTTTAGCTCACTTTTCGCTTTACAAAATCAGAGAAAAGCTATATGTTAATGGTAGGTATGCGGTGATGCCGCCTTCATAGCCTGTCGCTTATGCAGACTGTATCTACCGTACAACGCACATAAATATTATATTACTCGATTTTTACTGTGAGGGAATATCATGAGAACTAATGTCATCGCCTACCGTCTCTTCGACGTGGCAGACGAGATCAACCTTGACCAGGTTCAGGCCCTGTGGCACAGCCGCAACAAAATTTCATCCCGCCTGCGCCTGGACCGCATTTCCACCAAGTCAATCACCTTTCATGACCCGCCTGTGCTGGTTGAGTTAGGTTTTCATGAAATGGTCATCGGCGGTGTGGAATACCTGGTAGAGGTAAAAGCCCGCATCCAGGATCTGGGTGTTATCTGTATCCTCTTCAACATTCCGCCGGAAGAAGACATTTCCTATAAAGAGTACCTGAATCTTGTGCTTGCTGTAGAAGATCTTCCCGATGAAGACTTCCGCAAGTTCCTGGACGCCACCATGGAAACCATCGGCCCGGCCTGCACCAACCAGAATATTTCCGGTTTCGATGAAGACTTTGTCGTCTATTACTTCCAGGATCCCATTCCCCCGGATTGGGATATTGTGCCTTTCCTGCTGAAAGACCCGACCCCTGTCAACGAAGAAACCCGGGAAACCGCGCTGGCCAACCGTTTCTCCTATGCGGACGATGTGGCCTGGCTGGCCTGGGACAGCGCCGTGGTATATGACCCTTCCGGCAGTATGGATATCCCTGACCTGCTGGAATTTGCCAATGCCCAGTATCTGGAGCTGCGGTATTACGACAACTTCCTGAACCATGCCATTGACAAGGCCTATGATGTCATTGACGATAAAGCCAATCTCAAAAACATCGATGTACTGAGCAGCATCCGGGATGAACTGCTGGAAACTATGGCCGATGTAAGCAGTCTTACCAGCAATATCACCAACGCATTGCTGGTGACAGAAGATATTTTTTACGCCAAAGTCTACACCCGTTACATGAAGTTGCTGAAGGCGTCTGTTTGGCAGGAGAATATCGAACTCAAGATGCAGGTTCTGCAGCGTTGTTACAACATGCTGAACGAAACTGTTACCAGCCATCACATGGAGCAGATGCGCAAGTACAACATTACGCTGCTGGCCATTATTGCCATCATTTTACTGGGAATCGCAATCTTCAAGTAATTATTAGCAGTCTCGCAGAAGGAGTGCTAATACGTCTCCAAAATAAAAGGCATGGACAGAGCTCCCGATAACGGGGGCTCTTTTCGTTTGCCTATCATCATTATAATATATAAAGTCAAAAAGTCAAATGTTTTTTTCTTTTTTGTTTACTTTTTGCAAATTGTTCACAAACTACATTTTCACCGTCTTCAACCATTTCGCAAATGCTTTGTTCACAGCTTTACGTGCCATTAACTGTTCCGCCGCCATATCGCCCAGAAGGTAGCCGCCCTGCCGCGCTGCCAACACCGTATTAGCCTTCAGCAGTTCTGCCGGAACGGACTCGCCCTGGCTGCTGACCGTAAAGAGTTCCTTTACGGCTTCCCCAAGCTTCTCAAGTTTCTTTCTGCTTTCTTTGCTCAGGTCAGAGAGTTTGCTGGTTTCATTGGCCTTAACCAGATAGTAAAATTCTTTTCCGAGACGGGTTACCGTTACATACCCCGGATCCTGCAGTTTCACTTTCTTTCCTTTCTTCTCTGCTTCAAATGCGCCGGCCAAAACAATATTGGCTTTTTCTGCGCCTGCTTCTTTTTCCTTCTTCATTTCGGCTTGAATCTTTTCCAAAATGTCTTTCACTCTCACCTGCAGCAGTTGCCCGGCCTGCAGATATTCTTCCGCTTTCCAGCCAGCGCCTTCCATGGCTGCCCACAGGGAAAAAACAATACCGGAATATGCGCCCCGCAGCACCTGCATCTGAATTTCCTCGCCAATGTCTTCTATACGGTTTTCCAGAAGGCGGGTCACTTTATCTTCCCCAAGGCGTCCGCCGGCCAGTTTGAAAAGACCCTTCCAGCGTCTCAACAGCATTTTTGTATTTCTTAACTTATACAAGGGGCGCAATGCTCCCTGGAGATTGGCCTGCATCCCCGCGCTTCCGTCCATCACCGGCTGCAGCCAGTACAAAGCTTCCTGCATCCGTTCAAAATAAGGCAGGAAGATACGGTCTGCTTCAGTCTGGAGCTTACCGCAGTCCGCAAACACGTTTTGTTCTTCCATGACAGCTTTACCATACTGGTAAAACTGTTTTTTATATTCTTCGCAATAATCCTTATCCCAGTCAATATCCTGCAACAGACAGGTTCCCTCCGGCTCCAGCTTATCCAGGAGAGCCAGCCCCCTGGCATATTTGCTCCGTGACTCTGTAAACACCGGTACTTCCGCTGTAATCTTTGCTGTGTAGGCTAAAAGGTCAGCCAAAGAACCTTCCTTTAACTCCAGCTCAATCTCATCAATAGTTTCCTTCTTTCCGCCGGCAGAAATGAATCCCTGATCGATGGCCATCTCTACCACGGTTTCCTTAGTAACCTGCAGCAGACGGATTTCCCGCTTCACCCGCACGGTAAACAGCTTTTCAATCTGAGCCGTACCCAGGAGAGCATCAAAATCCACCTGCAGTCCGCTGTCATTAAACACAGACAAATCCGGTTTGGCGTTTTTCACGGCCACGTTGTATTCCTGGCGGGCGGAAAGGCCCCCTGCCTCAGACCGGCCCAGTTTAACGGTCGCTTCAAACTTCTTCCCGTTCTGCCGCACACGGTACGCAATGCCTGCCTGCTGCAGCAGGAGATCACGGGTATCAAAATAAACGTTCACCAGCTTTACCGTTTTGTGGCTGCCCTTTTTTGTTTTTTTAGCAACCAGGGAAGATGCCGTGAGGATTTTTACATATTTTTTTGCAATTAATAATTTGATTTCCGTTTCTACGTTGTTTTGCATGTTACGCCCCCGTAATACAATAACTCTTATTTATACAGACACAGCACAACAGAAAGCTACTTTTCTTTCTGCTCAGTAGATTTTAACAGTTTTCTTTCACCGCCAAAATACCAGAAGGCCAGCGGGATCCCGAACGCGATAATCAGCAGGCACACGGAAAAAGCAAAACCGGAATTCCCCCCCAGGGCATCCCCTAATACATTGTAAGCCACTGCGCCCGGCAGGATGCCCAGCAATGTAGTAACTGCAAAGGTAATAAAACGCATTTTTGTACAGCCCGCTACCAGACTGATTACATCGTAGGGGAACAACGGAACCGTACGCAGCCACAACATGCGCTGGAAATTTTTCGAACTGTCCGAAAGATACTGATGGATACGGCCGCCCCATTTGCCCCCGTGCAAATCCAGAAATTCACTGCCTATACCCGAACGGGCCATATAAAACAGCAGGATTGCGCTGCCTAACCCGCCCGCCGTGAGACATGGGATCCCGATTACCGGAGGGAACAGGATTCCGGCCGCCACGTTCAATATCAGGCTGGGAAACAGCAGCAAGGGCCGCACGATGTACAACATAATGTACGCTGCCGGCCCCCATACACCAAAACCCGTCACCCACTGGCGGACATCTTCCACAGATTTGGGATGGAACACGCCCGGCAGATACCAGAGCGCAGCAATGAAACACATATATAAAACCAGCAGAACCGCACGACGATGGACACTTAATAAACGAAATATATGATTCATAAACTCTTTCAATCTTAAATAACTGTATAACTTTAATAACTGAACTATTCTCTCAACAAATTTGCCCCTACGACTAGTATTTTACCAAATTTTTTTATAAAAAACTATAAGTAAAGAAAGACCTCAAACTAAAAAAGCGCAGCTGCATTTTCTGTTTGCAAGCTGCGCTTCTTTACTTCAGTCACTCAATGATTTATTTTTTCTTTTTCCCCAGATACGCTTCTTTGATTTCTTCATTCTCCAGCAGTTCTTTGCCGCTACCTTCCATCATGATCCGGCCGGTTTCCAGAACGTAGGCGTGGTGGGCCACTTTCAGCGCCATGTTGGCGTTCTGTTCAACCAGCAGTACCGTAGTACCGTTTTCGTTGATGGAACGGATGATGTTAAAAATTTCCTTGATGACCAGAGGTGCCAACCCCAATGACGGCTCGTCCATCATCATCAGTTTGGGGCGGCTCATCAGGGCGCGCCCCAGAGCCAGCATCTGCTGCTCGCCGCCGGACAGGGTACCGGCCATCTGCCAATTCCGTTCTTCCAGACGGGGGAAAATCTCATAGATACGTTTGATATCCGCGGCGATACCTTCTTCGTCTTTGCGCATGTACGCGCCAATGCGCAGATTTTCCAGTACCGTCAGGTTGGGGAAAACACGCCGTCCTTCCGGCACCAGGGTCAGCCCTTTGGAAACGATCTGCTGACTGTTCAGTCCGGTGAGTGTATCGCCGTTATATTCCACGCTGCCGCTTTTCACTTTTACCAGACCGATGATGCTGCGCAGCAGTGTACTTTTCCCGGCGCCGTTGGCGCCGATCAGGGTCACAATCTTCCCGTCAGGGACATCGAGGGAGATGCCCTTCAGTGCTTCAATACCGCCGTAGGCGACTACCAAATCTCTGACTTTAAGCATCTTCATCCTCCCCTAAATACGCCTTGATGACGCGTTCATTATTCTGGATCTCTACCGGGGTGCCTGTCGCAATGGTATTCCCGAAATCCAGCACATAGATACGGTCGGAAATTTCCATGACCAGATCCATATGGTGCTCGATCATAAAAATCGTCAGGTTGAACCGGTCCCTGATCTGGCGGATAAAATCCGTCAATTCTGACGTTTCTTTCGGGTTCATGCCGGCCGCCGGTTCGTCCAGTAACAGCAGCTGAGGCTTGGTTGCCAGCGCACGGACGATTTCCAGATAGCGCTGTTTGCCGTAAGGAAGGCTGCTGGCCTTTTCATTTCTCACATCCCAAAGATTAACCTCTTTCAGCAGTCTTTCCACATCGGCCCGCATGGCTTCTTCTTCTTTTTTATAACCGGGAAGGCGCAGCGTGGCTGCCACGAAATTGGATTTCAGATGCAGATGTTTGGCGATAAGCACATTCTCATATACGCTCAGGTCCTTGAACAGGCGGATATTCTGGAAGGTACGGGCAATGCCCATCTTGGCGATATCACTGGGCTTCTTGCCGGTAATATCTACCTCGTTGCCTTCGGAGGGCGAATAAATGACACGGCCCTTAGTAGGCGTATATACGCCGGTAATGTCGTTGAACGCCGTGGTCTTGCCGGCGCCGTTGGGACCGATCAGCGCAATGATTTCGTGTTCTTTTACCACGATGTTCAGGTCGTTGACAGCAATAACGCCGCCAAACTGCATGGTCACATGCTCGGTTCTCAATACGGTTCGGATCATTTACCCTGCACCCCCTTTTTCCGGAAGCCCGCCAGCGGGTGCTTTACAAAATTAAGAATCTTTTCCCATGTCAGTTCGTTGGTGCCCATAATGCCGTGGCGCCAGAACAGCACGCAGATCATCAGCAGGATGGAGAATACCACCATACGCAGGCCCGGACGGAACAACGGGATGGCAACGCCCATGAGTTCCAAGGG
>JAEEGF011044743.1_pt1 | contig 14764 bp, 10 predicted proteins | sample 9134171 | NCBI WGS metagenome assembly JAEEGF01 (sample SAMN16246542, study PRJNA631951) | gut metagenome | biome: gut microbiome; feature: rumen; material: AP-attached | host: Bos | place: Iran: Karaj | collected 2018-10 | reverse complement strand
CCACCTGCTCCTGCACGGCCTTCACCCCGCCCTCCGTGCAGTGGCCCACGTTGTGGCAGCCTATGCCGCTCGTGAGGTCGTAGTACTGCGCGCCCTCGGCGTCGTAGACGCGCGAGCCCTTCGCCTTGGCCACGACGACCGACGGCGCATAGGTGGGCATCAGGTACTTCTTGTAGTCTTCAAGGATTTCAGCGCTCTTGCTCATCTGTGATCTCCGTTCCTACACCCTCGCGGGTGAATATTTCCAGTAAAAGCGAATGGGGCATGCGCCCGTCGACGAGGTGCACCTTGCGCACGCCGGCGCGGATGGCGTCCTCGCAGCCCTCGATCTTCGGCAGCATTCCGCCGGATATGACGCCGTCGCGCTTGAGGCCCGCCACGTCCGCGAGATGCAGCGTGGGGATGAGCGTCTTCGGGTCGGCTGGGTCGCGCAGAAGCCCGGGCACGTCGGAGACCACCGCGAACTTGCGCACCTTGAGCGCCTTCGCGAGGGCAGCGGCGGCGCTGTCGGCATTGATGTTGTAGAGGTGGCCGTCGCGTCCTGTGCCAAGCGGCGTGATTACGGGCACGATGCCTGCGTCGAGCATTTCCAGGACGGCGCGCGTGTCGACCGCCACGGGATCGCCCACGTAGCCGCGGTCGGGCGTTGTGATCTTCTCGGCGGTGAACATCCAGTTGCCGTGGAGCGGACGCGCATTCGCCTTCAGGGACTGCAGCCTCCTCACGATGTCGGCGTTCACCACGTTGTTCAGCGTGCGGCGCACGATCTCCATGGTGGGCTCGTCCGTCACGCGCAGCCCCTCCACGAACTTAGGCTCGATGCCGCTCTCCTTTAAAGCCCTGGAAATCGCCTTTCCGCCGCCGTGCACAAGCACCACGCGCATGCCAACGGCGTCCATGAACGCGATGTCGGCAAGCAGCGACGCGAGGTTTGCCTCGTTCTCCATCACGCTGCCGCCCACTTTCACAAGCACGGTCGAACCGCTGAAGTCCTGAATGTAGGGCAATGCCTCCGTCAGGACGGCGGCCTTCTGCATTGCCAGGTCTATTATCTCCATAGGATTTGATATTATAGCACAAATCGCGTGCGTTGACTAGTCCTTGCCCGTGTTTTCTCGCGTTTTCTGCAATAAATGCGATGGTTAAGGCGGCAAATATGATATACTATGCGGCGATGAAAGAGAAAAAGGACATTCAAGCCGTCGTGGTTTTAAGCGGCGGGCAAGACAGCGCCACATGCCTCGCGCTCGCCGTCAGGAAGTTCGGCGCACAGCACGTCGCCGCGATCACCTTCCGCTACGGACAGCGCCACTCCGTGGAAGTCTCGTTCGCACGCCGCCTCGCCAGACGCTTCGGCGTGACCGTCCACAAGGTGGTAAACCTCGACTTCTATGCCTCCCTCACGTCGAACTCCCTCATGAGCGACATTCCGATCGAGCGCAAGAAAGGCGCATCGTGCCCCAACACCGTCGTGGAGGGCCGGAACGCCATCTTCCTTCTCGCCGCCGGCGTGTGGGCGAAGTCGCTGGGCGCCACCATCATCTACACGGGCGTCTCGCAGGCGGACTTCTCCGGATACCCCGACTGCCGCGCCGTCTTCATCCGCGCCCAGACCCGCATGATGCGCCTTGCAATGGAATGGCCCTTCAAGATCGTAACCCCATTCATGAACAAGACGAAGGCTCAGGAATGGGCCATCGCGTCAAAGCTCGGCATTCTGGACGTCATCAAGAACGAGACCGTCACCTGCTACAACGGCATTCCCGGCGCAGGCTGCGGCAAGTGCCCTGCCTGCAGACTTCGCGCGCGCGGCCTCGAGGAATTCGAAGCGCGCGCGCGGGAGTTCAGTTAAGAGCTCGGCCAGCTAGCCTGCCGCAGGCCCGGTCACGGGATCGGACGCTGCTCGTAGTGGCCGGGCTGCCACACGCGCACAGTCTGGCCCTGCCCGTTCAGCTGCTCCACGTAGCGTCCCTCGATCCACACGTTCTGCATGCGCGGCTCGGGCGGCGCCTGCTGGATCACGGGCTGCGGCTGGATTACAGGCTGCGGCTGGATCACCGGCTGCTGCACCACGGGCTGCGGCACCACTACAGGCTGGGGCACCACGACGGGCTGCGTCACCACAGGAGCCGGCGTAACGACCACGGGCGCTACGGGGGCCACATAGCGGGGATGGGTGGCATCGTAGATCGCGGAGGCAAGAAGGCCCGCGCCGAGGATGCCCGCGCCGATCGCGAAGCCCGTTCCGCGATGGTGATGGTAGTGATGATGGTGGTAGGGGAACGCATTGAGCGCCAAAGAGGCGATCAGCGCAGTTGCAAGAACGCAGATTTTCTTTGTGTTGTTCATGGGCTTCTCCTTTTCTTCTTCGTTCGGCCCCTCAATGGCGCCTATGCATGTCTAGGAATATCCGAAAGTCAGAACTGACCGCGTCCGCAGCATTTTTTGTATTTTTTCCCGCTGCCGCAAGGGCAGGGGTCGTTGCGGCCCACAGGAGCGGCCCCGGCGGGACCGCGCAGAGAATGGGGCACCACGTGCACATCGCGTCCTGAGACCTGCGACATCATCGAGGCGAAGACGTCTATCGCCGACTTCGGCTTCTCGGCCTCTGCGGCGGGCTGCGCCCTCGGCGGCTCCGGCGGTTCCTCCTGCTCGGGGTCGAAGAGCCCCGCGTTCGTGCGGCCGCGCGACATCTCGGCTGCGGACATCATGCGCCTCACCGCCATCTCGGTGTGCGAGCGGAACTCCATGTTCGCCACGCCCGTCTTGATGGTGTTCATCAGGTTCTCGAACATGTCGAACGCCTCGCGCTTGTATTCAACAAGCGGATCGCGCTGGCCGTACGAGCGAAGGTTCACGCTGTGGCGCAGATCGTCCATCGCGCGCAGATAGTCCTGCCACTCGCGGTCGATGCACTGCAGGAACACGCCGCGCTCCATGTGCGGCAGCACGCGCGGATCCTCGAGAGTGCACTTGGCCTCGTACGCCTCCTCCACGAGCTTGTACACGAACTCGCCGGCCTTGGCGGGCTCGCCGAGGAACGGCTTGAGGTCCTCGGGCGTCACCGACACCGGGAACGTCACGCCGAGCCAGGAGAGGAACTCTTCCACGCCGGCCCCCTTGGGATCCGAGAGGAATCGCTCGCTCTGTGAAAGGAGAATGTCGTTGAACACGTCGAGAATCGTGCCATGCACGTTCTCGGGCGTGCCGTTGAGGATGGTGCCGCGCAGCTCGTACACGATCGCGCGCTGCTTGTTCATCACGTCGTCGAACTCCAGCGTGCGCTTGCGGATGGCGAAGTTCTGCTGCTCCACGCGGCGCTGGGCCGTCTCGACGCTCTTGTTGAGCCAGCGGTGCTCCATCACCTCGCCCTCCTTCATGCCAAGACGCTGCATGATGCCGGAGATCTTCTGCGAGCCGAAGAGGCGCATGAGGTTGTCTTCGAGGGAGATGTAGAACTGCGAGCCGCCAGGGTCGCCCTGACGGGAGCAGCGTCCGCGCAGCTGGCGGTCGATGCGGCGGGATTCGTGGCGTTCGGAGCCTATCACGAAGAGGCCCTGCGGATGCGCCTCAAGCACCTGCTGGATCGTGTCCTTAGTGCCTGGCAGCCTGTCCTTGAGCGTGAGATTGCTCTTCACCACCTCCTGCGGCAGGGTGACGACGCCGGGGCCAAGCTTGATGTCGGTGCCGCGGCCCGCCATGTTCGTCGCGATCGTCACCGCGCCGGGCTGGCCGGCGAGCATCACGATCTCGGCCTCGCGCGCATGGTTCTTCGCGTTCAGCACCTCGTGCGGGATCTTGGCGACCTTGAGGAGTCGCGAAAGCACCTCGGAGGTGTCGACCGTCACGGTGCCGAGCAGCACGGGCTGGCCGGCCTCGTGGCGGCGGCGTACGTCTTCGATGATCGCCTTGTACTTCTCGCGCTGGGTACGGTAGATCTGGTCGTTGCCGTCAATGCGGCGGATGGGGCGGTTGGTGGGAATCACCACCACGTCTAGCTTGTAGATGTCCTTGAACTCGCGCGCCTCGGTCTCGGCGGTGCCCGTCATGCCGGCGAGCTTCTTGTAGAGGCGGAAGTAGTTCTGGATGGTGATCGTGGCGAGCGTCTGGCTCTCCTTCTCGATCTCCACGCCCTCCTTGGCCTCGACGGCCTGATGGAGGCCGTCCGACCAGCGGCGGCCGGGGAGGATGCGGCCGGTGAACTCGTCCACGATGTACACGTGGCCAACGCCGTTCGCGTCGGGCTGCACCACGTAGTCCACGTCGCGCTCGTAGAGGCAGTAGGCCCTGAGCAGCTGGTCGATCACGTGGACGCGCGCGGAGCGTTCCATGAAGTCGGCCTGGAGCATGCGCTTCTTCTCGGCCTTCTCCTCGGCGGACATCTCCTTGTCGCCGTCAAGCTGGCTGAGGGCGCCTGCAAGGTCGGGGATCACGAAGGTCTCGGGGTCCTTCGGGTTCATCCTCTCGCAGCCCTTGTCGGTGAGGGCCACCTCGCGGGAGCGCTCGTCGATCGTGAAGAAGAGCTCCGCCTTGAGGGCGCGGCCTTCCTCGCGGTGCATCTCGCTGAGCATCTGCATCTCCACGTCTTCGTGGAGCTTGCGGATGGAGGCGTCCTCGAACATGTGGAGCATCTGCTTGTGCTTGGGCGTGGAGTGGTACACCTGGTAGATGCGCCGCTTGCAGCCCCACTCGTCGCCTTCGGCGAGGCACTTCTTGGCCTCGGCGATGAACTCGTTGCACTGCTGCATCTGAACGCGCACGATGCTGGAGACGAGCGGGTTCATCGCGGTGTACTGCGCGCTCGTGGAGACGGTTGCGGGACCGGAGATGATGAGCGGTGTGCGGGCCTCGTCGATGAGGATCGAGTCCACCTCGTCCACGATCGCGAAGTGGTGGCCGTTCTGCACCACCTGGTCGGGCTGCACGGCCATGCCGTTGTCGCGCAGGTAGTCGAAGCCGAACTCGCTGTTGGTGCCGTAGGTGATGTCGCAGAGGTACTGCTCGCGGCGCTCGGCTGAGTCCATGCTGTTCTGGATGCAGCCCACGGTGAGGCCGAGGAACTTGTAGAGGTGGCCCATCCATGTGGCGTCGCGGCGGGCGAGGTAGTCGTTCACCGTGACGAGCTGCACGTTCTTGCCTGCGAGGGCGTTGAGGTAGAGAGGCAGAGTGGCCACGAGGGTCTTGCCCTCGCCCGTCTGCATCTCGGCGATCTTGCCCTGGTGGAGCACGATGCCGCCGACAAGCTGGCAGTCGAATGGGATCATGTCCCACGTGAGCGTGTGGCCGCACACCTCGGCGGTGGTGCCCATCAGGCGGCGGCAGGCGTTCTTCACGAGCGCGAACGCCTCTGGGAGAAGGCCGTCGAGAGTGACCTCCTTCTCCGCGAGGCGACGCCGGAACTCGGCCGTCATGCGAGGATAGTCCTCGGCCGTGAAATGCTTAGCCTCGTACTCGGCCTCGATGCGGTTGATCTCCGCCACAACGGGGCGGAGCCGCTTCAGGTCGCGGGCGTTCTTGGTGCCAAAGATTTTCTTGAGAATGTCCATAGAGTTGTATAGTATATCAAAAACGCCGCGGCCTGGGGGCGGAAAAATCGGCGAAATGCGATTGCCGGACTAGAGTTCCTTGATGAAGATGTTCTTGAACTCGATGGGATCGCCATGGCACTGAAGCTCGATCTGCTCCACGGGGAAGATCGGAATCTTGCGGTCCCAGTAGTTCTCGAGCGTCACATTGTCCACAACGAGCTTGCCGTTGAGCTTCACGGTCACCTTGTCGCCCACCATCTTGACGTAGAAGGTGTTCCAGCTGCCCACGAGGTTGTCGGCGATGCAGAGGGCGCGCGAGGGGTTCTTCTGGTTGTTGTAGAGGCCGCCAGAGCCGATGCCCCACTGGTTGTGGGCGTCCCAGATCTGCACCTGCGGCGAGCCGCGCAGATAGAGGCCGGAGTCGCCGGTGATGGAAAGCGTGCGCCAGTCCACCCACATCTCGAAGTCCTTGTAGTCCTTGGCGGTGGCGAGCGAGTAGCCGCCCTTGCCGCCGTCGAAGAAGAGGGCGCCGTCGCGGATGTGCCAGTGCTCCTTCATCTGCTTGTCGGCGATCTTCTGCATGGCGGCGCGCTTCTCGGGCGTTGCGGCCTGGCGCACCTTGGGGTTGTCGAACTTCTCGGCGGTCGTCACACCCTTCCAGTTGACGAGGCACTTCTCGCAGCCGCTGAAGAGCGGCTTGAAGCCTTCAGGGCATGGCTTCTTGGTGTCGGACCCAACCTTGTAGTCGGCCGGCACCTCCTTGATGCGGATGTTGCGCCACATCACATGGCTGCCATGGCCGAGCCAGCCGATGTGGCCCTTCTTGTTGTGGAGGCCGGGATGCTTGCGGTGGTCGGGAGTGTCGGTGCCGTCGCCCTTGAACTTGGAGACGTCGGCGTCCGTCACGAGCTCGCCGTTCAGGATCACCTGGATGCGGCTTCCGATCACGCGCACCTCCTCGAAGTTCCACATGCCGGGCTTGCGCACGTAGCTTCCGCCGCCAGTGAAGTTCTTCTCCTTGCCCCAGATCTGGTTGAAGTTGTCGCGCTTCACGGGCACGATGCCGTACACAGAGCCGGTGTACTGATAGGGACGGAGCTTGTCCTTCTTGGCCTTCTTGTCGTAGTACGAGCTGCCGCCGTCGTCGAGAAGCTGCAGTTCGCACATCGCCCAGTAGGCCGCGTCCTTGTTGACGTCCGTCATGCGCAGGCCGAGGCCGTTGTTGCCGTTTTCGGGCATGCAGAACTCGAAGCGGAGAATGAAGTTCTCGTACTGTCCCTCGGTGCAGAGGTTGCCATGGTCGCCCTTCACGCGCTTGCCGGGCTGGCAGGCGAGCACGGGAAACTCCTTGACCGTGCCGTTGGCGAGCTTCTCCTTGACGATCTCTACGCCGTACGACTTCGAGCCGATCCAGCCCGTTAGATCCTTGCCGTTGAAGAGAGAGACGAATCCTTCGCCGTCAGTCTCGACACCGAACGCCGCGCACGCCGCGAACGCGGCCGCGCAAAGAAACACCTTCTTCATTCGTTTACTCCTTTGTGGTTGCACAATGGAATTATTATAGCACATTATGTGCCTAGTGCATAGTGCCTAGCGAGGAGCGGAGAATGAAATGTGCGCGTCAGTCGGCGCGGAAGCGGTACCCGCGGCCATAGACCGTCTCGATTCGGTCTGCCTCGGGACCAAGCTTCTTGCGCAGAAGGTTTATGCGCTGGTCGAGCGTGCGGGTGGTGCCCATGTACGACACGCCCCAGAGCGCGTTGAGAAGCTTGTCGCGCGAAACCGCCTCGCCCGGATGCGCCGCCAGATAGCGCAGCAGGCCGAGCTCAAGCGGAGTTAGAGGTGTCTCTGTGCCGTCGGCCGCGCGGATGCGCTGGCTCGCCACGTCCACGACGTACGTGCCGTACTTGATCATCTCGCCGGGCGTCTCGGCAGGCGGCATTGCCGCACGGCGCAGAAGCGCCGCCACGCGCGCCTTCAGCTCGCTGAGGCCGAAGGGCTTGGCAAGATAGTCGTCGGCGCCGATGTCGAGGCCCAGCACCTTGTCCTGCTCGGAGCCCTTGGCGGTGATCATGATGATGGGAAGCTGGCGGTCCTTCTTCCGTATCTCGATGCACACGTCGTAGCCGCTCTTGCGCGGCATCATTATGTCGAGTATCAGTATGTCGGGGCGTCTCTCGGCATACGCCACGAGCGCCGCCGCGCCGTCCGCCACAGTGCGCACCTGGTAGTGCGCCTTCGTGAGCGCCAACGCCACCCATTCGCGGATGTCGGCATCGTCTTCTGCTATCAACACGTCAGCCATGTCATTTCTCCTTCTTGTCCGGCGCGAACGCCGGGAGTTCAAGTGTGAAAACGCATCCCCCGCCCTCGCGGGCCTCCACATTCAGATCTCCGCCCATGCCGCGCGCAAGGCCGCGTGCGATGCAGAGGCCAAGGCCATTCCCCCCTGTGGAGCTGGTGGTGGAGTCGTCGGCCCGCCAGAAGCGGTCGAACACGTGCCGCCGCTGCTCGGCGGTGAGCCCGGGGCCGCGGTCCGCCACGTGCACCGCGCGCCGCCCGGCGCTTCTTCCCGCGCCGAACGATATCTCCACGGGCGCTTCGCCCGCGTACTTGCAGGCGTTGTCGAAAAGATTGAGCAGTATCTGGTCCACCGCGTCGCGGTCGGCAAAAACCGCGCATTCGCCGTCCTCCACCAGAGGCGCGTTGACGAAGCGCCCCTTCATGAAATCTGCCATCTCGCGGACAAGCCCGGCAAGATCGAAGGCGTCGGACGAATATACGCGCCGGCCACTCTCGAGCCGTCCGTAGTCGAGCACGTTCTGCACCATCCTCTGCAGCCTCGTGACCTCCCGTCTTATCGCCCCGGCGGCGCGATGACGCTCCTCGTTGTCCAGCTCGTTCTCCTGCGCCAGCTCGGCGCAGAGGCTTATCGTGGTGAGCGGCGTCTTGAACTCGTGCGAAAGGTTCGAGATGAAGTCGGTCTTCACGATCGCGTCGTGGCGCGCCTTCCTCGCGGCGCGCAGCAGCACCACGCCGCCCGCCACAAGCGAGCCGAAGAGCAGAAACAGCAGCACGCCGCCAAGCATCTGGAATCTCCGGCGGTCGGATGAGAACGCGGCTGCGCCGGCGCGCCTGTATATTCGCACCTTCCAGTCCGGGAAGTCTGGCGCCAACGACGCCTCGCCGTACACTTCGCCGCGCGGGGCGGAGGTGGCCGGCATGAGAAGCGCGTCGTCCTTCTTCCTGATCTCCACTATCGTCGCCAGGCGCGAGGCGTCCGAGGGATTGTCCGTTCCGTTCTGCCTCAGGAAGCCAGGCAGCCGCGACAACACGTAAAGCGGATCGAGCTCCACGAGAAGAATGCGCCCGGAAGAGGTGTTCACGCGTATGGGCGGCAGCCTGTCCACGCCAGGCCGCCCCCATCTGTAGAATCCAGGTCCGCCCTGCCAGTGAAGCCTGCGCACCCACGGGCATGTGCGTTCAAGCCGAGTGGCCGCGGCCTGCAGCTCGTTCGTGGCGGAAACGGTGGCCACTTCGTCCAGAAGAGGGTCAACCTCCGAATGGACAAACAAACGAATGTCTGCGGCCGCATGCGCGGCCGCAGACTCGAGACCTGCACGGTCCGTCTCCTGTAGGTGATCCGACTCTGTCTTGATCAGACGCAATCCGCCAAGAACAAGCAGAACGGCAGGCAGCCCTATCGCGAGAAGGAATATCCGCAGGTCACGGTTCATCACTTGTTACCAGGGCGGCCCTTCTTGCCCTCAGGACGGCCGAACTTCGGGCCCTTGAAGCCAGGACCGAACTTAGGACCCTGCTTCTTAAACTGCGGACCCTTGAAGCCAGGCCCGAACTTAGGACCCTGCTTCTTGAACTGCGGACCCTTGAAGCCAGGGCGGTTGAACTGCGGACCCTGCTTCTTGAACTGCGGCCCCTGAGCCTTCTTGCACTTCTGCCCTTCGCACTTAGGCCCCTTCTTGAACTTGGGGCACTGCTTCTTGTTGAACTTAGGGCACTGCTTCTTGCACTTGGGGCACTGCTTCTTGTTGAACTTGGGGCACTGCTTCTTGCACTTGGGGCACTGCTTCTTGCACTTGGGGCACTGGAAACCAGGACGACCGAACTTCGGACCCTGCTTCTTGAACTGCGGACCCTTGAAGCCCGGACGGCCAAACTTCGGACCCCTGAACTGCGGGCCCTTGAAACCAGGACGACCGAACTTCGGACCCTGCGGCCTAAAGCCCCTAAAGTTCTGACGGCCCCACTGGCGCTGGCCCTGGAAGCCGCGACGGCCCCACTGGCGCTGGCCCTGGAAGCCGGGGCGACCGAACTTCGGCCCCCTGAACTGCTGGCCCTGGAAGCCACGACGGCCCCACTGGCGCTGACCCTGGAAGCCGCGACGGCCCCACTGGCGCTGGCCGCGGAAACCGCGGCGACCCCACTGGCGCTGGCCACGCATCTGGGTGCGAGGGCCTTCCCATCCGAATCCGAATCCCGGCGGCGGAGGAGGCGGCATCTTTGCGAAAGTCGCCAGAGCCATAAGGCCGGCGACAAGCATTGTCATCATTGTTTTCATTGTTGTTCCTTTTTGTTGTTGGTTTGTTGGATACATTCGCTCACTGGTAAGTACGCGAAACATCGAGAAAATCAACGCCAGGAAGTGTAATCAATTCATCACAATTCATGGCTGCTCCTTCTGCGGCTGCCTCTCGTCCTCTTTCGCTTCGGGCTGGCGGCGTGGAATGCGCATGCGGTTCGGGCCAAACCCGCGCGCTCCGAATCCGCCGGGCCATCCACGCCCCCGGAAACCGCCGGACCTTCCTTCTCCGCCCGGCCCGCCGCGGCGCATCATTCCCGCGAAGAAGACGCGCATGTTCTCCTTTGCCAGGGCATCGACAAAATCCCACAGCTCTCCCTCGCTGTGCGGCCCCACATTGCCGAGCGAAGCGTTCAGCACGAACATGCGGTTCGTGAACTTCCCGTCCTTGTTCTTGCGAAGCTCCTCCGCGGCGGCGGAAATCCCCGCGAAGAGAGCGGCATCGCCCCTTGGCTTCAGCTCCTGAATGCATTCCATTATCTCGGCACGGTTCTTCGCCTGCTGGGCAGGCACAAGCACGGACGCATGGTCATTGTACACCACCACCGACACTATGTCCGTATCCGCAAGACGCCGCAGGCTTTCCACTGCGGCGCGCCGCAGGAACTCAAACCGCCTCTCGGTCCTCGCCGAGCAGTCGATCACTATGGCAAGATTCTGAGGCCCCTGAAACTGAGGCCACGGGAATTGAGGCCCCTGTGCAGTCTGCGGCGGGGAATTGGTCTGCGATGCGTCCTGAGCGCAGAGCGCCGCCCCCACGAGGAGCGCGAAGACGATCATGACGGATCTGTTAATCTTGGCCATTCCCTTTCACCGTTACGAGTACGGCCGCACCACGCGGCCACATCAATATTAAATCAAAAAAAGGCCGCGAAAATGTCACTCAAGTGCAACAAGATCTGGACGAGTTCCTGCGGGCAAGCTCGCGTGCGACATCGGGCACAGCGGCGAGAAGCTCACGCGTGTACTCGCTCTTCGGATGCGCGAACACCTCCTCCGCCTGCCCATGGTCCGCAAACAGGCCCTTGTGCATCACGCACACGCGGTCGCACACGTTGCGCACAACGGCTAGGTCGTGGGCGATTAGGATGACGGCGAGGTCCAGGTTGCGGCGCAGATCGCGCAGCAGGTTGAGGATGCGCGCCTGCACGGAGACGTCTAGAGCCGACACGGGCTCGTCCGCCACAAGCACCTTGGGATGCACCGCAAGCGCGCGCGCAAACGAGGCACGCTGGCACTGCCCGCCCGAGAGCTCGCGCGGATACTGGTCCAGCACGGCGTTGGACAGGCCCACGATGTCGAGCAGATCTTCGGGCTTGCGGGCGCTCTCCAGGCGCGCCTGGCGCATGGCCTCTTCCAGCGCCTGGCGTATGGTCATGCGGGGGTTGAGCGATCCCACCGCGTCCTGGAACACCATCTGGACGTCGCGCCTGTACGCGCGGCGCTCGGCCGTGGTGAAGTTCGCCACGTTCTTTCCGCAGAAGAGAATCTCGCCGCCCGAGCTTGGATGCAGAAGCATGAGCGTCTTCGCGATCGTGGACTTGCCGCTGCCCGACTCCCCCACGATGCCGAGCGTCTCGCGCTCGTTCAGCACGAAGCTCACGCCCTTCACCGCCTCAAGCGGTTTCTCGCCGGGGCGCTTGTAGGTGACATGCAGATCGTTTACTGTAAAAAGCTGGTTCATTGCGTTTCAAATGGTGATGGCTTGTTGAAAACGCGGCCATTATATCAAAAACCAGTGCCCCGCGTCCATCATCTTCTCTCCCACGGACGCTTCTCCTCCTCCTGCAGGAATATCTCGCGCACAGTCTCGAGATGGTACGGCGCAGTCTTCTGCAGGCGGTTCAGCGCAAGCAGAAACTCGGCCGAGAGGTCAACGCCCCTCACGCCGCTGTCTATCTCCACCTTCGTTCCGTCGGCGCGCTCGAGATCCACCACCACCTTCACTCCGCCCGGCCACCTCTCGGCAAGCTCCTTCAGCGCGGCGCCCTTCTTCATGAGATCCGGATCCTCGTAGCTCATCGACACATGCAGCGCCTTCGAGAACTTGCGAAGCCCGTCAGAAAGGCGGTACACCTCGCGGGCGACGAACTGTATCTCGGGCGTCTCCTCGTGCGTGTCGCGGTCCGTGCGGTGCGAAAGCTCGCCGCACACAAGAACAGGCTGGTCCACTGCGCCCGGCAGCCAGAACTCCTCCTGGCCCGTCTCGTGGTTCACCTCCTTGAGCTTCGCATAAGTCTTCGCGAACGCGAGCGCCTCCATCTCGGCCTCGCCGCCGTCGTCCAGAAGCAGGATCGCCCACGGCTCGGGCGGCAGCATCACGACGTTGCCGAAGGCGTCCTTCACCTCCCTGCCCTTCTCGCGCTTTGGCTTGGGCTTCGACATCCTCACCGTGCACGCCTTCAGCATTCCCGCCAGACGCACCGGCACGCGCAGAGGCCTCTCGGCGTTGACCTCCTCCATCATCGGAATCTCGGGAGGTTCTGCCGGACGGAACGTCGACAGCGACGTTAGCACCTTCTCGTACGCGCCTAGGGGATGGCCCGTGAGGTAGATTCCGCAGAGGTCGCGCTCGTCCTTGAAGCTCTGCGCCGCAGGCCAGGGCGGACACGTCGCGAGCTCGGCGTCGTTCTCGTCCTCGCCCGGCGCCAGAAGCCCGAACATGTCCATCTGCCCGCTCGCCCTCTCCTTTCCGCGCGCAGAGGCCCTCTTCAGCACGAACTCGATGTTGTTGAAGTAGCGAGCGCGGTGGAACGAGGCGTCGTCGGTCAGGCCGTCGAACGCGCCGCACTTCACGAGGTTCTCGAGCACTCGCTTGTTCACCACGGCCGCCCCGGCGAGGCGCGTCGCGAAGTCCATGAGTCCCTTGTACGGACCGTTCGCCTCGCGCTCCGCCACTATCGCCTCGGCAGCCGCCTCGCCAACGCCCTTCACGCCCGCAAGGCCATAGATGATCGCCTTCTCGCCCTCGACCGGCGAGAAGCGCGTGTATGCCCTGTTCACGTCGGGCGGCCTCACCTCGAGCCCCATCGCCTCCGCCTCGGCCACGAAGCCGGGCAGCTTGTCGAAGTTGCCGATTTCGGACGATATCTGCGCGCACATGAACTCCGCCGGATAATGCGCCTTCAGGTATCCCGTCTGGTACGCCACCCATGCGTAGCACACGGCGTGGCTCTTGTTGAACGCATAGCTCGCGAACGCCTTCCAGTCGTCCCAGATCTTGTCGATGAGCTTGCGCGCCTCCTTCTCGTCCTTCCACTTGTCGATGCGGAAATTCTTGTTCGCGAGGCACCCGTCCACGAACTTGACCTTCAGCTCCTCCATCACCGCGAGCTGCTTCTTGCCCATCGCCTTGCGAAGCTTGTCGGATTCGCCGCGCGTGAAGCCGCCCAAGAGGCGCGAGAGAAGCATCACCTGCTCCTGGTACACCGTGACGCCGTACGTGTCCTTCAGGTACTTCTCCATCAGAGGATGGTCGTACTTGATCGGCTCGCGGCCCTGCTTGCGGGCGATGAAGGTGGGAATGTACGCGAGAGGACCTGGACGGTAGAGCGCGTTCATGGCCACGAGGTCCTCGAGCCGGTTCGGCTGAAGCTCCATGAGGTACTTCTTCATGCCGTCAGATTCGAACTGGAAGAGGCCGGTCGTCTCGCCGCGCCCGAAGAGCGCATACGTCTCGGCGTCGTCGTCCGGAATGTCGTCCGGATTGAGATCCACGCCGTGGAACTGCTTGATGAGCGCAACGCACTCCTTCTCCACGGTGAGGGTCTTGAGGCCGAGGAAGTCCATCTTCAGAAGGCCCACCGGCTCCACGAAGTGCCCGTCGTACTGCGTGGTGAGGAGTGTCTCGTTCTCCGTGGGCATCACGGGGATGGTGTCGATGAGAGGATCGCGCGAGATGATCACGCCGCACGCGTGCACGCCGGGCTGGCGAATGGAGCCCTCGAGGCGCGCGGCGCGCTCCATGAGGGAGTGGACAACGGGGTCCTCGCTCTTGAAGGCGGCGACGAGCTCTGGAGAGTAGTCCTTGTTCGTCTCGCCGTTCTTGTCCTTGGGGCTCATCGCCGCCTTGAAGGTGATCTTCGGCGTGTCCGGCACGAGGCCGGCGAGCTTGTTCGTCTCGGCAAGCGGATACTCCATCACGCGCCCGACGTCCTTGATGGCGCTCTTCGCGGCCATCTGCCCGAACGTTACGATGTGGGCCACATGGTCGGCGCCGTACTTCGAGGTGACGTAGTCGAGCACCTTGCCGCGTCCGGCGTCGTCGAAGTCCACGTCGATGTCGGGCATCGAGATGCGGTCGGGGTTCAGGAAGCGTTCGAAGAGGAGGTCGAACTTGATGGGGTCCACGTTTGTGATGCCGAGCGCGTAGGCTACTGCGGCGCCTGCCGCCGAACCACGCCCTGGGCCCACCCACACGCCCATGTCGCGCGCGGCCTTGATGTAGTCGTGCACGATGAGGAAGTAGCCGGGAAAGCCCATCTTGCGGATCGTGCCCAGCTCGAACTGCACGCGCTCCTTCTTCTCGGCCGTGAGCTTCTCGCCGGGCCAGCGGCGCTTCGCGCCCTCCCACACGAGGTGGTCGAGGTAGTCGGCCTCGAACTGGATGCGCCTCTGCGCGGGATCGTCCGCGAAC
>JAEEGF010826125.1_pt1 | contig 14765 bp, 12 predicted proteins | sample 9134171 | NCBI WGS metagenome assembly JAEEGF01 (sample SAMN16246542, study PRJNA631951) | gut metagenome | biome: gut microbiome; feature: rumen; material: AP-attached | host: Bos | place: Iran: Karaj | collected 2018-10 | reverse complement strand
TTCTTGGTGGCGGTGCCGAGGGGGGTGTGGATGCGGAGGAGGTAGGTGCCGCGGGGCCAGGAGGAGACGTCGAGGTCGGCCTTGAGGCCTGTGGCGGGGAGGGTCTGGACGAGGCGGCCCTGCTCGTCGAAGGCTTCTATCTGCGTCAGGCCGAAGCTGGAGGTCACCGTGGCGCTGCCTGTGGCGGGGTTGGGGCTGACGGCGGTGTAGCGGTAGACCATGTCGGTCTGGCGGAGGCCCACGACGGGGTCGTCGCCGCCGGGATTGTCGCCGCCGCCGGTGCCGCCGAGGATGGCGATGGTGCTGCCGGGGCTGAAGAAGATGGTGCTGTTGGGACCAAAGAAGATGGTGTCGCCGGAATTGACGACGAGGGTGTCGCCGGGATGGAAGACGAGGGTGTCGCCAGACGGGAGGACGAGGGTGTCGCCCACGGCGAGGGTGACGGCGGAGTCAAGGACGATGGTGTCGCCGCCGAGGACGATAGTGTCGCCGCCATGGAAAGACAGGGTGTAGCCCGGCTGGACGACGAGGGTGTCGGTGGGGTTGGCTGTGGTGTCGGGCGGGGCAATGATGGGGAACATCAACCAACGGTAGCGGGTATAGTTGGGCAAGAAACTCCAGGTGTTGTCGTTGGGATCATACATCACCCTCAGCTGCTCGAAACTCTCATCCCATGGGCTATCCCAATCAACAAGATAAGTGTATGTCGCACGATATTTTGGCCCACGCACATGACGATTACCGGTGGAATCGTAAATATCCTGCTGCCAATGTGGAGTGCGCATAGTGTGGCACAGAAAGGCCACGTTACTTATCGTGACGGGTTCGTCGAAATACTTCTCATACATCGGGAAATCGTTTCTCATACGGATGTTTCCATCATACGAAAAAATATGTGACAACGGGTCGCGTCCGGGGCGGAACATCAGAGGGGGGGCGATAAGCCTCAACGAGTCGGCACTCCGCTCATACAGGCCCGCAAATTCGTACACGTTCTCCAATGTTGTGTCCGTGAAATAATAGAAGTTTGTATCATACCCCAGGGCATTCGTGTCGAAACAGCAGGCCAGGCCATACACCGTCAGCATGTCGCCTTTCGGATTCACTTCATAACCCATTAAACTATTATTTCCAGTTGTGTTGTATACAAGAACCCCCACCTCTATATCTTCCGAATCCATCCAGTATTGATAAAAGTATCCGTCCTTGGGATACAGCGAATGGAGCGTGTCCTGCGCCATGGCGCCCAGCGCCACGTACAGCATTGCTGCCAGTAAAATGATTCTTTTCATGATGACTCCTTTTTTATTTTTATTTGATGTACCATTTTTGGGATTGTTCGGTGCCGGCAACGGGCAAAACCTCATTTTCTTTCTGGCAGCCTGTGGCGGCCAAGGCGAGCACTGCGAGGAGAGCTGCGGATTTGAATTGTTTTTTCATCTGTGGGATTGGGATGTTTGTTTATTTTTTTTGTTTAATTTATGTACTTCGCCTAAACCGATGGCATCCTTAATGGTTTTGTCCTCGGCCAGGAAGAGTAACAAAGATTTTTTTTCATGGGAGCCTATCACCAGGCGACTGTCGGGGTCGTTCCGGGGGAGTCTTTTTTGGGGATTGTTTTTATCGATGAAGAAAAATATGATGGTATGGTGTCCCTTGCCCACAAAGGCTTCTTTATCTGATTTGTATAGCTCGATTATCTCTTCGGGTGATCCGAAGTCGGCCAGCAGTGTATACCAGGCGGAGTCGGTAGTGGCCTGGAGGGTGGTGACGTCGGCGCGGAGGGTGTCGTTAACGGGGAAGTCCTTGATGAAGGCCACCGTCACGTGGGGGTTGTCGGCATAGTCGCGGTAGAGCTGGCTGCATTCCTCCAGCGGCAGCTGGCGCGGGCGCAGGACTACCGCCGCACAGACAAGCAGTCCGACGGCGACGATGGCCAGGATGATATAATGACGCTGTCTCATCATTGAAGAAGGCTGTAGTTTAAATCCACCACCTCGGCATAGGAGAGGTCGTCGTTGGAGATGCGGTAGTTGAAGGTGGGAGCCAGCAGGTAGGACGTCTGTATGAGCAGCAGCATGACGCAGGTGGTGGCCGCATAGAGGCGGCGGTTGTGTGCCACCTCGTTGCGGCGGCGGTGCCAGTCGGACAGGCCGTCGGTCATCTGGCGCTGCAACCGTCGGCTGTCAAAGCCCAGCAGGCGGTCGGCAACTTTCACATGTTTTTCTTTCGGTTCACTATTCATCGTTTATCCTCCTAAGTTTATTGACAATACGGAATATTCTCTGGTAGACGGCGTTGCGGGAGAGGCCCATACGCTCGGCTATCTCGTCGGCGTTGTAGCCGTCGAGTTTCATCTGCATCATCACCCTGTCCTCTTCCGGGAGGGCCGACATGAGGTCGGCCACCAGGTCGCTCGCGTAATGGCCGTCGTCGTAAATGTCGTCCATCCCGTCGACAATCGGCCGTTCTCTCCATTTCTCGCCTCGGTGCATGTTGCGCAGCACCCAGCGAGTGTTCGTCACCACCCATTTCGTCTCCGCAAAGACACTCGCGCCAGGCCTCAGCAGGCCATAGCGCATCCACAACACGATGGAGACTTCCTGCACCAGGTCGGAGCAGCGGTCCGCGTCGTGCTTGGCATATCGCCTGCAGAGCCGCCAGATGAGTTTCTTGTGGCGGAGCAGGAGGGTGGTGTATTGATCGTCGTCGTTCATTTATATAAATATAAATGTCAGCTTCAGGCCAAAATCTTACAAGGGGTGGTAATATTTAACTTTTTTAACATATTAAATGATGATAACCAACTCAGAGACAAAGAAATAACTTTTTTTGACATTTACTGTTTTTTTTATATCTATTGTGCACTCATTCATTATTACGACGGTGTAAAAATACGAAGAATTTTCGAACTGACAAAAAAATGCATTTTTTTTCGTATCTTTGCATTTCGAAACAATGGCTTTTTTTGACCTTTAAAACCCGTATATTATGAACCTCAAAGGAAGAAGAAAAAGTACAAATGTGGACGACCGCCGCAGCCAGGGCGGCAAGATAGCCGCCGGCGGCGGCATCGTGGGAATCATCGTGGCAGGTCTCATGCTGCTGCTCAACGGGGGCGATCCCTCGGATGTAGTAAAACAGGCCATTGGCAGCCAGATGGGGCAGACCGAAAGATACACCCCTTCGGCACAGGAAGAAGAGTTTGCCATCTTCGCCAAACAGATCCTCGCCTCCACAGAGGATGTGTGGACAGCCGAATTCAAAAAAATGGGCCGCACCTACAAGCCCCCTACCCTCGTGCTGTTCCACGGATCAGTGCAGAGCGGCTGTGGCAACGCCTCCTCAGAGGTAGGTCCCTTCTACTGCTCAGCCGACGAATGTGTTTACCTCGATCTTGATTTCTTCAACGAAATGCCCAAGAGTCTAGGTGCCGGTGGCGACTTTGCCTATGCCTATGTCATCGCCCATGAGGTGGGACACCATGTGGAGCATCTGTTGGGCACCCTCGACGAGGCACACAGCCAGATGGCTCGTCAGAGCGAGAAAGAGAAAAACAAGACCTCTGTACGCATTGAACTACTGGCTGACTATTACGCCGGGGTGTGGGGTTATCACGAGAACAAGATGTTCGGCTCGCTGGATGAGGGCGACTTACAGGAGGCCATCGATGCTGCGCAAAAAATCGGTGACGACTATCTGCAGAAGCGTTCCCGCGGGCAAGTATACCCCGAGAGTTTCACCCACGGAACCTCGGCTCAGCGCATGCGCTGGCTGAAAAAAGGACTGCAAAGCGGCGATCTCCGTGGCGGAGATACGTTCAATATGCGCTATGAGGAACTCTAACCGCTACTCGGAGCACCACTGCGCCGGATAACGGTAGCGGGTGCTGGAAGAGCCGAAGTTGTAGATATAACCTACTGTAATTGAGGGGAGGCCTCCCCAGTCTGAGTATGATTTAGGCACATTGTAATCCTCGTTTTGGCCTGCTCCCTGCTGTTCACTCCCTTCACTTTGTGCTTTGATACCGGCGATAGATGGCGGAACCATCATATATTTGATGTCGAGGTAGAGGTCGCTTTGGTGGTTGAGGTAGTAGCGCAGCATAAGACCGATATCGGCAGTCATGTTGAATGTAAGATCGTCGTAACGCCAGATGAGGCCGGCACCGAGGTAAGGCAGGAAGTTGAGGCGGACGCCACGTGAGAATTCGAAGGCGTGGGTAAGGTTAAACATCACGTCAGTGTGGAAATTGGAGAAAGAGTATTTGCTGCCGGCAAGGTTTTCGACGGTATCGTAGGGTTCATGTGCGGTGAGACCGCTGAGTTCGAAACGTATAGTCCACACATTACTGTAGTTACGACCGAACATAATCTCCGGCGTGATGCCATACATATCACATTCGTCGATGTTGCGGAATGAGAACGAGGAGAAGTTCGGGCCTATGCCAGCTCCGATGAACCAGTCTTCTGCTGTGCTGCGAGAAGCGTACTGTGTACGGCGACTGAAAGGGGTGTCGGCCCAGCGGCGTGTGACACCGAGGGTGATGGAATGCATGAAGTTGTCTCCATAGCTGCCGTCGAAGCGCTGCGAGAGGAAGAACCATTTGTATTCGAGGAAAGCATCCCAAAGGGGGGCAATACGGAAGGGGGCATGGATACCGAGCATGGCCTGGAAGTCATGGTCGGATCCATAGGTAGCACCTTCAGCTTCTACTTCCGGACGGAGCACAAAGCCGACACCAAGCATGGGATAGACGGGGAAGGGGTGGAGGAAGTTGTCGTTGTAGACGTTGAAGAAAGTGGCATTGACATCCCACAGAAATTCAGCACTACCCATGAAAAAGAGGGAGTTGTTACTGGCCCCATGCTGATAGTGGCTGGGAGTCATCATAAGGTCGAAACCAAGGCGGAATGCCAAGGGTCGAGTGATCCAGCAGCCGAGGTTGAGAGTGGCGGTAGGCATGGAGAACTGGCCCTCGCCCGAGTGCTGATAGTAGACACCGCCGGCACCGAGGGACCAGAAGAATGTGTTTTCGCCAACCATTTTCGAACTCTGCGCCTGGGAAGAGAGGCTCGACCCAATGAGCAGCAGGGACAGTAACAGTTTTTTCATAGGTTTAAGGATAAGGTTTATCGTTTAAGTATATACGTTTTAAAGACTAAAGGGTTAAGCCTTGGCCCGTTCAGCAAATTCCTTGGCCGAGACTTTCTCCACTTCGGGTTTGAGCTGGTCTTTGAAGATTTTGCATAGGTTGTCGGCGAAAATGCGGTCGGTGAGTTGACCAATGTTTTTGCGGTCAGCAGCAATGCTACGTGCTGCCTGTTCAAGGCGTTCCTCGGTTTTTTCTTTGGTTTCACCTTCGACAGGCTGGTCGTTACGACGCAGGATATCCTTGATGTAGTCTACAATCTGGTTGCTGGTGGGGTTGACGGGGGCTATTTCTTCGAGTTTTGCCTCGATAAGTTCCCACTTCAGCGAGGGCAGGTATTTGTCGTTCCAGTCGGCTTCGATGGTCTGCGGGGTCATGTCTTTCTCACCGCGTGAGGCAAACCAACGCTTGAGGAAATTCTCGGGCAGAGGTGCCGTGAATTGGTCGAGGAGGGCTTTGCGGACCTGGTTGACAAAGAGGTAGTCGCTCTGTTCGTTATTGGCTTTCTCGATTTCTTTCTGGATGAGTTTACGGAAGGCTGCCTCGTCTTTTATCTGCTGGCCGGGAAAGACCTGCTGGAATAGTTCTTCGTTGATTTCGTGAGGGACGACACGCGAGATACCGGAGAGTGTGAATTCAACATCGGCTTTGAACTTTTTAGCGGTGGCGTTATCGATATGGAGTGCACGTTCGATTTCGGCGACAGGGAATGCCTTGTAAGGGTTGAAGATGATTTTTTCTTCGGCTTTCTTGCCTTCAAAAAGAGGAAGCAATTCGGCATCCTTAAGGTTGGCGAGGTTGAAAGAAGCAAAAGTGTCGATGCCACCTTCCTTGTGGGCACCGCTCTTGTCGAGTTCAACGGCTTTGCCATACATATAGTCACCGGCGGAGACGGCCTCAGGAGTCTCGAATTTACCGAAACGTTCGACGACGCGCTTCATTTCGGCGTCTACATCCTTTGCGGTAACTTTCACCTGGCTGTATTTGGCTTCGATCTTGTCCCACTCGATAGAGAAGTCAGGAGCCACAGCAACATCGAAATAGAAAGTGAAAGCGTTCTGCTTGGCAAAGTCAATAGTGCCGGTCTTCTCGTCGTTGGACATGGGCATGCCGAGAATGTGGAGTTTCTCGTCATCAATATATTTGAAGAGGTTGCTGTTGAGCTGTTCCTGCACGGCGTCACCTACGATAGCACCCTTGTACATGCGCTCGATGAGACCCTTGGGAGCCATACCTTTGCGGAAGCCGGGGATAGTGGCTTTGTGCTGATATTCCTTCAGCTGCTTGTTTACATTTTCAATGTAGTCGTTTTCCTCAATATCAACTTTGATACAGAGTTCCAAATCACTTAAATTCTCTCTTGTGATGTTCATCTGAATATTTATTTTATTGATTTTTAAGTCTTTTTATTAATTATGCAAAATGCAAAGATACATCTTTTTTTTAAATAATATATTACACTGTTTTGTTTTTTGTTTTTTTGAGGGTCTAAGATAGCTATTGATTTGCTTTTTATTCGAATCCTACACCGAGATTGATGATGAGATCCTGAAGGCCGACACCAGGTTGGATAGAGTTGTCTGCGGGCATGCCTTTGTAGAGATGGGTGCGACGGGCGGCAAAGATTCCTACACCGCCTTTAATGTTGGTGTAGGGTTCGTGTTCAATGTTGACGGAGGTGCCGCCAGAGAGTGTGGTGAGATAGGCGTTGAGTTCTTCGGAACAGCAAGTGAGATAGATGTCGACATGTGGGATGAAGTGTTTGGTAGAGGTGTCAGAGATGAGTCTGTCTCTGATATCGGTGAGGAATTGCTCACGGGAGTAGCGGATTTCGTTGGTTTTGGAGCTAACACGAGGGCAAAGGAGGTCGAGGTAACGGGTGTTTCCTGCAACAGAATAGTAGAAGCGTACGACGGGTTGATAAAGGCGTGCGTTTTCGAGGTGATTCCACTGGATAATGCATGCACTTTGCGTTCCGGTGACGGGATCAATCTCGTTGAAAAAGAATCCTCCGAGGGTATCAAAACTAGGTGTGATGGTGATGGCAGGTTTGGTGATGAGAGGAAGGTTGCTTTTCTTGATGAGTGGTATGGGGTCGGTGTCGGCGAGTATAGATCCGTCGATGGTGTTGCGGATGCGGAGGCAATATTTGTAATTTTCGCGCAGTCGGTTGGTGGTAACACTGTAGTAGATAGGCTGGGCAATGTTAGCAAAGTTGCCGGAGTCGCGGTCGATCTCGGTATAGATGAAAGGGATGGAGTCTTTAAGGGTGGAGCCTTCATAGGCGAGCAGTGCTACGTCGATAGTCCCTTGAGGATAGTTGATGGAGTCGGAGTTTTGACCGTAGCTGTATATATTGCCTTCGGAAAGATAGCATCGCTGGACACGGACCCAGGTGGTGTCGTCGTCCTGGTCGAGCAGGCAATAGACAACAGGGATGTTTTTCCACTGGGCGTTTGGGGAGAATTCCACCTCGCAGCCAGTGAGGAGGACGGAGGCCAGGAGGAGTGGAAGAAGGTTCTTTTTCATAATACGTTACTATGTTAGTGGGTTTGATTATGTTGGGGGGCTGGTGTCAGTTTTGTTTATTGAGTCTTTCGCTTATTTCAATCTCGTCCATGAGTATCCAAGGTTTTAAACCTTTGGCACGGTGCCAGGAGGGTACTGCGTCGAGGGCTCGGATGACAATTTTCAACGAGGCGACACCGTCTTTCATCACTGGGACCTTGACCTCCACCTCGCGGGCGCTGCTCTCCTCGCTGGCAGCAGGATTGAAAGGCATGGTGGCCTGAAGGGTGTCGGTGTAATGCTCGCCGTCGGCCGACAGCAACACGCTGACCTGCTCGGGAGCAAAAGCCCAGTTGTCGGGCGTGTGGGCAAAACGAAGCGTGAGGTTCTCTATATCTATCTGCTTCGCCAGCGTCACGATAGCTTCCACTCCGCTGCCGGAAAAGCCCAACCAGCCATGCTGCAGGTCGCTAACAAGTCCCTTCTCGCCATCAAAGAGGATGGTGTCGGTGCCGACATTGAAGGGAGTGTTGGGCTTGCGCGAGAAGGTGGTAGAGACTATATAGTCGTAGTTGAACTTGCGCGTGGCGGTGAACGACGGAGGCATTTCTTTACCAAAGGCGCGGGCTTTCACCATGGTGGTGGTAGTCAACGTGATGGGGCCCTTGTAAATAGGCGAGTTTTCGTCGGGCTCGCTACCGTCGAGGGTATATCTTATGATGGTTTGGATGTTTGATTGCCTGTCAGATTGATGGCTCGAAATGGTCACCGTCAGAGGGGCAGAGAATCGAGCTTCCGTGGCGGTAATCACCGGCGGCTCCAGCATGCCTGTGGAGACTCGGGGATAGGTTGTCCCAACGAAATCCTCAACTCTTTCGCCGCCTTGTGTCTGTTTTACATAGTCTTCCATGCTGACGAAAACGGAGGAAATGTTGAATCGCTTCGGGGAGAAGCCTCTCAGATGCAGCCGGAAAGAGGGTTTCATCGGCGTGGAGATGCAGGGGGTAATCCAAAGCTTGCCTGTATCGGCCATAAAAGTGAAATGAGTATCGGGCACATCGATGAAAAGGCCCTTATAGGCTGTGTCGGCAAGGGCACACCAGCGGTTGTCGTCGCGAATCATGCCGTGCAGCAATGGCTGGCGGTAGGTACCGGGGATGGCGCTGCTGCTATGTCCATAAGGCGTTTCTCGGTCGAGTCCAAACCAGGAGAGCGTATCGCCAGCGCCGAAAGTATGCAACATTTCGACCCGTGGCACAAGGGTTTCATGCACTTGGTCGGTGGGGGCTATGGTGTAGTCAATCACCACATCGCCGGTGACAAAGACCGTGTAGGTCTGACGCACGTCGCACATCAAAGCGCCCTCGCGGGAATGGTAGCGTAGCATAGCGTCGACAGAATAGACTCCAGGCGAAGGTTGGTTGTGCGAAATGGCTGCCAGCGAGCATTTCCAATCCCGGTGGTTCTCAAAGAAAAGCGACAACGAATCGATGGGCAGCTGTCCCATGCCAGAGGTGAGCCATTCCATTGTGCCGTCAGCCAAATTGAAGGCTACTTCGTTGGTCAAGGTATGCACACGGCAGCGCTCGCGCCCGTCGAGGGTCTCAAAGGTCGCCAGGAGTTTCCTGTTGCCAAGGTCGAGCATTTTCTTTTCCCCCGACCTGTCCGAAAGAGGGAACACCACAGTTCCCAGGTTATTGGTTCCCGATAACAAGCGTGCACCAGCCTTTTGGCGACGGGACAAGTCGAAGCGAATAAAGAGCTCTTCTCCTGCCTTCAAATCCACGGGCGGCACACGCAGTTTCGCCACCTCGACTCCCCCACCCCGGATGGCCAACGGCAAATCGCCGCCGGTGATGCTGGGGCGGAGGTTGGTATAAATTGTATAATCCAAAAGATATTGGCTGAAGTCGGCAAAGTCGTTACGGTTGTATACCGTGAACTCGGCATCGTCAATGGTCTTCTTGGTCAGGTGCACATCGAAAGGACTGTAGAGATGCTTCACCTCTGGCAACATCCGCATGGGCCATTCGGCAACGAAAGCCCCTTGCAGGGTGCGCGTGTTGACCACCTTGTCCCATATTTTCCCGAATCCCCCCTCATGAGCCGCCAGCACCAGGAAGGGGCGGTCGCCGCTTTTTGAGACAGCCTGGCGCAGCAGCTGCTGGTCGGGATTGATGAAAGCCACAATGTCGGTATTGGACGAGAATTCGGCGCCAGAGAAGATGACTGGTCGATTCTTCTCAGTGGTCTTCAGTCTCTTGTAGGCAGCACCCATACAGACACCATTGTCGCGGGTATCGCCCAGCGACCAGGCGATGATGGAGGTATAGTTCTTGTACATCCCATAGAGGTTCTCCACACGACGCTCGAAGAGGGGGATGAAATCCTTGTCGGTAGCCACCGCCTGACGCTGACTCGAAGCGGGCATCAGGTTGGCGTCGCAAATCACATATAGGCCATACTCATCGCAGAGTTCATAAAAACAGGGAATCGTGGGCGAAAAACGAGTGGTACGGACAGCGTTAATATTGTTGTCTTTTAGATTCTGCATCAGGGAGCGGAGCATCTGTCGGGAATTGTACTCGCCGGTGGAATTGTCCGCAATGTTGACGCCCTTGAGTGTCACCGTAGTGCCATTGATTTTCAACAGGCCATCCTTGACCTCTACTCGGCGAAAACCGAAACGGGCGCCCACCACCTCTTCCACTTCCATCTCTTCATCGCGCAGACGCAGCACGGCGGTGTAGAGGTTCGGCGTCTCGGCGGTCCATGGGGCGACGTTGGGCCACGAGCGGCTCATGTCCACCAGCATTTCGCTCTTCCCGTCGAAAACCACCCAACGGCCCATGCGGTCGAAGCTGTGGTTCTGGGGGTCCCATATCTCGACTTCGAGATAGTAGCGGCCTTTCCTCTTACTGTTGAAGATGGTGGCGTCGACGGCAAGCGAGCCTGTCGCACTGGCGGCATCGTAGTCGCCCACCAGCGTCATGTCGGCGATATTGGGGTCACTCTTGAAAAGGAGGTAAGGCTCGCCATTGAGCCCCGCCTCGCTGGATTCACATTCCAGAAGCGCCCCCTCGGGATGCTTCAGAAAGTCTATCCTCAGCTCATTTGTCTTCCCATACTTCAGGAAGCCGTCGAGGGCGAACTCGTTCCAATGGCGCGAATCGTCACCATAGCCCACAAGCTTGCCGTTAAGAAAGACCCTGCAGGCATAGCTGCCGCGGACATTCAGCGTCACGCAATAGTCTTTCCAATACTTCTCCACCTCGATTTCCCGAGTGTAGCTGCGAGAGCTGTCGGTCTGCCTTTGGTCCCAGCGGCCAGTGAGTTCCATGTAATAAGGCGACTCACGATACTCTCCTTTCACGATGGCATCCTCGTCGTCGTATGGAACCACATTGGCGCGGGCCGGCAGTCGGGTACCATCGCCATTTTGCGACTCAGCAATGAAAGAGCACAAAAGTAGCGCGAAGATTATGAGTAGCCCTTTCCGCATCACAGACACTTTGACGTATTAATTTTTCACTACACTCTTCAGTCTCCGCCAAGATAAACCGAGACACCGAAGTTGATCATACTCAGACCCACAGACTCGGTAAGGATGGGCACATTGAGAGCATCGGTACGTTGCACCTTATTAGAATACAACATCTTATATCCTCCATGAAAACCCACAGCAAAGGAGCGGTTGATAGCGTAGCGACCGCCCACCTCTATGCCAAGGTAGAGACCACCTTCTTCAATCTTTGTCGAAGGAGGTTCGCTAGAGCTGCCAAGTGGCAGCGTGTAACCCACCTGCAGCACGGTGTAGGGGGTGAGACGGCTGCGCATAAAATGGCTTCGAAGCTCGAAGAATACAGGCATTTGGGTGAAGCCTCCCGTGGGATCGGCCAAATAGCTAAATCCCAAACCTACGGCAGCCTCCTTGCGGAACTGGTAGCCTGCCGACACAGAGGGCATGAAACCTGCCACGGTATCGGCGATACCTGTCTCGCTGGAGCGATTCACATTAAAAGCAAAGCTGGCGTCGCCGACACAATAGAGGCCGTGCCAGCGGAATTCTATGTGACGCTGCGCCACTGCTGTGCCAGAGAGGCACAGCAATGTGGCAGCGACAATAAGTATCTTTTTCATAAAAGGCTATTAAGCGTTCATCGGCTTAAGGTTCTCGCTGACGATCAGCGTGGCCTCTGTAGCGGCCTGCACCTGCTCGACAGTGAACTCAGGGTTGATTTCGGTGAGGACGATGCCTTTGGGAGTGATTTCCATGACACCCATCTCTGTGATGATCATGTTCACCTGACCTTTGGCGGTAAGTGGGAGGGTGCATTTTTTGAGGATCTTGGGATTTCCCTTGGCGGTGTGCTCCATGGCGAGGATAACCTTTTTGGCACCCACCAGGAGGTCCATGGCACCACCCATGCCGGGGGTCTTCTTTCCAGGAATCATCCAGTTGGCAAGGTCTCCTTCCTCATCGACCTGCATGGCACCGAGGACACTGACGTCGACATGACCGCCGCGGATGATGCCGAAGGAGGTAGCACTGTCGAAAGTAGAAGCTCCGGGCACATGGGTGATATATCCACCGCCGGCGTTGATGAACCAGGGGTCTTCCTTGCCTTCCTCTGGGGTGGGGCCCATGCCAATCATACCATTCTCACTCTGAAGAATGACATGCACACCTTCAGGGAGGAAGTTGGGAATCATGGTCGGCAGACCAATACCAAGGTTGACGACATCGCCGTCGTGCAGCTCCTGGGCCGCGCGCTTGGCGATAAAGGGTTTAATCTGTTCTTTTTCCATTGTTGTTATTTTTTTACGTATTTCGTTATCAAGCCATTATCATTTCCAACCTCTTGCCACCATTTCCTGTGCTATGTAGGAGGCCTCGTCGTCGGCGAAAGTGTTGGGACCAAAACCTGCATCATAGCCCAGTTCCTTGGCCAGTTCATGACTGATGCGTGGACCACCACAGATGAGGATGACCTTGTCGCGCAATCCTTCGGCCTCGAGCATCTCCACGAGCTCGGTGAGGTTCTTGATGTGCACGTCTTTCTGTGTCACTGTCTGGCTGACGATGAGGGCATCGGCATGGAGTTCTATACCCTTGGCGATGAACTCTTCGTTGGGCACCTGACTGCCGAGGTTGTAGGCGTCAATCATGTCGTAGCGTTCCAGTCCATAGTGGCCGGCATAGCCCTTCATATTCATGATAGCGTCGATACCTACGGTGTGAGCGTCGGTACCTGTCGAAGCACCGACGATGACAATCTTACGTCCGATATGCTCGCGGATATACTCGTCACACTCGTGCATGTCCATGGTGGTCGACTCCACCTTGGGCACATGGATACTGGTGTAGTCCACAGTGTGGGTCAGCGAGCCATAGCAGTTCATGAAGCAGAAGCCTTCTGTGAGTTCCTTCTGGTATACCACCAGAGGGTTCTCAAAGCCCATTTTCTTGAGCAACTGTTTGGCGGCCTCTTCAGCCTCCGCGCCCGCGGGCACCGGCAGGGTGAAGCTCAACTGCACCTTACCGTCATTCATAGTATCCCCGTAGGGTTTTATTTTGGTGAGGTCGAGGGTTTTGTCGTAATCCTTGGCCTCCATTGAATACAATCCTTCGCTCATATTACTTTTTTCCTTTCATAAGTTCAACAAACGGGTTGAAGTAGTGCTCGCCCTTTAGAGTAACGCCGTCGAGCCCCTTGCCACCGGTCTTGGGACGCTTCACGTTGGCGAAGATACCCTTCTCCAGTGCGGTGAAGAGGCCTTCGCTCTCCATAGCCTCAAGCAGCTTGGTGGCGTTGTGCAGCACCTCCTGGGCGCGGCGCTTGATGATGCCACCCTCCTTGAACTCCACCTCTTCGCCAATATCTTTCATATTGTTGAAAATATATTTGGCATTCTCGATGGAGAGGTAGCGGTCGCTCATGAAGGGGGTATGAATAGCCTCTGTGGGCATTCCCAGCAGTTGTAGTCCCTGGTGTGTCCACTGTCCAATGATGTTGAACAGAGCATCCTGTATGTGTCCGCGGAAAATGTTGCCGGTCATGAACTTCGTCGGGGGCATGTATTTCAGCGGTGCATTGGGGAATATCTCGCGCAGCATCTGAGCCTGTGCCAACTCGTAAAGGAAACCGTTTTCGAGCATGGGATCCATCTCGAAAGCATGTCCGAGGCCCTGCTGCTCACTGGGCAGGCCAGCCATGAAAGCCAGCTGCTCGTTGATGAAGTCGGAAGCCAGCACCGTATGGGCTTCCTCATAGGCGTCAGCCGTGGTGAGGTAGTTGTCCTCACCGGTGTTGATGATGACACCGGCGAAGCCGTTGATGATACGGCTCATATACTGGTCAATCAGCGTGCGCTGCATGTTGATATCTCGGAAAAGAATGCCATAGAGGGCATCGTTGAGCATCACGTCGAGGCCTTCAAGAGCACCCATGGCGGCGATCTCTGGCATGCAAAGACCTGAGCAATAATTGCAGAGACGTATGTAGCGGCCCACTTCCTCGCCCACCTCATCGAGGGCTTTGCGCATGATGCGGAAGTTTTCCTGAGTAGCGAAGGTACCACCGAAACCTTCAGTGGTGGCGCCGTAGGGCACATAGTCAAGCAACGACTGGCCTGTGGTGCGGATCACGGCGATGATGTCGGCACCCTGTCGGGCACCAGCCTGGGCCTGCACCACATCCTCGTAGATATTACCTGTAGCCACGATGATGTAAAGGTAGGGCTTGGAGCCTTCGCCTATCGTCTCGATGTATTTCTCACGACGCAGACGGTTGCCACGAACCTTTTCGATGGTGGTGTTGATAACAGGCGCCAAGGCCTTGTCAATATCCGTTTTGCTGTGGACGGGCAGCTTGGTGATGTCGAGTGTGCCGGCGCTGATGGCCTCAGCAATATCCTGTGGGCTTTTGCCAGTTTCCACCATGGCGTTGCCCATATAGAACATCACGCCCTCGCCGAGCACGCCTTTCGCTTTCAGTTCCTCCACCACCACATTGGGCATAGGCACTTCGTTGTCGTCGACACCATCGATGCCGAGGAAGCGGCATAACGTGCGCTCCACAGCCACCGTAGTGTAGTCTTCCAC
>JAEEGF011836278.1_pt1 | contig 14767 bp, 6 predicted proteins | sample 9134171 | NCBI WGS metagenome assembly JAEEGF01 (sample SAMN16246542, study PRJNA631951) | gut metagenome | biome: gut microbiome; feature: rumen; material: AP-attached | host: Bos | place: Iran: Karaj | collected 2018-10 | reverse complement strand
ATTGGCTTAGACATTTATACTTTTCACTCCCGCCTACAATAGTTGGCTCACTCCCTTTTCACTTTAGGAATAACTGACAGCACCTGCACCCATTGGAGAACAATGGGTGCAGGTGTTGTCTTTGCAAAAAACCTTTGTCGTTACAAGGTTTCGAGCATGCGCTTGAGCACCACGGAGCAGCTGATTTCGCGGTTGGCGGCCTCGGGGATGACGAGGCTGTTGGGGCTTTCGATGACGTCGTCGGTGACGATGAGGTTGCGGCGCACGGGCAGACAATGCATGAACTTGCCGTTGTTGGTCCACGACATGTGCTCGGCATCCACCGTCCACGAGCGGTCCTGGCAGGTAATCTTGCCGTAGTCGGCAGGATTCGTCACACCGGGGTTGCTCCAGTTCTTGGCGTAGATGAAGTCGGCCCCTTCGAAAGCTTTCCGCTGGTCGTACTCCACGCGAGCGCCCTTCACAAACTGCGGGTCCAGCTCGTAGCCTTCGGGGTGCGTGATGACCAAGTCGATGTCGGGGTCGGCTAGCATCCACTGCGCAAAGCTGTTGGGCACGGCCTGGGGCAGCGCACGGCAGTGGGGAGCCCAGGTGAGGACGACACGGGTAGACCCACCCCCTTCCCCTCCCTTGTAGGGAGGGGCGTATATAGACTCGGCGTTGGACGAAGAGTCGGCAGAACTATCTACTCCCCTCCCTATAGGGAGGGGTTGGGGGTGGGTCTGTTGGGTCTGCTGGGTTTGTTCCTTAATGGTAATCAAATCGGCGAATGCCTGCAGGGGGTGCACGGTGGCCGTCTCCATGGCGAAGACGGGGCGTCCGCTGTAGCGAATGAACTGGTGGAGCACCGTCTCGGCATAGTCGTAGTCGCGGTCGGTGAGTCCGGCGAAGCTGCGCACGCCGATGATGTCGCAGTAGCAGCCCATCACGGGGATGGCCTCGAGCAGGTGCTCGCTCTTGTCGCCGTCCATGATGACGCCGCGCTCCGTCTCCAGCTTCCATGCTCCGGCATTCACGTCGAGCACGATGACGTTCATGCCCAGGTTCATGGCCGCCTTCTGCGTGGAGAGGCGTGTACGCAGCGAGTTGTTGAAGAAGATCATCATGAGCGTCTTGTTGCGCCCCAGATGCTGATACTTGAAACGGTCGTTCTTAATCTCGAAAGCTTCGGCCATCGCCTTGTCAAGCGGGCCGATGTCCTGTACGTTGATGAATGTGCGCATATACTAATGTGTTGTTCGGTTTCGTGGTGCAAAGGTAGCACAATTTGTCGACGTGGCCAAGAAAAATGTAAAAATATAAACAGGACACAAAGAAAAGCAAGGGAAAATTTGGCAGGAATCTTTTTTTTCCGACCTTTGTGACCAATTGGCATTTGCACGCAAATGCCAGCATCATTCTGTATCATCATTTATAGCAACAAACGGGATATGAGAGAACGACAAGCAAGACAGTGCCAGCACCTGCTGCTGGCCTTGGCCTGCACCATTGGCGCATTATTGCTGCCGGGCCGTGCAATGGCCGATGCATACGTGGAGCGCTCCTACAACTACATGGTGACGCTCAACGGCGCGAACACCATCCGCATCAAGGTTCCCGTCTACGACGAAGACGGTGCCGACCATTGGGTGAGCAACGGCAACCTGAAGCTGCAGGTGGCCGACGACAAGGGTAACTTCGGCGCTGAGCAGACCGCCTTTTGGTGGAGGGAGGACGAGTCGAGCGACGGTCACGACAACGACCACTCCGACCTGTGGTGCAAGTTCTCCACCAGCGTCGGCGGCAGCTTCGACGTGACGCAGGGCAACTCCGCCAGCCATTTCACCCTGACGAAGGGCGACGGCACGCTGCGCCGTCTGGTCTATGAAAACAACGACAGGACCTATGACGTCACAGTAGTCTGGCGGTTGCCCTACGACCTTTTGGGCAAGACTCTGAAGTTCTCGTGGGACGTAAAGCTCGACTACACCAACGGCCTGGCCTGGGACACGCAGTACGACGTGAAGGGGCTCTCTGCCACGACCATCGCCATGCCCAAGGCCGCCGACGTGGTGTACCCGCAGACGACGATGGCCACCATCTCCTACAGCGAGCAGGGCAAGCTGGAGATACCCTGGTTCATCGGCTCGGACAAGGTGACGGCGGCGCGCTACGAGTTCACTGATGCCAATGGCAAAATCGTGAGCGAGAATAGGCCAGCCAACGAGAACAACGGCACCATCTACCTCAATGCCACCGAGCCGCACAACAACTTCCACGTCATTGTGAGCTACAGGGACAACAACGACTACCTCATTGAGAACATCTCATCGGCCACGCAAAACCTAAAGATGATTCACGCTCCCGTGTGCCTCACCGCCACACCCCTTGGGGGGCACAAGGCACCAGTGCAGCTGACGTGGAACATCCAGTATCCAGGCACTGAGGACATGCTGGAAACCGACTTCTTCGAGATACAACGCTCGCTGACGGGCGAGGAGGCCGACTTCGTGACCATCGGCACGGAGCCATTCGTGCTCGACGCGAACAAGCTCAGCTTCACCTACATCGACAGCCTCTTCGTCAACGACGTGGCCGAGGGGCAGCTCAAGGGTGGCGGCACCCTCGACCATCTGACCTATCGTGTGCGCCGCATGTGCACGCAGACGTGGGGATGGGAGGGTAACTCCACTGTTGCCACGGCCTCGTGCGTTGTCGACGACATCCACCTGCTGCGCATCACCGATTTCAAGGCCCTGTGGGACGACGAGCGTGCCTACACCGTGCGCGTGAGCTGGGAGTATGGCGACGAGCACAACGCCGTGTGGGACAACCGCGCACAGATGAAGCTGCGCGTGGCGATGATTAACCGCGACGGCGAACCCGTCGACACACTGACCTACACGCTGACCGCCGATGAGCGTGAACAGCGCTACAAGATTGTCAGCCTCACGCGCCCGTGCGTGAACTATAGAATAAAGTTGTATATAGAACGCGGCAACTCGCCCCTGCACCTCTACGAGGAGCTTGGCTTCTACTATTTCCCCATCCGCAACGAGGACGACTGGAACACCTTCCGCCAGAAAGTATCCAATGCCAAGGGAGAATACGACGTGAACGCGCGTCTCTATGACGACATCAGCAGTGGCAACAGCTGTGGCGACGCGAGTTCACCCTTCCGGGGGCATTTCGACGGCAACGGACACACGTTCACTGCCAGCATCAGCGGTTTCAACGCCCAGGCCATGTTCCGCTATGCCAAAGACTACACCATTACAAGCCTACATGTGGCGGGCACCGTCGCCGGCGGCCAGCACTCGGCGGGACTGGTGGGCTTCAGCGATGGCAGCAGCGGCCAGCACAACACCATTGCCAACTGCCGCGTCTCCGCCACCGTGAGCTGCAGCGACGACCATGCCGGCGGCATCGTGGGCCACGGACAGACGGCCGACCATGTCATCACAAACTGCCTCTTCGACGGCAGCATCACAGGCAGCGACATTTCCTACGCCGGAGCCTTCATGGGATGGGCCGAAGACAACACCACCAACATGGTGTCCTCCTGTCTTGAAAAGGGAACCTACACGAATGTGCAGCACGCCGGAGCCAACTACAAATACATCGGCAACCTTAATGCCAGCGTCTTTGGGGGCGTGAACAACTGGACCTACGGCAACTGGGGCGAGCTGAACCAGGTGGGCGAAAAGACCGCAGAAGAACTCATCGCCGCACTGGGAGCCGACGAATGGCAGACCGACAAGAACGGCCTCGTCGTTCCGCGTATGGTGAAGAACCCTGACCCGATACGCTATGACTGGATTGCAGACTACTACGAAAAGGCCACGGGTGTCTCGGCCGTCAAAAAGGTCACTGTGGGAAGCATCAGCGATTGGAACCAGCTGGCCGATGCCGTGGCCAATGGCGAGACCAGCCTCGACGTCACGCTCACCAACGATATAGAACTGAGAGACGCCAAGCAGATCGGAACCTTGGCGAAGCCGTTCACCGGATTCTTCAACGGCGGCGGACACACCATCACCACCCACTCCATCACACCCTTCCTTCATGCCAAGAACGCCGTCATCGCCAACCTTACGGTGACAGGTGAGATGGAGTCGAGAGATAGTGGCGCCGGCATCGTCCACTATGGCCGTAATATCGCCATCGCGGGATGCCTGGTGAGCGTTGATTTCTACAACTGCCACACCGTGTCGTACTCGTTTGTGAATTCCGCATCCGACGTCGTCATCTACAGGTGTGTAGACGCCTGTCGCTTCAACCTCTCCGGCAGCTATGCCTACGCGGGATTCATCGGGACAAGGGTTTCGAGCAGCGACGAAATTCCGAACCATAACACGAAATCTGTCATGGCCGACTGCATCTCTGCTCCTTCGCCCACCCGCTATTTCGGCAACTACCTCGACCGTGGAAGCAATTTCTTCTGGGGCGACGATGTCACCCTGAAACGATGCTACTATATCGGCAGCGGCATGAACTTCACAGGAGAGTTCCAGGGCATCAAGCTCTGCAATGCCGACAACACGGAGAGAATCGCCAAATTCGTGGAACTGAATGACAAATGGCTTGCCAAGCAGGACGAATGGCCGCTCATGACACCCAGGGCAAGCAGCGACTCCCTCCCGTCGAACTCCCACCACGAGAGCATCGGCAAGATCGACAAGACGCTGAAGACCGAGCCACGCCAGAGCAGCGTGCTGCTGACGTGGCACACCGACGGCAACCCCATCGACTTCTTCACGGTGCTGCGCCGCGCGAAGGGCAGCAACGATGCATGGGACACCGTGGAGAGCGCCATCGACCAGATGAGCTACGAGGACACCACCGTCTCGCCCCTTGAGGACTATGAATACAAGGTGCGCGCCACCAACGACTGCGAGGGGCAGACCTATACCGAGACCGAAGTGAAGGAGGGTGCTTGTAAGCACAGCGGACTCGCCGAGGGCTACGTGCGCTTCAGCGACGGCACGGGCGTGCCCGGCATCGAGATGGAAATCACGTCGGGAAGCACCAAGGTGACGAGGACCACCGACGACAGCGGATATTTCATGGCCGACGAGCTGCCCTACAACGGACAGCAGAGCATCACCTACACCGTCACGCCCGTCAGCACCGGCGGCATACAGCTTGAGGTGGAGAGCTATGCCGTGACCTTCAACAACCACTCTAACCACGAGGTGGTGCACCAGTTCACCATCACCAACGGACTGCAGTTCAATGCCTACGTGATGTACGACGGCACGAGCATCCCCGTGAAGGGCGCCCATTTCCGCGTGAACGGCAGTCTCCTGCACAATGCCAAGGGCAGCCATGTGGAGACCGACTTCGATGGACATGCGCAGTTCTACGTGCTGAACAACACGCTCAACAAGATTCAAGTCGAGATGAACCAGCACACCTTCACCGGCGGCGGATGGTACAAGAGCGCCGACGGTGTGGTGCTCACCGACAAAGTGGGCCAGGCCTACTTCTACGACTCCACATTGGTGAAGCTCACAGGCCGCGTCGTAGGCGGAAAGGACCAAGGCTCCCTGCCGCTCGACAACAACTTGAGCCACAACAACCTGGGCGATGACCTGACGATGGTGCTCACCTTGGAGGGCGACAACACGTCGTGGCTGGTCTACGACAACTTGAACCCCGCTCTCGCGAAGCGCAACGTCGTCTTCCAGCATCCCGCCGGTGGGGGTCACAAGACCAAGGCCGAGGTGCAGCGCAAGCGCATGGTGGTGAAACCCGACAGCGTCACCGGCGAGTACGTGCTCAAGCTACCACCCGTGCGCTGGAAGGTGCAGCAGGTGTACTGCAAGGGCTATCCCACATTGTTCCAGGACGGCCAGGTGAGCGAGGTCATCGACCTCACCAACTGCCTCACGCCTGTGGACTCCACCTACAACGGAACGTTCACCGACACCGAGGGCAAGAGCGTCTACCAGCCAAAAGAATCCTACAACTACCGCTACAGCCGCATCTACCACGCACCTGTGGAAATCACTTACCGCCAACTGGGCTACGACACCTTCGACTATTTCGGCGACAAGACATACATTGCCCAAACCGTGGGCGATGATGACAACGTGGAGGTGCCCCTGGTCTACCAGAGCGCCGACAGCGTGGCCTACACCTTCGGGTATCCCGTGTTCAGCCTGGAGCGTGGCTATCCCATTCAGCTCGCCGTGGTGGAACGCTACCCATGGAACGGCGTGAAGGGCAGTCCAAAGGAAGACGTGGTGAGGATTGGCGGTGGCAAGGTCACCATCCACAACGGCATGAAGAACGGTCTGCACCAGGAAACCGTCAAACTCGACAGTGTGGGCGAGGGGCGCTTCATCCTCAAAGCCGAGCAAACCACGCGTCTGCTGACGCACGACGATGCCCTGCGCACCGTGACGATGACACTGGAGCAGGACGGCACCACCTACGAGGCCAAGCCCCTGAAGGGATACATCCTGAACATGTTTGCCACCAGCGGAGCCAAGGATGTGCTCGTCAGCGGACAGCCACTGCTCATCGACATCCTGCGCGACCCGCCTGGCGGCGGCAGCTCCGCCACGCTGTCGAAGGGGTCGAAGCTGAAATACACCTACACCCTCGACATGAAGCTGCATGCCGGACTGAAGCTGAATATCGTCACTGGCACTAAACTGGAGAATTTCCAGGGTGCCGTGGCGGCTCCCGGTGGCAGTGGCTCAGTGGCTGGCATCATCAACGGCAGCGACAACGAGGAGCTGATCGACTTCGAGTATGCCTTCGACATGGAGGGCAAGCGAGCCTTCACCTACACCATGAACGTGAATGAGGATATCACCACCTCAAGCGACAAGAGCATGGTGGGCGCCGACGCCGACCTCTATATAGGCATGGTGCAGAACATGATTGTCACACCAGTATCTACCATCCGCGCCATCCCCGACAGCATGTACCAGCAGATGCTGGGCAAGCTGGGCGGCGGACAGACGGCCAGCATAGAAACCGACTACGGCATGTTGGTGGAGATTGCCGAGGGAACAGCCCAAGGCAAAAAATACCATCTGGTGCGCGACGAGTCGATAGGCTACGGACCGCAGGTGACATCGCAGTTCGTGCACTCGCAGAAGCACATCCTCACACAACTCATCCCTGAGAAGGTGAAGGAGCTGCGCGCACTGATGTTCACCGGTACGGCGGCAGAGGCACAGAAGCTGGCCAATGCCACGGGCAAGCCCGTCTACCGCTCGCTTGTGGATGCCAACAGCGAACGCTTCGGACTGATGAACACCAAGAACGACAAGATATTCTACTACACCAGCACGATGGACGAGGAGCCGGACATGAACTACGTCATACACCTGCCTACAGGCACCACCATCCGGCCTGCCGACGAGGTGGCCGAAAAATGCCAGATCATCTACGCATGGGTGCAGATGGTGGCGCAGAACGAGCACGAGAAGCTGGCCGCTACCGAGTATGTGACCAACTACGATGTCGATGGCGGCTCGAAAGTGACCTATAGCGAGCAGTTCGAGAGCGACTACACCATCTCGAACTACTACCACCTGCCAGGCGTCATCAGCGCACGCTACTTCGATGAAGGTGGGACCGACATGGGGATTACCCTCAGCTCGATTGTCGGCATCAAGGTCGTGTCATACATACTCAACTACATCTATAAGAACCATGTGAACTCAACGACGGGCACCAATGGCGCCGGCGGCAGCGGAGCCGGTAAGAACGGATTCAACACCATCACCTACTTCTATGGCAGCACCTTCAAATTCAGTCTGTTGCCCGTGCTCGACTACAGCGTGAAGGACGTGTCGGGCGAGTCGAAGACCTATAGCCGCAAGGAGAGCTTCACCATCGCCATGGACAAGAAGAGCCACCTGGACTTCGACCTCTATCGCGTGCAGACCGACACCACCAGCATGAATTCAACGGACGTGCTCGACGTGTTCACCAACCGCAATTTCTATGACGGCGTGGACTATGTGGAGGACCACCTGCGCCGCGACAACGACATGAAGAACGTGCGCTACGCCAGGGGATTCGTCTACCGCACACGCGGAGGTGCCACTTGCAACCCATGGGAGAATGAGCGCCGCACACACTTCTACGAAGAGGGACGCATACTCGACGAGCGGACGAAGAAGATTCAGAACCCGAAAATCTCGCTCGACCGACAGAGCGTCAGCGGCGTCGCCATCGGCGACCCGGCACGCTTCAAAGTCTACCTCACCAATGATAGCGAGATGCCCGAGGCGGCCACAGGAGGACTCCGACAGTTCAACCTCTACCTCGACGAGAACAGCAACCCCCACGGCGCAAAAATTTATGTTGACGGCACACCGCTCAACAGCGCCGGAATCGTCGTGATGCTCGACCCTGGAGAGGTGGTACAGAAAACCATCGAGGTGTATGCCGGCGACGAGTTCGACTATGAGGGGCTGCAGCTGGGCTTGTGCTCACCCACCGACTGGGAGCGCTCGTATGATAATGTGAAGTTCGACGTGCACTACCTGCGCATGGCCGGGCCGGTGAACATCGCGTCGCCAGGCGACAAGTGGATGATGAACACCTACGCGCAGTGGAACGCCGACCGAGGATGGTTCATGCCCATCACCATCGACGGCTTCGACAAGCACCAGAAGAACTTCGACCACATAGAGTTCCAGTACAAGGAGTCGCTGCGCGGCGAGGACAGCTGGACAAACCTCTGCTCCTACTATGCCGACTCCACCCTGATGGCACAGGCCAACGGCGTGCGCGACATGATCCCAGAGAACGGAAACATCATCACCGAGTTCTACGGCGAAGGAACGGTCATGGAGAAGGCCTACGACCTGCGCGCCGTGCTCTACTGCCGCGACGGCAACTCCTTCCTCACCACGCCTTCGCGCATCGTCAGCGGCGTGAAGGACACCCGCCGACCGCAGCTCTTCGGACTGCCCGAACCCAAGGACGGCATACTCACCGCCGCTACAAACATCGTGTTCAACTTCTCAGAGGACATAGAATACAACTACCTCAACGCCATCACCAACTTCGAGGTGAAAGGCGAGGTGAACAACGACAACGTTTCCGAGAAGGTCAGCCTTCTCTTCACCGGCGAGGCCAGCGTGGAAAGCGAGGCACAGCGCAACTTCAGCGGCAAGGACGTGACCATCGACCTCATGGTGCGACCCGCAGAGACAGGGCGCGACATGCCACTCTTCGCACACGGCACCAACGGTAAACGACTGCAGCTGTGGTTGAAGAAGGACTTCCGCCTGAAGGCCGTGGTCGACGACCAGACGTTTGAGTCGGACACTGCCATCGTCAGGGGAGCCTTCACACAGGTGGCACTGGTCATCGGCCAGGACAGCACCATCACGTTCTACAACGGCGGCAAGGCCATTGGCCACGACAAGCTCAGTGAGCCATACCACGGCACAGGGCCGCTCATCTACGGACGAACCAACGAGACCGACCGCTCGAAGAGCCACTACTACGAAGGACGCATGATGGAGGCACGACTGTGGTACCGGGCACTCACCGGTTCACAGGTGGGCACCACCTACGGCAGCCGACGGCTGACGGGCTACGAGTTGGGGCTTGTGGACTACTACCCCATGAACGAGGGCAGTGGCGACTACATTATCGACCACACACAGGGTGCCAACGCCAAGCTGATAGGCGCCTCGTGGGCCATGCCGCGAGGAATGTCGCTGCACATCGACTGGGATGACCGCGGACTGGCCCTCGACGATAACGCCCTCAACCGCACAGCCGAGCAGGACTACACGTTGATGTTCTGGTTCAAAACCGACGCCACAGGGCGCGGCGTGCTCCTGGCCAACGGAGCCGGCAGCCGCACCGAGGTGGGGGCCAAGAACCTCTTCAACATCGCGTTCGAGGCTGAGAAGCTGAGATACCGCACACACGGCATGGTCATCGATGTGCCCGGCGACTGGAGCGACAACAAGTGGCACCACTACACCATGACAGTGAACCGCTCGCGAGGGGTGGCCAACATCTACGTGGACCAGGCACTGCGGGCCACCTTCGAAGCTGACTCACTCGGAGCCATCAGCGGCGGACACCTACTCATCGGAGCAGCACGCACCGACGAGCTGAACGAGGAAGGCAAGGTGGTGACCATCGACACACGCAACTGGTTGCGCGGTAACATCGACGAGCTGTGCCTCTTCGAACAGGCACTGCCACCAACGCTCATACAGAGCTATGCCACACGCAGCCCCAACGGCGACGAGACAGGACTGCTCACCTACCTCTCATTCGACCGCGAGGAACGCCAGAAGGACAACGACATCGTGCTGGTGCCCTATCCCTACAGCAAAAAGGTATACAAGGATGACATGGGCGGGGTGAAGTACGAACTCGACCCGGTGACACTGCAACCCACCTCGACGCCGGTGCGCGACTACCCCTTCGTTGATTCACCCGACGTAATCTTGGCCCACATCGCCGACTCCACGGCAGCCCCCGTGGTGCCCTACGAGGAGCTGCGAAACCTCACCTTCAGCTTCGTAGGCGAGGGACATAAAGTGCTGGTTGACATCAATGAACCCAACGCGCGCATCAACCGCCGCAACATCTACGTCACCGTGCGCGACGTGGAAGACAAGAACGGCAATGCCATGGCATCGCCAGCAACGGCATGCTACTACGTGACCAACAGCGCCCTACAGTGGTTAATCAACCGGCAGACAACAACCGTCGGCTACGGACAGGCAGAAAGTATTTACTTCACCATTGTCAACAACAGCGCTGCCAGCCACACCTACACCATCGAGAACTGCCCCAAATGGCTCACGCTCGACAACTACAGCGACATCGTCACAGCTCAATTCATGACATCCATACGCGCCACCGTGAGCAAAGACCTCAACGTGGGAACCTACGACGAAATCATCTATCTCACCGACGAGGACGGCATCACAGAACCTTTCTATCTCAACCTCACCGTCGAGGCCGTGCAGCCCGACTGGGCATGGAGCGTGCCCAGCAACCTGCTGGAGCACTCGATGAACATCGTGGCAAGGGTCTATCTCAACGACGAGATAGACATCGACGCACGCGACATCATCGGCGTCTTCGACAGCGACAACGTGTGCCACGGCTTCGCACACATCGACTACTCGGCACTCACTGGCGAGAGCAGCCTCTACCTCACCGTATACAACAACAAAGCCGACGGGCGCGAGCTGCGGTCCAAGCTGTGGCAATACGCCACGGGGCGCGAGCTGATGCTCACCGCCAACGGCGAGGAGACGATCGCCTTCAGCCCAGGCACCATCATGGGCGTCGACAGGCCAGTGCGCATAGAGGGCGGCAACCTCTTCGTGCAGACCTTCAACCTGAAGGAGGGCTGGAACTGGGTGTCGTTCAACGTGCAGAGCGACAAGCTGGCATACCTGAACAACCTGCTCGACGGTCTGCCATGGCAGGACGGCGACATTCTGACCGACATGAACAGCAGCGCAACGCTCCTCTACACCGACGGCCACTGGATGGCATCGGGACAGGTGCACAGCATGCGCCTCTCGCCACGAAAGGCTTACGCCATCAAGGTGCAGCAGGACACGGCGTTCCCCGTGGGAGGCAGCATCATCAGGGCCGAGGACGCTCGCACCATCGAGGTGAAGCAGGGATGGAACGGCATCGGCTACACTCCCATCATCAACCTGAGCGTGGAGACCGCCCTCAGCGACTACTACGACAAGGCGCTGCCCGGCGACGTCGTCAAGAGCCACGACGAGTTCGCATACTTCACCACCACTGGAGGCGCAGGACGCTGGCGCGGCAACCTGCAGTATATGAAGCCCGGCGAGGGATACATGCTCCTGCGCATGGACACCACCGACGTGGCATTCCGCTACCCCTTCTACGAACTGGGGAGCACCTTCGTAGACGAGTGGGCATACGTCACCAGCAGCAGGGCTCCCGCACGCAGCCGCGCCACCATGAGCCTCTCGGCCACCATCGAGGGCTTCGCCACCGAGGAGGGCGACCGTCTGGTGGCCTACGCCGACGGCGAGCGTTGCGGCGAAGCCATAACCGACGGCGAAGCAGGTGAACCATTCTACCTCAGCATCGGCGGCGAGAACCGGCAAGGCATCTGGTTCGCCATCGAGCGCGACGGCGACATTGTGGCCACCACAACAGAACTGATGACCTTCGAAGCCGATGCCGTCGTCGGCAGCCCCGACACGCCCACGGCCATCAGCTTCACCAGCGCCGACAATGCCATCGGAAAGTGGTACACCACGGGCGGCGTGCAACTGCAAAAGCGGCCCGCACAGAAGGGAGTATACATCTACAATGGCAAGAAAATCGTAGTGAAATGACATGACTGCCCACAAATGTACCATCAAAGAGTTAGGCTATGTTAGTCCGAATGACGGGTTATTACGCATAATTGTTGTAATGATTATCCGCATCTATCTGAAAGACTGCCTGAAAGGCCTGCAAGCACATAGCCCAGGGCATCGCCCTGGGTACCTGCAGATGCCGACATTCGCCCTGAAAGGGCAAAAGCTTATCACTCTCGTAGGGCTTTTGCCCTTTCAGGGCGTTGCTGCCGCACATCGGCTTACCCAGGGCGTTGCCCTGGGCTATGGGCTTATTGCCCCTTCGGGGCGCGCTCAGCTAAGCTTGCAAAACTCAAATAACTGAGTGGGCTCAATAACCCTAAATTCAAAAATAAAAATACTAAGTTCAAAAAGAATATGAAGACAAAGCATTTGTTTCTATGCCTTTTGGCATTAGTGGCATGCGCTTGCAGCAGTAGCGATGACACCGACGAAGACAGCGGCAAGGGCGGTGGCTACTCCTTGGCCAGCGTTGACACCATCCCCCAGTGGCAGATGGACTGGAGCTACAACCAGGAGCGCCCCAACTGGCAGGAGCCCAACACGTGGAACTACGAGAACTGGACGGTGATGCTGGTGCAAATCGAGGAGGAGCTGCAGCCCTACGCCACGCCCGACGACCTCATGGCCCTGATGGTGGGCACAGAGCTGCGCGGACTCGCCAGCCCAGCCTTCGACATAAGCGAAGGAGACACCAAGGCCACATACTTCCTGCTGAAGGCCTACGCCAACGAGGCCGACAACGAATGGATGGACGTCACGCTCATGTACTACAACAGCCGCCTGAACCACATCTTCGCACGCATGGCAACAGCAAGGTTCGCAAAAGACCAGGTGTTTGGCATCGACGAAGACTTCATCCCCGACTTCACCTACGGCTCGTCGAAATATCCCGTAGTGATGAGCCTCGCACTCGATGCCACTGCCATCGCCGATGCCAACATCGTGCCCACCGCTGGCGACAAGGTGGCCGCCTTCGTGGGCGACGAGTGCCGAGGGGCGGCATCAAGCAGCGGACGCATCACCATCTACGGGCGACAAGAGGGCGAGACGGTGACGCTGAAATACTACGAGGCCACCAAGCACCGCGTGCTCACCGTTGAAAATGCCACGAAAACACAACAACAGCAAATCACAAGCATCATATTCGAATGACCATGAAAACAACGACAATCCTCCTGATGGCAGCAGCACTGGCGACGGCTGCCGCCTGCTCCAACGACGACACGACAGAGCAGCAGCCGACGCAGACACAGCGCCCCCTGACCATCAACGTGGCAGAAAACCCATTCGTCAACCCAGATGGAAGCCGCAGCACAAGGGGCGAAATCTTGACCACCTCATCGACATCATTCAATGCCTTCACCATGGACTATGTCTATGGCTCAACACATAGACATGGCAATGCAACGGCCACCAAAATTACCCCAAAAACATGGACAAGCGAAGTCGACTTGGGTGACGGCGACAATGTCATGGTGTACTGGTACGCCCATACCCATCCTATTAACGACTACGATTTCCATCTGACTGATGATGCGAGCAAGCTTCCCTATATCAATTTTCAAGTCGATGAGACTGTTGCCTTCCAAAAAGACCTACTGGTGGCCACAGCCGCCGACACCAGGGCCAACTGCTACGGCGGCAGGCTCTCGTTCACCTTCGACCATGCCTGCGCCGCCTTGCGCTTCTACATGAAGAAGGCCAAGAACCTGAGCGACTACACCCTGACGGTGAGCGAGGTGAAACTCTGCCACGTGGTGGAAAAGGGCGACTATTTCTTCAGCACAGCGTCGTGGAGCCTGGGCACGGAAACGACTGACTACACCCTCTTCACCCTCTTCAACGGCAGCAAGACGCTGGGCGACACCAACTACGAGGCTATGGACACCAACGAGTCAATGGCCTACCTTTTCCTCATACCCCAGACGCTCACGAAATGGAGCGGCAGCGGATTGCCCGCCAACACCGACACCTACATAGAACTGAACTGCACCATCAAATCTGGTGAAACCGAAATTCACAGCGGCAATGCATATATCCCCTTTGGGGCCACACTCGAAAAAGGCACCCAATATGACGTGAACCTCAACATCGGCAAGAACTCACTCTACAAGATCGACACTAACAATAACGTCGTAACCAAAATCATCAACTGACACCATGAAAACAACATACCACCAGCCCACCACACTCACCGTCACCCTCCACAGCCACGCCCTGATGCTCACAGGCTCCAACAAGGTGAACGCGTACAACCACACCACCATCAGCGCTGGCGACAGCGACGATGAGTAGCCCGAATCGGTCATCATGTCAGTCAGGGGCGAACCTGTCCTTCGCCTTCTATGAGCCACTGGTAGGTGGTGATTTCTTCGAGTGCCATAGGTCCGCGTGGCCCGAGCTTCTGGGTGCTGATG
>JAEEGF011838807.1_pt1 | contig 14769 bp, 12 predicted proteins | sample 9134171 | NCBI WGS metagenome assembly JAEEGF01 (sample SAMN16246542, study PRJNA631951) | gut metagenome | biome: gut microbiome; feature: rumen; material: AP-attached | host: Bos | place: Iran: Karaj | collected 2018-10 | reverse complement strand
CATCGCTTCAGGTAATCGAGGTTCCCCCAGCCGCAGAAAAAGCCTTCAAATCCGGTTTTCTTTATAAGCCGGATCTCCTCCTCGCAGTTCAGGTGCGTTTCCCCGTACGGGCTCATCAGCGCAAGACAGAGTTTTCTTCCGTACATTTCATACCTCCGGGTCTGATACGAATTCGTTTCCTATAACAATCCCCTAAATAAATTAACACTGATCAAAACGTCCTTTCCCATGTCATTCCGAACCGGTGACCGTGTCACCGGTGTGGGAATCCGTCCTCCCCCGGGCTCTGCCCGTGCAAAGCCCTGACAGAGCCCGGAAAAAACGGATTGCCACGACCCCTTGCGGGGTCTCGCAATGACAGATCTGCCATGTGCGGCAAATTCAGAGGATTGCCATAGAAACTACTCGGTATGAGTCGGTCCGGCTTTTCCGGCTCGGACCGTATCCGGGTCCAGTATAGCAGTTTTTTCACCCGGATGCAACAGGGTAAGCGAAAAAAGCCGGACTTTCCGGGCGGAGCTTTCCGAGCGGGACTTGACAGTATCCGCGGCAGCGTGATACAATACCCGTGCGAAAAAAGTTTCTCGGGTTTACGATGAACTCCGGAAAGGAACAAAGACATGATTCAGGATCTCATGAACCTCCGCATCGCGAGCTTCCGGCTCGGCGGAGAAAAAATCGAGCTGATCCCCGCGCGGATGAGAAAAAGCGCGGATTCCTATTCCATGACCGTCGGCAGACTGACCGTCATCCTCGACCTGGTCCCGGTCGCGCAGGAATTCCGGCGCTGGACGGTGCGCCTGAAAAACGGCGGCGCGGAGAAGACGCAGCAGATCACGGAGTTCTTCGGGATCGACCTTGACTTTCCGGTCCGAGGCGCAGTGCGCTGGGAGAGCCTCAGAGGGGATTCCTGCGGCCTTTCCTCCTTCCTGCCGAAAGCTCTGGATCTGGAGAACGGGACCGTGATCCGTACGGAAGCGGGAGAAGGCCGGTCCTCTAAAGGGGACGGCTTTCCGTATTTCGATCTCACGGATGGGGAACGGAGCGCAGTCTTCGCGATCGGCTGGACGGGACAGTGGAGCTGCTCCGTCGGGCGGCGCGGAGACACGGTCACGGTGAAGGCGGGATTCCCGGACTGCGATTTTTATCTGAATCCGGGGGAGGAAGCCCGTTCCTGCGGCGCGCTGCTGTGCTGCGGCGGGCCGCTGACTTCCGCGCGGCAGAGATTCCGCCGGATCTTCCGGGAAAAGCTCTCGCCTGCGGCGGCATACGGAGGGAAGCTGGAGATCCCGCTCTCCCTGCAGGTCTTCGACCGGTATTTCCGCAAAGATCCCTTCTGGGCGACGGAGGAAGGACAGCTCTTCTCCGTCGGACGCGCGGAGGAATGCGGGTATTTCAACACATACTGGCTCGACGCGGCCTGGTTCCGGGACGGTTTCCCGTCGGGCGTCGGGAACTATGCGTTCGAGCCGACCTTTCCGAACGGTCTTCTGCCCGTATCGGAAAAAGTGCACGCGGCCGGGCTGAACTTCATGGTCTGGTTCGAGCCGGAGCGGAATCACCGCGCTTCGGACACCGCGCGGGAGCATCCGGAATTCCTTCTGGACCGGGGCGACCCGGACGATCCCAACCGCCTGTTCAATCTCGCGGACGAAAACGCGTACCTCTGGCTGCGGAACACGCTCATCCGCCTGATCCGCGAAAACGGGATCGACATCTACCGCCAGGACTGCAACATCGATCCGCTTTACTGGTGGGAAGCCAATGAAGAAGAGGGCCGGAAGGGCTATCTCGAAAACCGGTACGTCGCCAATCTCTATCGGCTGCTCGACGCGCTGCGGGCCGAATTCCCGGGTCTGCTCATCGACAACTGCGCGTCCGGCGGCAACCGTCTGGATTTTGAAATGAACTGCCGGTCCGTGCCCATGTGGCGCAGCGACACGGGGTGCTTCCCCGCTTCGGAGGAGAGGCCCACGCACCTGTACAACCAGAACCAGACCCTCGGTCTCAGCCGCTATCTGCCGTATCATGCGACCGCGGTGTGGACTTCGGAGTCCTACGCCTTCCGATCGGCGGCGACGATGGGTCTGGCCTGCAATTTCGACGTGCTGAACGACGCATTCGACGCCGGCGAAACGCAGCTGCCACTACAAGAATTCGTTTCCCTGCGGAAGTACTGGGACGGCGATTTCCGGCCCCTGACACCGGCGTCGGAAAAAACGGACTGCTGGGCGGCATGGCAGCTCACCCTCGACGGAGACGGTTTCTGTGCGTTCTTCCGCCGCGGAGAAAGCAAAGAAGAGCGGAAAACCTTCCGGCTCGAAAACATCGACCTCGGGCGGATGTATACGGTCACGCTGACGGACGGGAACTATATCAAATCGGTTTCCCTCCGTTCGGGAAAAGACCTTGCGGAATTCGAAGCGGTCATCCCTCTGCCGGAGGATTCGCTGATCCTCGAATACCGCATTCTCGGACCGGCGGATATCTGAGGGGACAAAGGCTGCGCTTTTGTGATCTCAAAAAACCTATGCGGGCAGCACGGAACCGGGAATGAAAGGCTGCACCTTTCGTTCCCGTCCCCGTTCCGCCCGCATAGGGATATCACAGATCACAAAGGCGCAGCCTTCGTTTCCTTATGACGAAACGCAGCCCGGCCTTCCCTTCCTCAGCGGATCGCAAAGGACTTCGCCAGTCCCTTGAACTTCACGTTTTCCGCCTTGCCGGGACAGAGCGGATACTCCCCGAGGCAGACGAAAATGAACCACGCCGCCGTCGTTCCGTTGTCTTCGTCGCCCGGGAACCCGTCCGCTTCGTCGGAGAAGTATTCGAGCGCGGCCTTGTGCGCCCAGTACTCCGCCTTCTCCGGATGGCCGAGATAGGCGTAAATGAACGGCAGATGGAAGGACGGCTGATTCGAGATCGCGAACTGTCCGAGATCCGCCGCCGCCATTTCCGTCATCTCATGGATCTCTCCGCCGTAGCCGTGCACGCGGTAGATCGGAGGCAGCGCGAAGAGGGCGTCCAATTTGGCGAGCAGCCTGTCCGTCCCGCCGTACAGTTCCGCCAGCCCCTCGATGTCGTGCGGGACCGCGAAGGTGGACTGCCACGCGGAGGCTTCGGTGTATTCTCCGCCCCACTTGACCGGATCGAATCCGTCCGCCATCGTCCCGTTCCTGTCGCGCCCGCGCATGAAGCCGGTTTCCGCGTCGAAGAGGTTCCCATAGTTCTTTGCGCGGCGTTCGTATTCCGATACGAGCTCGTCCCGGCCGAGGGCTTTTGCCACCGCTGCGATGCACCAGTCGCCGTACGCGGCGTCGAGGGTGAGGTTGACGCTTTCGCCGTGCTCGTCGCGGGGAACATAGCCGTATTTCACGTAGGATTCCGCCCCGTTGCGTCCGAAGCGAGGCAGGGGACCGTTGCGGTTGGCGTGGTTCAGCATGCCCTCGAGGGCGTCCTCCCACGTTTTCCGGCTGCCGATCCCGTTCACGACCGCCGTGGCGATCACGGCGTCGATGAGCGTGGACGGCATGCACCCGACCTCGCCGATGGAGATCCAGCGGGGCAGCCAGCCGCATTCCCGGTAGTCATTCACGAATCCCTCGAGCATCTCGGCAAATTCGTCCCGCGCGATCTTCACGAACAGAGGATAGACGGTCCGGTAAGTATCCCAGAAACCGTTGTCGGTGTAGCGGGGGCCCTTCCGGACGGTCCCGTCGAACGGCGCGTAGTGGATCATGTCTCCGGATCCGTCGATTTCGTAGCACTTGTGCGGGAACAGGAAGGTGCGCCAGAGGCAAGTGTAAAAGGTCCTCTCCGTCTTCGGATCGTCGAACTCCGCGTCGATGCGCCCGAGCCGTTCTTCCCAGATCGCATCGTTCTCCGCGCGGATCTCATCGAAGCTCCGTCCGGCGATCTCTCTCTCGATCGCCTTCTCGGCCAGTTCCGCGGAGATGTAGGAAGTGCCGAGGGAAAATTCGACGTCGGCACTGTTCAGGAAAACGTGCAGGTGGCCTTTCTCCGTGCCGTCGGTTGCGTTGGGTTTTGTCGCGCCGAAATCCGCGTCGCCGGGCGCGAATTTCAGAACGAAATACATTTTGAAGTCCTTCGCGATATCGCCGGAATGTCCGGTGGTCGTGCCGATCACCTCGTTCTTTTCCGGTACGACGGTGTACGTATAATCGCCCATGACGGGAAGCAGGGAGAGGCAGGAGCGGCGGTCCGTGTCAAAATGCAGGCGTCCTTTGGCTCCGCGCTCGGTCGGCGTGATCTCGAAGTCGCACATCGGGCGCAGGAAACGGATCTTCAGATACGAGGGCGTCATGACGTCGTCCTTCGGTCTGTGCCCGCCCCACGCTCCTCCTCCGGATGAGGCGATCACGTCGTTCTGGGGCGTCATGAGGAAGGTCCCGTAATCGCTGATCCACGGGCTCGGCTGGTGGGTCAGGCGGATGCCCTCGATGCTGTGGGAATCCGGATGGTAGTACCAGCTTCCGTTGCGCTCGGTCTGGGGTGCGAACGCCGCCATGCCGAACGGTCTCTGCACAAGGGGAAGGGTGTTGCCCTGGGAAAATCGGGGAACGGATTTCGTCCCCTGCCGGATATTGACGAGAGAAATTCTGCTCATGGAAACCTCCGGATTTGAAGTTACCTTTATTTTACCATGAAACAGACCGTCTGACAAGGGAATTTCGGCAATGGGGAAAAGTTTTTGCTTGACTTTCCGCCCGCGATCTTTTATACTATTCAGTGTCCGGACGCGAACGATTACGGTATGACCCGGGAAGACATCAGCGCGCCGTCCCTCCACACGTGGACGAGGATCTTTTCCCTCGGCCATTCTCCGGATACGGAGAGCGTCAGCCGGAGGGAGACCCGGATATCTCCCGGCTGCTCCGTCAGGCCGGGACGCGCGTCCTTCCGGCGGAAGGGAAGACAAAACCGGAAGCATTTTTTCCGACCTCGGTCGGAAGGCAAATCCTCCGTCTTTGCACAAAGGCCGGGTCCGGCGGACTCCGGGATCACCGCCACATCCGTCTCGCAGCGGTACCGCACCCGGCGCGCTTCCGTCGCCATCGCAGCCCCCGCAGCCTGCTCCATCCCCGCCGCGGCGGTATCGTAAAACCGGTTCATCCGTTTCGCTTCCTCGGGATGTTTCCCGTCTTCGAAGCGCGGCAGGGAGAGCTCCCATCCCTTCCGTCCGCCCCGCGAGACACGGTATTCCTTCCAGGTCATGTCCGTCCTCCTCCGGGAGAGAAGATTCCTCCGTTCAGTATATGCCAGAAAGGCGGCTTTTATGTCACAGCTTTCCCCGCTTGCCGACCGCGCGCGTCCCGTGACCTTTGACGAGATCGTCGGCCAGTCCCATCTCTTCGGTCCGGAGGGCATTCTCCGCCGTATGGTATCGCGCGGCGTGATCCCTTCCATGATCTTTTTCGGTCCGCCCGGAACCGGAAAAACCACCGCCGCCTCCATCATCGCGTCGCGGTGCGGCAAGACCCTGCACAAGCTCAACGCCACGACGGCGAGCCTGCAGGACATCCGCGACGTGGCGAAGGACACCGGGACCATGATGGGCATCGGAGGCGTTTTATTGTATCTGGACGAGATCCAGTACTTCAACAAAAAGCAGCAGCAGTCCCTTCTCGAATATCTGGAAGACGGGCGCATCACCCTGATCGCTTCGACGACCGAAAATCCGTACTACTACATCTACGACGCCCTGCTCTCCCGGTGCTCGGTGTTCGAGTTCCGTCACGTCGCCGCGCAGGACATCGAAAACAGGCTGCGGACGGTCATCGAAAAAGAATACCCGGACGCCGACATTTCCGGGGAAGCGATCCGGATGCTGGCAGACGCCGGCGCGGGAGACGTGCGCCGTTCCCTCACCATGCTCGAAGCCGCGGCGGGGGCCGGGACGGACGAAAACGGGCGGATCACGGTCGGGCCGGATCTGGTTGAGCAGCTCACGCCGTCCGTGAGCCAGAGCAATTTCGACCGGGACGGGGACGTGCATTACGATCTGCTCTCCTGTCTCCAGAAATCGATCCGCGGATCGGATCCGGACGCGGCGGTGTTCTATCTGGCGAGGCTGCTGGAGGGCGGGGATCTGATCTCTCCCTGCCGGAGACTCATGGTGATCGCGTCGGAGGACATCGGGGCGGCCTATCCCATGGCTGCGGTGATCGTGCGGGCGTGCGTGGAATCCGCCAGAGAACTCGGTTTGCCGGAGGCGAGGATCCCGCTCGCCAACGCCGCCGTGATGCTGGCCACCGCGCCGAAATCCAATTCGGCTTATCTCGCCTACGACGCGGCGGCCGCCGAGATCCGCGCGGGCAGGGGGACGGAGATCCCTTCCCACCTCAGAAGCCCGAAGTTCAGAGGATACAGGTATCCCCACGATTACCCCGGCCACTGGGTCGCGCAGCAGTACCTGCCGGACGACCTCGCCGGGAAACAGTTCTACAGATTCGGGGAAAACCGCACGGAACAGGCGGCGAAGCAATATTTCGAACGGATCAAAGGAGAAGGACATGAAGAAGCCTGAATATGAAAAACTGCCCCGTGAATTCCGCGCGGATTACGCGAAATTCGCCGCGGTCCGTCTCGCGCTGTCCGCGGTCGTGCTCGCAGCCGCAGCCTTCGGGTGCGCTTTCCTCGATTTCTCCGGGATGAAGTATCCCGCGATGGGCAGAGTGCTCCTGGCCGGGGCCGCGATCGCCGCCGACTGCGTCCTGCTCGGCCTGCACCGGTTTCTCCGGCCGTCGTGGGAAGGAACGGTCTTGTCGGTCGGGGCGGGCTACAAGCTGAAAGCGGCGGGTGAAAAAGGAAAACCGGCCAAGCGGATCATCGTGGAGCTGGAGATCGACCGGGGAGACCCGAAGCCGTATCTTCCGGAGCTTTACCGGGAGGATAAACACGCCGTCGGAGACCAGCACATCAACGTCTATCAGACCGAGGCTCCGTACAAGGAGGGCGATACCCTCGTGTATCTGCGCGGAACGAAGGTCCCCGCGCGGTACGGCGTAAAGGACGCGGAAGATCTGACCGACCCGAAGTTCGTCTGCGCCTTCTGCGGAGAGGTAAACGAACTGAAGCACGAGCGGTGTCGGGAGTGCGGGAGAACGGTGCTGCGGTGATCCGCCGTCGTTTTGCCCGGGAAATGTGTGCCGGGAAAGAGGAATTTCGGGCATTTTTCCCCGAGCGGACCGCTTGACATTTTCCCCGATCCGTTGTATAATAAGTCCGTTGTTGAACCATAGACAGCAGGTTTCAGTAAAAGCGTTTTCGCCACCCTGCCGAGGAGAGACGGATGAAGTTCACATTCACGGTCTTTTTTCGCGCACGGCGGAAAAAGACTTTTTTGTGCCTGTCATACCCTGAATAAGGAGGAAACACTCAATGCCCAGCGCAAAAGTATTAGAGCAGAAGAAAGCAGTTGTGGAAGGTCTTGCGGAAAAGATGGGCCGCGCGGCGTCCGGCGTGCTCGTGAAGTACGAAGGCATCACCGTCGACCAGGACACCCAGCTCCGCAAAGCGCTCCGTGAAGCCGGCGTCGAATACAAGGTCATCAAGAACACCCTGATCGGCAAGGCTGCGGACGCGGCCGGATTCGGCGATCTCAAGTCCGAACTCAACGGCATGAACGCCATCGCCATCAGCTTCGAAGATCCGATCGCTCCCGCGAAAATCCTGAAGGAATACGCGGACAAGATCGAAACCTTCGAGATCCGCGGCGGTCTTCTGGAAGGCAAGGTCGTGAACGCCGCAACCGTGAACGAACTGGCCGATATCCCGAACAAGGAGACCCTCGTCGCAAAGTTCCTCGGCAGCATCCAGGGCCCGCTCTTCAAGTTCGCCTATGTTCTCCAGGCCATCGTGGACAAGGCAAACGAAGGCGAAGCTCCGGCGGAAGCTCCCGCGGAATGATTCCGGAACACGGAACCAAAGCAATCCCACATCGATTAAACAACACCATTCATAAACGGAGGAATTTACAATGGCTACCGAAAAGTCTCTTGCGATTCTTGAACAGATCAAGTCCCTCAGCATTCTCGAACTGGCCGACCTCGTGAAGGCGGTCGAAGAAGAGTTCGGCGTTTCCGCCGCTGCTCCCGTTGCCGCTGCCGGCGCTGCTGCCGCTGCCGCTCCCGTTGAAGAGAAGACCGAATTCGACGTCGTTCTGAAGTCCTTCGGCGCGAAGAAGCTCGACGTGATCAAGGTCATCCGCGAGATCACCGGCCTCGGCCTGAAGGAAGCGAAGGAACTCGTTGAAAGCGCTCCGAAGACCATCAAGGAAGGCATCGCCAAGGAAGAAGCGGAAGCTCTCAAGGCGAAGATCGCCGCTTCCGGCGCCGAAGTTGAGATTAAGTAAGTTTCCCAACCGAAGCAGAATCGAAAAACCGTTCAATAACCGAAAAACAGACGCCGTGAAAAGCGTCTGTTTTTTGCTGCGTTCTTCTTCTCATCCTTCCCCGAACATCCGCGCAAGGAGAGCGCCACCGTGATCCCTGAACCACTTTCGCTGCGTTTTATAATCCGGACAGACCCGCGCGACCTCCGTCCAGAACCGCTTCGAATGGTTCATCTCCAGCCTGTGGCAGAGCTCGTGGACCACGACGTAATTCCTTGCCTCCGGGGGCGCCAGCATCAAAAGGCAGTTGAAATTCAGGTTTCCCGCCGAGGAACAGCTCCCCCAGCGGGTCTTCTGATTCCGGATCGTGATCCGCCCGTACGTCACGCCCACGAGGGGAGCGAACAGGGCACAGCGGACGGGGATATCTTTCAGCGCTTCGTCCGCGAGCGCGCGGATCTCCCCCGCCGTCAGCCGCTCCGCGCTCATTTCCGCGTTCAGCGCGCGCCGCGCCTGCTGTTTTTTGACGGCGTTTTGCAGCCACGATTCCTTCGAGCGGAGAAACGCGAGGATCTGCGCCGTTCCCGTCCCGTACGGAGCGCGGACCAGCAGGGTCCCGTCCCGCTTCAATTCCAGCGAGATCGTCTTTCTCGCCGAGCGCACGACGGAAACGGAATCCGCGCAGCCGTCCGCCGGCATGAACGGCAGGGGGAGCTTGGCCGGCGTCCGGCTCACAGCGTTCTGAACGTCCGGATCCACGCGTCGGCGATCAGCTGATGGCCCGCCGGGGTGGGATGGACGCCGTCGCCCAGCCAGAAGGAAGCGGGAGCGGTCTCTGCGGCCTTGTCGAACATCTCCTGCAGGGGCAGGAAGGTCACGTCGTATTCTTCGGCGACGCGCTTCACGGCCTCGGCGCGCTTTTCGGTCTCGGAGCGGAAAAGATCCCATGCGCCTTCCGTTGCCGAAGCTTTCAGCACGAAGGGCTCCATCAGGATCATTTTGATGTCCGGCAGGCGGTCCTTCGTATCGCCGACCAGCATCCTGTACACATTGTAGAAACGGTTGGCCTCCACGCCGTTTTTGCCGCCGAACTCGTGCCAGACGTCGTTCACGCCGATCAGAACGGAAAGCAGATCGGGCTCGAGGTTCCAGCAGTCGGCCTTGATGCGGGCGTATACGTCCACGATCCGGTTGCCGCTGATGCCGCGGTTGACGAACTCAAACTTTCCGGGCTCGTCCGCGCCGAGACGGGACGCGATCAGGCATGGATAGCCCTGTCCGATGGAGATCAGGCTTCCGTTGTTCGTGTTGCGCCCGACGTCGGTGATGGAATCGCCCTGAAACAGAATCTTCATTTTGCAGTCCTCCTGTGCTCCGGGAATGCCCCGGCTGTTTTCGCACCCTATTGTATCACAGCTTTCCTCCGCGCGCAAGTCTTTTTTGAGGGAAAACGCTTGACTTGCGTCCGATCATTGGTTATAATGTACATGGAAATCCGGCGCCCGTCCGGAAATCTGAGCAAAACAGAGAAAGGATTCGACATGACGCTGATCGACAAGCTGAAAACGATTCAGGGCGTATGCGCAACGAATTACTGGGCGCACCGCCTCTACGCGGAACTCTGCTACATGGCCTGCCTGTCCTCCACGAAGGACCATATTTACGACGCAAGGATCGAGGAAGGCGCGGACCGCCTGCTCGACGCGCTCGCCCGGAACCACACGATCGGAAAGGAAGACGGCAAGGCGGTGGAAGCCATGCTCTCCGACCTTTCCCCCGCGGCGAAGGCCCTGAAGGTATACTGCATCTCCCACGCGCACATCGACATGAACTGGATGTGGGGATTCCAGGAGACGGCGGCCGTGACCGTCGACACCTTCCGCACCGTTCTGAACCTGATGAAGGAATATCCGGACTTCACCTTCGCCCAGTCCCAGGCTTCCACCTACCGCATCATCGAGGACTACGCCCCGGAGATGCTCGACGAGATCCGCAGGTATGTTCATGAGGGGCGCTGGGAGGTCTCCGCCTCCACCTGGACCGAGACCGACAAGAACATGCCGAGCGGCGAATCCCTCTCCCGGCACATTCTCTACACCAAGCGCTATCTCGGACAGCTGCTCGGAATCGATCCCGACTCCATCCGCATCGACTTCGAGCCGGACACCTTCGGACACAACATCAACGTCCCGGAGATCTGCCAAAACGGCGGCATCGACTACTACTACCACATGCGCGCGAACGACGACCGTCCGGAGCTCTACCGCTGGCGCGCGAAATCCGGCAAGGAACTGCTCGTCTTCCACGACGTCAAGTCCTACAACAGCGACATCAACCTCCGTACCTTCGAGGACCTGCCGCTCTTCTGCGCGAAAAACCATACGGACACGTACCTGAAAGTCTACGGCATCGGCGACCACGGCGGCGGACCCACGCGCAACGACATCGAGCGCATCATCGACGACGGCACCTTCCCGCTCTACCCGACCATCGAATTCGGCACCTACGCCAAATTCTTCGCCGCGGCGGAAAAAATCCGGGACGAGCTCCCGCTCATCGACCACGAGCTGAACTTCGTCTTCACCGGCTGCTATACCTCCCAGAGCCGGATCAAGATGGCCAACCGCATCGCCGAGGACCGCGCGTACGAATCCGAAACCTACGCGGCGGCTGCCTCGAAGCTGACCGGCGCTCCCGCCCGGACTTCGATCTTCCGCCGTTCGTGGGAGCAGATCCTCTTCAACCACTTCCACGACATTCTCCCCGGATCCGGCATCATGGAGACGCGGGAATACGCCATGGGACACTTCCAGGACGCGCTGGCCGGGATCAACACCTCCGCCAACTCCGCGATGCGCGAGCTCGCCGACGCCATGGACGTCTCGTCGATCCCGTTTGAACCGGACAAGTTCACGACCTCCGAGGGCGGCGGCGTCGGGTTCGCGGTGGACCACGGCCAGGGCTACCGCTTCCCGCAGACGGAGAGAGGCCGCGGCAAAGTGCGCGCCATCCATCTATTCAACGCCACGATGTACGACCGCGCGGAATGCGCCGAGGTCACGGTCTGGGACTACAACTACGATCTGGGCCGCGCCGAGATCACCGACACGGACGGGAATCCCGTTCCCTTCGAAGTGCTTTCCGCCGGACAGGGATACTGGGGCCACAGCTTCACGCGCCTCCTGATTCGGACGAAAGTCCCGGCGTTCGGCTGGAACACCTACATCCTGAAGCTGAAGGGATACGACAGCATTTCCTCCATCGCCAGGGACAATCTCTGCGGCGACTGGTGCGACTACATCACCGACCACCCGTTCGTGCTCGAAAACGGCAGCCTCAAGGCGGTCTTCGATCCGTATTCCTTCGCTCTGACCGAGCTGACCGACAAGACGACCGGAGAGAAGGTCGTGACGCCCGACAAGCCTTCCGCCCTGTTCCGCTATATCAAGGAGAATCCGCGCCACGGCATGACTGCCTGGAGAGTCGGCCCCTACATGAGCACGGAAATCCTGAACGCCGAAGGCCGGGACATCCGCCTCACGGACTGCGGCGCGACCGGGCTTCGCAGCTGGCTGAAATATCAGACGCACTTCGCCTCCTCGACGCTCACCGTCACGGCGGAGCTGAAGGCTGACGCGAAGATCCTCAATTTCCATATCGATGTGGACTGGCACGAGATCGGACGCGGAGGGGATTACGTGCCCCAGCTCAATTTCTCCTTCCCCGTCGCCTACGCCGCCGAAAAGTACACCTACGATATCCCGATGGGCACGATCACCCGCGGGGACATCGCCCACGACGTGCCGGGCAACAGCTTCATGCGGATCGAAAAGGAAGGGAATGCGGCGTTCCTCGTCACGGACACCAAATACGGCTTCCGCGGGCATGAAAACGCCGGAGCGGTCACGCTCATCCGCGGCTCGTACGATCCCGATCCGTGGCCGGAGAGAGGTGCGCATCACATCAACGTGGGCGTCGGCGTCTGCGCCGCGGACGAGCAGAAAAAGCTCGTGACCGAATACGTCCATCCCATCGCCTTCAACGCCGGGGTAAAGCACGAAGGCGGAAAGCTCCCGCTCGCGGGCTCCTTCCTGAACCTCGGGGACTGCGCGGACCGGATCATGATCTCCGGCGTGAAGAACGGCGAAGACGGCGGTCTGATCGTGCGAGTCGCGGATTACGCGGGCAAGGGCGGAGAAGTCGCGCTCACGCTGTCCGACTTCGCTCCCGCGCCGGAATCCGCCTGCCTCACGGACATCACGGAGCGGCATGAAATCGGAACCTGCGCCGTCGAAGGCAGAACGGTGCGCTTTGAGATCCGCCCGTTCGGCATGGCGACCGTGAAGATCCGGTAAAGGCAAAAGCGGGAAGATTCCATAACGACTCAAAGAAACAACCGGAAAGGCTCCCCCCTCTCCGGTTGTTTGCTTTTTGAATATTTTACGGAAAACCGTTACCCTGCTCCCCGTTTTCACGTCTCTATGATTGAAAGCCAAGGAAAGGAGGAATAGCGATGGAAGACAGCGAAATCGTCGCGCTGTACTGGACCCGGTCCGCGGATGCCGTGACCGAAAGCGAAGCGAAATACGGCACATACTGTTCGGCGGTGGCCCTGAGGATCCTCGATTCGCATGAGGACGCGGAGGAATGCGTCAACGACACGTGGCTCCGCGCGTGGGAATCGATCCCGCCCCAACGGCCCGCGAGCCTGACGGCGTTTTTCGGGACGATCACCCGCAACCTTGCGCTGGACCGGCGGAGGAAATCGCGCACGGGCAAGGCGGGAGGCGGCACGGTCGCCCTGTGTTTAGATGAGCTGGCGGAATGCGTCGGGACCGAGGACAGCGCGCTGGAAAGCGCAGCGGACCGCATAGCGCTGAGGGAAGCGCTGAACCGTTTCCTCGGCACGCTGAAACCGATGCCCCGGGAACTCTTCATGCGGCGGTATTGGGGATTTTCGTCGGAGCGGGACATCTCGCGCTCCCTCGGAATCAGCGTCGGAGCGGTCAAAATGTCGCTCGGCCGTACAAGAAAGAAACTGAGGGATTACTTAAAACGGGAGGGGATCGAAGTATGAAAGCAAACGAAACGCTGCTGTACGCGCTCGGAGAAGTCGACGCGAAGTGGATTCCGGCCGGGGCGGATGACGGCAGGCGCACGACATCGTTCCGCCGCGGGGCAGCAATCGGAGGGGGGATCTGCGCCGCGCTGCTGATCGGTTTTTTCCTGTTCAGGTTCCCCTTCTTCGGATCGAAAAACAGCGGCGGCGGCGAGGACATGCAAAAATACGAAAATCTTCCCAAAATCACGGCTCAGATCGCAAACGGCGCAATGGGCTTCGAAGGTCTCATGGAATACTCCGCGGACGAGCTCGAAAACGGCAATCCGTGGCGGGAGATCCCCGCGGATACTTCCGTTCTGCCGGTATACGAAAACCTTCTCTACACCGACCGGTGGGAGGAAGGGCCGGACTGGTACGGAACGGAATCGGAGATGATGCGGGCAGCGGAAGAAGCGGCGGCGGCCCTCGGTATGGAGATTCTGTCGTCCGAGACCGAGATGTCTTCCTACGTGAAGGACGGGGTATCAGAGGAGACCGCCTGGCTGGTCATAGCCGTCTGCGGCAGTGAGAACGGCTCGGCGACCGTCCGGGTGTTCCGTCATGGGACGGTTACGGTCGATCTGACCGCCCCGGTCCCGCTCTCCGCGTCCGATCCGGAATCCCGGATCCTCGAAGCCGCCGAACTCTTCGGAGACTTTCTCGGATATGAGAAAGCCGCCGCCGCCGTCTCCCGGGATTACGGATACGATTCGGAAGAAGGAGTCGCATACGCGAACGAAGACAATAAAGCGTATGCCGACGCTGCCGATCCGGTCCGGAAGCTCTTGAACTACTCCGTCGAATGCGCGCGGTTCCGGCTCGAAACGGGGGAGGACGGGACCTGCTCGGTGTATACGGTTTCCAAGGGCCCCGGAATGAGCGGGATCCGGTATGTCGGCGATTATCCGGTCATTTCCGAAGCGGAAGCGCGGGAAATGCTGCTCCGCGGGGAATACCTCACCACCGTTCCCGCCGATCTGCTGCAGGACGGAAGGATCGCGGAGGACCGCGTGGACCGGGCGGAGCTGATCTACCGTCTGTCCGGCAGGGAGGAATATGTGGAGCCGTATTACAGGTTCTGCGTCCGGCTGAAGGACGGGTTCCCGGCGGCGTCCGAAGCGGGGCTGTCCGACTGGGGGGTGTTTTACGTGCCGGCCGTCCGGGCCGAATATCTGGCCGAGATCCCCGTCTGGGACGGATCGTTCAACTGATACTAAGTAGTTTCTAAAACGCCCAAAGATGAGGAGATGATTTTTCGCCGTGACAAACGCGTGACGCCGCGTCAATACTGGAGGTATTGCAAGGCGGCCAAGTA
>JAEEGF012374200.1_pt1 | contig 14771 bp, 5 predicted proteins | sample 9134171 | NCBI WGS metagenome assembly JAEEGF01 (sample SAMN16246542, study PRJNA631951) | gut metagenome | biome: gut microbiome; feature: rumen; material: AP-attached | host: Bos | place: Iran: Karaj | collected 2018-10 | reverse complement strand
CGTAGCTGATATGTACGGTGGCAGGTGTTGCATCCTCTTCGAAGACCGCATAATAATGGATGTTGGTTTCACCCATGGTGAAGGTGTAGATGGGATCGTGTGAGAAGATAACATAATCGAAGTCGGTGCCTTCTTCAAGCCCCCAGCCGAGGAAGTGGTAGCCTTCGTTGGGTGTAGCCGTGATGGTGACAGATTCACCTTCGTAGTAGAGTCCTGCACCGGTAACGGTACCGTAGCCGGGTTCCACAACGGTGAGGGTGACCTCATGCTGCGGGATGGCCTGGAAGGTGGCGGTGTAGGAGGCGTTGCCTGTGACAAGCACGTTGCGGACAGCATTGGTGTCGCCATCGTTCCACTGAACGAAGATGCAATGCTCAGCGGGAGTGGCGGTGATGGTGGCGTAGCTGTTGTAGGCGTACTGGCCAGTACCGGTGACGGTGCCAAGGGTGTTGTCGTTGGCATAGACATCGATGCTGTACAGGTTGGGAACGAATGTGGCTGTCATGGTGATGGAAGCACCAGCCAGATAGGTCGGGAGAATCATGGTGACAGGGTTGTTGGGCATAGAGTCGGTGAGGCCGACCATGTTAATTATCCACTGGTTGAAGTGATAGCCGGTGGCGGGAGTGGCCTGTGCCACAGCGGTGTCGCCTACGTGGAAGGTGTAGATGCCGGGAGCCGGAGTGATTGTACCCATTGCGGTGTCGGAATTAACCAAAGTAATCGTGATGGGGTTGTAGTCGAAGGTGGCTGTGTAGGTTGCATCGCCTGTCACAGTGATGAGACGTGTGGCATTGGTGTCGCCATCGTTCCACTGCACAAAGTGGCAGTTGGTGGCAGGTACAGCTGTGATGGTGAGAGTGTCGCCAGGATAGTAGCTGTAGGTGCCGGGAGCCGGGATGGTGGTACCCATAGTGGCATCAGCTGTAGCCAAGGTGAGAGTGTACTGGTCAACAGCAAAGTGAGCAACCAATTCGAAGCTGGCGCCGGCCATGATGGCGGGCACAACACCGGTGTAGGTGCTGAGGGTGATAGTGTCGGTAAGGGCACCGAGTGAGAGCACCCAGTAGTCGAAGACGTAGCCAGTGTTAGGAACAGCCGTGACAGTGATGGTGTCGCCTACCAAATAGGTGTATGTGCCAGGAACTGGGCTGGTGGTACCCATGGTGGTATCGGCAGAAGAAATGGTCATTGTGATAGCTGCAGGAGCTTCTGTGACGCTTACGCTGTCAACCCATGCATAGTAGGCATAGCTGCCATAGTAGTGGAAGGCAATCTGTGTGGCAGTGGCAGGGATGCTGGCAGTGTAGGTCTGCACATCGCTCTGGCCGCTGGTAGTGTAGTATTCAGTGCTCCACACAGTGTCGGTCGGGGTGATGTAGCCGAAATACAGATGGTCGCTGCTGCCATAGGTTGCATATTGTACGGAGAAGTTGAGTGTGTTATCGGTGCCGGTATAGTTGAATACGGGCGAGAAAGCATACTGGTTGTAGTCGGAAGCCGAGTAGTAAGAGCTAAATCTCAAAGCAATGCCATTCGTGTTGAAAATGCTTAAGCCGACACTGTTGGCAGTGTTCATGCTGTAGGCAGTCCAGCAGCCGAGAGTGGCGCTGTTGGTGTCGAAGCTCTCATAGAACGGGATGGCAACGGCCACACACGGAGTGTGGATAGCAACGGTTACCACACTGGAGGCGTCGGTAGCGGAGCAGTTAGCAGCCACACCGAAGGTGTAGTAAGTGTTAGGAGTGAGTCCTGTAGCGGTGTAGGTGGTGCCGGTGATGCCCGTGGCCACAACGCTGGTGTCGCTCATGTCGTACACCGTGTAGGTGGCACCGGTGTTGTTGGCATCGGTCCAGTTGAGGGTTACGCTATTGTAGGTAGCCGTAGCTGTGAGGCCAGTGACGGCCAAACACTCGGGCATGGTGGTTACAATGAGGGTGTAGTCCTCTGCCACGCCCCAGCTGTATGTAGCGCAGGGGTTGGCATCGGCTGCAGCTGCAATCGAGCCCGTGTAGGAGTCGAAGTAGCTGTCGGCACCGACAATACGCATTCTGTAGTTGCCGAGAGCCTGGGTGGCCGGGATGTCAAAGGTGGCAGTCAACGTGGTGGGGTTGGAGCTGGCACTCACACCGGCATAGACAACCTCGTTGCCCTCAAAAATTAGGTTGCTGTTCCAGTCAACCCAGATGATGGTGCCGTAGGTGTAGCCGGTGGCATAGGTGATGTCAACCGAAGCAGTGGTACCTGCAGGCACGCTGCCGCTCATCGTGCTATAGTTGGCATAGCCAGCCGAAGTGGGATGAGTGGTGTTGGTCATGCCGCCGAAACTTACACTGGTGATGCCGTTGCCATCCACCGAAGTGGGATTGGGCGAGCAGTAGCCTGTGAAAGCGTTGACAGTGGAAATGGCTGACGATTCTGTAGCCGAGCAAGCGGCTGCCACACCGAACTGATAGTTCGTCTCAGCCGTCAGACCCGTAACGGTGTATGTGGTTGTCGTGAGACCGGAAGCAATCACCGAAGTGTCGCTCATGTTATACACCGTATAGGTGGCGCTGCTGTTGTCGCTCGACCATGTGAGAATAACACTGTTGGAAGTGATATCGGAAACAGCAAGGTCTTGTATGCCGGAGCACGACGGGCAGGCATCGCTGAGGGTGAAGAACACTGCATCGGACAACATGCTGCCGTCAGCGCAGTAGTACACCGCCGAGTTGCTACCGTCAACGATGGTGAAGGAAACCTCCTCAGCCCAGCTACCGGCAGCCCACTCAAAGGTGATGGGAACACCGGTCAGAACCTCGTAAGTAATGGTGTCGTAGATGCGGGTGCTGGACACACCTTGCCCAGCCATGCTGTAGACATCGACAGTGTCAGTGCCCTGCATAATGGTGATAGTGCCGCCGTTCCAGCCGTCACCGTAAGCATCCTCAGCATAAATCGTCACATGGCAGCTGGAATCCACCGGGCTAGCCTCAGTGACAGCGATATTGTCAATATGGAGGTCGTTGTCGCCACCACTCCAGAGAGACTGGCAGTAGAAAGCAATCTTGATGGTGTCGCCCACATATTGGTTCAGGCTGATAACCTTGTTCTGGTAAACAGTGTCGGCAAGTGATGCATAGGTGTAATCACCCGTCCCGTTCTGCCACACAGTGGCATTAGCTGCAGACCAAGTATTGCCGCCGTCGGGCGAAACAATAACCATGAAAGCCTGCGATGTGTTGGTGTCGCCGCCAGCGTCGGGCAGAGCGGCATTGTTCCAGTCGGTAAGAGCCACATCAAACGAGAGCTGAGCCGAAGTGACGGTACTCAAGTCGATGGCGGGGGTAATAATCCAGCTCTTTACACTCGAGCCGTAGACATTCTTGTAATAATGACCAGCCTCCAAGCCGTCGCGGGTACTGCTGGTATATGTCCAGTTGGGAGTGGTGAGATTCAAGGAAGCACCGGCAAAAACCTGTGCGGCAGTGGTGCCGGTAGCACCGCGCCAGCACAAATTGCTGCTCAGGTTGGCCGAGAAGTCCTCGGTGAAGGGCAGCGTCTCGGGAACACAGCTGGTGCGTGCACTAACAGTGACAACACTGCTCGCATCGGTGGCAGAGCAGTTGGCCACAATGCCGAATGTATAGTCAGTGTTGGGAGTCAGACCCGTGACAGTGTAGGTGTTACCGGTGAGGCCTGTGGCCAGCACGCTGGTGTCGCTCATGTCGAAGATGGTATAGGTCGCACCTGTGTTGGTGTTGTCAGACCACGAGAGAGTTGCAGTGGAAGAAGTGATATTGCCACAGGCAAAGCTCGAGGGAACCACGCAAGTGGCGGGAGTGGCAAAGGTGACGGTAGCAACAATGGAACTGTCGTCAGCTGCGCAGTTGGCATACACACCGAAGGCATAGCTCGTCTCGGGAGTGAGTCCCGTGATGGCAAAGCTGCCGGCACTGACACTGGAGGAAACCACGGTAGAGTCAGCCATATTGATGACCGTGTAAGTCGTAGTGCTGCTGTTGTTGTTGCTCCAAGACAATGTGGCACCGTAAGGAGTCACACCCGAAACCGCGAGGTCGTTGGGCTTGTGGCAAGTCGTCAGGTCGCAGCCCTTGAGAGCCATGCGCACACGATACTGGTAACGGGCCTTGTTGTTGCCGAAAGCGCTGCCGGTCAATGAGTTGTTACCGGTCACGGGGTCGGGGTTCTGGCTGTCGCTGTACCAAGTAATGGTCTTGTAGTCGGAGCAATTGGCAGTGCTGAACTTGTGAGAATTGCTGTTGTAGTCGTTACTGTTGTCGTCAACGATGAGCATCAGGTTGGTGGTGCCGTCGAAGATGTAGGGAGTGGGCAGGACAACGTCGTTCCAACCCTGGCTGAAGTTCATGCTGTCGCTGAAAATCTGCACAGCGATGCTGGAGTCGAGCAGGTCAATGTCGCTGGTGCTGCTGAATTCCGACTTGGTGGTGGGTTGCAGCCACATGGTGACATCAAACTTGTCGGTCATGGGCGAAGTGTGCATGTAGTGGAAGCTGATGGTGTCGATACGCATCGGACCGCCAATTTCCTCAGCAGTGATGATGGTCTCGCTCAGGGTGTATTTGTAGTAGTTGTTGACAGGAGTGTAGTAGCTGTTTCCGGTGCTGTCGCCAGTAATCCAAGTGGTGGCTACGCATTCGGGTGTAGGAACGCTCACCTCGATGTCGTCAACAAACCAGTACCAGGCGGTGCTGTTGGGCGTGTGACGCAGGGCAATGGTGGCGGTGGCGGGAGCGGAAGCAAAGCTGACAACCTTGTTCTCGATTTCAGTAAAATCGCTGTAAGTGTAGGTCTCCAATGCAACAAACGAGTTGGCATCGGTGACATCGGTCACATAACCCACTGAGAAGGTACCGCAGTTGCTGTTGGTAAAGCTCTCCGGACGAGTCCAGAAGGACATGGTCAGCGTGTTGGTGGGAGCATCCATTTCGGGAAGGGCAACCAGGTTGGAGGTGGCGCCGTTGAATCTGAGAGAGTAGTTGCCGCTGTGGGCATAGGTGGTGCTGCTGTATTTGGCAGCAGTGCCGGAACCAATCTTAGTCCAGCAGTTGGGCAGGTTACCGCTCAGGTTGTCAAAGTCCTCAGTGTAGGGCAATGCGATGGCCTCGCACAGTGTGGTGAAGGAAATTGGAGTTGAGAAATCGCTTTCGTCAGTGGCACTGCACACAGCTTTGACGCTGACACTATAGGTGGTGGAAGCCAGAAGGCCTGTCAGTGTGATGCTGTTGCCGGTAACGTTCATGGTGTCGTCGCCGCAAACCACAACGTAGTTGCTGGCATCGCCGGTCCAACTGATAGTGGCGCTATGAACGTCAACATTCGACGCTGCAACGTTCTGGGGAGTGAAGCAGGTGGGCAGAAGTGTCACCTGGAGGTCGTCAATGTAGTTATAGCTGTAATTATATGTATTAGTGGTGATGTTGTGGAAAGCAATGTACTGACCGTTGCCGGTGTAGTTGTTAAGCATCACTTCTACGTGCTCATATGCGGTGCTGGCATTGTTAATCGTGTCAACAGCCACGAAAGTGGTGGCATCTGTCGGGTCGCTCATCACGCCCACTTCCAGCTGGTATGCTGCAGCTGTCTGTTTGAGCCAGAACTTAAGCATCAGGCTATCGACGGGAGTGGTGAACATAGGCAGGGCCACATAACCGCGGTAATACATACGGAAACTGTAGCTGCCGCCATAGGCATTGCTGGTACCATAATAAACCTGTGGAGCCTGGGTCGAAGTCATCGACACGTCAGCCGGACCGATAGCCCAGCAACTGGGCATCTCTTCAGTGGTGGAAACAGTGCTGGTCGTGACATTCTCGAAATCGATGGCATACGGTACAGACAATGCCTCGCAAGGAGTGGTGAAGCTCTTAAACAGGGAGTATTCGCTCTCGTCATCGACGCCACACACAGCCTTCACCTTTACATAATAATGGGTGGCAGGTGCGAGGCTGGTGAGCGTGACACTGTTGGTGCTGACATCAACCGAGGTAAGGAGATTGGTGTCGCTACCATAAACCACAGTGTAGTTCGCGGCATTGCCTACCCAGCTGATTGTGGCACCGGTGGTGGAGATGTTCGAAACATTCACGTGGTTGGGGGTGATACAGGAGGGGAGACGATCCACCTCGATATCGTCAAGGTAGTTGTAGCTGGAGGATGTTGTGCTGGAAGGTACGAGAATATTGTGGAAAGCAATAAACTGACCCGAGCCGGTATAGTTGTTAAACAATACCTCGTGGTACTCGTGGTTGACGGTGTTGGCCGTATGGATGGTGTCGATGGGAACAAAAGTACTTGCATCGTAGGGATTGTCCATCACACCCACTTCCAGCCAGTAGTTGGAAGCGGTCTGTCTGACCTGGAATTTCAGCATCAGGCTGTCAACGGGAACATCGAAGAGGGGCAGAGCCACATAGCCGCGATAGTACAAACGCAGGCTGTAGCTGCCACTGGTGGAATAAGATGAACTATAATATACTTGGGGAGACTGGGAAGCAGTCATCGACACATCCTTGGCACCGATAATCCAGCACGAAGGCATGGCACCGGTGGCAGCGGTAGTGCTTGTGGTGACGCTGTCGAAGTTCTCAGTGTAAGGTATTGCAGTGGGGGAGCATGCAGTCCTGAATGTCAGGCTGGTTGGGAAACTGGTGTCGCCCACGCCGCAAATGGCGCGCACGCTGATGGAATATTCAGTGTTCGGGGTGAGGAACATCAGGTTGACATTCGTGTCGGACAGCATGGTCTCAGTATATCCCATGATGCCGGGAGTGATAGTGCCAATCCAGGAAGTCTCGTTACCGGCGGGAGTGAAAGTGATGTTCGCAGTGGTGGAGCCGAAGTTATGCAGCGTAATAGCCGAAGGACTGGGGCAGGTAATAACAGGGCGTGTAAACGCATAATAGGTGTTGGGGCTCGGCCATGAACCGGAAGACCAAGTGGTGGAAGAGCCCGAAGTGAAGTGTGTAGCAGTGTTGTCGGAGGCAATGATCCATCCGTCGCCGGAATTGAAGCAAATACCCTTCTGGTTGGAAGTGGCGGGAGCCTGATTGGGGGCAACAGGGGCAAAAACGACCACGATGTTGCCACTGGGATACATGTGCACCTGCCATTTGAATTTCTGAGAGCGGGTGCTTGAAGTGTACGTGCCAAGGCAGAACTCAACAACCAAGAGGCTGTCGTTGCTGGCATCGACGGTGTTTTGGGCGAACACGTAGTGAATCGTGTCGAGGTAATAACCGTCGCACCCTAAGAAATTAATCTTCGGGTTGTTGATGCTGGAGTTAGCTGAACTGAAAGGCGTTAAGTAGTTTGCCGTGCCAGTCACCGTGGGACCCAGACGGAGGTTACCGTCCGAATTCACCGAAAACTGGGTGAAACTACTGTTGGCAAACGGGAATGCAAACCCGATGCTCTGCACCGACGAATACTTACTGTCGGCGGTGCCCGATACCAGCAGGTTAGTGCTGTCGGTCACAGTAATCCACATGCTTTCATCAACGCCCGTGGAGTACGTGTAAGTCTCCAGCGATTGCGCATTTGCTACCCATCCGACACACATTGCCGCGATGAGCATTAAGCAACGTAAAAATGCTTTCATGTTTGTGTTTTTTAGTTATTAATTAAATGAATTGGTGTTTTTCTTGCGGATAATGCTGTTTTGAAAATGAAACAATCAGCCCTTATAATCGGGTAAGTCGTTGAATATAGTATGTTTTAGTCTCCTTTCTTGAGTGAACTGGATTGATTTTTGAAAGGACAAATATACGTTTTTTTTGTCAAACGGCAACTTTTTTTTCAAAAAAAAAGCGTGACAGCCCCCTCGCCGAGGCAGGTCGAGGATTTACATTTTCCACACTCGGGTGCCGCTTCCGGCATTGGCGCCACCGCGAAACAGAATCTTTTTGATTGTTTGAAAGTTGAAAATTGAAAGTTGAAAGTTGAAAGTTGAAAATTACTGCCGCACCCGGATAATTCTCAACACTCATTTTTCAACTCTCAACTTTTTCAATCAATCAATAAACAACTACTCACACAATCAAGCAATCAAACAATCAGACAATGATGATGCGTCGTCATTTATTCGCTCGTTATTCGATCGTTTTCCACTCGTTTTCCGTTTCAGAAAGGGAAAACGATGGGAAACATATCGAAAAACGATAAGATAAAGGACGACGCAACATCGAGCCCAGAAGGCGCACAGAGTAACGTTGGGGACAAATATACGACACTATCGGTATGTTGGAGTAAGTTGACGAAAGGTGGCGTAGTCCCTCTCAGAATAAAACGTAACTTCCGCGCGAAGCGGCAAGCGACTCCGAAAACAACGTTGCTCCCCTATGGAAATAAGGGATGAAACTTGTTGGTAGAATAATAAACCGCTCTTCTTCGAGGACAGGAGGGTGTGAGGGTTATGCGTTCTTGTTGAATCGCAGGGCGCACCAGCCCTCGCGGGTCTTGGTGGAGGTGAGTGTAAGACCGAGCTCCTGCGCCCGCTGCTGCAGGACGGGCACGTCGCTCTCGTAGAACCCGCTCAGCAGCAGGGTGCCGCCGGGGGCGAGGACGGCGGCGTAGGCGTCCATGTCGTGCAGGAGGATGTTGCGGTTGATGTTGGCGATGACTATGTCGAAGGCCGGTGTCTGGCTTGATATTTGGTGACGGGCAGGATGCCCGTTTCCCTGCCGCAGCAGGTCGGCGTCGCCTATGCGGATGGTGATGTCGGCATTGTTGCGCTGGATGTTCTCCAATGCGTTGTTATAGGCCCATTCGTCTATGTCTATGGCTTCTACGTATGCCGCTCCACGCATCTTGGCCAGGATGGCCAGCACGGCGGTGCCACACCCCATGTCGAGCACACGGCGGCCCTGCATGGGCAGTTCGGCAATGTGGGAGAGCATCATGTAGGTGGTGGGGTGGTGAGCGGTGCCGAATGACATCTTGGGTTCTATTTCAATCTCGCAGTCGGCGTCGGCGCGGTGGTCGTGGAAGGGTGCGCGCACCCATATCCTGCTGCCGTTGTCGGCCTCGACCAGCACGGGTTTGTGCTGCTTCTCCCACTCTTCGTTCCAGTTCTTGTCGGGCATTTCTTGAGTTGAGAGTTGAAAATTGAAAGTTGAAAATTGTTGCAGGACGCTGATTTGATCTTGGAGCCAGTCGGGGTCGAACTGGTCGGTGGGTACGTAGGCTTTCAGGCCGTCGGGGGTTTCTACAAAGCTGTCGTAAGGGCCTTCGTTGCCCAGTGCATCGACGAGCAGGTCGCGGACAGGGTCGAGGGGTGACAGGGTGAGGGTGACTTCGGTGTATTTCATAATGAATGTGTGGATTGCTTGATTGTCTGATTGCTTGATTGTTTGAGTGGTTTTTGATTGTTTAACGAATTGTGAATGGTGAATTGAATTATTGCTTGACAGCTCGATTCACTATTCACCATTCACAATTCAAGCATTCAGGAAATCATTCTAACACGTCTTGAACCAAACGCACTTGGCACAGATAGCTACATAAATCCGTATAGACCCCTAATGCGCCACCGTAAAAGCCTTCCACGATATAGGGTGATCCACCCAAGGCATCGGGATTTTTCATATATGACGATGTCCAATACATGGCACCTGTTCCCGGGCTCTTCACTTCAACTTGGTAGTTGTCCCCTGTGCAATAGTTGCTCCAGCCTCCACAGGGCAGAAACACTACGCCTTTGGCCTCAAGGACAGCCCAATCTGACAATGAAATCTTATTGGAATCCAACGGAGCCTCAGGACTGTTAATGTAGTTCAAGTTGTATGTGTTGGTATTCCAGTCGTCAGGAAGTAGGAGGAATCCGTACACCTCATTCACCTTGGCAAAGGCGAAGCGGCTGCCATTACGCTCATTGAGAATGTATTCCCATTCACTCTTGGTAAGCGTACGCCATAAGCCCGGACGATTGCCGCCATTCGAGATGGCATTGTATACGCCCCAGTCGGCATTGGCATTTTCACCCGTCAAATTGCCCATTGGACCAAACCCATAATCGATTTCGTATTGATAGGATGTCTCCTCCGAACCAATGTCGTAAGGATGATAGAAGAGGTTGCCGTTGTCCCAGCCACTGGCACCGAATCCGAAATAGTCTATCCAACCATCATAGGTCGATGAGACTAAGCTATTGGTGCTGCCTTCCACGTTGCCATAATGAACACCATAGCAATCAGACCCACCTATATAATTCCATTGGTGTTTGGCAAAACGCCATGTGTTGGTCGAGGCTTGATATTGCAGGTTGCCTTGCGAGAAATACACTTTGCCGCCATGGTCGTTGATAGTGAACAGGCCGTCAATGGCTCCTGTCGGGATAGTCGGTTCTTCGGGTGTGTCACCTCCTCCGGGTACAGGTTCTTCGGGTTTTGTGCAGCCTGCGGCAAAAACGACTGCCACTGTCAGCATCAGGATTGATGCGAATTTCTTTAATTTGTTCATTGTTAATAGTTTATTATGGTAGGCTCTAAAAATTGATATTTTTATTTTCTGGTTTAGGCGGAGAGCCCACATTAGCCGCTTCGCCAGAATTTGTCATCCTTTGACTGTCTGATTGTTTGAGGGTTTTAGGGTTTGAAGGATTAAGGGTTTAACACACTAATACCTTAAAACCTTTCTCCCATAAAACCTTAAAGCATTTACACATTCAAGCATTCAGGCAATAATTGTGTATATCTTCGGGGTATTCTACTTTTGTCAGGAAGAGGCCTTGCGGGGGCATGGAGACACCGGCGGCGCAGCGGTCTTTGCGCTCAATGATTTCACGCAGGCCGTCGAGGGAGAGTTTGCCGCGACCCACGTCGAGCAGGGTGCCGGTGACGGAGCGCACCATGTTGCGCAGGAACCGGTTGCTGGTAATGGTGAAGACGAGCAGGTCGCCTTCCTGTGTCCAGCGGGCATGGGTGAGATGGCAGATATTGGTCTTGACTTGTGTGTGGAGTTTGGCAAAGCTGGTGAAGTCGTCGTATTGCATGAGAATTTCCGCTCCCTGGTTCATGAGGTCGAGGTCGGGGTGGAAGTATATGCGGCTGTAGAGCCCCTGCAGGAAGGGCAGCCGACGGTCGCTGACGCGGTATTGGTAGGTTCGTGCCGTGGCGTCGAAACGTGCGTGGGCGTTATCCTTTACGGGGAAGATGTCGTAGATGGCTATGTCGGCAGGCAGGAAACTGTTGAGTTTGAAGACCAGATTGCCGGTGTCGGTGTTGTCGGGGAGGTCGCAGTGGGCGTAGAAGTCGGAGGCGTGGACTCCGGTGTCGGTCCGGCCGCACCCTACGATGGCAATGGGCTTGCGCAAGAGTGTGCCAAGTGCCTGCTCGAGGGTGAGCTGCACGGTGGGCAGGTCGGGCTGGGTTTGCCATCCGCAGTAGTTGGTGCCGTTGTATGCTAAGTGGATGAAGTACCTCATTTTTTGATTGATTGTTTAAAAATTGAAAGTTGAAAATTGAAAAAAAAGAATGTGTGAATGTGTTAACGTGTTATTGTGTTAGTCCTTGGCACATCAAAGACTAACGAATTAACACATTTACGAATTAACGAAATCATTTCATTTTTCAATTTTCAACTTCTCTTTACTTCTTGTACTATTTGCCAGACCATCTGCTTTAGTTCCTGGATGAATTGGCGGGCGTCGTATTTGTGGGCTTCTATCTCGCGCAGTTTCTTCTCCCATTGGCCGGTGAGTTCGGCACTTTTGAGTAGGTCCTCGTGGATGAGGCTGATGAGCTGTATGCCTGTGTCGGTGGCTATGAGCGATTTGCGCTCTTTGCGTATGTAGTTGCGCTTGAAGAGTGTCTCGATGATGGCGGCGCGGGTGCTGGGACGGCCGATGCCGTTCTCCTTCATGGCGCGGCGCAGTTCCTCGTCTTCCACCAGCTTGCCTGCCGTCTCCATGGCGCGCAGCAGCGTGGCCTCGGTGTAGTATTTCGGCGGCGTGGTCCACTTCTCGGTCAGCGTAGGCTGGTGGGGGCCGCTCTCCCCTTTCTGGAAGGTGGGCAGCGTTCGCTCCTCTTCTCCCTCCTTCTTTTTCTCTTCCTCAGTGGCGGGCAGACCGCCGCTCACACTGGTATAGACGGCGCGCCATCCAGGGTCGAGAATCTCCTTGCCCGTCACCTTGAATTCTACGCCGTCGACTTCTCCCAGCACGGTCGTCGTAGAGAACTTGCAGTCGGGGTAGAACACGGCGATGAAGCGGCGTGCCACCAGGTCGAACACTTTCCGCTGCAGGTCGCTCAGTGTGCCGGGAATCATGCCTGTGGGGATGATGGCGTGGTGGTCGGTAACCTTGCTGCTGTCGAAGACCTTCTTGCTCTTTTTGAGTTTCTTGCCCATGAGGGGCTGCACGAGTGGTGCATAGGGGATGATGCCTTGCAGGATGGAGGGACATTTAGCATAGACATCGTCGGAGAGGTAGGTGGTGTCGACGCGTGGGTAGGTGGTGAGTTTCTTTTCGTAGAGGCTCTGGATGTGGCGCAGTGTGTCGTCGGCTGAGAATGAGTATTTCTTGTTGCACTCCACCTGCAGGGAGGTGAGGTCGAACAACCGCGGAGGGGCCTCGGTGCCGGCCTTCTGCTGTATGTCTGTGACGGTGAATTCTTTCCCTTTGATGGCATCCATAGCCGCCTGACCTTCTTCGGGTTTGGCGATCTTGCCTTTGGTGGAGTTGAAGACCACGTTGCGGTAGACGGTGGAGAGTATCCAGTATTTCTCTGGCTTGAAGTTCTTTATCTCGAAGTGGCGTTTGACAATCATGGCCAGCGTGGGCGTCTGCACACGGCCGATAGAGAGCACCTGGCCTTTGGCTGTGGCGAAGCGGAGGGTGTAGAGGCGGGTAGCGTTCATGCCGAGGAGCCAGTCACCTATGGCGCGACAGAGGCCGGCTTCGTAGAGGCTCTGGTAGTCGTCTTGTGGTTTAAGGTTGGCGAAGGCCTCGCGAATTGCCTCTTCGGCGAGGCTGCTGACCCAAAGGCGTTGGACGGGGCAGGTGGCTTTGGCTTTCTGCATCACCCAGCGCTGGATGAGTTCACCTTCCTGACCGGCATCGCCGCAGTTGATGATGCCGTCAGCAGCCTGCATCAGACGCTCGATGACGGCAAACTGTTTCTTGTAGCCGTCGTTCTCGATGAGCTTGATGCCGAAACGCGGGGGAAGCATTGGAAGAGCCGAGAGACTCCAGCGGCGCCATTGGTCGGTGTAGTCCTGCGGCTCCTTGAGGGTGCAGAGGTGGCCGAAGGTCCAGGTGACCTGATAGCCGTTACCTTCCAAGTAGCCCTCATGCTGACTGTTGGCACCCAGCACCTTGGCGATTTCGCGCGCCACACTCGGCTTTTCTGCAATACAGACAATCATCAGCTGTAAGTTTTAAGCTGTGAGCAGTAAGTGAAGGGAGCTCCAGCCGTCGCGGTTTTTCTTGTCTTTAAAGATAAGGCCCAGGTCGTTGGCCTTTGCTATAAGCGCCCCCTCGTCGGCCTCGTAGAAACCGCTGAGGAGCAGCGTGCCGCCAGGGTTAAGGACGGCGGCATAGCGCTCCATATCGGCCAAAAGGATATTGCGGTTGATGTTGGCGATGACGATGTCGAAGTTGCCCTGAAGCGATGTGGCGTCGCCGAGCTTCAAGGTTATCTCAACGCCGTTGGAGGCGGCATTTTCACGGGCGTTGTTGAAAGCCCATTCGTCGATATCCACTCCTTCGACATAGCTGGCGCCGCGCATCTTGGCCAGGATGGCCAGCACTGCGGTTCCACAGCCCATGTCGAGCACGCGTTTACCCAGCATGTCGAGTTCTGCGACATAGCTTAGCATCATGTAGGTGGTGGGGTGGTGGGCGGTGCCGAAACTCATCTTGGGCTCGATGATCAGTTCATAGCTTACATCGTCACGGTGCGGATGGAACGGTGCGCGAACCCAGACACTTCCGCCGTTATATTCCACCAGCACCGCCTGATGACCTTTCTCCCATTCCGAATTCCAATCTTTATCCTCCATCTCCTCGGCCTTGTACTTCAGCGGCACGGGGAAAGCCTGCACGGTGGCAGCGAGCCATTGAGGGTCATATTGCGAAGCCTGCACATAGGCCTGCAGGCCGTCGGGGGTCTCCACAAAACTCTCGTATGGGCCTTCGTTGCCCAGCGTATCTATCAGCAATTCTCGGAACAACTCCGTCGACTCCATCGTAAAATTCACTTCAATATACTTCATAGATAAGGATATTCTACTTTGGTCAGGAACAATCCGCAAGCCGGCATGCTCACACCTGCTGCGCAGCGGTCTTTCTTCTCCACAATCTCGCGCAATCCGTCGAGGCTCAACTTGCCACGTCCCACATCGAGCAATGTACCCGTGACACTCCGCACCATGTTGCGCAGAAAGCGGTTGCTCCTTATGGTGAAGACCCACTCCTCCCCCACTGCGTCCCAGTGCGCCTCGGTCAGGTGACAAATGTTGGTCTTCACCTGCGTGTGCAACTTGGCGAAACTGGTAAAGTCGTCGTACTCCATCAACACCTGTGCGGCTTTATTCATCTTGTCAATGTCGGGGCGGAAATAGATACGGCAATACTGTCCCTGGCGGAACGGAAGTCGGCGGTCACTGACATGATACTGATAAGTGCGTGCCGTTGCGTCGAAGCGCGCATGGGCGTTGTCGGCCACTGGGAAAATATCGAATATTGCTATATCTTGTGGCAGGAAGGAATTGAGCTTAAACGCCAGTTCACCACATCCTCCCATTAAATT
>JAEEGF012376971.1_pt1 | contig 14772 bp, 11 predicted proteins | sample 9134171 | NCBI WGS metagenome assembly JAEEGF01 (sample SAMN16246542, study PRJNA631951) | gut metagenome | biome: gut microbiome; feature: rumen; material: AP-attached | host: Bos | place: Iran: Karaj | collected 2018-10 | reverse complement strand
TCTCAAGCCACCCCCTCCCCACGGCACACGAGCCCCTGTTATAGATACACCTGAATGTGGACTACCCCTTCAAACTGACAGGTATCCTGTACTTCCCCAAAATCAAGAACAACATAGAGATGCAGCGCAACAAGATACAGCTGTACTGCAACCAAGTCTTCGTTACAGACTCAGTAGAGAACATCGTACCCGAGTTCCTGACCCTCCTGCACGGCGTCATCGACAGCCCGGATATCCCCCTGAACGTAAGCCGCAGCTACCTGCAGAGCGACGCCAACGTAAAGAAAATCAGCTCCTATATCACCAAGAAAGTAAGTGACCGCCTGGCAAGCATCTTCAAGACCGAACGGGCCGACTTCGAGAAGAAATGGGATGACATCAAGATATTCATCCATTACGGCATGCTCTCCGAAGAAGACTTCTATGAGAAAGCCAAGAACTTCTTCCTCCTGAAGGATACAGAAGGCAAATACTTCACCCTGGAGGAATACCAGACACTCATCAAGGACAACCAGACCAACAAAGACGGCCAGCTCGTTTACCTGTACGCCAACGACCCCGATGCCCAGTACACCTACATCGAGGCAGCCAAGCAGAAAGGCTATAGCGTACTGCTGATGGACGGCCAGCTGGACACCCCGCTGGTAGGCATGCTGGAGCGCAAACTGGAGAAGAGCACCTTCACCCGTGTGGACGGCGACGTCATAGACCGCCTTATCCAGAAGGAAGAGACCAAGCGCGATATCCTGGAAGCCGAAAGAGGCGACAGACTGTCCAGCATCTTCAACAGCCAGATGCCCCGCACCGACAAGACCGACTACCACGTAGAGGTACAGGCCCTGGGCGAAGAGCAGCTCCCCGTAATGATCACACAGAGCGAGTACATGCGCCGTATGAAGGAAATGGCCCGTCTGCAGCCCGGAATGAGTTTCTATGGTGACATGCCAGACATGTACACACTGGTACTGAACACCGACGCCCCCCTGATCAGGCAAGTGCTTGAAGACAGCGAGGCCCAAACCTCAGAAGCCCTTAAGCCCATCGAAGCCGAAATCAAGGGACTCTCAGCCCGCCAGGCCGTACTCCGCCAGGAACAGGACAAGAAGAAGCCCGAGGAAATCACCCAGGAAGAGAAAGACGACCTGAAGAAATGCGGTGACGACATCCAGGCCGAGAACAAGAAGAAGAACGACGTACTGAAAGCCTATGCCGACGGAAACGAACGCGTTCATCAGCTCATTGACCTGGCACTCCTGCAGAACGGAATGCTGAAGGGAGAAGCACTCACCCGCTTCGTAAAACGAAGTGTAGATATGATTAAGTAAGAGGTCCCTCTTCTAACTGTCAACTATCAACTGTCAACTGTCAACTGAACATGAACCACGGATTTGTAAAAGTAGCTTCGGCCATCCCCTCAGTGAGGGTGGCCGACTGCCAGTATAACGTAGAGCAGATAGAATCGCTCATCGTACAGGCAGAAGGACATGGAGTGGAAATCATCTGTCTGCCCGAGCTCTCGCTCACAGCCTACACCTGCCAGGACCTCTTCCAGCAGCAGCTCCTCCTGGAGCAGGCCGAGATGGCCCTGATACAGCTCATGAACTTCACCCGCAGTCTGGACATCATCAGCATCGTAGGACTGCCCGTAGCCTATAAAGGATCCCTGCTGAACTGCGCCGCAGTCATACAGAAGGGAAAAATCCTGGGCATGATACCCAAAACCTACCTGCCCAATTACAAGGAATTTTACGAAAAACGATGGTTCACCAGCGGAACAGACATACCCGCCGGCACACTGCTCGTATGCGGTCAGCAGGTACCCCTGAACCAGTACATACTGTTCCGCACCCCCTCCTGCACCTTCGGCGTCGAAATCTGCGAAGACGTATGGGCCCCCATTCCGCCCAGCAGCTACATGGCCATGCAGGGAGCCGACATCATCTTCAACCTCAGTGCCGACAACGACCTTGTAGGCAAATACGATTACCTGAAAAGCCTGCTCGCCCAGCAAAGCGCCCGCACCATATCAGGCTACGTATTCAGCAGCTGCGGTTATGGTGAAAGCACCCAGGATGTGGTCTTCAGTGCCAAGGGACTCATCTACGAGAACGGAACACTGCTGGCAGAGACACCCCGTCACGAACTCAGTGCCCAACTGCTGGAGACAGAGATAGACGTGGAACGCATCAGAACAGAGCGCAGAATCAACACCACCTTTGCCACATGCGCCTCCCGAACCCTCAGGGACACCGCCACCGTTATCGACACCGAAAGAACCGAGACACGCGAATTCGACCTGACCCGCAAGACAGACGCCCACCCCTTTGTACCCGTAGGCAAACACCTGGATGAACGCTGCCGGGAAATCTTCAGCATACAGACCGAAGGACTGGCCAAGCGCATCAGCCACACCGGTGCGGAAACAGTAGTAGTAGGCATCAGCGGCGGCCTGGACAGCACACTGGCCCTGTTAGTATGCGTCAAAGCCTTTGACCGGTTAGGACTGAGCCGAAGAGGCATTGTAGGCATAACAATGCCCGGATTCGGAACCACAGACCGCACCTACACCAATGCCGTCAACCTCATGAACCTGCTGGGCATAACCATACGCGAAATCAGCATCAGGGAAGCCTGCATCCAGCACTTCAAGGACCTGGGCCATGACCCGGACAATCATGACGTAACCTACGAGAACAGCCAGGCCCGTGAGCGCACCCAGATACTGATGGATGCCGCCAACCAGATGAACGGCCTGGTAATAGGAACAGGCGACCTCAGCGAACTGGCCTTAGGATGGGCCACCTACAACGGAGACCACATGAGCATGTACGGCGTCAACGCATCCGTACCCAAGACACTGGTACGTCACCTCGTAAAATGGGTGGCCGATACCCAACAGGACGAAAGCACCCGTACCGTACTGCATGACATCATCGACACCCCCATCAGCCCCGAGCTGATTCCCGCCGACGAACAAGGCAACATCACCCAGAAGACAGAAGACCTGGTAGGACCGTACGAACTGCATGACTTCTTCCTCTATTACACCCTCAGATGGGGATTCAGACCCCAGAAAGTCTATTTCCTGACCCGCCAGGCATTCGGCACCGATTATACCGACGATACAATAAAGCACTGGCTCAAGACATTCTATCGCCGCTTCTTTGCCCAGCAGTTCAAACGCAGCTGCCTGCCTGACGGGCCTAAAGTCGGAAGCTGTTCCCTTTCACCGCGCGGTGACTGGCGCATGCCCAGCGACGCCTCCTCATCCATGTGGCTGAAAGAATGTGATAACTTGTAACCCCTACCCCCGTGAAACAGGAATTGGAAGACAGAATACAACATGCCGTAGAGCTGTTCATGAGCGGATACGGATGCTCGCAAAGCGTAGTGGCAGCCTTTGCGGATCTTTACGGCCTGGATGATACTATGGCCAAACGCATTGCAGCCGGATTCGGCGGCGGTGTAGGCCGCATGCGTATGATGTGCGGAACAGTATCGGGACTCGTCATCCTGGCAGGATTGGACTGCGGACAGACCGAAGGAGACGACCGCGAAGGGAAAGCCGCCTGCTATAAGGTTGTACAGGAACTTCTGGAGACATTCCGGCAGAGAAACGGCTCCATCATCTGTGCCGAACTGTTAGGCCTGAACGGTTGTCCTGTAGTGAAAACCACCTATGTTCCGGATGAAAGGAATGCGGAATATTACAATAAACGTCCCTGCGCCGCCAAAGTAGAGAGTGCGGCACGGATATTTGCCGAATATTTGCAGAAGAAACTAGGCTAAAGCTTAAAATATTGCAAAAATAATACAAGGTAGCGCACAATTTATGCAAAATAATTGTGCGCTATTTTATTTATTATTATCTTTGCGGTCAATAAAACAAAAAAACAACCTGAAAATGGAAACTAAAACGCCACAGAAAATGACCAATTACAGATGGGTCATCTGTACAATGCTATTCCTGGCCACCACCATAAACTACATGGACCGCCAGGTACTCTCCCTCACATGGAAGGACTTCATCGCCCCCGAATTCCACTGGACAGATGCTGATTATGGAAATATTGCAGCTATCTTCGGCCTTGTTTATGCCATTGCCAATCTGTTCTCCGGTCGTTTCATGGATTGGATTGGCGTAAAGAAAGGATATCTTTGGGCAATAGCCATCTGGTCGCTTGGCGCCTGTATGCACGCATTATGTGGTTTGGCAACTATGTGGCACCTGGACATGGGTAGTACAAAAGAGCTCTTCGAAGCAACAGGTTCAGCGGCAATAGCCGTCAGCACGGTAAGCGCCTATTGTTTTATTATATCGCGTATAGTATTAGGTATAGGTGAAAGCGGGAACTTCCCTGCTGCCATAAAGGTTACAGCAGAGTATTTCCCCATGAAGGACCGTGCTTACGCCACCAGCATCTTCAACTCAGGAAGCACCATTGGCGCGCTGATAGCACCTGTCAGCATACCATTGCTGGCCCGATACTTTAAAGACCTTGGTATAGGAAACGGATGGGAAATGGCATTTATCATCATAGGTGCTCTCGGATTCATCTGGCTTGGTTTCTGGATTTTCTTATATAAAAAGCCAGAAGAATGCAAGGCTGTCAATGCAGAAGAGCTTGCATACATCCATCAAGATACACAAGCAGCAGCATCTCCTGTCGAAGAAGAACAGGAAGAAAAAGGAATTCCTTTTCTTAAGATGCTTACCTTCCCACAGACATGGGCCATCTTCCTGGCAAAACTCATAACGGATGGTGTATGGTGGTTCTTCCTTTTCTGGACACCAGCCTACATCAGCGATGTCTATAACTTGCCATCGCATAATCCAATAGCCATGATGCTAATATTTGTGCTTTATGCCATCACCATGCTTTCTATTTTGGGTGGCAAGCTGCCAACCATTATCGTAAATCGCACAGGGCAGAATGCCTATGATGCACGACTGAAAGCTATGTTCGTGTTTGCCATTTTCCCACTTTTCACCCTCTTTGCGCAACCGCTGGGAGCTTACAGCTATTGGTTCCCCATTCTGCTCATCGGTATTGCAGGAGCAGCTCATCAGGCATGGTCAGCCAACCTCTTTTCTGTTGCTAGCGACTTATTCCCCAAGAAAGCTATTGGCACTATGACGGGAATCAACGGATTGGCAGGAGGCATCAGTTCTTATGCCATAAATAAGTTTTCTGGTAATCTGTTCCACTATGCTGCACAGACCAACATGACGTTCCTAGGCTTCGAAGGCAAGACAGCCGGATACTTCATCATCTTCTGTTACTGTGCCCTTGCATATTTAGTCGGTTGGTGCTGCCTGAAGGTGCTGGTTCCCAAATACAAACCTGTTCAGCTGAAAGAGACAAAATAAATAACAACAAAATACATTAACACAATGAAAAATTTATTCGACATTAAAGGAAAGGTAGTCGTTCTAACCGGCGGCTGCGGTATTCTGGGTAGGAACATTGCCCATTATCTGGTAGAACAAGGGGCAAAGGTTGTTGTACTGGACCGTATAGAAGACCAAGGCAAAGAATTAGAGGCAGAGCTGAACCAGAAAGGCGAGGCACTCTTCCTGGTAACCGATGTACTAAAGAAAGAGGTTCTCGAACAGAACCGCGACGATATTGTGGCTCGCTTCGGCACCATAGACGTGCTGCTGAATGCTGCCGGAGGCAATATGGCAGGTGCCACCATTGCCCCGGACAAGACCTTCCTCGACCTCGACCTTGACGCCTTCAAGAAAGTTGTCGAGTTGAACCTGTTCGGGACCGTAATCCCCACACAGGTGTTTGTACCTGTTATGGCAAAGAACGAGAAAGGTGCCATCGTTAATTTCTGCTCAGAGAGTGCCCTGCGCCCACTGACACGTGTTGTAGGATACGGAGCGGCAAAGGCTGCCATTGGCAACTACACCAAATACATGGCCACAGAGCTGGCTTCAAAGTTCAGTCCCAGCCTGCGTGTTAATGCCATTGTGCCCGGTTTCCTGCTGACCAACCAGAACCGTGCCCTGCTCACCAACGAAGACGGCTCGCTGACCGATCGTGCCAAGACTATCATTGCACATACGCCTGCCGGCCGTTTCGCAGAGCCCGAAGAACTTTTCGGCACAATACATTATTTAATCAGCGATGCCAGCAGCTTCGTTACCGGAGTTCTCTCCGTTGTTGACGGCGGCTTCGATGCGTTCTCCATCTGACATTAACAATACAAAAAGATTCATATTATGTATCTCTGCGAACAAAGTTTCCGTTGGTATGGACCCAACGATCCCGTAAGCCTTCAGGACATACGTCAGGCTGGAGCCACAGGCGTAGTAACAGCATTGCATCATATCCCTAACGGCGAGGTATGGACCAAGGAAGAAATCCTCAAGCGCAAGAAGATTGTCGAGGATGCCGGACTCCGCTGGTCGGCAGTTGAGAGCGTGCCTGTACATGAGCATATCAAGACTCAGACCGGCAGCTACCAGCTTTATATTGATAATTATAAACAAAGTCTCATCAATCTGGGCGAATGCGGGGTTGATGTTGTAACCTACAACTTCATGCCCGTCCTCGACTGGACTCGTACCAATCTGGCTTACGAGATGCCCGATGGCAGTCGTGCCCTTCGTTTTGAGCGTGCTGCATTCGTAGCCTTCGACCTCTTTATCCTGCGGCGTCCAGGAGCAGAAAAGGAATATACTGCTGAGGAAATCGCAAAGGCAAAGGTACGTTATGAGAAGATGGACGACGCCGAGAAACAACTCATTACCCGCAATATGATAGCCGGCCTGCCCGGCTCAGAGGAAAGCTTCACCCTGGAGCAGTTCCAGAAAGAGTTAGACCGCTACAAGGATATCACACCTGAAAAGTTGCGCGCCAACCTCATCTACTTCCTCAAAGAGGTTTGCCCTGCTGCCGAAAAAGCTGGCGTGAAGTTGGTTATCCATCCCGATGACCCACCCATGTCTATTCTCGGACTGCCCCGTATCCTCAGTACAGCCGAGGACTTCCAGGCACTAGTTGATGCTGTTCCCAGTCCTGCCAATGGCCTTTGCCTCTGCACCGGTTCGTTCGGCGTAAGTGCACAGAATGACCTCCCCGCCATGATGCGACGTTTCTGGGACCGTATCGACTTTGTTCACCTGCGTAGCACCCAGCGTGATGCTGAAGGCAATTTCCACGAAGCGAACCACCTGGAAGGCGATGTTCCCATGTATGAAGTCATGAAGGCCTTCCTCGAGATTCAGCAGAAGCGCCAGAAGAGCATTGTCATGCGTCCTGATCATGGACACCAGATGTGCGACGACCTGAAAAAGAAGACCAACCCCGGTTATAGCTGTATCGGTCGTCTGCGTGGTCTGGCAGAATTGCGCGGATTGGAACTTGGCATTGCCAAAAGCCTGAACCTTTAAGCACTAACGATATGAAACCGTTCATGGACAAAGACTTCCTGCTCCAAAGCGAAACGGCACAGAAGCTGTTTCATGAGCAGGCCGAGCATCTTCCCATCATAGACTACCACTGCCACCTGAATCCCAAGGAGGTGGCAGAAGACCACCGCTTCAGTTCCATAACAGAACTCTGGTTAGGCGGCGACCATTACAAATGGCGCGCCCTGCGTACCAACGGTGTGGAAGAGAAGTACATCACCGGTAATGCCACAGACTGGGAGAAGTTCCAGAAGTGGGCCGAGACCATGCCCTACTGCATGCGTAACCCGCTCTATCACTGGACACACCTGGAACTGCGCACAGCCTTCGGTATCAACAAGTTACTGAATGCCAATACAGCACGCGAGATTTTCGAGGAGTGCAACCACAAACTGCAGCAGCCCGGATTCAGCGCTCGCGGCCTGATGCGGCACTACAATGTGGAGGTTGTCTGCACCACCGACGACCCCGCCGACACACTGGCCTCTCATGCATCCTACGCCCGGGAGACCAGCGCCGACCCCAAACTCACCCGTATGCTCCCCACCTGGCGACCGGACAAGGCCATGGCCATCGAAGACCCCGCAGCCTACAGAGCATACATTGAGAAGCTGGGCCAGACCGCCGGACGCAACATCACCACATATACTGATCTGACTGAAGTCCTGCAGCAGCGGCACGATTTCTTCGCCTCACTGGGCTGCCGTCTTTCAGACCACGGCCTGAGCGAATTCTATGCCGAGGATTATACCGAATCCGAGATCAGGCAGATATTCCAGAAGGTAATGGAGGGCAGGCAGCCCACCGCTGATGAAGTCAGCAAATTCCGCTCCGCCCTGCTCCTCGAGTTTGCCCGACAGGACGCCCGATCCGGCTGGACACAGCAGTTCCACTACGGCCCCATGCGGAACAATAACACCCGCATGTTCAAGCAGTTAGGCCCAGATACCGGATTTGATAGTATAGGTACCTGGAACACCAGCCAGAGCCTGTCACGCTTCCTTGACAAGTTGAACAGCGAAGGCAACCTGGCCAAGACCATCCTATACTGCATCAACCCCTCGGACAACGAGATGCTCGCCACCATGATAGGCAACTTCCAGGAAGGTCCCACCCCAGGCAAGATACAATTCGGCAGCGGATGGTGGTTTAATGATCAGCTCGACGGAATGGAGCGCCAGATGAATGCACTCAGCGTCCTTGGGCTCCTGAGCCGCTTTGTGGGAATGCTCACTGACAGCCGCTCCTTCCTGTCCTATCCCCGTCACGAGTATTTCCGCCGTCAACTCTGTAACATGATAGGTCAGGATGTAGAGGACGGAAAGCTGCCTGCCGAGGAGATGCCGTTCATTGAGCAGATGGTTCGAGACATATCATATTATAATGCAAAACGATATTTCAACTTCTAAGACAGAACATTTTTCTCTTACAGAAAAGGAACTTCATAGCATACTCTCCACAGCTCTCAGCAGAGGTGGAGAGTATGCTGATATTTATCTGGAGGACACCCGCATCAGCAGTCTTGAGCTTCAGGACGAGACCGTCAGCCAGGCACAGCAGGTAATGCTCTACGGAGCCGGCATACGCGTTGTGCAGGGAACCCAGACGGGCTACGCCTATACCATGGACCTCAGCCCGCAATCCATGCATCAGGCAGCACGCTTCGCCAGCAGTGTCCCCTCTACCTCTGCTCCTATTGAGATACCGGCCCTCAAGCCCACACCGCTCCTGACGCAGGAGGTCCCCATGTTAGAGCCCGATGTCTCCAAAAGCATTCTGCTCACCATCAATAAACGGGCCCGCGAGATCAGTCCGCTGGTGGTGCGTGTGAAAGCCAACATAGCCCAGCGCATGCAGAACATCCGGTTCGTCTGCAGCGACGGAACAGGATTTTCCGACCATCGTCCCCGAACTACCCTTTTCATCTCCGTTGTCGTGCAAAAGGATGGCAAGACACAGATGGGATTCGGCAGCCGCATGTACCAGCGCGGAGCAGAATTCATCACCCCCGATTTAATCGAGGAACTCCTGCAGGAAACCATTCAGCAGGCTCTATTCCTATTTGACGCCAGACAGATAGCAGGGGGCGAGATGCCCGTAGTCCTGGCAGCCGGCAGCAGCGGCATCCTCATGCACGAAGCCATCGGACACGCCTTCGAGGCCGACTTCATCCGCACCGGCGAAAGCATCTTCACCGGCCAGTTAGGCAAACGCATCTGCAACCCCCATATCACCATCGTAGATGACGGCACCCAACCCTATGATGCCGGCATGCTGCGTTATGATGATGAGGGAATCCCCGGCCAGCGGACCGTACTGGTGGACAAGGGCATCCTGAACAGCTACCTGCATGACCGCATCAGCGCCCGCTACTTCGGCGTAGAAGGCACAGGCAACGGCCGTCGCGAGAGTTTCCGCCATATGCCCCTGCCCCGTATGCGCAGCACCTATATGTGTAACGGCGATGCCACCGAACAGGACATCATACACAGCGTAAAGCGCGGCATCTATGCCAAAACCTTCACCAACGGACAGGTACAGATAGGGGCCGGTGACTTCACCTTCTTCATGAAAAAAGGCTGGCTGATTGAGGACGGCCGCCTTACCACCCCCCTGCGTGACATGAACATCATCGGCAACGGCCCCCAGGCCCTGCAGCACATCAGCATGGTAGGCAACAACCTGAGGATAGACCACAGCGCCGGCATGTGCGGCAAGGGCGGCCAGCGAGTAGGCGTCAGCCAGGGCCTCCCCACCGTCCTGGTAGATAAACTGGTGGTAGGATAAAGACCCTCCCCAGCCCCTCCCGTGAGGGAGTGGGCTTGATTTATAAAAATTCACAGGTGTTAGAGCTCCCCTCCCTTCCGGGGAGGGGGAAAGTCTTCAAGAAACATGGAACAATTAAACATAGCAGCAGAAGAAATCAGGCACATTTGCCCCAGCGCCGATTTCAAGCTTGTCCTTATGAACAATCATGAGGACAACATCAACATACGCAACGGCCAGATAGAGAAGATGCAGCACGCCTCCGCCACATCCCTGGCCATGAACCTGCTGATTGACGGCAGGGACGGCTTCTTCTATACCAATAACCTGCAGCCCGACGCCCTCAGCCGGTTTATCCGCAATGCCGTGGATACCACCCGTATGCTGGAGCCCGATGAATCCCGCACCCTTGCTGACCCCGCACGGTACTACCAGGGCGGCGGGCAGGACCTGCGGAACTATGACGCCACCCTCTCCACCATTGATCCCGCCCGCAAGCTGAAGCTGGCACAGCAGAATAACCGTGAAGGCCTGTCGCTCAGCAACAGCCTCATCAGTTACCAGACAAATTACTCTGACCGCCAGCATCAGGCTCACTACTACATCAGCAACGGCTTCCAGGGGTACGAGCAATCCAGCCGGTGCACCCTTACCGGCATAGCCACCGTCCAGGGACAGAACGGCCAGCACCCCGCCGACGGATGGGGCGAGACACGCATCTTCCTGCAGGACCTTCCCAGTGAAGGCATCGCCCAAACAGCCATCCGGCGGGCCATGCGTAAGATAGGCAGCCGTCCTACCCGCAGCGGCCAGTACCAGATGATATTAGAGTCCCCCATTGTAGGCAGCTTCCTGCAGCCCATCCTCAACGCCATGAACGGACAGATGCTGCACGGCCGGATGTCCTTCCTCAGCGGCAAACAGCACCAGCAGGTACTCTCACCCCTCATCAGCATTGTGGATGATCCCCTTATACCCGGCACCCGTGGCGCCTGCTACTTTGACTATGACGGCGTAGCCACCCGGCGCCGCAGCCTGTTCACAGAAGGCGTGCTGGATACCTACTTCATAGATACCATCTACGCCCGTAAGTTAGGCATGCCCCCCACCACCCAGGGCACGCACCACCTGATTATGAACAGCGGAGACCAATCCCTGCAGCAGCTCATTGCCGGCACCCGTGACGCCATCCTGGTAACAGACTTCAACGGCGGCAACTGCGACCCCACCACCGGCAACTTCTCCTACGGGATTGAGGGACTGCTCTACCATGACGGCAACCTGGTACAGCCCGTCAGCGGAATGAATATAACCGGTAATATACTGGAAGTATGGAAGCGTGTTTCCGCCATCGGAAACGACTTTGACCCCTGGGAGACAGAACTGCTGCCCAGCATCGTATTCCAGGACGTCAGTTTTGGCGGCCTTTAAGCCATCCTCTCACAGAAAGCCTTGTAGGAAGTCTCCAGCCTGGCCAGCTCAAAGGGTTTCAGCTGCAGGGAGAAAGTACCCTTCAGCTCCTCCAGGCCAAAGTAAGCCTTCATCAGGCTGGCCAGATTAAAGGACAGCCCGTCCCCCCGCTTCATCAGATAATAGGCAATGCGCACCAGATAGTCCCGCTCATGCTCAATGTAACGCAGCGAGGCAAACAGCACAAAGGCACACGGCAGCGTATTCACCTTAATCAAATAAGGAATCCACTGACCGGCCTCCTGCATCCCCAGGCAGCGGAACAGATGCCTCACCTCCTCATCATCCCTCAGGTAAGGCAGCAGAAAATCAATCGTCTTCTGCCGGTCCACCCCATTCATCATACCGCACAGGCGGCTGAATCCGTCATCCCGGATACCTGCCGTCCCCTTCCCCATCCGTTCCGAGAAAGCCTTCAGCATCACCACCAGGAACGCCTTCGCATTCCACTCCACCAGCATAGCAAACAGCTGCCAGAACGCCTCCACCGGCAATTCCGGCGCATAGCGCTCCCCTATCATATACACAGCCGTACGGAACTGGGAATGTGACAGCCCGTCCAGCAACCCTGATAGCGCCTGGTAATCCCCCTGACTCACAAGCGGCCCCAGCCGCCTGTCCAGCAGCACACTATAATGCACATCCTTAATCATATACGCTTTTTACGGATACCAGCCAGGCACAGCACCAGCAGAAGCGGGAAAACCGATGCCGCCAGCAGGCCGTCCTGAATACTATTCTCATGAGCCTGCGTACCCAGCCCCACCAGGGACGGACCCAGCGTACCGCCCACATCACCGGCCAGGGCCAGCAGGGCAAACAACGCCGTACCGCCACCCGGAATACGGGCCGACGTAAGACTGATGGAACCCGGCCACATAATACCCACAGCCAGACCGCTCACCATACAGCCCGCAAAGGCAATCACAGGTACCGGAGCCAGCGAAGCCGTCAGATACGCCAGGAAGGACAGAATACCGGCCCCCGTCATATAACCCCGCAAATCCATGTGCTGCCCCCTCTTACCATACCATAAGCGGCCCAGGCCCATACAGAAGGCAAAGCCGCAGGGACCCGCCAAATCACCAATCGCCTTGTCCACCCCTAAGGAAGCCTCCGCGAAAGCCGACGTCCACTGCGCCATAGAACTCTCAGAAGCCCCCGCCGCAATCATCAGCAGCAGAAACAGCCAGAACATCCTGTTCTTCAGCAGTTGTGTCATACTCATCCCCTCAGCATCCTGCACAATCGGTTCAATAGGACAAGTGGCAAAGTTAACAATATTATACAGCGGGATCAGCGCCCACAGGCAAGCCAGCAGCCGCCAGTTCTCCAGTCCGAAGAGCGTAAAGAAAACCGTAGAACCCACAATCACCCCCACGGCACCCCAGCAGTAGAACGAATGCAGCAGACTCATCATCCCCTCCTTGTCCGGGAAGGGGCAAGCCTCAATAATAGGGCTGCACAGCACCTCAATCAGACCGCTGCCCACAGCATAAACACTCACACACAGCAGAATACCCGTCAGCGGGTCCGGAAAGAGAGCCGGCAGGAAAGCCATCCCCACAAGGCCTAGCGCCGAGGTAATCTCAGACACAATGATACTGCGCCTGTAATCTATATTCCTGAACTTAGCACACGCCAGGTCCGTCAGCAGCTGCACCACATAGAATACAGCCGGAATCAGCGCCAGGCGCGCAATAGGAATCTCATACTCACGATGAAAAGCCATAAACAGCAACGGCGTAAAATTTGCCACAATAGCCTGCGTCACAAAACCCAGGTAACACGCAATCTTAGTCTTACTATAATCCTTATTAGGGGAAATACAATTCATATTAGCGCTTTTAACACATCCATGCCACTTTTAAGCAGCAAAATTACGCTTTTTTCCTGAACCGACGGCATCCCTCCCCCCATATTTTCCGGCGCACCCGTAAAATCCCGCATGTTTCTGAAGAAAAACCGATTTTATGATAGAAAATCTGTAATTATTCCCTAAATTTGGTTTATCTTTGTCAGCGGGAAAGATAAGTACCCACAACCATAAACTGTAAACCGTAAACCGTAAACTGTAAACCGTAAACTGAATGAAAAAAGTATTGCTTTCTGTTATTTCCATGCTGATAAGCACAGCCGTATCAGCTCAGGAGAAGCCCTTTGTAGTGCCTGCCATTGAGAACTGGAAACCGGCTAAGGGAGAGTTGCAATGGAACCGGCTGACGAGCATCAGCTATAACCAGGCCTCGTTACAGGATGAAGCCGAGTATCTGACAGGCTTCATGGGCAATGTTCCGACAACAGAAGGCAAGGGAGGCGCCATAAGCCTGCAACTCAGCAATAACAGGAAGTTGGGTGCAGAAGGTTACCAACTTATAATCAGTCCAAAGGGTGTTACCGTCAAGGCGCAGACAGAACAGGGCGTGCTGTGGGGCATTCAGACACTGCAGCAGCTGAAGGTGCAGGGAAAGCCCCTTGCATGCGGTACCATTACCGATACCCCGGCCTATCCCATGCGTGGTATGATGATAGACGTAGGCCGTAAATACATCCCCCTATCCTATCTGTACAGCCTGGTTAACATGCTGTCCTACTACAAGATGAACACCCTGCAGGTACATCTGAACGATAATGGATTCCGCAAATACTTCCACGACAATTGGAACGAGACCTACTCCGCCTTCCGAATCGAGAGTGAGCTCTTCCCCGGCTTGACCGCCAAGGACGGCTACTATACCAAGAAAGAATTCCATGATTTCATCCTCTATGCCAGGCAGATGGGCGTAGAGATTATCCCCGAGTTCGATGCACCGGCACACTCGCTCGCCTTCACGCATTACCGCCCCTCATTGTCCTGCGAGGAATACGGAGCCGATCATCTGGACCTCCGCAATCCTGCCGTTATCCCCTTTCTGGACAGTCTCTATACAGAATATCTGGACGGTCCTGACCCAGTATTCTGCTGTCCTCGCATGCACATCGGAACAGATGAGTATAGCAATAAGGACAGCGCCGTGGTGGAACTGTTCCGATCGCTAGCCGACCATCTGATCCGTCATGTGGAGAGCTTTGGCAAGCAGGCTGTGCTGTGGGGCTCGCTGACACATGCCAAG
>JAEEGF012342825.1_pt1 | contig 14772 bp, 9 predicted proteins | sample 9134171 | NCBI WGS metagenome assembly JAEEGF01 (sample SAMN16246542, study PRJNA631951) | gut metagenome | biome: gut microbiome; feature: rumen; material: AP-attached | host: Bos | place: Iran: Karaj | collected 2018-10 | reverse complement strand
GCAAGAAACGCCCTGCGCTCCCCTGTCCGTCAGCCTGACGATACTCCACCTGTTCGGAGCTATGGTTTCCGAACTCTTGTCGAAGACCGCTGCAAGAGCTTCCGCTCCGGAGAGGGATTTGATCACGATTGAATACTCCTTTCCGGGAAGGGCCTTGTCCTCGAAGGATGAGAACTCCAAAGGAAGCACCAACTCTTCCTTCTCCCTCCTGAACTCCCTGCTGAAGGTGTAATGGGAGCCGTTGCGGAAATAGAACACCATCAGATACAAGGCGTCGGGATACTCAGCCTTGTAATCGAATACGATGTCGGTGATGGAACCCTTCTCCCCTGCCTTGCCGTCCAGATGGACCAGCTTGCGTGAAAGCGGCTGCCTCCTGTCCCCGAACAGCGTCGCGACTGCCCAGACAGGGCCTTTGCCGGCGCCCATCTTGACATGGATATCCTCTCCGTCCTTGAGCGAACCGTCCGAGCAAGGGCCGACAAGCTTGAAGAAGTTCTCAACATCCGCCTGGAGTATATCATCATCTTCCCCGACCCTGAGGATCGTAAGTTTTTCTTCGGATGATATTACCTTCCCATCCGTAGCCTTGACAGAAGCCTTGGCGACAAGGGTATACAATCCGGACTTCGGGACTGCAATTCCCTTGCTTTCTCCGGAAACCGCATTTCCGGTTACTACCACCTTGCCTTCGGAATCCTTAAGTTCGTAACTGACCGGAACCGGTACCTTGACACCCTCGCTGTTGGTCACGGTAAACAAGACTGTCGCCTTGTCCCCTGAAAGCAGGCGGTCACCAGGATAGCGTGAACCGGTAGTGACACACACGTCCCCTTTATCGGCATTCTCGAGATTGAGGCTGAGGTTCAGATAGTTCAGGACGTACACCGACCTTGAATATTCCTTTGTCTCCCCCGTCGCATCCTTGACCTTTACCTTGACGCTGTACCAATAGCGGTCCTGCTTTGTCTGGAAACGGATTGCAAATGCTCCGTCCGCTCCCTGCGGGACTACCCCCGAGGATATCCTCTCTCCCCTGCTGTCAACTGTATAGGTAAGTTCTGCGGCATCGAGGGGATGACCGCTGTAGCTTGTCAGCCTGCCCTTGACCTCGATTTCGTCACCCATGAAATAGAGGCTGTCGACACTGTCGAATACGAGGTCATAGGTAGGAAGGATGAACTCATCCACGACAACGCTTGTGGACGCCAGGGTCCTGCCCTGGACAATCTCCAGGCGGAAGCGGCCGTTCCTCTCCCCTTCGGGAATCAGGAACTCTCCCGCCACCGAGCCGAACTCGTTGGTGGAAAGGTTGAGACTGCCGGTTTCCTTCCCTTGGGCGTTGATGAGTTTCGCCACCACTTTCTCTCCTGCCTTGAAGGTGTGGATGCTCCTAACCAAGTTGCCTCCGTACAGCACGGCCTTGAACTTCAGGGTCTCGCCAGGGTTGTATGCCCCCTTGTCGGTGAACAAGTTGCAATAGACACCTTCCTCGTCCTTGGATTCGTAGTATCTCTGATTCCTGAGACTCTGGGGCTTGGACTTGCGCAGGAAGCCATCAGGATCCTTCAGGGAAGCCTCGAGCGAATAGTAAGCATCCTTGCCAAGGGCTTTGACAATCTTTTCCGGCAGCGGGGTAAAGCCATCCACCACCACTCCGCCGGTCTCGGTAACGGTATTTCCCGACAAGTTCAGCTTGAGGTCAACTTTCTCGCAGGGACGGCCGGTCAGATAGTCGGCCACATAGAACTTCCAGCCTTCGGAGTCTTCCCTTACGGCAATGGAAAGGGTCTTGGGAGAGTATATGGCCTCGTCCATGACCTTCCCGTTGACGGCCTTGACCACATAGTCACCGTCATCGCACCTCGGAATGGCCAGTTTCACGGTATCAAGGACATAAAAACTCCTCTTGGGATTGAGGACCGTCCGCCTGAGTATCGTTTTGGCATCCTTGGTGTCAGTAACCATGCTGACATCGGCCATGTCAAGGTTGCGGAAAGCCAACACTATCTCTTTGTCTATGAAGGAGATGGAGATATCCTTACGCTCAAGGCTCTCTATCTGGTATTTGAAATCGTTTATGGTGGAAGCAATCCTGGAATCGACTCCGGAGGTATAGGACCTGCGTTCCTTCTCGGCTTCCTTTATCTCGGAATACAGGGTCTTGAAAGCATCTTCTCCGGCATTGTCCGCTTCGAGCTCCATCTTCCTCTGATCGAACAGAAGCGATTTTGCGAACAAGGATACCGCTTTCCCTTCGTACTTCTTTGCAAAGGCCTGTGCCGCTTCCTTGCGGCTGTCCCAGTCCGTTTGTCCGACTTCCTGGAATTCGAGCCAGGCTGCCGACGGATAGGAATCACCGAGACAGTCTTTCAAGGCAGATACAACTTTGGAATCATTCGACGAATAGAGGCGCTCCGACCAGAGGGCATACTCATAGTCATTTTTGATGAAAGAATTCAGAAGGTTGTTCATCTGACCCAAGGTCATGGTATAGAACGGAGTGTTCTTCCCCGCCTCCAGACGGACGCGATTTGTCAGGACAAAATCTATAAGTCCGCCTCCTTCAGTATCCCTGCGGTAAGCATAACTGACTATCGGTTCACCATATTCCTTTATTTCGGAGGACAGCTTCTTCTGAAGGTCCTGATGCAGTTTCCAGTTCCTCATCGACTCCGCCTCGACCTTTTTGACGGCAGCGTCGTAGAAGTCCCAGTGGTACCTTCTGGCCTTTGCCTCCTTCTTGATCGATTCCAGGATTTCGGCCATCTTCTTCGGCTGGTCTGCTTTCAGGGCTGCGTTGTAAGCCTTCCACTGGGAAGTCAGGACGTGACCTTCCGCGTCCTTGGTCGGATTCTTATCTGTCTTCATAAAAGCTTGCGATGTAATGGCCGCCGCGCAGATGGCTGCAACTGCGAGCGCCGAAACGATTATCCTGGTTTTCATAACGATTGTCCTCTACTTCAAAAACCTTGCAAGGACTTGGATCCTCCCATTTCCCGGACGGCCTCGGACACGAGATACGTGCTTCCGCCGACATAGATCAGGGGATTGCCATCCTTGTCCACGCCGAATGCTTTCCTGAGAGCCATATGCACGGAAGGGGTATGGAATACCTTGTCATCAGGACGGCCTTCCTCCTTGCAGAAAGCCTTGTAGCGGGCGGTAAGTTCCTCCTCTGGCATAGCCCTCCGCGTCCTGGGATTGGTGAATATGTAGGTGGCACCGGAAGGCATCAGAGGCATAATTCCCGCCAGGTCCTTGTCCGCCATGATGGCATATACGATTATGAGTGAGGAATATTCCCCGGTCGCCATCATTTCCTCCAGCTGGGCGAAATTTCCTTTCAGGGCTGCCGGATTGTGGCCAATGTCTGCGATGACGGTCGGATGGTCGGAAATCCTCTCCCAGCGGCCGTGGAAGCCTGCCCTCCCTGCAGTATGTTCGAGCGCATCGACAACGGTTCCAGCATCATCGAGTCCGCAATAGAAAGGATCGGTCCTGAGTATGTCCACGGCGGCCAGTACGGTCTTGAGATTCTTGGCCTGGTAACTGCCGCGGAGATCCATGTCACTGAGGATCCTTTCCGTCCTGTCCCCGAGGGAAGGTCCGGTTTCTTCGGCACATACCAACGTGCTCCCGGTTTCACGGGCCCTGGACTCGAACACCGGACGGGTCTCGGGAAGGTACTCCCCTACCAGAGCCGGCACGCCTGGTTTGAATATCCCGGCCTTCTCAGCAGCAATGGCTTCCAGGGTATCCCCGAGAAGGGCACAGTGGTCAAGGGCGATGCTGGTTATGATCGATAGGTCCGGAGTGATTATGTTGGTGCTGTCGAGCCGCCCTCCGAGGCCGGTCTCGATCACCGCCACGTCCACCTTCTCATCGGCGAACCACTTGAAAGCCAGTCCGGTGGTAATCTCGAAGAACGACAAGTCCAAGGTGTCCATATCTTCCTCATAGCGGCAGAGGAAGTCGTAGACGTATTCTTCCGGGATCAGCACAGGTGGGCTGAGGATTCTCGCCCTCTCCCTGAAGTCTTCGATATGGGGGGATGTATACAGTCCCACCTTCAGCCCGGCAGCGGCAAGTGCCGAAGCCAGCATGTTGGCCACCGACCCCTTGCCGTTAGTGCCTGCAATGTGGATCGTCCTGTACTCCTTGTGCGGATCTCCCAACAAGCTGGAAAACTTCATCATATGTTCCAGGCCCGGCTTGTAGGCATCCCCAAAGGGAACCTTCTGGACGGACGGGAACCTGACGAATATCGCTTCTATCTTCCGGTTGTATGCTGCCTTTGAAAATTTTCCCATTCTACCTTGGTCCGAGTTTTTTGAACTCAAATCAAAAATACTTAAATTTACAGACATATTCTAACGGAATGAAAGAAAAAACCTCGGCATTACACTCTGAATACATCATCGACGGGATTCCAAGGCGGTTCACCCCTGCGGACATCCTGGACGGATGCCTTGAGCGGGAACCGGAAGAATCCGCCATTTTCGAGGAATATGAACCCATCGTGGACGAGAGCACCGACCCTTGCCCCGCTACCGACCAGTTCAACAGCCAGGATGTACAGGAATATCTCACCAGGACATCCGCACTGGTCGGCACCCCGAGGAACTGTCCCCTGACCTTCCCGGAAGGATTCACGAAAAGCCGGATAGCCAAGGCCCTGCTGGATACGATGTGGATGAAGGGTCATTTCAGGCTGGGCGATCTCACCCTGCTGGCGAAATGGCGCTGGAACAACAAGGCTCTCGGCAGCATGGCCGCGTTCTACTCTTCGGTAGAGGCTGCTGCCGACTATATCGATTCCCTGGGCATCTGCCTGAATTCATATTCATACACGGAAAGCGAGAGGGTATGCCAGGTTGCTTTCAAGGTGGCGGCTACGGAAAAGCCGGAAGACCCTGACGAGGAGATAGATCCGGAAGACGAGATCGACCTCCCCGGCAATGCTCCTTTCGGAAGCATACATCCAGTCATCGGACGCAGGAGGGCGGTGCCTGACAAACTTGTCGCGGATCCAGACAGCTGGCTGATATTCATTCCGTTCGACAGCTGCGATTTCAGGCTAGGCAACTCCCTGCTGTGCCAGGCTTTCGGCCAGAACGGCGACACCGCCCCCGAGATAGGCGACGGTGACTATTTCATAGACTGCTTCGAGATAGCCAGGGAGTTCGTGGAAGACAAGGTGGTGCTGTCCGGAGTCTCGGTCGGCGACGGCGGCCTCCTCCCTGCCATCAAGGCGATGTGCCAGGAAAACGTAGGGGCATCCATCGATGTCAGCGGGCTGATGAACGCCTACGACGAAGACAGGAGCATCAGGGTGCTGTTCTCGGAGATTCCGGGGGCGCTCATCCAGATAAAGGATATCGACTATGACTATGCGGATGCCGAGTTCCTGCTGCAGGACATCGCTTACTACCCGATAGGACATCCGGTGCCCGGGACGGGCAACGTCAAGGTTAAGTCAGGACGGGGTGGCGGAATATCCGACATACTCCAGTCGCTGCTCAGCAGCCAGACTTCCGAAGGAGAAGATTGACCAATAACCATATATGGCAAGATACACTAAGGGACTCGTTGCAGTCCGCGGCAACAGGAAGCCGAAAATATTCGTCCTGGACACGAATATCATCCTGCACGATTACAAGGCAATACGGAAATTCAAGGACAACGACCTGGTCATACCGATCGCTGTGATCGAGGAGTTGGACAAGTTCAAGAAAGGCAATGACCAGCTGGCGTATAATGCCCGCGGATTCATGCGCGACATAGACAGGATAACGGAAGGCCGCTCTTTCGGCCAGCACGGGGTCCCGATCGCAAAGGGCCTGGGGAACATCAAGATAGAGCCCAACCATCCTTTCCCCGAGGAGATGAAGGACCTGTTCTTCGACGATATTCCCGACCACAGGATCCTGTCCACAGCCATCTGGGTACGGGACAACAATCCCGGCCGCTTCGTGGCCCTGGTCACCAAGGACATAAACCTGAGGATGAAATCCAAGGCCGCCGGGATGGAGGTCCAGGACTACATGACCGACAGGGTCGAAGAGGAGAAGATCGAGAATTCCAACAAGGAGGTGCAGATCCTGGACGATGTGGACCCCCAGGATATCCAGGAACTCGTCTACGGGCCCGAGACCTCCGTCTCTTGGGAGGCGCTGTCCATGAAACGTCCCCGCCCGAACCAGCTTTACAAAATCCGGAACGGCAGCGACATGGTCTGCGCCCGTTTCGATGAGGATCTCGGGAAGGTGGTCCTCGTAAAGAACAAATCCGTCTATGGTATCAGGCCGAAGAACGACGAGCAGAGATTCGCGATCGACGCCTGTACCAACCCGAACATAAAACTCGTTTCGATGACCGGAGGAGCCGGCACGGGAAAGACCCTGATCGCTCTTGCTTCCGCCCTTGAACAGGCCAGGGATTATGACCAGATCATCCTCACAAGGCCTACCGTCGTCCTGGGCAACCAGGAGATCGGGTTCCTGCCCGGAGACCAGAAGACCAAGATGAGTCCTTTCGTCCAGCCTCTGATGGACAACCTCAACGTCATACGGGGTCAGTTCCGGTCCACCAGCAAGGAGGCGATGAAAATAGACGCCATGCTGAAGGAGGAGAAACTCCTGATCTCCCCTCTCGCGTACATCAGGGGACGGAGTCTCGGAAACGTCTATTTCATCTGCGACGAAGCGCAGAACCTTACCCCCAACGAGGTCAAGACGATCATAACCAGAGCCGGTGAAGGCACCAAGATGGTCTTCACGGGAGACATATTCCAGATCGACCAGCCCTACCTGGACCAGTGGTCCAACGGTCTCACGCATCTGGGAGAGAAAATGGACGGACAGAAACTGTTCGAGCACATATTCCTCAGGATCGGTGAGAGAAGCGAGCTCTCGGACATAGCCTCGAAGTTGCTATAACAAATCATTTTTAGTAAATTTGCAAGTTGTTCCAAAACGGCAATAATCAACAAAAAATCAATAATCAATTATGTTCGACAAGAAGAAAAGGGTTTATCGTTTTGGCGGAAAGACCGCTGAAGGTGATGGCCAGATGAGGGAACTGCTCGGTGGCAAGGGTGCCAACCTTGCTGAGATGAGCAAGCTCGGAATGCCTGTTCCTGCAGGTTTCACCATCACTACCGAATGCTGCGCCGAGTATTATTCCTTGGGCGGCGGCTACACCGAAGATCTTAAGAAAGAGGTTGCCCAGGCCATGAAGGCCACGGAAACCATAATGGGCAAGAAATTCGGAGATCCTTCCGATCCGCTTCTCGTGAGCTGCCGTTCAGGTGCGAGGAGCTCCATGCCCGGTATGATGGATACCATCCTCAATATCGGACTCTGCTCAGCGACTCTGCCCGGAATGATCCAGAAGACCGGCAATCCCAGGTTCGTATACGATGCTTACAGGCGCCTCATCATGATGTACTCCGACGTCGTCATGGAGAAGGCCGAGGGTATCGAACCGGCCGACGGCCAGGGAATCCGCCAGCAGCTCGACAGGATGATGATGGAGCTCAAGGAGCAGAAGGGTTACAAGTCCGACACCGAGATCACTGCCGACGAGCTCAAGGAACTCTGCGAGAAATTCAAGGTAAAGGTAAAGGAAGTCCTCGGAGTGGAATTCCCCGATACCGCCAAGGAGCAGCTTTGGGGCTCGATCGGAGGTGTCTTCAAGTCCTGGAACGGCAAGAGGGCCATCGCTTACAGGAGGATCGAGAAGATTCCTGATGACTGGGGTACCGCAGTGAATGTCCAGTCCATGGTTTTCGGTAACATGGGCAATACCTCGGCGACCGGTGTCGCTTTCTCACGCAACCCTGCCAACGGAGACAACAAGTTCTACGGAGAATGGCTCATCAACGCCCAGGGCGAGGATGTTGTTGCCGGTATCCGTACTCCCAACCCCCTCAACGAGGCCACCAAGACCGAGAAGAACAAGGATCTGGAGTCCCTCGAGACCGCAATGCCTGAAGTCTACAAGGAACTGGACGATATCCGCCTGAACCTTGAGAAGCACTTCCGCGACATGCAGGACATCGAGTTCACCATCCAGGAAGGTCATCTTTGGATGCTCCAGTGCAGGATCGGCAAGCGTACCGGTCTCGCCGCCCTCCAGATGGCCATGGACATGGTAGAGGAAAAGATGATCGACGAGAAGACCGCTGTGATGAGGGTATCCCCTTCCCAGCTCGACGAAATCCTCCATCCTATCCTCGATCCCGCATCAGAAAAGAAGGCGAAGGTACTCGCTGTGGGTCTTCCCGCCTCCCCCGGTGGAGCAGTCGGCCAGATAGTGTTCACCTCCGAGGCCGCCATGGAAGCAGCAGCCAACGGAATGAAGGCCATTCTCATCCGTGAGGAGACTTCTCCCGAGGATATCGAGGGAATGCGTGCCGCAGCCGGAATCCTTACCACCCGTGGTGGAATGACTTCCCACGCCGCACTCGTCGCCCGTGGATGGGGCAAGTGCTGCATCGTTGGATGCGAGGCCATGAAGATCAATCTCGAAGACAAGACCGTCACCTTCAACGGCGACAAGACTTTCAACGAGGGTGACTGGCTCAGCCTCAACGGATCGAAGGGTCTTGTATACGGTACCAAGATCGACACCATGGACGCCTCCGAGAATCCTCTCTTCAAGAAGTTCATGACGATCGTCGACAAGTTCCGCCGTCTTGGCATCAGGACCAACGCCGACACTCCCGAAGATGCTGCCAAGGCCCTGAGCTATGGCGCAGAGGGTATCGGACTCTTCCGTATCGAGCATATGTTCTACGGAGCACATTCCGAGAAGCCTCTCTCCAAGCTCCGCAAGATGATCCTTTGCGACACCGAAGAGGAGCGCAGGCTTGCTCTCGAGGATCTCGAGCCTTACATGAAGGCCGCGGTCAAGAGCACCATGAAGATCATGGACGGCAAACCTGTCGTATTCCGTCTGCTTGACCCACCTCTCCATGAGTTCGTCCCCAAGACCGAGGAAAAGAAGCAGGAGATCGCCCGTGAACTCGGCGTCACCGTCGAAGAGATCGAGAAGCGCGGCGAGGCCCTCCACGAGGTCAACCCGATGATGGGACACCGCGGAGTCCGTCTGCACGTCAGCTTCCCGCTGATCGCCGAGACCCAGTACAAGGCCATTTTCGAGGCTGCCGCCGAACTCCTTCTCGAAGGCTACCATCCCATGCCCGAGATCATGATCCCCGTGACCATCTCAGCCCGTGAGCTCAGCTTCCAGAAAGCTATCTGCGACCGTGTAAAGGCCCAGGTCGAAGGAATCAAGGTTCAGAACATCGACTACAAATTCGGTACTATGATCGAGATCCCTCGTGCTGCATTGACAGCCGACAGGATGGCCCGTGCCGCTGAATTCTTCTCATTCGGCACCAACGACCTCACCCAGATGACCTTCGGTTTCTCACGCGACGACATCGGGACCTTCATGGGTGACTATCTTGGCAACAAGATCCTCGACTCCGACCCGTTCCAGACCATCGATGTCAAGAGCGTCGGAAAACTGGTCGAGTTCGGTATCCAGGGTGGCCGTTCGAAGAGGCCCGACCTCAAGTGCGGTGTCTGCGGAGAGCATGGTGGTGATCCCGATTCCATCCGCTTCTTCAACAGGATCGGCGTAGACTACGTCTCCTGCTCACCGTTCCGCGTGCCCATCGCCCGCCTCGCCGCGGCACAGGCTGCCATCGAGCAGAGCAAGTAGGCTGATCGCCAGCGATTTTAGAAGGAGTTTGTCACGAAGACAGACTCCTTCATTTTTATTTAAATCCTGAAGGAGCGAACAATCTCGCTGAATATTCTTATATTTGATGGAATCGCTGCGGGAAATGGCCACTATCAACGTATACGAACAATATTTCGAAGCCTCTGGCTCTTTCAGCGGGGTGGAGCGGAAAGCTGCCTCCGTAATGCTGATATCCGACTCAGATGCCGGCCGTATCAAATACGAGCTGGCCGTCAATTTCTTCCCGCACCGCTCTGAAGACGACTTCGCGATATCCTACGACGCATATTTCTCCAAGGTGCTTTACGAAGCGGACGGCAGGAGGTCAAGGAAGCGTGAGGCAGGCCTGATGGAAATCCTGCGCGAAGAGGCGGATTCCCTTGCCGGAGACAACGGCGGGACGATCTTCTGGGACAAGCCCTTGATCGAACCGAGGAGAGGTTGACAGATAATGAATATTCACTTTTATATAATACGAACTTATGAGAAAAGGTTTATTTCTTTTGATGCTTGCAACAGCGTTCTGCTGCAGCTCGGTTTTCGCCCAGGTGGCCGAATCCCCGGAACTGGCCACCAGGATCAAGGATGAGGGCTTGAACAATTCAAAGGTCGAAGAGCTCTCCCAGTACCTTACCGATTATCTCGGCTCAAGGCTAACGGCTTCGCAGCAGAAGCGCCGCGCCGAAACCCTGGTGATCGACAAACTGAACCAGATCGGCCTGTCGAATCCCCGTGCCGAGTTTGCCTATGAGTTCACAAGGGGTGGCTGGGATGTCGTGAAGACCTATGCCGCCATGACCAGCCCATATTACTGCGCCTTCTCCGTCAACCCGAAGGCCTGGTCAGGAAGTACCAATGGCCTCGTGAAGGGAGAGTGCATGGTATTCAATGTTACGAAGAAGGAAGACCTGGACCAGTACCGCGGCAAGATAGCGGGCAAGATCCTGCTTCTGCCCTCAACCCAGACCTATAATATCAGCTTCGCCCCCCTGGCATCCCGTTACACCGAGGAACAGCTGGAAGCATTGACACAGGACAACAGGGTCCAGAGTGCCATATCCCCTGCCGGCCCTCCCAGGATGGGTGGCCAGAGACAGCCGTTCGACAGGAGTGCGATGGCTGCCATGATGGAACTCCGTCAGCTTACCAATGAGCTCCTTGCCGCTGAAAAGCCACTCTGCGTAGTGACGGGACGCGGAACCTTCAACGTTCCTTCAAGCACGGGCGCAACCTATAAAGTCGGTGATCCTGAGCCCACACCCGAAATCTTAATGCCTGTCGAGGACCATGGACGCATGGTACGTCTGATCGAAAGCGGCCAGAAAGTCGAAATGGAGCTCGAACTCATCAACAAGTTCACCGATGACCAGGAGGTCCATAACGTATATGCCGAGATTCCCGGCACGGATTCCAAGCTGAAGGATGAGATCGTCCTTCTGGGCGCCCACTTCGACTCCTGGCATGGAGGTACCGGTGCCGCAGACAACGCATCCGGATGCATAGTCATGGTAGAGGCCATGCGTATCCTCAAGGAACTTGGAGTCAAGCCCAGGAGGACCATCCGTCTGGCTCTCTGGGGAGGAGAGGAGCAAGGTCTCTACGGTTCCAGGGGTTATCTGGAGCAGAATCTCTACAAGGGTGAAAAGAAGCTCCCCGGCTTCGACAAATTCGCCCTTTACCTCAACATGGATAACGGATCAGGCCGTTTTCGCGGAATATATCTGGAGAGGAACGATGCCGCCGTCCCCTTCTTCGAGGCCTGGAAGAAACCCATCGAGTCCCTCGGATTCAATTATATTTCGCCCAGGAACACCGGAGGCACGGACCATACTTCCTTCTCAAGGGTCGGGTTGCCGGCATACCAGTTCATCCAGGATGTGCTGGAGTACAACCGTACGTACCACACGATCATGGACACCTACGAGCGTCTTTCCCTGGGTGACCTCAAGATCGATGCGACCATCGTAGCATGGCTGGCCATCTGCGCTGCCAACGATCCCGGCAGGATTCCGGTCAACGCCGCAGCCGCAATGAACAGGATGCAGATCCCCAGGAACTAGTACTTATGGATATTTCGATTATCGGCGCCGGCAACATGGGCGGCGCCACTGCCCTTGGACTCTCCCGGTTCTGTCCGGAAGCCAGGATTACCGTCACTGCCAGGCACCGGGAGACTCTGGAAAAGTTCTCTTCATCAGGCATAGCCTCCACCCTGGACAATGCCGAGGCGGTTAAAGGAGCCGATGTCGTAATAATGGGAGTGAAGCCCTGGCTTCTGAAGGAGGTCCTCACTCCCCTTCTTCCTTTGATGAAGGAGAAGATCCTCGTATCCCTCGCCGCCGGGATTCCGGCATCCACACTGAAGGAATGGACCGATGGGTTCAATCTCGCCGGCGTGTATACGGTTATCCCCAACCTGGCCATAGAGATCGGCGAGAGCATGACCTTCATCAACGAGGTATCAGGAAACTCCGGTGCCCTCCGGACCGTGAACGGACTGTTCAGTTCCGTAGGGAAATCGATGGTCGTGGATGAGAAACAACTGGGAGCCGGAATGATGGTTGCATCCTGCGGAACGGCATTCGCTCTGCGGTATGTACGTGCCACCATGGAAGGCGGGATCGAACTCGGGCTTTATCCCAGGCAGGCCCTTGAGGCCGCCCTGCAGACAGTTAAGGGCGCCGCCGCATTGGCAGACGCCCATGGCACTCATCCTGAGCATGAAATCGACAGGGTAACGACACCCGGTGGGATTACCATCCGTGGCCTCAACGCCATGGAAGAGGCAGGTTTCTCCAATGCCGTAATCCAGGGACTCAGGATCTGGAAATAGGGATAATTACTTCTTCTCTGCAAGGGTGAATACCACGGAAAGGTCATATTTCTTCGAGTCTTTCGTGAATTCGGTCCCTACTGTCAGGGCACATTTATCATCCTTGAAAGCGACACTCGCGGTACCTCCCGTCAATTCATAACCCAGGGCGGATACATCATGCCACTTGAACTTGACGGAACCCTTGTCGACAGCGGACATATCGCAGTCGGCCACATCCATACGTCCGGTGCTGAACAGGATAATCGCGGAACCAGTAGGCGTGACGGTTATGCTGCTGACGCTGATCCCCGTGAAGTCCTTCTTAATCTCGATACCCTGCTTTCGGGCGAAAGCCGCGATCTCCTCGAGGTTGCAACCGTCAAAATCGGCCCCGGCATTGACACTGCCTGAAATGGTTACACGTGTTTTGGCGATAGTCCAGGTCTTGCACAGTTTTACCGCATTCCCGGAGGTATAGGTACTCTTCTGGGGAGTCGCCGAACCGGTCACGGTCTTGCCGTCATTCTTCTTCAGAGTGAAGTTGACCGGAGAACCCGAGTGGCCGTAAGTCAGGACTGCATCCTTTCCAAGGATGTACTGTCCTTCGGAATCAACAGTATAATTTCCGAATGAATACACCGTCTCCTTGTCGGAGTTGACTTCGCAGATCAGGTATGTACCGGACTCGGTAAGTTCTATGGATTTTACGGAACTGTCTCCGGTAACGACCAGCTTGACCGTCTCGGGAGTCGGGGTAGGCTCGGGGGTCGGAGTCGGGGTGGGCGTCGGAGTAGGTGTCGGGGTAGGTGTCGGAGTAGGAGTGACATCTTCCTTCTTCGGCTCCTTCTTCTCCTTGGTACAGGAATATACCAGTGAAAGGGTGGCGGCCAGCGCTAAAACAAGCCAGAACTTTTTCATAGCAGTCAATTAAAACAGATTAAAGAATACATGTACATTGATCATCGGGTAGACGACCAGCTTCTCGGCCTTGTCGATCAAGCCTTCGTCCCGTCCGTTAAGTGCTCCTGAAGTGATTCGCACATCTTCCCAGTCTCCGAAAACATCCTCACCGGGAGCGAAGAGTCCGGGCTTGCCCCAGTAGACGGCACCCAGGTCGCAGGTCACGCACACGGTACGGTTCGTGCGGACGGCACGTCCGAAACCTACGCCAAGATAGGGTCTGAGTGCATCCAAACCTATATAACCATCTATGTTTCCATTCTGGGCCTTGACAAGATAATCGTCCACATTCAATCCGGCTCTGTTGTAATCTTCAGGGAAGTTGCTGCCGTGCACTTTGACAGCATTCTTCGGGCCATACATCATACCGGCCGTGATATGGAATCCGCTGTGTTCCATCGGAAATATATCGAGCAGGAGTTCCGCATTGGAAAGGTTGGGAGTAGCCTTGGCATTGACAGTCCATTCGCCCTTGTCAGAACCCTGGTTTCCCGGATGCTCGGGAACGGAGACCTCCCTGTTGATCGATACCGGAGGTACCATCGCATAACCGGCGCGTACCTGGAAAAAAGGTCCGATCGGTGCAGCCAGTTCAGCTCCGACACCTGCGGTACCCGCCTTGACACCGATTGCAAGATGGTTGAAACAACCCGGCTCCTGGGCCGTGGCACTCACTGCCAGGCAGAAAAGGACGGACAAAAGCAAGATCTTTTTCATAGTACCTGATTTTTAATGGTAAAATCATGCAAATATAATTATTTTTGAATTGTAACAAGAATACGGAACTTATGAATAACCTGCAAACTATCTTGTCCGGACTTGCCTTGGCCACCCTTTGCTTCGGTGCGCACGCCCAGGAACCGGAAAAAGCCGGGAGGATGGAATGGTTCTCCGAGGCCAAACTGGGCATATTCATCCATTGGGGGATATATTCCCGCGGAGACTGGTCGGAAAGCTGGGCTTTCCACAACGGAACGGTGAGCATGGAGGACTACTTCGCCCAGGAAGCAGACTTCACGGCGGAGAGATACGACCCTGCGGAGTGGGTGTCTCTCATCAAGGAGAGCGGGGCGAGATATACCGTAATCACATCCAAGCACCATGACGGTTTCGCTCTGTGGGATACCAGGGCAGGAGATGTAAGTGCCGTGAAGTCGTCCGCCGCCCGACGCGACGTACTCACACCCTTCGTCGAAGAAGTCCGCCGACAGGGAGGACTGAAACTCGGCATCTATTATTCA
>JAEEGF011071106.1_pt1 | contig 14772 bp, 10 predicted proteins | sample 9134171 | NCBI WGS metagenome assembly JAEEGF01 (sample SAMN16246542, study PRJNA631951) | gut metagenome | biome: gut microbiome; feature: rumen; material: AP-attached | host: Bos | place: Iran: Karaj | collected 2018-10 | reverse complement strand
ATGTAATACGAATACGTGCCCCATGGGTGTGGCTACGCAGAACCCGGGGTTTCGCAAGCACTTCGAGGGAAGAGCGGAGTATGTGGTGAATTTCTTCACGTTCCTGGCCGAGCAGGTGAGGGAGTACCTCGCCGAGATCGGCGTGAAGAGCCTGAAGGAGATTATCGGACGGACGGAGCTGATTGAGGTGAAGAGTTGCGACACAGTCGCAACATACGGAACAACCGAGGATACTACCGACAGTGATGCCGCCGAGAAGTGGCGCACGATTGACTTCGGCCGTCTGCTGCACAAGCCCGAGACGGACAAGGCCTTGTATTGGGACCGCAGCGCCTTCACTAAGGTCACAGGCGTGAAGGACGAGGAGATTATCAAGGCCGCTGAGAAGGCCATCGACCATCAGGAAGAGGTGACGCTCGACTACGCTATCAAGAATACCGACCGCGCCGTGACCACCATGCTCAGCGGCGTCATCGCCAAGAAATACGGTGAAGCCGGACTGCCCGACGGAACCATCAACATCAAGTTCAAGGGATCGGCAGGACAATCTTTCGGAGCCTTTGCCGTAAAGGGGGTAAGTCTGAGGCTCGAAGGCGAGGCCAACGACTACTTTGGCAAAGGCCTAAGCGGCGGACGCATCAGCATCTTGCCTCCTGCGAGGAGCGATGCTGACTTCCATGCCGAAGACAACATTATTGCCGGCAACACCGGACTATACGGAGCCACTAGTGGCGAACTGTTTGTCAACGGACGTGTTGGAGAACGCTTCGGCGTACGCAACAGCGGAGCCATTGCCGTCATCGAGGGGGCTGGCGACCACTGTTGTGAATACATGACCGGCGGACGCGTTGTGGTTCTGGGTAAGACGGGACGCAATTTCGCAGCCGGCATGAGTGGTGGCGTAGCATACGTCTATGACCCCGACCATGTTTTCGACTACTTCTGCAACATGGACATGGTGGAGATAAACCTTGTTGAGGACGCTGTCAGTCGCAAGGAACTGCTCGAGCTCATCCGTCAGCACTATCTCCACACGGGTTCAGCCCTTGCCGGACGAATGCTCGACAACTGGCAGCGCTATGTGGAAGACTTCATACAAGTTGTCCCCATCGAGTACAAGCGCGTCATGCAGGAAGAGCAGATGGCAAAACTCTCGCAGAAGATTGCTGAAGTGCAACGTGACTATTAATGTTCAATAATCAATGTTCGATAGATAAGATGGGAAATCCGAAAGCATTTCTGACAGTGCCTCGCAAGGAGGCAGGATACAGACCTATTCACGACCGCATACACGATTTTGGTGAAGTGGAACAGACACTCAACACCCGCGACCGCCAGGAGCAAGCCAGCCGCTGCATGGACTGCGGTGTGCCCTTCTGTCATTGGGCCTGTCCGCTTGGCAACAAAGACCCGGAATGGAACGACGCACTTTATCGCGGTGAGTGGGAAACGGCATATAAGTTATTGAAGAAGACCAACCCCTTCCCCGAGTTCACGGGACGCATCTGCCCCGCGCTTTGCGAGAAAGCTTGCGTGCTTTACCATACGACGGGGGAGGCCGTCACCAATCGCGAGAATGAGGCAGCCATTGCCGAACGTGCATTTCTGGAAGGATATGTCACCATCGAGCATCCCGTGCGAAATGGCAAGAAGGTGGCTGTCGTCGGAAGTGGTCCTGCCGGATTGGCTGTGGCCAATGCGCTAAACTATATGGGCTACGCAGTGACAGTCTTCGAGAAGGATGAAGCCGCAGGAGGACTTCTTCGCTATGGCATTCCTAACTTCAAACTTAACAAGAAAATCATCGACAGGAGAATTCGAGTAATGGAGCAGGAGGGAATCTGCTTCCGCTATGGCGAAACCGTTGAGTATGATGCGATATCATCGCAGCAACAATTCTCCGCCATCATCCTCGCTACCGGCACCCCGACAGCCCGCGACCTGAAGGTGCCTGGCCGTGATCTGAGGGGTGTGCATCTTGCCCTCGAACTGCTCTCTCAGCAGAACCGTGTCCTTGCTGGCATAGAGTTCTCGAAGGACGAGCGCATCACGGCAAAGGGGAAGGATGTCCTCGTCATCGGTGGCGGCGACACGGGAAGCGATTGCATTGGCACGGCCCATCGGCAGGGATGCAAGAGTGTAACGCAGATTGAGATTATGCCCAAGCCTCCCGTCGGTCATAATCCTTCCACACCTTGGCCCAACTGGCCTGTCATCCTGAAGACGACAAGCAGCCACGAAGAGGGTTGCACACGTCGATGGAACATCAACACCCTCGAGTTCCTCGGAAAAGACGGGAAGGTGACGGGAGTCAGGGTACAAGAGATAGACTGGAAGCCCAACCCGGAAGGCGGAAGACCCATCATGGTTGAGAAGGGCGAACCGGAAATCATCAAGGCCGACCTCGTTCTGCTTGCTATGGGTTTCCTCAAGCCAGAGCATCCGCAATATCCCCAGAATATCTTTATCTGTGGCGATGCTGCCAACGGCGCTTCGCTTGTGGTTCGCGCCATTGCCTCCGGACTTCAGACGGCAACCAAAGTCAACGAATACTTAAGTAAAACACTTTAATTCATGGAGCAAGGGGTATGGGGCAAGAGGATGCAACAATCAAAAGAAAAGCCCTCTTTCTTTGGGAGAGAGGGCGACTGGGGCCTTTAGAGTAGTGACTGAATGTCACTACGGCCCCACAAAGGGGAGCGAGTCTCCACTCGCGACGGAGGACAGGAGAGAGGCTTTTCAATCTTCAATTTTAATTTTTCATTTTTAATTTTTAATTTTTAATCTTTTATAAACATACGACTATGGCTAACGATTTAAGATTTCAGGTTGTTGGCGAGGCATTCAAGAAGAAGCCTCTCGACGTGATAGCACCGAGTGAAAGACCTTGCGAATACTTCGGCAAGCATGTCTTCAATCGCGAAAAGATGTACAAGTACCTGCCCAAAGACGTCTACGGCAAGATGATGGACGTGATGGACAACGGCGCACAACTCGACCGCACTGTGGCCAACGCCGTAGCCAGCGGCATGATGCAATGGGCCAAAGAGAATGGTGTGACACACTACACACACTGGTTCCAGCCCCTGACAGAAGGCACAGCCGAGAAGCACGACTCGTTCATCGAACACGATGGCAAGGGAGGCATGATAGAGGAGTTCAGCGGCAAGTTACTTGTCCAGCAGGAACCCGATGCCTCTTCGTTCCCCAGTGGTGGCATCCGCAGCACATTCGAGGCTCGCGGCTATTCCGCATGGGACCCCACAAGCCCAGTCTTCATCATCGACGACACACTCATCATTCCCACGGTATTCATCTCCTACAGCGGTGAGTCACTCGACTACAAAGCACCCCTCTTGCGTGCCCTGAAAGCCGTCAACGTGGCTGCCACAGAGGTTTGTCACTACTTCGACCCCGCAGTTAAGAAAGTGACCAGCAATCTCGGATGGGAACAAGAATACTTCCTCGTCGACGAAGGCCTCTATGCTGCCCGCCCCGACCTCCTTCTGACGGGTCGCACCCTCATGGGACACGATTCTGCCAAGAACCAGCAAATGGACGACCACTACTTCGGAAGCATTCCCGAGCGCGTGGCTGCCTTCATGCGCGACCTTGAGATACAGGCACTGATGCTCGGCATCCCCGTGAAGACACGACACAACGAGGTAGCACCCAACCAGTTCGAGGTGGCACCCATCTTCGAAGACACCAACTTGGCAGTCGACCACAACATGCTGCTCATGTCGCTCATGAAGCGCGTTGCCCGTAAGCATAGTTTCCGAGCCCTGCTGCACGAGAAACCCTTTGCTGGCATCAACGGTTCCGGCAAGCACAACAACTGGAGTCTGTCGACCGACACCGGCATACTGCTCCATGCTCCTGGCAAGACACCCGAACAGAACCTGCGCTTCGCCACATTCATTGTCGAAACCCTAATGGGAGTCTACAAACACAACGGACTGCTGAAGGCCAGCATTATGAGTGCCACCAATGCCCACCGCCTGGGCGCCAACGAGGCACCACCAGCCATCATCAGTTCGTTCCTGGGCAAACAACTCTCCGAATTGCTCGATCACATCGAGAAAGCCGACAAGGAAAACCTTTTCACAATGGACGGCAAGCAAGGCATGAAGATGGACATCCCCGAAATACCCGAACTGCTCATCGACAACACCGACCGCAACCGCACAAGCCCATTCGCCTTCACGGGAAACCGCTTTGAGTTCCGCGCCGTAGGCAGTGAAGCCAACTGCGCCAGTGCCATGATCACGCTCAACAGCGCCGTAGCAGAGGCACTTACCAGCTTCAAGAAACGCGTCGACGAGCGGATAAAGGTGATTGCAAAAGACTTCGAGCACTCCGAGCACAATGCCACCTACCACGCCATCATCGACGTCCTTCGCGAGGACATCAAGACCTGCAAACCCATTCGTTTCGACGGTAACGGCTACAGCGACGAATGGAAGACCGAAGCCGCCCGTCGCGGACTCGACACCGAGACCTCCTGCCCCGTCATCTTCGAGCGCTACCTCGATGCCGACAGCATCCAAATGTTCGAGAGCCTCGGCGTGATGACCCAAAAGGAACTGGAGGCACGAAACGAGGTGAAGTGGGAAACCTACACCAAGAAGATTCAGATAGAAGCCCGCGTACTGGGCGACCTCTCCATGAACCACATCATCCCCGTCGCCACCAGCTACCAAAGCCAGCTCCTGCGCAACGTGGAACGCATGAGTAATGCCTTCCCTGCCGACAAGTCCGACAAGCTCAACGCGCGCAACCTCAAACTCATTGAAGAGATTGCCGAGCGAACCGCCACCATCGAGAAACTGGTAGAAGAACTCGTCAGCGCACGCAAGGTAGCCAACAAGATTGAGGACGAGCACCAGAAGGCCATCGCCTATCACGACACCATTGCCCCGATGTTCGACGCCATCCGCTATCAGATCGACAAACTTGAACTCATCGTCGACGACAGCCTCTGGCCCCTGCCCAAGTACCGCGAACTGCTGTTCATCAGATAGTCCGAAGCAAAAACTCAAAATGTATAATGCATAAATAAGTAATCAGGAGACCTTTGGGCCTCCTGATTTGCTATAAGGAAACTTGAGTGAGGAATTACTTGGGCAGGGTGACAGCGAAGTGAGGGCTGTCGGTGTGGGACTGACGGACGAGGGCTTTCAGTTCTGCCAGTTTTTCGGGATAGTCGGCAGCAAGGTTGTAATCCTCGTGAATGTCGGTTGCCAGGTCGTAGAGTTCCGAAACGCCCTTCTTCACAATGAGTTTCCAGTTGCCCTGACGAACGGCTATCTGATTGGTCTCGTTGAACTCCCAGTAGAGGTAGTCGTGCGACTGCTGCTGGGCATCGTTGCCCAAGAGCGTGGGCAGGAAGGAGATGCCGTCGAAGTAATCTTGTTCGCCCAAGCGAGGATTGCGGTACTTGGCAACATAGTCCTGCTCGCCAATGATGTCGCAGAAGGTGGGCATGATGTCGTAGAAGGCTATCGGGTGGTCGTTCTTCAGTCCGGCAGGCACATGACCCGGCCAACGGACGATGAACGGAATGCGGATGCCTCCCTCGTGACACGAACGCTTGAGGCCCTTCAGCACTCCGTCGCGATTGAAGAATGTGGGGTCTGCCCCACCCTCCTCGTGAGGGCCGTTGTCGCTGGTGAAGATGAGGATAGTGTTGTCGGCCAAGCCCTTGCGCTCGAGCAGGTCCATAATCTGACCGACATAGGCATCGAGACGGGTAATCATGGCAGCAAACTGAGCATGAACGTTGCCGATGGCGTGGTACCACGAGGCATCCTGACCACCAAAACTCTTGTCCTCGCAGAACTTAGCCTTGTAGGCCAACAGGATGCTGTCCTCAGGCTGGACGAGTTCGGCATGGGGGATGGTGTAGGTGAACAGTCCATAGAAGGGCTGACTGCCGTCCTGCCTGTCGAGCCACTGCATGGCCTTCTGGTGGATGACGTCGGCACTATACTCCGGACGCTTGTAGTAATCTTCCCCATAGAAGGCATGCTGAACATTGCCTTGCTGGATGTCGCGACTGACGGCCTTATCGCCATCGCTCCGACTATATTTGTTCAGGAAATTGGGATAGTAGGAATGGGCTTCGAACTGACAGATGTAGCCATAGAACTCATCGACGCCACGCTTCTCAGGCGTAGAAATACTGCCTTCATAACCTCCTGCCCACTTGCCGAACTGGGCTGTGGTGTAGCCGTTCTGCTTCATGATTTCGGGGAGGACGACGTGAGCCGTGTCAAGGGGATGCTGACCCACGACGGCAAAGTCCTTGTTTCCATTATAGAGGACCTCACCCGAACGGTATTCCTTGTTGCCGCGAATCTCGCAATGGCCAGTGTGTTGACCCGTCATGAGGGAAGCACGCGAGGGAGCAGAGACGGGGCTGCCGGCGTAAGCCTGCATGAACTGCATGCCCTGCGAAGCCAAGCGGTCGATGTTGGGCGTTGAGATGTACTGCTGTCCATAACAAGCCAGATCGCCCCACCCCATGTCGTCGCAGAGGATGAAAACGATGTTGGGACGCTGCGACTGAGCACCAGCAACGGCTGGAGCCATAGAGAGACTGTAAAGAAGATGACGCAGTTTCATGATGGTGTGTATTATTTTGTGATTATTTTCTTTCCGTTGATGATGTATACTCCCTTATGCAAACCATTCGAGTTGGGAAGCGAGGGGGTGTTGGACAAGGGGACTTTCCGACCACTCAAATCGTAGAGTCCTGAATGTTGAACTTGAGACGCGGAATGTTCAAAATGGTCGATTCCATCGACATTTTCCTGCGTATTGGGCGAGAACAATGCCACGAGTCGCATGCTCTGGTTGAAGGGTATTTCCATCTCTGGAGAGGTGCCTATGATGTCGCCTGTGAAGTAACTCTTCATCAGTCTCCATCCGACGAAGGTGGCGTCGCCCTTGGGTGTGGCCTGAACCTTCAGCGTGCCGCCGTCAAGCATACCTGTGGCAGTGCCACGACTCTCATCGTTCGACTCCACACTCCAAGTGAGGGCAGACGCGGCATCGAGGACCTGGACGATGAAATCGTAGCACACCCCTATCACATCGTCTTCGGCTTCGGTGGTGTTGGTTTCCGTCACACGGATGCGGAGACGAAACTGTCCCAGCGCAACATCGGAGGGAAGGGAGAAGGAGGCCTTGCCTTGTGCGAACTCCATGCTTTGCTCAAACTCGCCATCGCGGTCCCAATCGGCATAGGCAAAGGCTCGGATGGCCTTGCCGCCGTTGGCAACAGTAATGGAGATGGGCAACTTGCCACCCTGTCGCACACCAACCTTATCTTTAGTGTATATCAGATGATGATGGGCAGGAGAGGCGCTGGCAGCATAGTGCAAGGGAGTCAGGATGTCGGTTCCTTCCACGTCTGCTGCCGACAAGTAGGCCTTGCCCAGACTGCCACAGGGGACGGAATACAGCTGGATGGAGCGTGCATAGTCCGTAGTCTCCACGTGGGGAGGATTGTAAGCGTATTCGCTTTCCTCGATCTGCCAATATGAGTTGCCTCGCCCAGTGCGGATGTAATAAGCCACGACACCATTTGGACCGAAGTTCAGACCCAGTGTGCCGTCAGTGTCAACAGAGATCTTCTGGTCCGTACTGGCCATATAGTAGTAGCCTGCTGTGGTGGCTCCAGGCGTTTCGTCCTTCTTAATCTGAAACTCTACAGGTTCCTTTCCCATGGGAACGAGGCTGCTCAACGTCTGTACGGAACTCTGGACATAGTCGCCTGTGGTGGCGTTCTTGATATAATAACAATCCTCTTTCCCCGTCGGTTCCAATATCCACCAGAAACTCTTCTCACTGCTCAACGAACCAGTCCCCATCACATTGCCATTCTGGTAGATGTAGGCCGAAGTGTTGCCATTGCGATGAATGGTGTAATACTGGGGTCCTGTGGCACTGGCTGTCTGCTTTTCGGCTCTCGCGCACAACGCCAATGCGACAAACAACAACAAACAAAAAAGGGATTTACAGCACTTCATTTAAGGTTAGGTATGAGAGGAAACTGCACAAAATTAGTCATTAATTTTGTTTGTTCCAAATAATTGTCATAAAAGTGTTCTGAACCCCCAATCGACATTTTGCACAATAAATGGCGCGCGTGCGCGTTATATTATAGAGGACTCACCCCCTTAGCCTACCCTCCGTCGCGAGTGGGGACTCGCTCCCCTATGTGGGGCCGTAGTGACATTCAGTCACTACTCTAAAGACCCCAGTCGCCCTATTAGAGAGGGGAGTAGATACGGACATAAAGGGTATTATCAAAATGCTCGCATATATATATAATAAGGTAAAGACGCAAGTTGCAAAGCTGACTGCCCCCCTCTCTACAAGAAAGGGGATGGGGATGAGTCTTGGTCTTCTCCTCCTTCTCTTCGCCTCCTGCGGTGCCGAGACGAACATCAAGAAGGGCGATGCCCTGTATGCCATCGGGGAATACTTCGATGCTGCTGCCGAATACAAGAAAGGCTACAGCAGAACGGCCGTGAAGGACAAACCGAAGCGAGGCGAACGATCGTGGAAGATGGCCGAATGTTACCGGCATATCAACTTCACGGCAAAGGCCATTGGCGCCTACCAGAACGCTATCCGATACAAGTATCCCGACTCTATGGCCGTGCTCTATCTGGCACAAATGCAACATAAGCAGGGCGATTACAAAAATGCCGCTAAGAACTATCAACTATTCCTGGACAGCGTGCCCGGCGACCAACGAGCCATCAAAGGTATGCAAGGATGTACACAGGCCCAGATATGGAAGAAGAAGCCCACCCTGCACACCGTAAAGAAGGAACCCCTCTTCAACTCGCGACGTTCCGACTTCTCACCCGTGCTCTATGGCGATGAGTGGGACCAGTTGTTCCTGACCTCGACACGTCCACAGGCAAAGGGCAACGAGATGAGCGGTATCACGGGAATGAAGGCTGGCGACATCTTCATGGCCAAGAAAGACGAGAAAGGGAAGTGGCAAGCACCAGAGGCCATAGAGTCGGAACTGAACAGCGAATATGACGAAGGAGCATGCTGTTTCTCGCCCGACGGCAAGACGATGTACCTGACCCGTTGTGCCCACGACCCCGACTATCCACGATATGCCCAGATATTCAAAAGCCAACGAAGCGATGCCTCATGGGGTAAACCGCAGTTGCTGGAGATCTCAAAAGACACACTGACCAGTTATGCCCATCCTGCTGTGTCGCCCGATGGCAACTGGCTCTACTTCGTCAGCGATATGCCAGGAGGAATGGGGGGACTGGACATCTGGCGCATTGCCATCACCGAGAGCGGACTGGGCGGTGTGGAGAACGTGGGTGAACCCATCAACTCGGAGGGCGACGAGATGTTCCCCGTCTTCCGACCCAACGGCGACCTGTACTTTTCTTCAAACGGACATGTGGGTATGGGAGGACTGGACCTCTTTGTAGCCCAACAAGACACTTTAGGCAAGTGGACGGTGGAGAACATGAAGTATCCGATGAACTCATCTGGCGACGACTTCGGCATCACCTTCGAGGGACTGCACAACCGAGGATTCTTCTCCTCGAACCGAGGCGATGCTCGCGGCTGGGACCACATCTTTGCCTTCGAGTGTCCGGAGGTGCTGCAGACCGTAAAGGGATGGGTGTATGAGAAAGACGGCTACGAACTGCCGGCAGGCGTCGTCTATATGGTGGGCAACGATGGTACGAATCTGAAACTGAGTGTGAAGGGCGACGGTTCGTTTGAACAAGAGATAAAGCCCAATGTCGATTACGTCTTCCTGGGCACCTGCAAGGGTTACCTGAACCATAAGGAAGACCTGCGCATCGACACGAGTTCGGTCAGTCGTGAGTATGTGCTGCAATTCCCTCTGGCCAGCATCACAGCACCCGTGCTTGTCCGCAACATCTTCTATGAGTTTGATTCTGCCGAACTGACTCCGGAAAGTACGCCTGCACTCGACTCTCTCGTCGTCCTGCTGGAAGAGAATCCTAACATCACCATCGAACTGGCCTCACATTGCGACTATCGCGGTGCAGATGCCTATAACGAACGCCTTAGCCAACGGCGTGCCGAGAGTGTGGTGAACTATCTCATTGCTCACGGCATAGCCGCAGACCGCCTCACACCTAAAGGCTATGGTGAATACCGACCGAAGATTGTGACCCGGAAGATTGCCGAACTAAACCCGTTCCTGGCGGAAGGCGACACCCTGACCGAGGCCTTTATCCTGCGTATTGAAGACGAGGAGAAACAAGAAATATGCAACGCGCTGAACCGTCGTACTGAGTTCAAGGTATTGCGCACCACATACGGTCTCTTCGACACACTGAAGGCTGCAGTTGAGCGAGAAGAGAATGAACCGGAAGACAGTACTGCCCTCAAGGAAGACAAAGAACCAGAAGAAGCGGAAGAACCTACAACTGAGCCGTAAACGCAACGCCTACGGTTTTGGTAGAATAATCATAAGTGGGAACAAAGAACATGGCTGAGTCTTTGTTCCTTTTCTTTTTGTCGAGACCTATCCAACGACGTTCGAGGGGAAGAAGCCAATAGGCCGCATGACTGGCCAGTACACCCATTCCTGCCGCAGCCAACACATCGTTGATGTAACAACGGTCATTGTACATCTGCAAGACTCCCACACCTGCCGCCACAGCATAGAAACCCATGCCCCATCCCCATCCTCGCTCGATGCGAGTCTGTTCGGCTACCATGAAGGCAGCAGCAGTCTTAAACGACGGGAATGCATGATTCCCGTGTCCGTCGGGTCGCGCCTCACGAACACAGCGGTTGGTAATGGGCATAACGGTGTAGAGGAGGGTGTAGCCTGTGATCTTGAGAAGCAAGCGGTCGATGAGGGCGTGCTTGGGTTCTGAGCCGAAAGCCATCGTCGTCACCTGCATAGCCAGCGTGGACCATATTTCGACATTGGCCTTGCGATGTGTGCCACGTCCGCGTTGGAAGGCATCACGCACATCCATTTTCCAGTCACACATCCGAGGGTTTGATACCGCAATAGCCCCTGCCGTTATCATGGCTGCAGGTACAATAATCTGCTGAGGACGAATGCGACAATCGCTATACTCCACATCAAGGCTATCCTGTGCCTTTCCAGGCAGGAAGACTATCAACAATGCAAGAAAGACTAATCCTCTGGCTCTCATCGCTGACAAAGTTACGAAAAGTCGAGAGTAGAACAAAAAGAATTTATTCTTTTTTATACCGAGACGTAGTAACTTCGTGATTTATCACAGAGATACAAAAAATCCCGCACGAACAAATGTTCATGCAGGATTTTACTTTCAATCGGATAATACTCTTATCGAATCATCATCACATCGTAGGTTTTGTTCTCCTTGTAGAAGTGGAGTTTGCCTTGCATGCATGAACCCTCAATTTTCTTATCAAGCACGATACGGAAATACTTTTCGCCGGCAACAGTGCCTTCGATTGTCAGAGTCTTGCTGTCGACAGTGAAGGCAGTATTATTTGCGGGTTTATATTCTTCAATTGTGGCGTCATCGCTAACCCAGCCTCCTTCGCCTCCAATTTCTTTCCAGGTCCAAGACCATTTTTTCGAGTGGAAGTTGTGGTCTTTGGCAAAAAACTGTACACTAAAGAATGGAACATCTTCTCTTGCAGGATCCACCCATTTACCGTCAATCTTCACCTGATTCACTGACCATTCAGTAAATTTGGTGCAATTGATGTCGTTGCGGAATTCCCAGTCGCCCCAACTTTCGCCTTCCTCGGCGTCGGCACAGCTTGTCACACCCACACTTACCACACAGGCAAGGAGCAATGCCCAAGCAGACATCATCAGATTCTTCATCTTTATATTCTTTTTACGTACATTCCTATAAAAAAACCTGCAACGCCCATAAAGGGGATGCAGGCTTTTTCGATTCACAATATACGGGTCTCTTAAGCTGCTACAGCCTGACCTGCCAAGAAGACGAGGGCAACGCTAACGATAGCATACAACTCGGGGAACACAGCCAAAACCAGTGTGTTACCGAATACCTTGTGACCCTGAGCCATAGCGGCGATACCATTGGCACAAACCTGACCCTGACGAATACCAGAGAACAGGCAAGCCAGACCGCAAGCGATGCCGGCACCCAGTACAGCACTAGCCTGAATGGCAGTGATCTCAGGGGTGAGCAGGCCAAAGATGTTCTGGCACAGGAAGAAACCTGCGAAACCATACAGGCCCTGTGTACCGGGCATAGCCGAAAGGGCAAGGGCGTTACCGAAGATCTTCGGATCTTTCTTCAGGCCACCGATAGCGGCGTTACCAGCGATTGTTACTCCGTAAGCACTGCCGATACCCGACAGACCTACCATAATTGCAATTCCCAAATAAGCAATAAGCAAATTCGTGTCCATAATTTTTTAAATATTTAATGTTTAATGTTAAATGTCAAATGTTTTATAGTCCCTCCCATTACGGGGGAGGGATTAGGGAGAGGGGCCTTAATTTCTGAAAGGATTGTACTCCAGTCCACCACCCTCATAACCGGAATTCTTGAAGAACTCGACGAAGGTCAGACGCATGGGATGGACAAAAGCTCCAAGTACATTCATGAACATGTTCAAAGCATGTCCGAAGACAAAGATGACCAAGAACACCAATGGACCAAAGATGATGTTGTCGGGGGCAAAACCTGACGCAAGGCTGTTGAATACCGACGCCACGATACCACCAGACAATCCGAGTGCGAACAGACGGATGTACGACAGCATGTCGCCCAGCATACCCGTAGCCATGTTATAGGCATCCCACAGGCCAAGACCCACATTGAGAGGCAGAGCCGTGAGCGGTTTCTTGTAAGCATCGGGACTATTGTAGCAGAAGGCCATAGCCAAACCGGCAATAGCAGTCCACTTAGCAATAGTTGCATACTGCGGCAAGAACATGATGGCAGCACCAGACAAGACAACAATCAACCAACCCAGACTGGCCAAGGAATAGCGGAAGCCAAACTGGATGACCTTGTTCACAATCTTCAGTATCATACCAAACACGATCTGGATGAAGCCAAGGATGAGTGAGAGGTTGAACATCTGGCTATTGTCGAGTGAAACGGCTTGTCCTATCTTGTCGAACAAAGGAACATTCAGTGTATAGAGGTTGAAGCCGAAGAACGCACCTGAGAGGAATCCGAAGATGAAAGCAGACAAGCCCATCGTCATCAACAAATTGAGTGCACTGCGAACACCGTTGCTCATGTTCTTGATGAAGAACTTTGCCAGCAACACAGCCACAACGATGAACAGACCATAGCCCGAATCGCCAAGACAGAGACCGAAGAAGACGGTGTAGAACGGAGCAAAGAAAGGTGTCAGGTCCAGTTCGTTGTACTTCGGCAGCATGTAGAGGCTCGTAATCATCTCGAAGAGCTTGAAGAAGCGGTTGTTCTTCAGGCAGATGGGAATCTCATCGTCGGGTGTAGGATTGCTAATCTGATACCACGCTTGATTGTCGGCAAAGGCGGCTTCCATCTCCTGTTGCTTAGCAGCAGGGAACCATCCGTTGAGCACCATCAAGTGGTCGGCAGCAGCTGTCGTTGTTCCCTCCTTCACGGTGTCGAACTGCATCTTAGCATTCAACACACGCAAAGCCTCCTCGACGTGAGGTAGGTTCTCTTGTGAGAGTTGGGTCAGGGCCTCGGTTTCCTGCTTCAGTTCCTGAGACAAGGCTGCATTGTCGTGCTGGAGTTTGCTCTGGGCAACCTCTGGCAGTGTGACGCGAGTGGCAGGAATTTCTGCCGTCTCACCACGAGCAACAAATACAAAGTAGGTATTCTTCTTCGCTTCAGAAACCACCATAACAGGATACTCATCCTGAATCTGCTTCTTAAAGACCTTGGTAGGAGCCACATAGAACTGCAGTTCACATCCTGCTGCTTGCATCTGGCTTTTCACCTGTTCGGGATCGAAATCGCCCCAAGGTTCCAGTTGCTTGAGCATGGTCTGTTGTTCTTCGTCCTGACGACGCATTTCGGCAAGGCGTTCATAGCGAGGAGTAAGCTGACTGATCAGTTCCAGTCCCTTCTCTGCATCGCCTTCTGCCTCTCCTGCCTTCAGTTTAGCGGCATCAAGCAGGCTCGTCATCTCCTTCTGCAGGGCGGTGCAAGCCTTTATCTGCTCCACATAGCCAGAGATGGTTTCTGACTGCTGAGGATTGACTTCACTCGTCACCACATGCATAACACCGAGGTCTTGCAGCCGGTGGAGGAAATCCTCATATTCCCGATGATAGACCAGGAAGGTGAGTTTTTTCATTTTCTCTATCATGCCGTAGCCTCCTTCCTTTCTTCTTCCTCAGCCCTGCGTTTCTCTTGCAAAGACTTCAGAATCTTTTGGGAAGACTTGGAGAGGTTCTCCTCGTCCTCCATGAATCGCTTGATCTTGCGCACTGCCTCTTGGAAGCCTGGGATCTGCACCTTCTCGAAAAGGTTCACCTTCTGGGTGGTCTTCTTTCGAGCATGTTCGAGCAGACTGGTCTTGGCCACCACGAACTCGCGTTCAACGGCAGTCTTGGCAAGTCCCTGCAACAGATTGATGCCATCGAAGTACCACTTGGGTGCACTGAACACTCCAAACGGACGCACAGCAAGCTGGATATTGGTGAGAATGGGGACACGTACACACGCAATCTTCTTCAAATCCATCTCCACGTCCTTCAGACTAACAACAGACGCATCGAACTCACCCCAAAGGGCATACATG
>JAEEGF012078654.1_pt1 | contig 14773 bp, 10 predicted proteins | sample 9134171 | NCBI WGS metagenome assembly JAEEGF01 (sample SAMN16246542, study PRJNA631951) | gut metagenome | biome: gut microbiome; feature: rumen; material: AP-attached | host: Bos | place: Iran: Karaj | collected 2018-10 | reverse complement strand
ACGGTTCATCGCACATCAGCCATCCATCACGTGAACACAGTTCGCCACGTGGAAATTCCGTGCGAATCGTGATGGACACATCGTCGCAACCAATCTTATAGGTCGGTGTCGCATAGCGCGGAATGCGTGAATAGATGCCGATGCGTTCGTCACCATTTTCAGACCATTGTCTAAACAGTCCCAAATACTTAGACACATCGCCTCCGCCAGAAAACGACACACGCGGAGCTTTTTCAGAATGCTCCAATGGAAGCGGCCCCAACGCCGTCCGAATCGCGTCGCCACAACGTTTCCAGAAACTGTCAGGAACCTCCACGTGAAGCGGTCGGTCGCCATACGAATTCCAACTGGGGGCGTAAGAAGCAAACGGCGCGGACGAAAAGGCGCTGTCATCAGTCGCAATCTCCGCCGACAGATTACCATTGAGGATAGCGCATGACAGCGTATAGCCCGAAATCAACGGCAGGCGGAACACGCGTGCACTATCTGGAATGACGCAGTCGTCCAAATCGCCCATGATGACGGTTAACCGCTTCTTTTCGAGAATCTTCTGTTTGACGTCGTTGGACAGCAGATGGAAGTTCGGCACAATCAGCGGACGGTCGATGGCAGGCAGATTGTCCGGCGTCGCGATCGACGAAATATCAATGCCCGCAACTTCCTCCAATTTGGCAATTTGGAAATACGATTCCTCCACGCCAGTCTGGCGGAATTGCATCCTCATGGTCTCATACATGGATGGATCATGAATCCACACAAGTTCTCCCGAACTTACAGGCTTGAACACCCATGCATTTTTCAACAATTCATCCAATTCCTGCCAATCTTGACGGCGCAAATAATCGCCCAGACAAACGCAGAAGCCTTTCGCCGTCCGTTCAAGCCTGCCGTTGCGATAGATGCAACGGGACGCCAGATAATGGACGTCCCGTTCAAACATGCCGTGCATGTGGATCATCGAATCATAGCTTTCGACCGCATCTTTGATCGACGGCATCATGCAGATTTTCACACCGGGCATGGACGCCGTCATCTCCTGCATCATTGCGCTCAGCTCCGTCAGATAATCGCGCTGCCCTTTCAGCAACGTGAATCCCGTGATGGTCGTCTCCGCAACCATGATATCGACTCCCATGCGTGCGATTTCACGATAGTCGAAGCCAGAGAAATACCATCCTGCGAAAACGCCTTTCGTATCAGGCGAATTGATGACGGTTATCCGTCCGCGTTCATGCATGGCGGCGTTGATTTTCCGCCACGCGTCAAGAGAGCGTTTCGTGACAAAATCGATCCATTCATCCCGTAAGTTGTTCCAAATCCACTCCATTCGCCGCGATGCGTAGTCGTTTGGAGCCGCCAGATCATGATCGAATTCAGGCGGGAATTTGTCCTTTCCGACGGCATCGCGGAATTGCCGCGCGAAGGCATCACCAAAGTCATGGCACATGATGCCGTGGAAGAACGGCCCAAGCCCGTCCGGTCCATGCCATCCGTCAAAGCCATAGTAATCCACGACGTCGCAAAGTTTTTTCACATAATAATCTTCCGCCAGCGTTCCATCTGCAAGACGGCTGAGCATGCAGAATGAGCCGTATGTCACGCATTCAGGATGATCCGACACGAACTCGCAATGGAATTTGTTATGAAGATTATAGGGAAATTGTGAGAACACGACCTTCACGCCGCGTTCACGGATGAGCCCGATGAGTTTCTTCAGTTGGAAGTTCGTCCATTTCTGGCGGTTGCGAACACCATTGCCATGATGCCCAAGCCGCGAGCAGATGTCTTCTGGAAACACATGTTCCGTCGTCCAATTCTCATGTTGCAGGACGAAATCCATGCTTGTCAACAACAAACTGATACCTTCCGGAACATATCCCATCGCATCAAAATATGCGGCGACACCACAATCCTCCGCTTCGTTATCAAACGCCAATGGCTCCGTCCAAATCCAAATATCCGGTCTATTCTGCATAATGCGTACCTTATACAATAATATATTGCCAATATGTTCATGGTCCTCTGTTCACCCCTACATGAGAATAATGTAGCCGCTAATCAGTTCTTCCGCAATAAGGACATCATGCATTCTATTTTCACATTCAAGAAAAATATTTTTTCAAACACCTGTAAAATAAAAACAAAAAAATTACGTTCTGTGATGGAAAAGGGTATTGGTTCAGCTTGGAGCGAGAAACAGTCAACTCATCGATATCCAAAAGGAAACAGTTATGTACATCGACGCCGGAACGGGCAGCATGATGCTCCAAGTCATTGCCGCTGGATTCTTTACAGTAATCCTCTTTTTCAAGAACATCCAAGCTTGTATCAAAAGGCATCTGTCCAAAAGACACTTGTCAAATGACGGTCTGGAGAAAAAACATGATGAACGCGGATAATCTCTCTGCCTCTTTCCGCGATCCGGATGGATTCGTCTTCGAAAAGGACGGCGAACTGTACCGTCAGATTCTTCCGCATGGGCGCACCTCCTTTGACCATTTCATTCGCTCTGGTCTCGCGCAACGTCTTGTCGAACAAGGCAAGTTGGCAGAATTCAACATCATAGAGGAAGACGAACAGGGAGCTATACTTCACCTCACACGCCTTCCGTATATCAGTTATCCATACGAATGGTGCTTCAGCCAACTCCGGGATGCCGCCTTGTTGACGGTGGAACTAATGCAGGAGGCACTCGTCTGCGGGATGATTCTCAAAGATGCCACGGCGTTTAACGTAGCCTTCAGCAAATGCCGCCCAGTCTTTCTGGACCATACATCTTTTGAATTATACCAAGAAGACACACCATGGCGCGCCTATCGGCAGTTTGTCATGCATTTTATCGCACCTCTTCTTCTGATGAAAAAGGTGGATCTTCGTTGTCTGCAATTATTTACAACCAACATAGACGGCATCCCCCTTGATCTAGTCTCACATCTCCTCCCATGGTACACATGGCTGCAACCAAATCCATTTCTGCACATCCACTGCCATGCATCGCTCGAAAGACGAATCTCCTCTGACAAGTCATCAAGAAGCCTATCGCACCTTCCCAAACAGCGGCTTCTCGCCTTACTTGACGGAATGCATGGCTGGCTCGCATCCATGAAACCACCTGCCCAAGCTACTGCATGGGAGCATTACTACAGTGACAACAGCTATTCCGACCGCAGTTTTGCCGCTAAGCAAGAATTGGTCAAAGAGTTCTGTATTCGTCATCGAATCCACTCCTGTATCGACTTAGGCGCGAACGGAGGCGTATTCACCCAAATCGCCGCAGACTTCGCAGAGCTTGTCATTGCGGCGGACTATGATGCATGCGCTGTCGAAGCCCTCTACAACCTTGGTCAAAAATTAACGACGGATATTCAGCCGCTCCTTCTTGATTTAAATAATCCGTTGCCGGATCTCGGGGTGCTCAGCATTGAACGAGACTCCTTCTTCAAGCGTTTTTCATCCGACTGCGTTCTAGGGCTGGCATTGATCCATCATCTACGAATCACAGGAAACTGGTCCATCCGACAAATCGTCTCCCTCTTTGACAGACTGGCCCCTGCTGCACTGGTCGAATTCGTCCCGCTGGATGACGAACAGACACAACGCTTGACACGTGGACGGGAGGAAATCTACCAAGACTGGACGCTTGACAACGTCCGCAACGATTTTCTGAAGAAATATGCCTCTTGTCATGCCACACCACTTCCCGACTCCAGACGAGTCATGCTGGAACTGTCAAAATAAGAACAAGAATCACATACCGTCCGTCTTCCACCATCCCGTCTATGAACAATTTCATGAAGCAATATTTCAACCATATCCTGTCATGCCTATGGATATCATCCGCCCTTTCCATGCTACTCTTCGCACCCGGGGCAATCCTTTATTTCACGAATCCAGACCAATTCAATATCGGCCCAACCTTCCTGCTGATATCGTTCGCCGTAGCGATAACGACAACCTCCATCCTATTGGCAAGCCTATTGGCCATCGCCTATATGAAATCGCCCGCCATTACACAAGCCTTCAGTTTGGCCTGTTGCTGTGATATCTTCCTCCAATACCACGCATGGTCATCATATTTCTTCAATTGGGGAATAGAATATCATTTCTCTTCTGAATTCCTACTGCTTGCCATCATACATTGCCTGCTTCTGGCGTTGCCTTTTGTTGTTGCATGGTTATACCGAAATTTCTTGTCACGCCATGCAGTCAGACTGTCATGGGTCATCCTTCTCAGCCAAGCAGTCGTCATGATGAATAGCATAGCTCATTACAAGGAAGCAAGTTATGACTTCAAGCAATATACTTTCTCAGAAAAAGGAAAATTCACATTCGGAAGCCAAGAGAACATCATCATCATGGTCGTTGACTGCATGGGCGAAGGCATCTGCAAGGAAGTGCTGGATAAATATCCAGATTTCAAGGAATCACTGAGAGACTTCACATGTTTCGACAGGATGATCTCCCCTCTTCCATGGACAATGTACGCTATCCCCGCTATGATCAGCGGAATCAATTTCCCGCGCAAAGATTTCCGCATTCCTTCCGACGACGACCACGCCACCTATCTCGCCAACGCCTGCAAAGCCGACTCATCTTTGTTCATCGCATTGCAAAAGAAAGGCTTTCGAACAGAAGGCTATCCCTTTCTTCTGCCAACTATCAGTTATTCCCCAGACGTGCTGGACAATTCCACCCGCTTATACATCACACAGCGAAAAACAGCTCTTTACAAGATCAATGAGCAACTTAACAAGAAATTATGCCCTTTCTTTCTGATGCCACTGTTTCCATCTTTAAACTCGCTTCCCTTTCTGATTTTCACAGATCAGCATCCACTCGGTTTTCGAGAGACGTTTGACCAAACCTTCAACCGCCATTTGCGTGAGGAAAGTATCATCGGAAAACATCCGGCTGTCTTCAAATACCTCCATCTACAGGGCGCTCATGAAACCATCACCATTGATGAAAATATGAACAGAACATCCAATGGTCTGAAATACAATCAGTTGCGGGGAAGCTTGAGAAATTTTGAACTGCTTCTCCAACAACTCAAAGTTTTGGGACTTTATGACAATGCAACCATACTTCTAGTAGGAGACCACACAGAATGTTATGATATCCAGAATATTGCATTCGTCAAACGACGTCATGAACATCGTGAAGCCATGGCTTTCAACTCCGTCCCATGCCAGATTTCAGACATCGCTGGATTCATCTTAAAAGAATACGGCATTCCCACTGACTTGCCCTCCCTTTATGACCAACCGCCCGTCTGGTCTGACGGCGCTGTCCGCCCTGAACAGACACGATATGTTGATTTTTCCCCATGGTCACCCTGTTCAGAACTCCCAGATGAAGCAGGCTCCATACCAAGTAGTTGCCGTATGCAAATCGATCAAAACTCAGTCATTTTTGAAAACTTTATCGATGACCGCCAAATTGCCCTACAGACACAAGTGTACCTCTTCCTATCACAGAGCGACGGCGATAAGAAATGGATGGCGACACTTGATTACTCGCAACGCTTCGCCTGCCTGAAGACATCATTGGACGGCTTTCCCGATGGTAGCTATAAGATGAAACTGCATTACATTGGCCTATCGGAAGACGGAGTCAAGATAAAACGCCACAGTATGAGATTTTTTAGCATTAAAATCCAGAATGGCAAAGCATCCTGTTTTTAATACAGAGCGTCGTCTATTTTTCCTCCGCCTTCTGTTCAGCGGGATCTTTCGCTTTCGGCTCAGCGGGCTTCTCTCGTGGTAACGAAGCCTCCACGATCAGCCGCAGAATATGACGATACTGCGATTCTTTCGTGCTCTTCTTCGAGTTGCCGGCAGATTTGTGTGCCACGACCATGTTCATGGCCGGAAAAACCGTAATGAACTGCCCATACATCCCTTGTGCCGAAAACGCTCCTTTGAACTGCTCGGGATACTGTTTGTCTGCAAGCAACCACCATAGGATGCCGTAGCCGCAATGAAATTCTCTGTTAAGCGGCGTAACAACTGATGTACTGCGTGTAACCCATTCCTCTGGAATTAGTTGTTCACCATTCCAACTGCCTTTTTGAAGCATCAACTGGCCCAACCGTGCCATGTCTCGCGTGGAGAAATGCATGTGGTAGGCAAGATGTTTCGACATCTTCGCGTTGCCGCTCAGCTTATGTCTCTCACGGTTGAAATCCTCCATGCCCAACGGCTTCGTCAGATCATGTTCCAACGCGTCATAGATGTTCAGCCCTGTCTTCTGCGTGAAAACTGTTCCTGCGACATTGAAGTCCCAGTTGTTGTAAACAAAACGCGTGCCGTGCTTTGTCACGCCGCGTTCGTATTTCTTTCCTTCTGGAATACCGCCTGGATTCGATGCGGGATGATAAACGCCCGAACGCGCCGTAATCAAATCATAGACAGTCGCTTCCTTCTCCTGCGGAAGCAGTTCCTGCACATCGTCGATGCCAAGCTGTTCAATCGTTTCGTCCAGTTTGATGGTGCCGTTGACGACATATTTTCCATAAAGCATGGAAAGGACGCTCTTCCGGCATGACGCGATGTAGGAAACCTGCTTGATATCGCCATACGTATAGATGATCTTGCCATTCACCACCACGACAAGCCCCGTCGTTCCCGTCTTTTCCTTCGCGTATTCAGCGACTTTTTCCAGTTTATCCTTCTGGAAACCTACGCTCTCCGGCTCCGCTACCGGCCATGGCTCGGCTAATGCCACGACTGAGAAAAGAAGAAGGCAGATCATGGAAATCCAACGGATGGCCAAATGTGAAAAAAGACTTTTTTTACAAATATTCATTCAACATCCCTTCAATCAATGTGAAAGTTTTGATGTGTTTTTAGGTAATATAATCATAGAAATCAAGTCGGCGAATCACTTCGGGTCTTTCTTTGGATAATGTTTCACCTTGTGTTCAGCAACATGCCATGAAGAATGCATTCATTGAAAACCTTGTTGACTATTCCCATTTTCCCATCCCCATCATTGCTATAGGAATTAGGACGGCTTGTACAGGGGACGTGACAATATCCAAAACAACTGATGGAGGAATGAAAACCACTTTCCACATGTATCTGCTTAAGTTTGGTTTGCCAATTAATTTCTTCATTCCAATGAGATCTTCCTTCGGCAAATATGCATAACAGATATTATCTTCCAGTTTATAGGGAATTACCAATGTATTATGCTTATATTCATTAAGAGATAGACAGACAAATGGATGCGACAAGTAATGAAAATCATCCGGTCGAATTCTAATGGTGGAATAGTTGTCATTTGAGCCTGCCCGTGGTGTCATTGGATAAATATGGAATGCAGGCAATACCAATCTGTCGTAATCCACTACACCTTGAGTTTTGCCTATAGTCTTATGTTCATATTTTGTCTCAAAGCCATGCAGTCTTACACGTTCGCTGGTCTTATCATAAAGCATGACGAGAAACTCTTTTTGGATACTGTTCGGTTCAGTTTTTGTCAGAGGATAGACATGAGTTGACTCCTCAATTTTGCTTCCTTTCCAGAGTCTGAATGGATCACGGCAGTAATCCGTCCGTTTTTTCAGATAGACAGACAAACTTTTCCTGTCTTCAGACAGTTTGCCCTGCCGTTCGATAATCCGTATGTCATCACTGCATTTATCACAGAACAAAATGGCACTATGGGTAAAACAGCCATTGCACGCCATGAGCAAGACAAACATCACCAAAAAACAGAAGGCTTTTCTGGCGTTCCTGTAAAATAATTGTATTTCATGGACTTGCATCAATGGCTCCTATTGACCGCATGGCATGCACAAGACTTGAAACTGAACATGTCTCACCTTTTATAAACATTACTATACCGCCATTCATCCATCATACAACTTCTTCTGCCAGACGGACAATTTAGGCTTTTGTTTTTCCATATGAAAACAATCACCAACCAAATTGTTGACACACGCGTAAGAAGCTATATTTTATTAATTTTGATATTATTCTTACTTTCATCATAACAACATGCCCAAAATATCTATTAGATTCTTCAACGACAAGGAAGTCCGCGCTGTCTGGAACGACGTGGCTAACAGTTGGTTCTTCTCCGTACTCGATGTTATAGGCGTCTTGAACGACCAAGATAACTACGCCAAAAACCGTAACTATTGGAAATGGCTCAAGACCAAGTTGAAACGTGAGGGCAATCAGTTGGTTAGTGCCACTACCCAACTGAAGCTCGTCGCTGCCGATGGCAAACGTTATGCAAGTGATGTTCTTGATGCCCAAGGGATTGTCGAACTTGTCAAGGCATTTCCCAACAACAAGGCAAGCGGTTTTCTCGACTGGTTTCTCTATTCTGACAACACAGTAGATGCCAAAAGCAAACAAAAGGCCTACGCTCTTTTTGAGAGTGGACTGATCGACAGCATCGAAACAGGAACAGTAAAAGGGCTACAGCAGATCCATGCCTACATTTTTGGTGGCCTCTATGATTTCGCAGGGCAAATCCGCACTGTCAACATCTCCAAAGGAGGCTTTACGTTTGCTCCTGCCCGTTTTCTGTCTGAAACACTGCAAAAAATAGAGGCAATGCCAGAAGGCAGTATTGATGAAATCATCGACAAATATGTCGAAATGAATGTCGCCCATCCGTTCCGTGAAGGAAATGGGCGTGTCACGCGTATCTGGCTGGACATGTTGCTCAAGAAGAATCTTCGGCTTTGCGTTGATTGGAGCCAAGTTGATAAACGGGCCTATTTGGATGCCATGCGTCGAAGCGTGTCAAACGCATCCACACTTAAGGATTTGCTCCGTCCTGCACTGACTGACAAAATCGCCGACCGTGAAATATTCATGAAGGGAATTGATTATTCATATTATTATGAAGAAGACAACTGAAAACTACAAAGCCAATCGGCAAAGACACATGGTTCTCCGTTAAAAAAACGAATATGAAAACCGTCCGTATCTTAACCATTCTGTTTTTTCTTTCCTGTTTTGCCCTGCTCCATGCCGCGCCATTCGACTATCTGCCGCAAGTACAGGAATGCTCCAATGAAAAAGTCTCGATTCCATTGACAACAGGCAAGTTCCATCTGCATGTTTCCAAAACTCCAGAGAAGAGTTCACCATACATCCAAGCCTTGATCAATGAAAAAATCACTGCTAATCTTTCTCCTGAAGATGACAAAGCACCTATCATTGATTTCATTCTCGCAAAGAATGGTGATCCGTTGTTAAGCGATTATCTGATACCGCCATCAGTCGTGGAAAAGCCCGAAAGCTACACCATCCGTTGTTTCCATGATAATAAAAAAAATGCATACACCATCTGTCTTGTTGGCCATGATAACCGCGGCGTTTTCTATGCAGGTGCGACATTTCTCCAGATGATTTCCAACGGCAAAATAATCATATCGGACATCACCGACTACCCACATTGGCCACATCGCTATCTTTCCGATTATTTCATCCCAACTGCCGAGCAACTCATCCGCTATGCGGCTGAACTCAAAAACAACGGCTTCGGCATGCAGTATCGTTCTGGCTGGCAGAATTTCGGGCCAGACAAGAAGCCACCATATTCAAAAGACGCCGACTGGCGGTCGCAGCTTGAACGTCTTCGCAAGTTCAAAGAAGACACAGGCGACCTCTTGGATTTCATGTTCGTTTACAACATATACGCGGGTGCGCAATCACGTTCTTTCGATTGTGCGAATCCCGAACATGTCTCACAACTGGAATCACAATGCCGTTTCGCTTTACAATCAGGCTTCACACACATCATGATTGGTGTTGACGATTATGTGCCAAAGCATGAAGGCCAATATGATTTTGTCAGCAACAACGAAAAACAACAATTCGGCGATGTCGGCACGGCTCATGGCATGTTGATGAAAACTTTGTCCGAACGTCTTCGTAAAGACTTCCCGCAAGCCGTTTTCGCTTTCTGTCCAGGGCCGTATTCGCTTGACCAACATGACGCCATCCATGAGCCCGCACGAACCTATCTGAAGCATCTTGGAGAACAACTTCCTGAAGATGTTTATGTCGTCTGGACTGGCCGCCAAGTCGTCAGTTCGCGTATCACCAAAACGGATTTTGACGAATATGCCGCCCTGCTCGCTCCGCATCGCAAAATCTACACATGGCATAATCCGAATCAAGGCCCATGTCCGCCCGGTCCACTTGATTTCTATCCAACTTACCATCTGGACACCGATGGTATCATGTTCACAAATTCCCATGACTACGGTGTTCTAAGCAATCGGCCCATTGGAGCAGTGTATATGGATTACTTATGGAACCCACGTGATTTCAATGCAAAAGAAGCCTTCCGACACGCCGTCAGCCGAACACTTCTTACAGATGAAAAAGCCGCAGATATGTATATTTCCATGCTTTCAAAATACGACCTGTCGCGTTTCACGGCAGATCGCGCCAAGAAGGCCGAACTGCTTCGTACCGCCATCGACGATTTGCATGCATTGAAGCCCTTTAAATTACCGCGTTATGATACATTTGAAAAGCAATACACGCATGAACTGGAAATGGCAACGGTCGCCCTTCCCGTTTTGGAAGCGCCTCATACTCAACTGGAAGTGACCATCGACGGCAGACTCAACGAAGAGGCATGGGATCATGCGGCCATCTTTCCATTGTTGACACCAGACGGCCATCCACAGGGCGATTGCAAGATCCTTTGGAACGAAACAACACAGACCATCTATCTTGCCGCCATCCTGCCGCAACCGAAAACAACAAGCGAAAAACTTCCTCGCGATGATGCCATGCGCGGTCATGACGGCATCCGTTTCTTCTTTGCAACACCGTTGAAACACCCGCGATACGCGGAAATCGCCATCGATCTTGACGGCAATCTGCGCGATTCCATCCAATATGTTCCGACATGGGATCCACAGTTGCCATACGCTGTCGGCAATGACGGCACGAACGGTATCATCGAGCTGCAACTGCCTATCGCCGTCATGAAGAATACCGCCATCCTATGGAATTCCTACCGCCTGCAATCTGGAAGCGAATGGCGTTTTCAAGCCATTCGTCCCGCCGATGCCACTCGCAACTCAAAAACACATGACGACGCTATCTGGGCGCCAGTCGGTCAATCTTCCCCACGCGAAATTGCCTTGTTTGGCATTTTGAGATTCAAATAAACATCAATACAAAATATAAAAGTACATGTGAAAAACTACTTGGCATAGATGGTATGTCCTTCAAAAATCGTCTCCTGCATATCGAATTCTGGAGAGACGACGGCGATGTCCGCAAAGAATCCGACCTTCAGCGAGCCGCGAACATGGTCTTCATGACAGGATTTTGCAGGATTAGTCGCGGTCATCATTGCGGCTTCTACTGGCGAGAAGCCGAAACGCGTGATCAGATTGCGGAAGACTTTGTCCATGGTCAGGCAGGAGCCGACGATGCTATCCGGATTGTCCGCAAGTCGTGCCACGTCGGTCATGACCATCATGCGTCCATCCGCCATAGGGAAGGTGCTGCCAGGCGGCAGTCCAGCCCCTGCCAGAGAATCCGTGATGGCAATGAGATGCGTAGCTCCAGCGGCACGATGCGCAAGCTTGATGAGCTCCTGCGGAACATGGATGCCGTCGCAGATGATCTCCTTCATGAGGCGATCATCGATGAGAACCGCATCTGCCAAACAGGGCTTGGAGACGCCATGCTCCACAAGACGTCCGTCAAATGTATCGAACAAATGGCAAACTTGCGTGGCACCAGCGGCGATGGCCATGTCCTTCTGTTCATTTGAACAGCCTGTATGTCCAATGGAAACGGTGACATCCGCACGAACCATGAGATTGATAACCGACTCTGCCCCATCGACTTCTGGCGAGATGGTCATAAGCTTCAACGTGCCGTCGGCCGTCTCCAGCAGCCGACGTGCCTCCGTCATATCCGCGCCGCGGACGAGTCGTTTATCCATTCCGCCTCGATGGGTATAATCAATGAACGGCCCTTCCAAATGACTTCCGATGATTTTCGTGATATTTGGATCGGGCGATTTCACCAATTCAGCGACTTCTTTCACGAACGCCAGCAGTCTTTCCGGCGATTCCGCCGCCAACGTCGGGCAAACTCCCGTCAATCCTGTCGGTGGTGCGAACGTTGCCATGCCCTTCGCGCCGTCGCCAGAAACAGCCGTATGTGGACCGATTCCATGGGTATGGACATCGATGAAACCAGGCGTGATCCAATTGGCCTCTGGCCGCAATCCGCCCTGCTTTTCAATGTGCGCTATCCGTTTGTCCTCTATACGCAACATTCCGAAGAACGCCTGCTCTTCTGTGATGATATTTCCTGTAAAAATACGATTCTGCATATTTGAATAATGATTATCTTATATTACTACTATATTAGTGACTTCCGTTTTTTGTAACACTTAGATATTATACTCCAGATAATGATGAAATCCAGAACCGCTACCCCCCACACATAAAATATTTTTCATGCATTTTATTTGCATGAAAAATATTTTATGGTATAGTAAAAACAATCATGAAAAAGGAGTAACCATGCTGATTTCACTTGCCATAAACAACTGCCTCATCTTCGACACGGATACGGAGTTCTCCCTTCAGGCTAATATGCAGAACAAACGCTTTGCCTGCAATATTATTCCTGCGGGAAAAATCCATGTCGTGAAGTCTGCCATCGTCATAGGCCCGAACAACTCAGGCAAGACCAATCTTGTGAAGATATTGGCGACTCTGCAAGGCATCATTCTCAACGCACGATCCAAGCTTGAAAAGAACCTTTTCTCGTCTGAAAAGATCTGCAGTCTCGCCGTAACATTCTCGGCGGACAATCATGAATATCTATATGCGATCAAATATGATACAGTCAGTTCTGAATACGTATATGAACGCTTTGCCGAAGTCCAACGGGACAAGTATGGCAATCGCAAGGAAGTGGTCTGGCTGCTTCGTGACAGCATCGAGAACAAGAATGAGAGCAAAGACGACAAACTGACGGAAATGATGGAACTGGCTTCAAAAGGCAATCTTCTCATGCATGTTCTTGATACATCACGTTTTCCGACGTTAGATCTTATCAGCGGACTACTCATTGAATTTGCCATGAAAATCGACGTCATTGACATGAACAACATCCCGCTTGAGAAGACAATCGAAATGATGAAGGCCACTCCTGAAAAACGTCAGAAGATAGCAGATTTTGTGAAGAGCGCCGATTTGTTCCTACAAGACTACAAGTATCTGACAGAAAACGAGTTCAGTGCCGCATACAAGACAGGAGGACTAGTTCAGCAAATGGCTGATTGGAACAGCGTGCAAGAATCTGCCATCCGTCTTTGCGACACAGTTCTTGACAAACTGCATCTCGCCTCCGTTTACAAGGGTATCCAAGTGCCGAGCGTTCTCTTCGACTCCACTGGCACGAAGAAGATCGCAGCTTTGGCTAGTTATGTGTTGACTGCATTGGAACAAGGCCGTATTCTTGTCATCGATGAATTGGATAATAGCCTGCATTTCAAGTTGACTCGTGAAATCATCGCGATGTTCAATAATGAAATGAACAAAAAGGCGCAACTGATTGCCACTGTTCATGATGTATCGCTTCTGGATTGCAGGACGTTATTTAGAAAGGAACAGATATGGTTTTCGCATAAAGATAACGACCATGCCTATCTATATTCGCTTGGCGAATTCAGCGCCGCAGAAGACGGCATCCGTGAAACGACGGATCTTATTGAAAAGTACAAGCGAGGCTTGCTTGGAGCATTGCCCAAGCCAGATCTGTTCGATTCACTTTATGATGCATGCTCTCTTTCAAAAACATCGGTTTCTGGCAAGGAGGAATAAGGCATGTCAAAACCACCGTTGTTTTCTGCAAAGCACAGCGTTTGTATTATTTGCGAAGGATATGAAGAGGAGATTTACATCAGGCATCTTCTCGACAAGAATGTTTGGAACAGCATCTACGATTTCACCATCATCAACGCAAAAGGAGAAGGCAGCATTCCTGCCCGCTATCAGTTTGAAATCAACAAGGATACATACGAACTGGTATTGGTTTTCTGTGATACCGACCGAAGCCCTTATAAACAATATCTGGATGTAAAGGCTAAAATCAACGCCATGCATGATGCGGAAGATGCAGCCAATCAGGTAATTATCTACGCGAATCCATGTTCCATGCAGATCATCCTTCTGCATTTTGCCATGGTCTCACTCAAGACACAGGGAAAGAAGACCAATGCAAAACTAATAGAAGAATTGACTGGTGTCAAAGGCTACAAGGCAAACCAAGAAGAGCACATCAAGGCGATTTGCGCCAAAATCAACCGCCAATCATATTTCGCAATGAAAGAGCGTGTTACAACCATCAACAAGCCTGACAATGTGTCCGGTAGTACCAATTTCATCGAATTCATTCAACGCTTTGAATCAGCCACGCCAAAATGGATTGTGGAAATTCGGAATAGACTCGATTCAAATGATTAAAGTTCGTATTACCAGTTAAAATAATCATAACACATCGCATTATTTTTGCCATTTTCGTAAAAAAATCACGAAAATGGCAAAAATAATGCGATGTGATCCTATTTTTCAAAGCAACATCTTCTTTTTTGAGAGGCGGATGTTCTGCTACATCCGCCTCCGTGACGGTCAAGATTTCGCCAATTCACGCAATGACGCCAATGTCTGTGTGATTGCAACATCACCCGCTTCGGGGGTGGTCACATACGCACGAACCTTTTCACGCCATGATATTTCATAGCCGCCGGCCGCGAT
>JAEEGF011184990.1_pt1 | contig 14773 bp, 7 predicted proteins | sample 9134171 | NCBI WGS metagenome assembly JAEEGF01 (sample SAMN16246542, study PRJNA631951) | gut metagenome | biome: gut microbiome; feature: rumen; material: AP-attached | host: Bos | place: Iran: Karaj | collected 2018-10 | reverse complement strand
CGCGGGCTCGGGATAATTCTCAACGATCGCCGGAAGCCCCAGATCGCGCATGCAGCGGTAGCAGGGACGCATCTCCTTGGTCGCTACCGTATATTCCCAGTTGTATATATTTACCTGCTCGCTGGTCGCCACATATCTGTGCTCGATGTCGGCCAGCTCGTCCAACGTGTGCTTCTCACTGGTGATATTCCTGATCGCCTCATAGACATATGCCGCATCCGCGCCCTTTTCGAGAAATACCATATAGCTCTTGATCCAAATGTAATCAATGCCGCAGCAGTTTTCGATCATACTCCTCTTGGTCTCGCAGTTCTGCTCTTTGCCTGTCTCCACGCACTTTTTGACGCAGTTCAGGTAGACCTGCAGATTACCCTCATCGAGGCGGTCCTGCAGATCGGTCTGAAGATACTCTTCTCTGTCTATATTCAGTCCTATCTCGGGAAGATACTTGTCATTAATTGAAACGATCGAAACACGGCCGTCCTTAAACTCGATCACTGCGGCCGGACCTGAAAACTTACTGTAAATGACATCATCGAATCTTTTGTAATCCTGCATACTCATGTCCCCGAACCCTTTATGCTCTGTAAATGGATGCCTCTACCTGCGCTGCCTTAGCCTCTCCGAGAAGCTTCGAAACTATCGCGAGTCCGAACTCTATCGCGCATCCGACCGACTTTCCCGTGATTATATTCCCCGAGATCACAGCCGGCCCGCCGACATATCGTCCGCCGCCCAGCGCGCTCTCAAAACCGGGGAAGCATGTAGCGTCATGTCCCGTCAGGAGACCGTTCTCACCGAGTACCGAAGGCGCCGCGCAGATCGCGCAGACCAGTTTGCCCAGATGGTCGTAGGATTTGATCATGTCGGCAACGGCTTTGCTCGCCGCCAGATTCTTCGTGCCGGGCATGCCGCCGGGCAGAACCACCGCGTCGCCGTCCCCGTAAGTAAACTCATCGTACTTGCTCGAAGAACCGAACTGCATATCCGTAACGATATTAAAACCGTGCGAACCGATAACGTCCTTTGTGCCGTAGGGAGATACCATGACCGTATCGATCCCCGCGCGTTTCATGATGTCCGCCGTCATCAGGGCCTCAACCTCTTCACATCCGTTGCACAGTAAAAAATAAGCCTTCATATGCAAATCCTCCTCGGAAAACATAGTAACACAGAAACAGCCCGTGTTCAACGGGAAATCGACCTATAACTACGCGTGCGCCGGCCCCTGCTTTTTCACGCAAAGCATAAAAATAAGTGCATGCAGCTGCAACGGACAGTTTTTTGGCGACTGCTACGTAACCTCATGTTTTTCTAAACTTTCGCGGCAAGTCTCATGCCGAGTCACGGGGCCGCTGCCATTCGGCGTCCATGCCTCATGACAGCTAAAAATACATCCGTGTATTTTTGCCCCTGAAACGGGCGAAAGCCAAGAAAAACTATGACGTTACTCTATGTCGCAAAAAACTGCCCGGCAGGCATGCACTTGCTTTACATTCCTAAGCGTGAAAAAGCATCGCCACGCCCGATGCCGCCGGCGCACGCTGTTACTGGCGGCCGAAACGGACAGCAATCATCTCTTTGCATCATTTCAGATATAATTCTGCTGCATTATACTTCTGAATCATATCTGCATCAGCTTTTCCGAATTCATTCGAAAAAGACTCAAGACTCCCACTACAATTCAAAACAATATTTGAAAAAGATATATAGGAATTATATAAATTCTCAAGTGCTTTAAAAGCACTATCGAGACCTTCGGGAGGATTCAGCATTTCCTTCATTTCATCTTTAATTTGCTTTTGCGTAGTTGAAAGTGATAAGTATTCTTTTCTAAACTCAGCATCGGCAAAAAGAGCATCTAAAGCATCATTGAAATCAGTCACAAATACACCATTTACCTTTGTAAACTTATTCGTTTCTTCATCTTCTGTATTAAGAATCGCATTATGCCAGACTTTTATGATCAAGTTACCAAGATTTTCTGTTAAAGCCCCTTCATCTAACATCGATTCCACTAACGTATTAAATGAGTTTTGATAATCTGCTGCTCTCTGTTTAGCCTTTTCTTCTGCTTCTTTTGCGTCCTGTTCTGTTTTTTGCTTTTCTTCAAGAAGACTCTCATACAAGGACTTATACTCATTTAATTCCTGTTCTAATTTAGTGTTCACCTCAACCAAAGATTCGTAAGAGTCCTTATATTTAGTAATCTCCTGGTTTAGTATCTCGTTTTCGTCAGCCAAGTGTTCAAGCGATAATGCATGTTCAGCCATTTCATGCGCTGCTTTTTTCTTCCCAAACCACATGAGGACACTCAGCACTGCCATCCCCAAACAAAAGAATGCCAGAATAATGCACAGTTGAACCATATGATCATTTTTTCTTGTTTTCTCCATAACCGCACCTCAATGTCAGAGTTTTCTCATCCTGTTTTATAAAGCACAAACTTTGTTACCTTCTGCTGTAATTCTATTATGAAAACAAGATCCTACTCAATACAATTCTATGTGCTCATCTTTCGCTCAGCTGCATCAGGTGCGGCGGCGGCATCGGGCGTGGCGTGGCTTTTTCACGCTTGGTGCTGTCAATTATGTGCATGCCTGCAGGCAGGTTTTTCTGTTCCGTAAAGTAACGTCGTAGTTTTTCTTGGCTTTCGCCCGGGTACAGGGGCAAAAATACACGGATGTATTTTTAGCTGCCATGAGGCATGGACGCCGAATGGCAGCGACCCCGTCACTTGGCTTTAACCTTGCCGCGAAAGCTTAGAAAAACACGAGGTTACGGTCAGGAACAGAAAAGCCTGTCCGTTGCAGCTGCATGCACACAGGTAACTGCCCTGCGTGAAAAAGCAGGGGCCGCCGCACCCTTAGCGGCAGCCCCCGAAATGAAGGTTTTATTTTACTTTGTATCTGTGCGGATACTCCACCGTATGCCGCTTCCCGTCGAGCGTGTAGCTCACGGCCAGCGTATCATGGTCGATCGAAACGTCGGTCGCGGCTTCGCGCATATGCACCAGCGCGCGGTACTGCGCGATCTTTGCGCCGTCGTAGGAATTCAGGTCGTCCGAGGTCAGCCATACCGAGCCGAACAGCGCGTTGACGGTCGCGAGGTAGTTCTTTTCCGCGGGAGTGAGCGAAATATTGTTGTCGCGCAGGAAGAAAACGTCCGGGTCATTGCCGTGCGCGCGGCGGTCCAGACCGCGGCGGAATATCGTATTGTTGATCGACTGCTTGGTCGAAACGCGCTCTCTGTGGATGATGCGCATGTACATTTTGTCGTTCCAGTCGAGGCCCACGTCGCATCCGATGCGGCAGTAGTCCACGAGCCCGAACGCGGGCATAACGGGCGTGCCGCAGCCGAGGATCAGCTTTGAACCGCAGATCTCGCGCAGGAACGCGAGCGCCCTGATCATCCTGCCCGCGCGGGATTCCTTAAAGACTCCGTCCCCGTCCGTACCGTGGTCGCCGGTCGCGTAGGGCGCAACGGCATACAGGAAATCAAGCTTTACGAGATCGAAGTTCCATTCATCGAAAATGCGCCTGAATATACGCCTTAAGTGCTCCCTGACCTCTGGATTGTCTATGTCGAGCGCATAGAAGCCGCTCCAGTTGCAGCCTGCCTTCCACGGCTCACCCTTGTACTGCAGCAGCCAGTCGGGATGGTTTTTGAAAATATCGGACTTTTCTTCGCAGACGAAAGGCGCCAGCCAGAGACCCGCCCTGAGTCCCGCCATATGTATCTCTTCCGCGAGCGGCGCGAGTCCGTTCGGGAATTTCACGGGATCGGTCCTGTCCCAGTCGCCGACGAACGGCTCCCAGCCGTCATCGATCTGGAACAGATCGTTATCGTCAAACACCTTGATCGCACCGGTGAGGTCCTCTAAGATGCCCTGCTCGTTGATATCCTGGTAGTGGTTGTACCAGCTCGAATAGCCCTTGATCGGAGGCACCGCGTTTTTCACGCCCATGGCCTCAAACCATCTGTCAAATACCTCTGTCTCGGTGCCTTCGGCATAGAAAAGGTCAAATGCGTCGACCGTCGCGCCGTGCACCGCCACGCCCTTGCAGTCGCGCTCTATCTTCATGACGGCCTTGGTCGAATTGTATGTGAATAAGGTATAACCCGTTTTCTCGTCGAGCGAAGCTAGCAGCCTGTACCTGTCACCGTCCCTGAAATAGCAGTAGGATACACCGTGCAGAATGCCCCTGTGCCAGGGATAATCCACAAAATGATAGTCTCCGTAGCGGTCCAGCGAAAACTTGTCGATGCCGAGCTTCGGAGTCCCGCGCAGTCCCCTGATCCTGCCGTAAGGCGTATACTCAGGGCTGTAGGTCCAGCTCTGGTAGCCGTTAAAATACATCTTCCTCGAGGCCTCTATCGCCAGCCGCGCCTCAACGGTGCGCAGCACCTCACCCTCGGTGACAGGCACGATAACGCAGTTTGTGCCCTCATGCATCTTCTGGCTTCCTACCCTGCCGTTCACACACCACTTCAATATCAAGTCTGCTCCCATATCTTCTCCTTTCGCTTCGCTTCATACAGACAGATGGGACGGTTCTTCTGTCCGACTTATCCGCCGATCCGCCTGTCTTTTATTCAACCGTAAACTCCACCGTCACGGGCTCCGCCATATCCGTTCGGATCGTCAGATGCGCCGTGCCACGCTTTCCCGCGGTCCTGACTATCGTTCCGGTCATGCCGCCCTGGGAAGCCGCGATACGGGGTCCCGCGAGCCTGATGATCTCTTCGTCATCGATCTCAAACCGCACCGGCGACGCAACATACGCCGCAAGCGTGTTGAATTCGTTGAGGAACCTGACGCGGATCAGCGACATGTCGAATGTCTCTCCGTCGCGCAGATTTATACGGATCCGTTCCGTTTTGCCGTCCGCCGGTCTGCCCGGATATTCTGCGCCGATGCTCCGGCCCGCGCTGTCGCTCGCCTTTACCTCGAGGTGCAGCTTTTTTCCGGGTGAGAGCTCCTTCACCGCAGCGACTTTGCCGTCCTTTATCGCCTCGTATTTCCAGACAACGGCCTCGCCGCCCCAGTTGCCGACGTATTTTCCGAACAGCTCCACGCCGTCCGCATAACTCATTTTGTATCTGACCATGCACCAGCCCATGCGCAGCAGATCGGGCAGCGGCAGTCCCGCCACACCGTACTGCGCGGCCGCGTTCAGCGATTTATGGAGCAGCTTTTCCTTGCGTCCGGTAAAGCCCTCCTTCGTCTCGAGCAGGCAGCCGATCGTGTCATCCACGAGGAGCGGCCCGTGCGGGAGCGCCGCAAATGCGCTCGGTTTGAGCTCGGTCACAAAATCATTGTTCTTGTATAATCTTACCGCATCCGCATTCGTAAATACATAGCATTTATCAAGACGTCCCGCGTTGTAATCGCCTATATCCATGGCCGAACCGACCTCGAGCACGGGCTCGTCATCGGTCTGCGACGCGTAAACGTACGCGGCGAGCTTAGGGTTCCTGAAATAATCCATAACGCCGTGGTAGCAAACCCTGTCTCCCGAGCCGAAATCCTTGTGCGTCGGATAGTCGAACATGCACCATTCAAAGCACCCGGCATGCTCGCCGTCGGCCATCGCGTCGTTCATAACGCTCGCGTGGCGCAGCGCCTGCTCCTGCCTGCGTGCCCATGTATCCCAGGCCTTGGTCGGGAACATATGACCGTTGCTCTCGGAAATGAGGAGCGCCTTGTCCATATCCGAAGTGACCTTTTTCTTGGGCTTTGCCGCAATGCCCTCACCCGCGTAGGAGAAATCGTTGAAAGCGTACACATCCTCCAGCAGATGACTCTTTTCGAGGTACCTCACGCCCGATGTCGCGCGCGAAGGATCGAGTTTGTGCGCCAGCGCGTTCGTGCGGGTATACAGCTCATCGCAGTCCACGCTCTCATTGATGCGGACGCCCCAGAGCATGACAGACGGATGCTCGCGGTACTGCAGGATCATCTCGCGCGTATTCTGCACGGCCTGCTCGCGCCATTCGGGCGCATCGCCGATATGCTGCCAGCCGGGGATCTCGGTAAACACGAGGAGCCCGAGTTCATCGCAGGCATCGAGAAATGCCTGTGACTGGGGATAATGCGAAGTCCTGACCGCGTTCACATGCAGCTCGTCCTTCAATATATGCGCATCCGCGCGCTGCAGCGACGCCGACGCCGCGTAACCGATATACGGGAAATTCTGATGTCTGTTGAGGCCGCGGATGAAATACTTCTCTCCGTTCAGGTAAAAACCGTCGGCCTTAAACTCCATGATCCTGATGCCGAAACATTTCTCAAATACATGCTCGGGCTCGAACTCGTCCTCCTCGTCGATGACGGCGGGCTTATGCGCTTTGCCGTCCGCGGGCGTGATGCAGAGCTTGGCTCTTAAGGTGTACAGATAAGGGCTCTCAGGGCTCCAGAGCTTTGCGCCGGAAATGCCTGCCTCGAGCGACATCCGGACAATCTTGCCGCCCTCCGCGCAGGATGTGGGCAGCTCACCCGTAAGCTTCAGCGCGCGCTCCTGCGAGATCGCGGGATCATCGTCAAAATGCGCGGGTATATTCTCCCTGACGACATTGCCGTCTGGATCTAAGATGTCTGCGTAACAGGAATAATTCTTTGAAGGGTCGAGCGGCCCCGTGATGTAGATCTCCGCCTGTACAGTACCGGCGGAAGGCGTAGAAACAAAGATATCCTCAACAGAGGTCTCCGGTACTTCGAGGAGCTCTACGGGCCTGTAGATGCCTCCGAAGGTAAGATAATCTATAACAAATCCGAAAGGAGGGATCGCCGGATTCTCTGTGGAATCAAGGCGCACCGAAACAAGGCAGCCGGAATCTGCCAGATATCTCGTAATATCGACCATAAACGCCGTGTATCCGTTCCTGTGCTCCGTGGCCTTTTCGCCGTTCACAAATACTTCGGCGATGTGCGCGGCGCCCTCAAAACGCAGGATATAGCGCATCCCGGGCTCTTTTTTGACCGTGATGTGCTTACGGTATCCGCTGACCATCTGGTAGGCCTGCTCATCCGCATACTGCAGCGGAAGCTCCTTAACCGTATGCGGGATATCGACCTTTACGATGCCTGCCGCATCCCCGCCGCATAAAAACTCCTCGGTACAATTCTCCGTAAATTCCCAGTCTCTGCAGATATAAGTCATGGCGTTTCATCCTTTCCCGGAAAAAGCGTAGAGATCAACTTCGCAAGCATTGCAGCATCGGGCATAAATGCCGCCCAATAATGCTCACATATTATAACACAGATATGGAAACTCTGTCAACCGCAACCAGTTTCCATGTCTGTTACCTTCACTCTCTGTCAACTCTTTCGAGTTTCCGATGCGTGCTTCTTCCTCCTTCGATATCTAGCCTTCAAAAAAGTGATTACCATTTGAAACTGGGTGTTATCTGTATACTCGCCGGATGGTTCTTCCGTCCCTTCTCTGTTTTCCCTGCGCAGGCGCTGCAGATGAAACTTCCGGGACTCGTTGAGGACGCCGGCACTTAGCAGGAGAAGGACTGTTCCTTCGAGTCCTTCTCCTGCTTATGTACCGCTGCGTCCGAAAAGAAGCGAGAGCGTGTCTCCGGAAGTTTTATCGTCGCCGCCTGCGTTCAGGCACAAAAAAGGGGACGGAAGAACCGTCCCCTGCTGCAATATTCGATTTATTCGGTAACCTTGTTGAGGTGCCAGATATCGTCCACATACTCCTGGATCGTGCGGTCCGAAGAGAACTTGCCGACATGCGCCACATTGAGGATCGCTGCCTTTGCCCATCGTTTCTCGTCGCGGTACATCTGCTCGATCTTCTTCTGCGCCTCGGCGTACGAACGGAAATCCTTGAGTATGAAGTACTGGTCAGGACGCTCATATCCGTTGTCCTCGATCAGTGAATTGTAGATCTCGCGGAACAGCTCGGTGTTCTGAGGAGAATAATATCCGTTGATCATCTGGGTCATTACCAGCCTGATGTCCTCGTCCTCGTTGAAGATATCCTTGGGATTGTAGCCGCCGTTGTTCTCGTAGTTGATGACCTCCTGAGCGGAAAGTCCGAAGATAACCGCATTCTCCTCGCCAACCTCCTCAACGATCTCCACATTCGCGCCGTCCATCGTGCCCAGCGTTATCGCGCCGTTCAGCATGAACTTCATATTGCCGGTACCCGACGCTTCCTTCGAAGCAGTCGATATCTGCTCGGAAACATCCGACGCGGCGAATATCCACTCTGCGTTCGAAACGCGGTAGTTCTCGATAAATACGACCTTCAGCTTGCCGCCGATCTTGATATCGTTATTGATGATGTCGCCGACACTGTTGATCAGCTTGATGATGGCCTTTGCGCGGCGATAGCCTGCCGAAGCCTTCGCGCCGAAGATAAACGTCCTCGGATAGAAATCCATGTCGGGATTCTTTTTGAGCTCGTTGTAAAGGTACATAACGTGCATGATGTTGAGGAGCTGTCTCTTGTACTCATGCAGACGCTTTACCTGCACGTCGAAGATCGAGCGGGGATCAACATCCACGCCGTTGTGCTCCTTGATGTACTTTGCCAGGCGGAGCTTATTCTTGTATTTGATCTGCATGAACTCGCGCTGAGCGTTCTCATCGCCTGCGTACTGCTCAATGCCCCTGATCTGCGAAAGATCGGTGATCCAGCCGTCGCCAACCTTATCGGTTACCCACTGCGCAAGGAGCGGATTGCCGTGGAGCAGGAAGCGGCGCTGCGTGATGCCGTTTGTCTTGTTGTTGAACTTGTTCGGGAAGTACTGCGCGAACTCCTTCAGCGACTGGGTCTTGAGGATCTCGGTGTGGAGGCGGGCAACGCCGTTTACCGAGAAACCGCCGACGATCGCGAGGTTCGCCATACGTACCTGTCCGTCGTAAACGATCGCCATCTTCTCGATCATGTGATAATCGCCGGGATAGGTGATCTGGATCTCGCGGATGAAACGTCTGTTGATCTCCTCAACGATCTGGTAAATACGGGGAAGAAGCTTCGAGAACAGCTCAAGAGGCCATTTCTCCAGGGCTTCCGCCATGATCGTGTGGTTCGTGTACGCGCAGGTCTTGGTCGTGATGTCCCACGCCTCGTCCCATGAAAGATAGTAGTCATCCATGAGCACGCGCATGAGCTCGGCAACGGTAACAGCCGGATGCGTATCGTTCATCTGGAAGATGACCTTCTCGGGAAGACGCTTAAGATCGTGGTAACGGTCCATGAACTTCGATACAGCCAGCTGAACGCTCGCCGAAACGAAGAAATACTGCTGCTTTAAGCGCAGCTCCTTGCCTGCGTAATGGTTATCGTTCGGGTAAAGTACCTCACAGATGGTCTTTGCCAGGTTCTCCTGCTCAACAGCCTTGTGGTAATCGCCCTTGTCGAACTGATCGAGCTGGAAATCGTTAACCGCCTCGGCATCCCAGATGCGGAGAGTGTCAACGAAATGATTGTTGTAGCCGACGATCGGAAGCTCGTAGGGAACAGCCATAACTGTCTGGCAGTCCTCCTGAACGAAGCACTCGCGTCCTTCCGCATTCTTGGTCATGCGCACATAGCCGCCGAAACGGATCAGCTTTGCGTTGTCGGCGTCCTTCATCTCGAAAGGATTGCCGTTCTTCAGCCAGTTATCGGGAACCTCGATCTGGAATCCGTTGTCGATCTGCTGCTTGAACATACCGTATTTGTAACGGATACCGCAGCCGACCGCCGAATAACCGAGAGTCGCGAGTGAATCGAGGAAACACGCGGCGAGACGTCCGAGACCGCCGTTTCCGAGCGCTGCATCGGGCTCCTCGTCCTCTATCGTGTCAAGGTCAAGGCCGTACTCGTCGAGTACCTCAGCCACAACCTTGTCAGCCTTCATGTTAATGAGAATATTGCCCAGCGCGCGTCCCATAAGGAACTCCATGGACATGTAGTAAACGGTCTTGGCTTCCTTCTGGCCGATAGCCTTATGCGAAGCCACCCAGTCGCTGATGATATACTCCTTCATCGCGTAGCATACACTCTGGAACATCTGCTGCTTCGTAGCGTCCGCGGGCTCCTTTCGGAACAGCCTCATGAGATAGTTTTCGATGGATGTTTTAAGTTCCTGCTTGTCGATAGTCATATTCATGCTCCTATTTTCTGTGCCCGCAAACGCCTCCAAACAGCCGCTGCGGAGCTTTTCTTCTTTCCTTTAACATCTTAAAGTATACTATTGGAAACGTTTCCAGTCAAGTTATTTTTACTCGTCGCCGCCTGCGTTTTCGGCTGCAAACAAAAGGGACAGAAGAATCATCCCCTGTCCCCGTTAATATCAGTTTCTCTTCACTCCGAGAGTTACGTCCTCTCCGTTGAGGTTCCAGTCCTTGACCGAACCTTCCGCGCTGCCGTATACAACGCCCGAAGCCAGAACTACCTTGCAGATCTGAGCCTCGTTGCGCTTTACGATGTCGGCGATCTTGTCGTTGCCGGTCACGTAGAGCGTGATGTGGTCCATAACCTCGAAATCGGCGTCCTTACGCATGGTCTGAACCTTGCTGATGACCTCACGGACATAGCCTTCCTCGATCAGCTCGGGAGTAAGGTTGGTGTCCATTACCACGGTGATGCCGTGATCCTCGCCGGTTACAAAGCCCTCTACCTTCTTGCTCTCGATCGTGAGGTCAGCCTCCTCGATCTTCTCGGGCGTGCCGTCGAGCAGTACGGTTACCGCGCCGGTCTCCTTGAGCTCAGCCATAGCCTTTACGCCGTCGAGACCGAGCAGGAGCTCCTTGACGGTATTGATCTTGCCGCCGAAGCGCTTGCCGAGAGTCTTGAAGTTAGGCTTAAATGTATAGTCTGTGAACGAAGCCACGTCGTCCTTAAACTCGATGGTCTTTACATTGAGCTCGTCCTCGATGATCTCGCGGTAGAACTCTGAAAGCTCCTTGCCGCACTTGACGTACATCTTCGCGAGAGGCTGTCTCTGCTTGATATTGGCCTCGTTGCGGCATGCGCGTCCGATAACTACGATGTTCAGGACCTCATCCATGTTCTCCTCGAGCTCTTTGTCGATATATGCCTCGTTGCAAACGGGGAAATCGCACAGATGAACCGACTCGGGAGCCGATGCGTCTACGGAGCAAACGAGATTCCTGTAGATGTCCTCGGTCATGAACGGGATCATCGGAGCCGCAGCCTTCGCGATCGTAACGAGAGCGGTGTACAGAGTCATGTAAGCGTTGATCTTGTCCTGCTCCATGCCCTTTGCCCAGAAACGCTCACGGCAGCGGCGAACATACCAGTTGCTGAGCTCGTCAACGAAATCGTCGAGCGCTCTGCCCGCCTCGGGGATATGGTATGTGTCAAGGTTTTTGTCGACCTCTTTGACCACGGAATTGAGCTTCGAGAGCAGCCACTTGTCCATAACGGGCAGCTTGTCGTACTCGAGGCTGTAGTTCGTGGGATCGAAATTATCGATATTTGCGTACAGGGTGAAGAAAGCATAGGTGTTCCAAAGTGTGCCCATGAACTTTCTCTGGCCCTCTGTGATAGCCTTGTCGTCAAAACGGTTGGGCAGCCAGGGCGCGCTGTTGGTGTAGAAATACCAGCGGATCGCGTCTGCGCCGTGCTTTGCGAGCGACTCGAAGGGATCTACCGCATTGCCCTTTGATTTGCTCATCTTCTGGCCGTCCTTGTCGAGCACGAGGCCCAGAACGACTACGTTCTCGTAAGGAGCCTTGTTAAAGAGCAGCGTGGACTCCGCCATCAGCGAGTGGAACCAGCCTCTGGTCTGGTCTACGCCCTCGGAAATGAACTGCGCGGGGAACTGCTTCTCGAACAGCTCTTTGTTTTCAAAAGGATAATGATGCTGCGCAAAAGGCATGGCGCCCGAATCGAACCAGCAGTCGATAACCTCGGGTACGCGCTTCATAACGCCGCCGCACTCGGGGCACTTGCAGGTGATGGCATCGATGTAAGGTCTGTGGAGCTCAACCTTGGCAGCGTCGGGATTGCCCGAAAGCTTTGCCAGCTCCTCGCGGCTGCCTACGCACTCGCGGTGTCCGCACTCGCACTCCCAGATGTTGAGGGGAGTACCCCAGTATCTGTTTCTGGAGATAGCCCAGTCCTGGATATTCTCGAGCCAGTTGCCGAAACGTCCGGTTCCGATGGTCTCGGGAACCCAGTTAACGGTCGCGTTGTTGCGCACGAGGTCGTCCCTTACGGCAGTCTCCCTGATGTACCAGGAATCACGCGCATAGTAGATGAGCGGTGTGCCGCATCTCCAGCAGTGAGGATACTCATGCTCGAACTTGGGCGCATCGAAGAGCTTGCCCTCCTTGTCGAGGTCGATCAGGACATTCTTATCGGCGTCCTTGACGAACTGGCCTGCGTAAGGTGTCTCGGCGGTCATCTCGCCCTTACCGTTTACGAACTGTACGAAGGGAAGGTCATAGTTGCGTCCTACGTTCGCATCGTCTTCACCGAAAGCGGGAGCGATATGAACGATACCGGTACCGTCGCTCATGGTAACATAATCGTCGCAGGTTACAAAGAAGCCCTTCTTGCCCTGTTTGTCGGCACATTCCTTGGAGCAGGGGAACAGGGGCTCATACTCCCTGTACTCCATCTCCTTGCCGCTCCAGCGCTCGAGAACCTCGTAAGCGGGCTTGTCCTCGGAAGCGAATTTGCCGAGAACGGTATCCGCGAGAGCCTCAGCGAGGATATAGGTATATCCGTCGGCGCACTTAACCTTTACATAGGTATCCGAAGGGTTCACGCAGAGCGCAACGTTCGAAGGCAGCGTCCAGGGCGTGGTCGTCCATACGAGATAGTAAGCGTCCTCGCCGACAGCCTTGAAGCGCGCGATGGCCGAACGCTCCTTAACGGTCTTATAGCCCTGTGAAACCTCTGCGGACGAAAGCGGGGTACCGCAGCGGGGGCAATAAGGCACGATCTTAAAGCCCTTGTAGAGCAGGCCCTTGTTCCAGATCTCCTTTAAGGCCCACCACTCGGACTCGATATAGTTGTCATCATAGGTAACGTAAGGGTGCTCCATGTCGGCCCAGAAGCCTACTGTGCCGGAGAAATCCTCCCACATTCCCTTGTACTTCCACACGGATTCCTTGCACTGCTCGATGAAAGGCTCCATGCCGTATTCCTCGATCTGGTCCTTGCCGTTTAAGCCGAGATGCTTCTCGACTTCGAGCTCTACGGGCAGTCCGTGTGTATCCCAGCCGGCCTTACGGGGCACATAGTTGCCCTTCATGGTGCGGTATCTGGGTACCATGTCCTTGATAACTCTGGTCAGCACATGGCCGATATGGGGTTTGCCGTTCGCTGTGGGAGGCCCGTCGTAGAATGTGTAGGTCGGGCAGCCCTCGCGCAGCTTCAGGCTCTTGTTGAAGATGTCTTCTTCCTTCCAGAACTTTACGATCTCTTTCTCGCGATCGACAAAGTTCATGTCCGTTGATACTTTCTTGAACATTGCTTGTTCCTCCTGTAAATGAGTGAAGCCCGCACTCCAATAAGGAATGCGGGCTCTGCATTTTATACCACCTCATTGAAAGTACTCCCCGTCCTTCTTAAGAAATCCGGGTTCATACCACTCCCCTTAACGCGGGGAATACGTCATGACTTACTGGCACGTGCTCGGCGTGTGCTTCTGCCATGCGGCTCCGGAGGGATATTCGTCTGCATGTACTGGTATCCGCTTCGCACTGTCGCGGACTCACTGTGAGGCTTCGATACAGAGTACTGTCTCCTTCAACACCATTTTCAAAAACTATTATTCATTTGATACGAAATAATAATACAAATCCGCCCAAAAGTCAAGGTATTATGCGATCTGGAAATGATTTCCGCCGCCGCGCTTCGAAACATACATGACTGCGTCCGCCTGCTGGTAGAGTTCGTCAAAGGACTGAACCTGATGCTTCGTGCAGAATACCGCGCCCAGACTGATCGAAACTTTATGTCCGGTGCCGCGCATCTCTTCGACGTCGATCTTCTCAACCTCGCTGTACAGACGGTTCAGACAAGCGTTCGCCGCCTCGGGCTTCGTCATGCCGGTCGCGTATACGGCAAACTCATCGCCGCCGAGTCGCATTACGATATCGGCGTCACGGAACGACCTTACAAGGCATCCCGCAACCTCTATAAGAACCTTGTCGCCCACGCCGTGTCCGAAGGTATCGTTGACGCTCTTGAATTTGTCCACGTCCATCAGCGCAAACATGCCGGGCGTGCCGTCCTCGAGCAGCTTCATGATCTTCGCTTCTCCGCCGCCGCGGTTACTGATCCCGGTCAGCGCATCTGTCTCGGACATCGCGGTAAGCGCCTTCTCAAGCGACTTCTTCGCGGAAATATCGGTGAGCGATGTAATGACCACGGTCACATTGCTCTCTTTGAGCTCGGTGACGTAAGTCGTCGCCATGACCGAGATCACCGAATCCTCATGCCTTATCGCGAATTCGTAGGAGCGCCTTCCGCCGATCGCTTTCAGCGCGATCAGCATGTCGAGCAGTTTCTCTTTGTCCTCGGCCTCGCATCTTTCTATCAGTTCTTCGATCGTGATCTTCGTATTTCTCGGATCCGGAACGCCGAACATCCTGCCGGCCGCGTCATTCATCAGCATGACATTGTCGTCCATGTCGGTGACCAGCATGCCGTCGCTCTGTGCCAGCAACATCTCGTGGTAGATCGCGTTCTCGCCCTCAACGCTCTTGTTGTGCTCGAGCTCGGCGAGCTTCTCGTCGTCGATGTTCTCGACAGCGAAGATAACCTCGTAAGGATTGCGTTCCTCATCC
>JAEEGF010000020.1_pt1 | contig 14773 bp, 10 predicted proteins | sample 9134171 | NCBI WGS metagenome assembly JAEEGF01 (sample SAMN16246542, study PRJNA631951) | gut metagenome | biome: gut microbiome; feature: rumen; material: AP-attached | host: Bos | place: Iran: Karaj | collected 2018-10 | reverse complement strand
TTGGCGGCTTCCGGATCGAACCTGAGCTACCAGTGGCAGTACTGCGAGCCGAACAGCAGCACCTGGAAGAACTCCGGCGCAACCGGGAACAAAACAGCGACCCTGACGGTCCCGGCGACGGCGGACCGGAGCGGGAATAAATATCGCTGCATCGTGAAGAACAGCGGCGGCAGCGTGACTTCCAGCGCGGCGACGCTGACGGTGACGATCGTAAAGCCGACGATCACGACGCAGCCGAAGAGCGTGACGGTGGCGCCGGGCGGCAATGTGACCTTCACGGTGGCGGCTTCCGGCTCCGGCCTCACGTACCAGTGGCAGGTGAGCACGGACGGCGGCAGCAGCTGGTCCAATTCCCCGGCGACGGGCAACAAGACGAAGACCCTGACGGTCCCGGCGACGGCGGACCGGAGCGGCTACAAGTACCGGTGCATCGTGAAGAACAGCGGCGGCAGCGCGACTTCCTCTGCGGCGACGCTGACGGTAAAGGCGCCGAAGATCACGGCGCAGCCGAAGAGCGTGACGGCCTCTGCGGGATCCTACGTACAGTTTTCCGTTACCGCGACGGGCCTGAATCTGACCTATCAGTGGCAGGTGAGCACGGACGGCGGCAAGAGTTGGTCCAACGCCACGGCGGAGGGCAACAAAACGGCGGCCCTGACGGTCCCGGCGACCGCCAGCCGCAGCGGGTACAAATACCGCTGCATCGTCAAGAGCGGAACCGCTTCCGTGACCTCCTCCGCCGCGACCCTGACGGTGAGTTGATTGAGCATCGAAGATCAAACAGAGTGATTCCCATGGCCGCCGCAGGCTTCCGCCTGCGGCGGCCCGCCTGTTTCCCCGTCCCGGGCGAAGCGCAATTGCTTCTTGCAGGCGGGGCCGCCGGGCGGTATAATACATATTACGACACATCCCACGGCGGAAAGGAGGCAAAGCCCATGGCGGAGGAGTATATCCTGACCCGGTCCGCACCGCTGACCATCAGCGCCGAGGAGGCGGACAAGCTCCTGGCCCTGGGCAGCGGCGACGCAGCCCTTCTCTACCTCTGGCTCCTGCGCCACGGCGGCCGTTTCGACCGGGAGAAGGCGGAAAGGGAGCTGAAAAACGCGGGCTCCGTCACGACGGCCATGGCCCAGCTCCGCTCCGCCGGGCTGGTGCGGGGGGAGGCGGGGGCGAGCAAGCCCCGGGAAGCGCCCCTGCGGGAGGAGCTTTCGGAGCCCACCGCCGAGGAGATCACAGAGTACGCCGAAAGGGACCCCGATTTCCGGAAGCTGGTGCGGGAAACACCCGACCGGCTGGGACGGGTGCTCAGCGGCGGAGACCTGAAGATCCTCTACGGCATCTACCACGACCTGGGCCTGCCCACGGAGGTCGTATTGCTCCTGCTGCAATTCTGCTGCGAGGAGATCGCCCGGCGCTACGGAGAGGGGCGGAAGCCCACCCTGCGGCAGGTGGAGAAGGAAGCCTACATCTGGCACAACCGGGAGCTGTTCACCCTGGCGCTGGCGGAAAAACACCTGATGGAGCTGAAGACCCGCCGGGGGCAGGTGGGGGAGCTGTGCGCGCTTCTGGGTATCCGGAACCGGACCCTGGCCCCCACGGAGGAGAAATACCTGCAAAACTGGCTGGAGATGGGCTTCGGGAAGGACCCTATCCTTCTGGCTTACGACAAGACCGTGGCCAAGAAGGGGGAGCTGGCCTGGCCCTATATGAACCGCATCCTGGAGAACTGGCACGCAAAGGGCCTCCATACCCTGCCGGAGATCGAGGCGGGGGACGCGCCGCCCAAGGTCGGCAGCCCGTCGGGGAAGCGCGGCGGGCAGGTTTCTGCGGGTCCCACATCGGAAGATTACGAGCGCATGCAGAGGCTTCTGCGTAAAATGGACGGAGGCGGAGACCATGGCACTTGACGGGAAGATCCTGCGCCGGGCGCTGGACCGCTATGAGGAGGCGAACCGCCGCCGCAGCGAGGATACGCGCCGCCTGCGCGGGGAAATCTATGCAAAGGATGAGCGCATCGGCGAGCTGGACCGGCTGCTCCGCGCCAGCGTGGCGGAGGCGGCGGCCCTCGCCCTCCGGGGCGGGGACGACCCGGAAAGAGCAGTCGCGGCCATCCAGGAGAAGAACCTCAGCTGGCAGGACGAGCGGGCAAAACGCATCGCCGCCCTGGGCTACCCCAGGGGCTGCATCGATGAGGAACCCGCCTGCCCCCTCTGCGGCGACCGGGGCTATGTGGGCACGAAGCCCTGCAGCTGCCTCATGAAGCTTTACCGGGAGGAGCAGCGGAAGGAACTGAGCCGCCTGCTGGACCTGCAGGGGGAGACCTTCGACGCTTTCCAGCTCCGGTATTACGACGACGTTTTCGACCCCGCTACCGGGGTGAACCCCCGCAGGCATATGGAGTCCGTGCGGCAGATCTGCCGCAAATTCGCCGAGAATTTCACCTCCGGCAGCGGCAGCCTCTTCCTCACCGGGGCACCCGGCCTGGGCAAGACCTTCCTCTCGGCCTGCATCGCCTCCACCGTGGCGGAAAAGGGCTACAGCGTGGTTTACGACACAGCGGTGAATATCGTTTCTTATTTCGAGGAGGCCCGCTTTGGTCGCCGGGGGGAGCAGGAGGAGGCGGAGGCGGATGTGAAGCGCTGCCTGCACTGCGACCTGCTGATCCTGGACGACCTGGGCACGGAGATGAACAACAGCCTCTCCGTCAGCGCGATCTATGAGGTGCTGAACACCCGGCTGCGGGAGGGGAGGAGCACGGTGGTTTCCTCCAACCTCGGCGCGGAGGAGATCACCCGGCGCTATACCCCCCAGATCGCCTCCCGCCTGGCGGGGAACTTTGACGAATTGAAATTCTGCGGAAAGGATATCCGCCTGCAGAAGAAAGAGGAACGCTGAATGAGCATCATCGTCGCGGGCAGCGTGTTCGTGGACATCAAGGGCCACCCGGAGGGGGAGTACATCCCCGACGGGCGCAACGCCGGAAGAGTGGAGCAGGTCCACGGGGGCGTGGCCCGGAATATCGCGGAGGATATCGCCCAGGCGGGGGGAAAGGCCGCCTTCCTGGGCCTCGTGGAGGACGACGCCCTGGGCCGGGAGGTGGTCTCCCATCTGGAGGAGATCGGGGTGGACGCCTCCCGCGTCCGCTTTGTGAAGGACGGCATGGGCATCTGGCTGGCCGTTTTCAATGACCGGGGGGACGTGGCCGCCTCCATCTCCAAGCGGCCGGACCTGGGGCCCCTCCTCACCCTTCTGGAGGAGGAAGGGGACGAGATATTTGCCCAGGCGGACAGCGTCCTTTTCGAGCTGGACCTGGAGGAGGAGACGGTGGAAAAGCTCTGCAGCCTGGCGGAAAAATACCGCGTGCCCGCCTGCGCCGCCGTCAGCAATATGTCCATCGCCGCTGAAAGGAAGGCTTATCTGCCGAAGCTGCGCTGCTTTGTGTGCAACGACCAGGAGTGGGGCATGCTGGTCCCCGGCCCCTGGGGAAAGCTTGCGCCGGAAAAAATGGCGGAAGCCCTGCCGGAAAGCATGGAGACCCTGGGCCTGGAGTCCCTGGTGGTGACCCTGGGGAAGCGGGGCGCGGTCTGGGCCGACAGGGACGAATTCGGTTTCTGCCCGCCGGAGCCGGTGGAGCCGGTGGACACCGCCGGGGCGGGGGATTCCTTCTTCGCCGGGGTGGGCCTGGGCCTCAGCTTGGGCAAGAGCCTTGGGGAGGCCTGCAAAATCGGCAGCCGCATGGCGGCGAAGGTCATCACCACCACCCAGAGCGTCTGCCCGCCCATGACGGCGGAGGAACTGGGTTTTTAAGTATGAAATGCACATCCCCCGGAGGAGCCATGAGCCCTCCGGGGGATCACTGTTTTCGAGGATGCCGCATCCTGCCCCTGCCGGTCCTTGTGCTGGGGGGCAGCGAATCCCTGCCTCCGCCGCAGCGTTATGCCTTCCCCTGGGGGAAGGTGCCCCGAAGGGGCGGATGAGGGGGTCCCCGTCCATTGTCTTTCGTCCCCCGTAAACCCCGTCCCTCGTCCAAAAGTGGGGGATCCAATGGGGGCTGCGGCCCCCTTGAGATCCCCCAAAGGGGTTACGGGTGACGAGGGATGGGGACGAAAGACGAAAGACAAGGGGCAGTTGAGCAAGACCGGAGCTGTTGCAGGATAAAACAACGGCGGACCAAAAATCCGATCATCCCCGAAGGGGATACCTAAACCATGCTCAAAGAGCATGATTTCATGCGGCGTAAGCCGTATTTCACCCCGCGGAGCGGGATTTCACACCCGCGAAGCGGGTATTTCACCGGTGTGGGCGCTGCAAACTGCAGCGCCCACACTGATTCATTCCAGGCTGTCCACGACGCCGATAAAAAGAGGGATGTCCGTCTCCGTGTCCAGAAGGAGATAGACAAAGGGGCGGTCCAGGACGACCTGGGGAGGGGGCTCCAGCAGGGCGCTGGCCGCGTAGATGGTGACGCCTGTGGCGGCCCCGGCCCGGGTGCCCTTTTCATCCAGCTTCAGGAAGGTCTTGTGGACCACCTGGCCGATGAAGAGATTATCCCCATTGTCACAGAAGCCCAGAGCGGAGAAATTCCCCAAGTCCGCGTCGAAAGCGTCGGTCATCCCCATAGCCCTGAGCGCGTCGTTCAGCAGGACGGAAAACGCCGTCTCGAATTTGGGGGTCACGGTCTCCACCTTGGTCTCCTTCGCCCCCGCCAAAAGGCTCTGCAGCTTTTCACCGCTGAGGGAGGCGACATAGTCCTCCAGCGCCGTCCCCTCAGCAGGCAGCAGGGCCGCGAAGGCATAGCGCCCGCCCGAATAGTATTTCAGGAAGCCGGCGGTGTTTTCATCCTTCAGATAAACGTTTTCGCCGCCGTAAAGGAAGGTCGCCTCCTGCTCCCCGCCGCTTTCGGGATGGAAGACGCCGGGGCGCACCTGGTCCTCCCGGTAAGGGGTTTCCCAGTCCGCCTCGAAGGCCAGGGCGTTGACCAGCACCATCACCGCCTCCGGGGGCAGCGCGTCCAGGAGCTTTTCGATCATGCCCTGGGTATTGCGCTTCACGAAGTCGTTGATCCGCTCCACGGCCGCGGCGTCAAAGGGGCACTGCTCCACCGCCGCGCCGTAACAAGCCCGGTTCCGCTCCAGGAAGTCCTCGGAGATATGCAGGTCCGGCCTGTCCGAGATCCAGATGCCGTCGGCCACCCGGAGGGGGCTTCCCTCCTCCCCGGCCAGGGCGGACAGCCAGGGGCCGAGGAAGGCGTCCAGCGCTTCGCCGGAGACGCCGAAAGCCGCCTCCATCTGGCTGCGTGTCTCGCCCCCGGCGCCCTCCAGCACCATGCCCAGGGCACAGAGAACGGAGAGAGGGGAGAGCAGGCGGTTATTTCCCTCGGTCCGGCGCAGGAGCTGGGCGGCGAAGCCCAGGGCCGCGGCGGAGACTTCCTCCCGGCGGGCCGGGTCCGGCGTGGTGACGACGGAGAGCATTTCCGCCGGGGGCAGAGGCGCGCCCTGGGCCGGTCTCTGCGCCTCCGTCTGAGACCCGGGCTGCGCCGGGGGAACCTTCCTCTCGCAGCCGCCCAGGGCGGGCAGAGCCGCCAGCATCGCGGCGCAGAGCAATAGGGATATCAGTTTCTTTCTCATGGTTTTTCCTCCTGCTGAGGTCGTTTATCTGCTTAGACGCATGACCGGAGGAAAAGTTCCGTTCAAGTTCCCTGCTGGCCGGTGATCTGGGCGGCGATCTCGTCCACCAGCTTTTTCAGGGCCAGGAAGCTGCCCCGGTTCATGACGATGCAGGCCTCCTCGCAGACCACCGGCATGCTCACATCCGTCATGCTGCCGCCGGTGACGCTCATCTTGTGCTCGTTGTAGATGTGGGTGAAGGAGATGCTGACCTCCCCGGACTTCTTGTTGTTGGTGATGGAAGCGGTATTGCAGTAGATCGGCTTCATGGTCTTTCCTCCTTATTTCTGCAAGTTTCCCATATATTGTAGCCGCCGGGGAGGAAAAGCGCAAGAGCCTCGCGGGGTCATGTGAAAATCGTCATATCTTTTCGGAAATAAGTAATCAGTTTTTAGAAAAGTATGGCGCAGAAGGGGAAAGTGTGGTATGATGCGAAACATCTTAATATAATGCCATAATAGACATTGAATCTGTGGAAGATGTACAGTTTCAGCCTTTTCCAGATGTTTCCGGGAACAAAAGCGCCCTGCCCGCGTCCAACCGGTGGGGACCGAACAAGGAAGAAGAAAATAAAGATATGGAGGCAACTATGAAAAATCGGAAGCGCATTTTGACGATCCTCGTGATCGCGGTCCTCTGCCTCGGCCTGCTTGCCGGATGCGGCGGCAAGAGCGGCGGCGGCAGCGACAAGCCCGGCACCGCTACGGCCAACCCCGGCGGCAGCGGCTCTAATCCCAGCGCCGCGCCTGCGCAGGATACATATGTTTACACCGCGGAATATGTGCCCCTGCAGGGGGACGTCGGCTTCCTCAGCTCCCTGACCTATGCCGACGGCCGCCTCCTCACCAGCACCTACGGCGTCATCGGGGACAACACCCCCGAGGGCGTGACCCCGGAATATGAGGGGCAGTATGCGGTCTACGGCAACATCTTCTATTGGATCAACCTGGACGGCACCACGGAAAAGCTGGACAAGTATGAGCCTCTGGATTACGAGACCGACATCGAGAACGCCACGATCACCAGCTTCTCCATGGGCTTCGACGCCGCTCCCGACGGCACCCTCCGCAACCTGGAGGAGGTCTTCGTCAGCTGGTACGACGGGCCCGAAGACGAGGACGTGGAGATGTACTCCGACGAGTGGTACTCCAAGGGCTACTATGCCTATCAGCACAATGAAGAACATTTCTTCCTCCGCACCCTGGCCAAGGACGGCTCCGAGATCTCCCGGGTCGATCTGACCGCCCTGGAGGAGGACGGCGGCGCGGGCGGCGGCATGTTCGGCGGCTTCGGCATGTCCGGCTTCACCACCGACGCGGCGGGCAACATCTATATGAACACCGGCTCCTCCGTGGTGGTCCTGGACGCCCAGGGCGCCAAGAAGGGGGAAGTGAACCTCAGCGGCGGCGGCTTTGCCTGGATCTCCAACCTGCTGCGCCTGCGGGACGGCAGGGTCGCCGCGACCTACAACGTGGGCGGCGGCGACCGGCTGACGGTGGTGGACCTGGCCGCCATGGAATTCAGCAAGACCGACAGCTGGCCCGTGGTCAACGCCTCGAACATGACCGTGGGCAGCGCGGAGAGCGAATACGACTTCTATTACACCAACGGCTCCAACTTCATGGGCTATTCCCTGGCCGGCGGCAGCAGCGAGAAGGTCCTCAACTGGATCAATGCCGACGTGGACCCCAGCAACATCAGCACGGCCCTGCTCCTGCCCGACGGGCGCATCGCCACCGTGGAGACCACCTGGGCCAGCGACTTCAGCTCCTCCACCAGCGAGCTGGTGCTCCTGAGCAAGGTGCCCGCCTCCAGCCTGGCGCAGAAAACGGTGCTGACCCTGGCCACCCAGAGCCTGGACTACAACATCCGCAGCCAGATCGTGAAGTTCAACCGCACCAGCCCCGATTTCCGCATCGAGGTGGCGGACTATTCCGAATACAACACCGAGGACGACACCTCCGCGGGTCTCACCAAGCTGAACACGGAGATCCTGGCGGGCAACGTGCCGGACATCCTGGACCTGCGCGGCCTCAACGCCGACCAGCTGGGAGCCCGGGGCCTTCTGGCGGACCTTTATCCCCTGCTGAATGGGGACAGCGAGCTCAGCGGCCATGTGTTCGACAGCGTCCTGAGAGCCCTGGAGAGCGACGGCAAGCTCTATCGCACCGCCGCCAGCTTCAACCTCTATGCCGTCACCGGCGCGGCCAGCGTGGTGGGGGATACCCCGGGCTGGACGCTCAAGGATTTCAACGCCGCCCTGCAGAGCATGCCCGAGGGCTGCAAGCCCTTCGCGGACAGCATCACCCGCAGCACGATCCTCAACGCCTGCCTCAACATGGAGATGGGGAACCTGATCGACTGGAACACCGGCGAGTGCCATTTTGACAGCACCACCTTCACGGACATCCTGGAGTTTGCGGCCATGTTCCCCGCCACCTCGGAGAGCAGCGGCTTCGGTTTCGGCTTCGGCTTCGGCGGCGACAACGGCCCCACCGAGGAGGAGCGCATCGCCTCCGGCCAGCAGATGCTGGCCCTGAGCTGGCTCACCAGCTTCGACAGCTTCCAGACCTACAACAACATGTTCGGCGGGGACGCCACCTATATCGGCTTCCCCACCTCCCAGGGCGTGGGCAACGCCCTCTGGTTCCAGGACAGCGGCTATGCCATCAGCGCCAAGTGCGCCTACAAGGACGCGGCATGGCAGTTCCTGCGCCTCCTGTTCTCCAAGGATTATCAGAGCGGCGTCACCGCTTTCAGCAGCTTCCCCACCAATAAGGAGCTCTTCATGGAGAAGCTCACCGCGGCCATGACGCCGGAGTACATGAAGGACGAAAACGGCAACTACCTGCTGGACGAGAACGGGCAGCGCATCGAGCAGCCCCGCAACAGCGGCTTCGGCTTCGGCTTCGGGGGCGGCGCGGAGATCTATGCCCTGACCCAGGAGCAGGGGGATGAAGTGGTGGCCCTGGTGGAGGGGACGGACCGGGTCTGGAATTCCGATTCCGCCATCATGGACACCATCACTGCCGAGGCGGAGGCCTTCTTCGCCGGGCAGAAGACCGCCCAGGAGGTTGCCAAGCTCGTGCAGAGCAAGCTGACGATCTATGTAAACGAACAGAGATAAGGAAATGCGGTCAAAAACGAAAAGAACCGAAAAGGCGGACCTGGCGGAGACAAAAGCCAAAAAGGTCCGCCTGAGGCCGGAAAAACGCGAAAGGATAAAATCGAAGACCGGGGCGAAGGAGAGGACCAAGGACTTCCTGCGGAGCCTGTGCTTCCTCTGCCCCAGCTTTCTGGGAGTCTGCCTCTTCTTCATCGTGCCCTTCGTCGTAGTGGTGAAGTACGCGGTGACGGATTCCTCCGCCGCCGACGCGGTCTTCGTCGGGATCGACAATTTCAAAAAGCTCATGGCTAACGCGGCCTTCAAGCTGGCGGCGAAGAACACCCTGAGCTTCTCCGCTCTGGCGGTGCCCCTCAGCGTGGTGCTGGCCATCGTGCTGGCCCTGATGCTGGAGAGCCGCATCCCCATGAAGAGCGCCTTCCGCTCCTTCTTCCTCAGCCCCATGATGGTGCCGGTGGCGTCCATCGTGCTGATCTGGCAGGTGCTGTTCAACTTCAACGGCAGCTTCAACGTGCTGGTGGAGGCCACGGGAGGCAAGGCCATCGACTGGCTCAATTCGGACTATGCCCAGCTGGTGGTCATCCTGCTGTTCCTATGGAAGAACCTGGGGTATAACATGATCCTCTTCATGTCCGGCCTCCACAATATCCCCAAGGAGCTGCTGGAATACGCGGACGTGGAGGGGGCTTCCGAGTGGTACAAGTTCTGGGCCATCAAGCTGCGGTATCTGAGCCCCACGGTGCTTTTCGTCACCATCCTGAGCCTCATCAATTCCTTCAAGATCTTCCGTGAGGTCTATCTGCTGGCGGGCAACTATCCCTACCAGGGACTCTACACCCTGCAGCACTTCATGAACAACATGTTCAACTCCCTGGATTACCAGAAGCTCTCCGCCGCAGCCATCATCATGGCCCTGGTCATGATCGTCCTCATCGCGCTGCTCTTCGTCATCGAAAACTGGTTCGGAAAGGACGTGGAGGGATGAAGAAAAAGCGCACGAAGAAAAAACAGAGATATTTCAGCCGCGGGGTCATGTTCTTTATCTGCGCCATTTTCGCGGTGATGTTCCTGGCCCCCACGGTGCTCACCATCACCAATTCCTTCATGACCGAGTCGGAGATCAACTCCAACTACGGCATGGTCTTTTCCACCACCACCGGCGGCTATGTTTCCGAGCACGTGAACCTGAAATTCATCCCCGACAAGGTGACCTTCAGCCAGTACGTCACCGGCCTGGTCCGAAGCCCGGAATACCTGATGAAATTCTGGAACAGCGTGATCCTGACGGTGCCCATCGTCTTCCTGCAGGTGGCGGTGGCCTCCGTCGCGGCCTACAGCTTCACCCGCTGGCGGGGCAAGATCCGGAGCGGCATCTTCTTCTTTTACGTCATCCTCATGCTGATGCCCTACCAGGTCACCCTGGTCCCCAACTATCTGGTGGCGGAGCGCCTGGGCGTGCTGAACACCCGCTGGAGCATCATCCTGCCGGGCATGTTCGCCCCCTTCAGCGTGTTCCTGCTGACCAAGTACATGCGGCGCATCCCCTACGCCCTCATAGAGGCCGCCAAGATCGACGGCTGCGGCGAGTGGCAGACCTTTACCCGGATCTGCCTGCCCCAGTGCCGGGCGGCCCTGTGCAGCATCGCCATCCTGGTCTTCATCGACTATTGGAACATGGTCGAGCAGCCCCTGGTGCTGCTGAACGACGCGGAGATGCAGCCCCTGAGCGTATATCTATCCACCATCAACTCCGGCGAGATCGGTCTCGCCTTCGCCATGGCCACGGTCTATATGTTCCCGTCCCTCCTCATCTTCCTGGCCGGGGAGAGCTACCTCATGGAGGGCATCACACATTCCGGTAGTATTAAGGGGTAACGAATCATGGAAGAAGAAAAAAAGAAAAAGAGAGGTTGGGTCAAGGACGCCGCCATCATTTTCCTGGCGGTGCTGCTGGTGCTGACCTTTTTCTCCAATACCATCCTCAACCGCTCCCTTCCTGAGGTGGCCACGGTCTATGTGCAGGAGGGCACCATCACCAACAAGGTCCGGGGCACCGGCACCGTGACGGCGCGGGAGAACTACGACGTGACCATCGAACAGACCCGCAAGGTCCAGAGCGTCCTTGTGCGGGTGGGGGACGAGGTCAGCGTGGGCGACGTGCTGTTCACCCTCCAGCCCGGCGACTCTGATGAGCTGGAAAATGCGGAAAAGAAGCTCCGGAGCCTGGAGGAATCCTATCAGCTCTGGCTGCTGGACCTGGCCGTTACGGACTATTTTGACAATGAGCGGAGCATTTCCGACGCCAGGGATGCCCTGATGGAGGCCCGCGAGGCCAGGGACGAGGCGGAGATCACCGCTGAGGACAAGGCAGAATACGAAGAAAAGCTGGCGGAACTGGAAGCCGCGCAGGAAGAATTGGAGGCGGCCATCGAGCGTCAGCAGGCCGTCGTGGATTCTTTCAGCGGCAGCGTAGACGAGCTGGGTGACCGCAGCGGCACCCTCCGGGAATATGAACTGCAGATGCGGGAACTGGAGGAGCAGCTCCAGGAAAAGAAGGTGACCGTCCGCGAACTCAGTGAGAAGGTCGACGCCGCCAAGGAGCGGGTGAATACCGGAGATCCTGACAAACAGGCGGATGTAGACGAGGCTACGGAAGAATACAATGCAGCCAAGGAAGAACTGAGCAAGGCGACCAAGGGAGACGCGGATTACGAGCGGGACGTCCAGCCCAAAGAGGATGCCTATGAGGCCGCCCAGGAGGAGACAGCCAAGGCGGAAAAGGAACTGCAGGTGGCTGAGGTGGTCTACAAGGACGATTATGATGAACTGGTCCGGGAAGCCACCTTTATGGAATTTGACTACAAGGTCTATGCCATCCTGGACGACACGGAGGTCAAGTACCGGGCGGACAAGAAGATCGCCAAGAACGAGGAACTGACCGACGCCCAGAAGGAAGAGATCCAAAAGCTGGCCCAGCCGGAGATCGACAAGCTTGGCAGCAAGAACGCCTATGTGCCAAAGCAGCTGAGCATCTATCTGCCTGCGGCGGCGGAGAAATTCGCCGGGACCCCCATGGCCACGGCTTACCAAAGAATCAAAGCCGCCAGAGACAACGTAGAGACAAGGTACGAGATAGAAGATGAGGCCTACGACGCTTACGAAAAGGCATATAAGGAATACAAGGAAAAGAGAAGCGAAGACGACGAATTCAATACGCTGAACAAAAGGGTGGAGCGGGCCGAAGCTGCGCTGGAACGGGCCCAGGCCGCGCTGGAAAAAGCGCTGGAGCCGCTGAAAGAAGCCCTGGAAAAGGCGGAAAGAGACCTTAGCAGGGCAAACGCCGACCAGAAGGACGTGGAAGACGCCATCAGCGACCTGAACTTCCGCATCAACCAGGTCAAGAATGGCGAGCTGGATGACCGAAACAAGGATCTGGACGACGCCAAGAAGAAGCTGGACGAGCTGAAAGCCGACCTGGACAAAGCCAAGGCGGACCAGGACAAGCTGGAAGCCGACATGGAGAAGCGGGAGTCCGATTACAAGCAGGCCAAGGATACCGTAAAGAGCAAGGAACGGGCCCTGGAGGACGAGCTGCGCCGCCTGGACAAGCAGAAGCAGAGCGACGGCAAGCAGCAGATCCGGGACAACATCTCCCAGCGTGACAAGCTGGAGGAGATCGAGGAGCAGCGGGCCCTGGTGGAGGAGCTTTCCGACGCCGACAACGGCGACGAAGTCCGGGCCAACGTCTCCGGCAAGATCCAGAGCCTCAGCGTCAGCGCCGGGCACAAGGCGGAGGCCAACCAGGTGCTGGCCACCATCGAGGTCCCCGACCTGGGCTACGGCATGAGCTTCAGCGTCACCACCGAGCAGGCCCGGCGGCTGAAGGTGGGGGACAGCGCCACCGTCTCCAACTTCTACTGGGGCAGCCAGATCGTGGCCACCCTGGCCTCCATCCAGACCGACCCCCAGAATCCCCAGGGCAGCCGCATCCTGAACTTTGACGTCACCGGCGACGTGACCGCAGGCAACAGCCTCACCATCTCCGTGGGCGAAAAGAACGCCAACTACGACATGGTGGTGCCCAACAGCGCCGTCCGCAGCGATACCAACGGCTCCTTCGTGCTGATGGTCACCGCCAAGAACAGCCCCCTGGGCAACCGCTACTTTGCCAGCCGCGTCAATGTGGAAGTGGTGGCCTCCGACGACCAGTACAGCGCCATTTCCGGCGCCATCGAGGCCTATGACAGCGTGATCACCACCGCCAGCCGCAACGCGCCCATCTCCTCCGGGGATCAGGTGCGCCTGGCAGACAGCAATAACGGATGAAAAAGCGCAAACTCATCGTCGTCTCGCTCATCTGCTGCGGCGTATTGCTGATCCTGGCCGCCGCCTGCCTGATCGCCAGGGGGACGCTGGCCAAAACGCAGCAGAGTCAGATGCAGGCGGAGCGCTGGGCCGGGGAGAGCGGGCAGAGATTCATGCAGTTCACCTGCTTCTTCACCCAGGACCAGCTGAAGGACCTGGAGAGCGTCTATGCCCTCCGGCAGAAATACAGCGACAAGTTCGCGGAAGCGGACCTGGAGCCCCACCCCGGCGGCAGCCTCTACTGCGACGCCTGGAGCACCACCGGCTCCGTGAAGATCGCTTCCGAGCATGGCAGCGCCACCACCTCCGTGGTGGCCGTGGGGGGCAGCTTCTTCGACTTCCATCCCCTGACCCTGCGCAGCGGCGGCTATCTCCGGCAGAGCGACCTGATGAAGGACCGGGTGGTGCTGGACGAGGTGCTGGCCTGGATGCTCTTCGGCAGCCCCTACGTGGCGGGCATGCAGGTGGACATCGGGGGCAAGCCCTATATCGTCGCCGGTGTGGTGCAGCGGGAATCCGACAAGGCCACGATGCAGTTCGCGGAAGACGGGCCCATGCTCTATATCCCCTTTGAGAGCTGGCTCACCATCAATTCCAAGGCGGGCATCGACTGCTACGAGGTGGTGCTCCCCGAGCCGGTGGACGGCTTCACCCAGACCGTTCTGGAGGGGAACTTCTCCGTGGGGGACGGCATCCTGCAGCAGAACACGGACCGCTTCACCCTGGGGGCCTCCATCCGGCAGATGAAGAAATTCGGCACCCGGGGCACCCGCACCAGCGCCGCCATCCTGCCCTATTGGGAGCATGCGGCCCGCTATGTGGAGGATTGGTGCACGCTCCTGGCGTTCCTGGCCCTGCTGCTGCTCATCTTCCCGGCCATCTGCGCCCTGGTGGGCTTCGTGTGGGGCTGGATCATGGCCCGGAAGCTGCTGATCAAGCACCTGCCCGGCCTCGTGGGCAAGGTGGGGGACGGCATCTACGCCCTCTCCGGAAAGTTCTACAAAGGCAAGCGGGAATAAAGAAAGACAAAACGACCGGCAAGGGAAATCCCTTGCCGGTTTTGCCGTAAAGAACAGGCGTTGCCTCCAACAGCCGCAAAGCTGAAGAGACGACGCCTGTCCCGATTCACGATGCTATGCGCTCTTTCGTCAGGAGGTGATAAGTACGGTGCTGGTGGAGCCGTCCCAGCCCACGTCGCAGCCCAGAGCGTTGGCCAGGGCCCGCACGGGGAGGTAGGTGGTCCCGTTGAGAATGAACGCATCCAGCACGGTGCCGTTGGCGTCCTTGGGGATGATGAGCCTGCCGTCCAGAACGATGCGGATGCCCCGGAAGGTCAGGGTAGCCGTCTCCGTCCCGGTCTTTCCGGCCCTGGTGCGGGGGATAGACTGCCGGGGATAGCCGGATTTCAGGGTAATGGTGGCGGTGGAGCCGTCCCAGGCCACGTCGCAGCCCAAAGCGCCCGCCACAGCCCGGAGGGGCAGGTAAGTGGTGCCGTCGATGATGAAGGGATCGACGGCGTTGCCCTGTGCGTCTGTGGGCTGGATCAGCTGCCCGTCGATGCTGATCTTGATATCCTTATAGGTCAGGGTCGCCGTTTCGGTGTAGCTCTCCACGTCGC
>JAEEGF011822738.1_pt1 | contig 14775 bp, 10 predicted proteins | sample 9134171 | NCBI WGS metagenome assembly JAEEGF01 (sample SAMN16246542, study PRJNA631951) | gut metagenome | biome: gut microbiome; feature: rumen; material: AP-attached | host: Bos | place: Iran: Karaj | collected 2018-10 | reverse complement strand
ACGATGCCGAGTTGCGGTTCAGCGACATGTAGTCTAGCCCCACCTCGATGAGGAAACTGAGCCTTGCGCTGATTTCCTTGACGATTTCGCGAGCGATTTCCCATTGGGTTGGCGATACGTGATTCTGGAGGTCTTCAATCCAGTCCCGCAGCTCGGTGATGTCCATCGCCGCCAACTGGGCTATATTCTTGTCAGCCAGCTTGAAGTGCAGAGCCTCGCGGTTGAGGCGCGCTCCTCCACACTCGGGGCACACGGCACGCGAGAAAAATTGTCCCGCCCACTTCTGGGCTGCACTGGTGGCCGTGTCATCTTGTTGCATTTCGATATACTTGACCAGACCGTCGAAGGTAAGGAAGTAATTGCTGGTGGACAAAGTCTCGGTGCGCAGGTTCAGTCGTTCGTTGGTGCCGTTGAGGATATCGTTCAAGGCCTCCTCGGGCAACTCTTCCAACGGTGTGTCGAGCGTGCATCCATATTTCTCACAGATAGCCTGTATCTGCCAGAAAATCTGCACATTCTTGTATTTTCCCAATGGCAGGATGCCACCACCCCTGATACTCAACGACATATCAGGTATAATCTTATCTCGGTCAATCAGGTTGACATACCCCAGACCCTTGCAATACGGGCAGGCTCCCAACGGTGAGTTGAAGGAGAAATTGTGAGGTGCGGGCTCCAGATAGGACAATCCCGTGGCGGGATCCATCAACGAGCGGCTGTAATAGCCCACCTCACCGGTGTCTCCATCCAATATCATCAACTGACCATTTCCCTGCTTGAAAGCCAGCTCAGCCGTGTCGGCCAAGCGCTTCAGATCCTTATCGGCAACCTTGAGGCGGTCCACCACCAGTTCCACACTATGGTTGACATAGCGGTCCAATTTCATGCCGAAGGTAATCTCACGCAACGTTCCATCGATGCGCACGTTGATATAGCCCTTCTTGCGAAGGTTCTCGAACAGGTCCTTGTAATGTCCCTTGCGGTTCTTGACCAATGGAGCCAGGACATAAATCCGGCGGCCTTGATAGCGTTCGAGAATGAGACTCAGGATTTTCTCGGTCGTGTATTTGACCATGCGCTCACCCGACAAATAGGAGTAGGCATCGGCAGCTCGCGCATAGAGCAATCTCAGGTAGTCATAGACCTCGGTTGTTGTGCCCACCGTACTGCGGGGATTGCGGTTCACAGTCTTTTGCCCGATGGAAATGACAGGACACAGGCCTGAAATCTTATCCACGTTGGGGCGTTCCAGGATTCCCAGCATATTGCGGGCGTAGGAAGAAAAGGTTTCAAGATAGCGACGTTGACCCTCGGCAAACACTGTGTCAAAGGCCAGTGAAGACTTGCCACTGCCGCTCAATCCGGTAATCACCGTGAGGCGGTCATGAGGAATCTCCACATCAATGTTCTTGAGGTTATGGACCCTAGCGCCCAACACCTCTACACTGTCTATTTCCTGCCCGTTAATTTTCATTCAGTTGTCTGTTTTCAGTTTATTTCTAGATGAACTAGATTTTCTAGATGGTCTAGAATGGAGTCCCTAACTCCTAACTATTAATCGATGACCCAGTCCTTATTATAGACGCTAAAGGTGCGCTTGCTGCGATAGAGGTCATTCTGCTTGGGGACACGCACTTTGTAGGTCTTGCCCGAAGCATTGGTCAACTTGGTGGAACGAATCCAGGGGTTAGCCTCACGCAACTGGGCATAAGTAATGCCTTTATCTATGGCCCAATCTATCCAGTTGGCGACCGAGCCAGTCACGTCAACAGTGGTGTAGTCCACCGGCTGCCACAGGTTCTTGCGCGAGAAGCGGTAACCATAGCGCTTGGGCGTCTCCATCAACAACTTATAGGCGATGATGCGGAAAACGTAACGTGACGTTTCCTGTACCAGATACAGGTCAAAAGAGTTGTCTACCCGCTGCTTGGATAATTCACTGGTGATTTTTCCCATACCAGCATTGTAACTCGCAGCGACGGTAGGCCAGTGACCGTATTTCTTGTAAGCGGCCTTGAGATACTTGCAGGCAGCAACGGTCGACCTCTCAGGATCATAACGCTCGTCCACCTCATCGGTCACCTCCAGGCCGTAGTCACGGCCGGTGCCTGCCAGCAGCTGCCACATGCCTGCGGCTTTGGCGCTGGAATAAGCATTATAGTCCATCGAACTCTCGGTCACTGCAAGGTACAGAAAATCCAAGGGAACACCCTGTTCCTTCAGTATTTTGGCCAAAACAGGAAAATAGCGGTTAGCACGCTTGAAACATAGTTCGGTTGTCGTCTGGCCATAGATGATACTAGTCAGTTCCCGATCCAGGCGCTCGGCCATATCCAGCCTGTCAAAACTCACTTTCTCGCCCGCAAACGTCACCGACATGGGAATGTCAGGACTGGCTGTGGTGCTGAACACCGGTGACGAGCTACCCGTGGTCGCCTTGCTGTATTCTCGCTTGAGTTGTGCCTGAGCCACAGTGGCAGATGCCACCAGCAGCACGGCCATCAATATCATCTTCTTCATGTTATGATCGTTCCTCACTAATCTCTAATTCCTAATTCTCTAATCAACAAATTGCGGCTAATGCCGCAATTCGTTTAATAACCTCCTGTGTCACCACCAGCTGTTCCTCCGCCCGAGGTGCCGCTTGCACCCTTCTTGTAACGCAAGATGGTGATGTCGCCACGTTTCTTGTATTTAATGCCGTCACTGCCCAAGGCCGTTACCACATAATAATATACACCAGTATCGACCAGCCTGCCGTGATAGGTGCCATCCCAGCCGCTGCCGGGGTCAGTGAATTCACATACCAGGGTTCCCCAGCGGTTAAAGATCCAGCAGTGGAACTCGATAAGCGACTTGTAGGAGACTTTCCAGATGTCGTTAACGCCCTCGGTGGAACCCGGCGAGAAAATGTTGGGGCATACCAACTCGCTCTCGCTCACGGTGATGGTGTAGATATCGCCATAGCTTTCGCACGAGCCATCGGCATTGGCGACCATATAGCGCATATAGTAGGTTCCCGCTTCATTGAAGGTATAGTCCACCTCGTCCTGGTTGTATTGCAGGATGACATTCTCAAAATCCTGGTCCTTTGCCATTTCCCAGACACGATAGACCACCGCATCGGTGGGATAGCCAGTGAATATGATATGAACCGGTGCCGAGCCGCCCAGACCACTCTCAAGGCCTTTCTCGTTATTGTTGCCGCGGTCCTCTTGCTCAGCAGTGGTACCACAGCCTACGGCTTGGGTGTAGAAGTAATCGCCCTCGATACCCTGGCCAATGCCCCACTCTTCCAGAAAACGGTCACCTGTGAGCATGAATGCCGTGTTACACAGCGGCGGCAAGATTTCAACAGCCTGATCCAGTGCAGCGAAGGTCTCAACGACTTCCTGCTCCTGCCAGTGGGTCGAGTCATCCCACACCAGCGTGTTATAAGTCAGTTTGATCTCGCGGTCAAGCACCTGACGGTTGCCGTGGATGGTATAGTAAGGAATGGCATCTGCCTGACCATCAACATTGAACGCAATCAAGTTGCAAGGCGTCTCACTGCCATAGGACATATCGTTGAGCTCCAGAAAATAGTCGGCATAATTGACCACCCAGAAATAGAAGGGAGATCCCGTGCCCTCCTGAATCTTGTAACCCTTATTGGGAATTACCTGTAATAATGAAGTCGAATATCCATTCCACATCGTGGAAACCGTATCGGGATTGCCCCAATTATGCGCATCATAGCTTGTCACTGTCGCACGCTCACCAGTTGACGAAGTGTAAGTCATCCCTACCCCGTCGGTATCATACACGACATATATCTTATGCAAACCGGTCATTGCAAGATCGGGGGTCACCTCGATAACGGGATACTTTCCCACACCGGTAAACGTCAATTGACCGCTCGCCGACAACAAAGTCAGCGCGGCCGCCATGAGCGAAATCAATTTCTTGTTCATAGTGCGCACTTGATATTTCTCTATTTATATATATAACGTGAATGTGCCTCGGTTATTGCCACAGTCACGGGTTTTACCACCGAGCAAATCCCAAAAACATGCGTTTATCGTGCCGCGAAAGGGGTAAAAGTGCTGTTCGCGGCACGATAAAACCACTTTTTTAATGATTTTATTACCGTTATCGGTAGTTAATTTGAGCCATTATTGGCCAAAAACATACGTTTATCGTGCCGCGAAAGGGGTAAAAGTGCCGTTCGCGGCACGATAAAACCACTTTTTGCTCCATGCCGTTGGGCCGTGAGGAGCAAAAAATTGGGCCTCAACAAAAACTTTTCACTACCTTTGTGACAGATTTTCACACATTATATTATAGACGATGGAACAAAATGAGATGATGAACGGAATGCCGCGCCGCGAGCGCGCGGTAATGTACAAGCGTGAACATAACTGCTGCCAGGCTGTGTTGCTGGCCTTTGCACCCGAGTTGGGGCTGCCCGAGGAGAAGCTCCTGGCAATGGGAGCCTGTTTCGGCAGCGGCATGGGCAGCATGGACGAGACCTGCGGCGCCCTGTGTGGAGCACAGATGGCTCAAGGCTTGCTGAAATATGACGGCCGCCGCATGAATCCACAAGCAAGCCAGTTGCGGGCAGAGTTTGAACAACGCTGTGGCGCCACGCGCTGCAAGGACCTGAAGGGCGTGGGCACTGACCACGGTGTGCTGTGTTCCTGTGAGGACTGCGTGCGCCATGCCGTGGAAGCCCTTGAGGAGTTAGAAAATAGGAGTTAGGAGTTAAAAGTTGGGAACTGGAAGATTACGATAAGTATTGTCGAGAAAGAAAAAAACTATACAAAAATATAGTTGATGTTTGGCGAGATTTGAGTAATTTTGCAGTCCATTAAACGAGAGTAAATTATTAAGCATTCATAACTAACAATCTAACATACAGTTAACAATCATGGGATGGTTTTCATTCACTCAAGAAATCGCTGTCGATTTAGGAACAGCCAACACCATTATCATCCATAACGACCGCATCGTCATCGACGAGCCTTCAGTTGTCGCCCTGGAGACCAAGACAGGACGTCCCATCGCCGTGGGTGAGCGCGCCCGCGAGATGCACGGCAAGGTCCATGAGGGCATCCGCACTGTTCGCCCCTTGAGCGACGGTGTCATCGCCGACTTCAACGCCGCCGAGCACATGATCCGCGGCATGATCAAGAAAGTGAGCGCCAAGAACCACTGGTTCTCCCCCTCGTTGCGCATGGTCGTCTGCGTCCCCTCGGGCTCGACCGAGGTCGAGATTCGTGCCGTCCGCGACTCCAGTGAGCATGCCGGTGGCCGCGACGTCTATATGATTTACGAACCGATGGCAGCCGCCCTGGGTATCGGCCTTGACGTGCTGGCCCCCGAGGGCAACATGATTGTTGACATCGGCGGTGGTACCACCGAGATCGCTGTGATTTCGCTGGGCGGTATCGTGAGCAACAAGAGCATCCGCACGGCCGGTGACGACCTCACCGAGGACATCCAGGAGCACATGCGCCGCGCCCACAACGTGCGCGTCGGTGAGCGCACGGCCGAGGCCATCAAGATCAACGTCGGCTCAGCATTGACCGACCTGGGTCCCGATGCCCCCGAGGACTTCATCATCCATGGTCCCAACCAGGTGAACTCACTGCCCCTTGAGGTGCCCGTGACCTACCAGGAGGTGTGCCACTGCATCGAGAAGTCCATCTCCAAGATCGAGGCTGCCGTCCTCAGCGCACTGGAGCAGACGCCTCCCGAGTTGTATCAGGACATCGTCCACAACGGTATCTTCCTGACCGGTGGTGGTGCCTTGCTGCGTGGTCTGGACCGTCGCTTGACCGACAAGATTGGCATCGAGTTCCACGTCGCCGAGGATCCTCTGCACGCCGTTGCCAAGGGTACCGGTATCGCATTGAAGAACATCAAGCATTTCAAGTTCCTCATGCGTTAATCCTTTTGAGGCTTTAGGTATTAGGCGTTAGGAGAATCTCCCTGAAGCCTAAAAGCTAAAACCTAAAGCCTAAAGCCTACTGGCACGATGAATAATCTGCTCAACTTTTTCGTCAAACACAGTGCGTGGTTCATTTTCGCTATCTATGTGATATTGAGCCTCGTACTGCTGTTTAAGGATAATCCTTACCAGCAGAGCGTCTATCTGACCTCGGCCAATTGTGTGAGTGCCGCGGTCTATGAGGCGTTCAATGGCGTCACGTCCTACTTCCACCTGCGTGGCATCAACGAGAGCCTGCAGGAACGCAACGCCGCACTGGAGATGGAACTGATTGAGCTGCGCGAGCAGATGTCTGACCTGGCACTGATGTCTCCTGACTCATTGCGCCAGCCCGCACTGCGGCAATACACCTTCGTGATGGCTCATGTCATCAGCAACAGCATCTCACAGCCTAACAATTACATCACCATCGACCGCGGACACATCGACGGCGTCAGCCCCGAGATGGGTGTCATCGACCAAAACGGCGTGGTGGGTATCGTCAACGTGGTGGGACCGCATGCTGCTCGCATCATCTCGCTGCTGAACCCGCACATGAGATTGTCCTGCAAACTGCGTGACAGCGGTTTCTACGGCAGCCTGGTCTGGGACGGCAAGAGTTCCCGTTTCGCCGTGCTTGAGGAGTTGCCCAAACACGTCACCTTCCACAAGGGTGATACCATCGTCACCAGCGGCTACTCGGCAGTATTCCCCGAGGGCATCATCGTGGGTACGGTAGAAGGTCTGGCCCGTGACATGAGCGACAGTTTCGTCTCGTTGCGCATCAAGCTGACGACCAACTTCAGCCAGCTGAGCAACGTGCGCGTGATTACCAACAGCATGAAGGAGCAGATCGATGCCCTGCGTCGTGCCGAACAAGGCATCGACACCGCTGCTAGCATCCAGACGCGTCCCGAGCTCAAGCCCGAAATCATCGACGTGCTGCCCGGTGACCCCGTCAAGACTCAGAACGCCAAACCCGCAAAGAAGTCTGAGAAATCCGAGAATACCGAGAGCCCCAAGGCTACCGAAGTCCCCGACAACACCACCAAACCCGTTGAACCCGAACAAGGAGGAGAACAGCCATGACCAAGACCGTAATACAATTCATCGTGCTATTTCTGGCATTGGTTGTCGTGCAGCTGGTGTGCAACAAGATTGTGCTGTTCAACATCGCCATGCCCGTGGTATTCATCTACCTCATCCTCAGGTTGCCGGTCAACCTGCACGGCGGCTGGGTGCTGACGGTTGCCTTCTTCTCGGGCCTGATCATCGACATCTTCAACAACACGCCGGGCATGAACGCCCTGGCATGCACCGTGCTGGCGGCAGTACGTCGGCCGGTGTTCAACCTGTTCGTCTCACGCGAGAACGACATGAACATCCCCATCCCGTCGGTGGACTCGATGGGCGTCGGTGACTACTTCAAGTATATGGCGACACTGGTAACGGTCTATTGCACACTCATTTTCCTCATCCAGGCTGTCTCCCTGCACGACATTGTGCTCACGCTCGCACGCATCGTCGGCAGCAGCATCCTGTCGATTATCCTCATCTTTGGGTTGGACACTTTAGTGAGCACGCGCCGTGAGAAAAGACTATAACCTTGAGAAGCGAAAACTTGTCATCGGCGGATTCATTGTAGCGATTGTCATCATCTACATCATCCGACTGGTGCAGTTGCAGGTGCTGGACAGCACCTACAAGGCCCATGCCGATAACAACGCTTTCATGGAGAAGGTCATCTACCCTTCTCGCGGCCTGATTTATGACCGCAACGACTCGTTGGTGGTCTATAATTCTCCCGAATATGACCTGATGATGATTCCCAAGGACGTCCTCCCCTTTGACACCATCGACTTCTGCAACACGTTGAAAATCAGCCGCGAAGAATTTGACCGTCGCCTGCAGGAGATGCAAAAGGGGCGCAGCTACTCGTCCTTCACTCAGCAGGTGTTCATGAACCACCTCTCCCCCGAGGATTACGGACGACTGCAGGAGAAGCTCTACCGCTTCCCCGGCTTCTTTGTCGTGCAACGCATCCTCAGGCAATATAACTACCATGTCGCCGCCAACGTGCTGGGCGACATCCGCGAGGTCAATGCCCGTGACATCGAGAACGATAGCTACTACCGCCCCGGCGACTACACCGGCGACCTGGGTATCGAGAAGAGCTACGAGCAATGGCTGCGCGGCGTCAAGGGCAAGGAAATCCTCATCCGTGACGCAACAGGCAAAATCAAGGGCCACTACAACGACGGTGCCGACGACGTATCGCCCGTGGCTGGCAACAACCTGAAGCTGAGCATCGACATCGGGCTGCAGGCCTATGGCGAACTGCTCATGCAGGGCAAGGTGGGTGCCATCGTATGCATCGAGCCCAAGACCGGCGAAATCCTCGCGCTGGTATCCAGCCCGACCTACGACCCGGCGCTGCTCATGGGTAAGGAGCGCGGCAAGAACTACGGCGACCTGGTCAACAACAGGCTCAAACCGCTGTATGACCGTTCCATCATGGCGGCCTACCCTCCCGGCTCAACGTTCAAGCCCACTCAGGGCCTGATTTTCCTCGATGAGGGCATCATCACCACGAGCACGATGTATCCCTGCCGCCGAGGCTACGTCAACGCCGGCATGCGCGTGGGCTGTCACGGCCATGGCTCCCCCATCTCCCTAAAGCCCGCCCTGCAGACGTCTTGCAACGCCTACTTCTGCTGGGGTTTCAAGCACATGATGGACAACCGCAAGAAGTATGGCTCGACGGGCAAGGCCTTCGAGGTGTGGAAAAACCACATGGTGTCGATGGGCTACGGCTACAAGCTGGGTGTGGACATGCCGGGCGAGAGCCGAGGTTTCATCCCCAACACGGCCTTCTATGACAAGTTCCACAAGAAGGGCAAGTGGACGGGACAGTCCATCATCAGCGACGCCATCGGCCAGGGCGAAATCCTCGCCACGCCGCTGCAGATCGCTAACCTGAGCGCCACCATCGCCAACCGCGGCTACTACATCACGCCTCATGTGGTGAAGAACATCGAGGGAGTCGGCGTGCTCAAGAGGAATCTGGAACGCCACGACACCGACATTGACAAGCGCTACTATGCCGACATCGTCGAGGGTATGCGCATGGCGGTGCTGGGCGGCACCTGCACCCGTGCCAACATTCCAGGGCTGGACGTGTGTGGCAAGACGGGTACGGCCCAGAACCCACACGGTCGTGACCACTCGGTGTTCATGGGATTTGCACCGATGAACGACCCCAAGATTGCCGTTTGTGTGTATGTCGAGAATGCGGGCTTCGGCGCTGCCTTCGGTGTGCCCATCGGGGCGCTGATGATCCAGCGCTACCTGCGCGGTGACTCCCCCGGCTTGCAGGCCCAGGGCCGCGCAATGGCGAGCCGCCACACCATTTCTTCACCCAAGGTGAAGAAAGATTAGGGATTAGTGAGAAACGACTAAGGACTATTTAACGTGAGTTCGATGAAATTATTTAGTGACTATCAACGTGTTGACAACTCCCAACCCCTCCCCCGCCTGGGGGGAGGTGCCCGAAGGGCGGAGGAGGGGGAGCCATTAGAGGGGGCAAGGGGGCGTTGATGCTACCAGAGGTCTTAGTTGGTAGCCAATCATACTCCTCCGGCGCTCCGCGCCACCTCCCCTATCTTAGGGGAGGCGCCCCAGTACCAACACTTTTTTTTCATTAAAAGAACGTTATTTAGAGACCAGAAAGAATCCGTAAAATTCGCGTAATTCGCGTTAGCCCCGCAGGGCAACTAAGGACTAAAGACTTAAAAATGGAAGTAAGGAACGAAGATGAGAATACTAACTTGTTGAGGTCGGTGGACTGGTTTACCATCGTGCTCTACATCATCATGATCATAGCGGGAGCGGTGAGCATCTATGCCGCCACCTATGACTATGACCGGGCGAGCATGTTCGACCTGAGCGAGTTCTCGGGCAAGCAGTTCTTGTGGGCTGGCTTGTCATTGCTCATCGGTTTCTCGTTGCTGCTCATCGACAGGCGCATCTATGAGGCCTACGCCTATCCGCTATACGGATTCATGATATTGCTGCTGATCGTCACCAGTTTCATAGCGCCCGACATCAAGGGTTCCCGCTCCTGGCTGGTGTTCGGATCGGTGAGCCTGCAACCTGCCGAGTTTGCCAAGACGGCAACGGCTCTGGCACTGGCTAAACTGTTCAGCACCTATGGTTTCACGCTCAACGGGTGGCGCAACTATGCCATCGCACTGGGCATCATCCTGCTACCCATCCTGTGCATCATCCTCGAGCGCGAGACGGGCACGGCACTGGTCTATACCGCCCTGTTTTTTGTCCTCTATCGCGAGGGAATGTCGGGTTTTGTGCTCTTTGCAGCCCTGATGGCGGTGGTCTATTTCGTCGTGGTGCTGAAGTTTGCAGCCCTCTCCTTTATGGGCATCCCATTGGGCATCGCCATCGCCTTTATCATCGTGATGGTGCTCGTGGTGGGCATGCTGCTCATCTATTGCCGCTCTTGGATTCTGGGGCGCAACGTGCTGCTGGGCTACCTGGCGGCGGGCGCCATCGCTGGAGGCTTGACACTGGCTGGCGTGAATGTCAACGGCTACGCCTTCTTCCTGCCCGTCATCATCTTGTCACTGCTCTACCTCTTGTGGGGAATGCTGCATGACGACTTGAAGAAGGTGCTCATTACCATCTGCTTTGCCGCGGCATCACTCGTGTTCATGTTCACGGTGAGCTTCGCGTTCAACAAGGTGCTTGAACCCCACCAGCAACAGCGCATCAAGGTCACCCTGGGCATTGAGGAAGACCTCAGGGGCGCCGGCTATAACGTCAACCAGAGCAAAATCGCCATCGGCAGCGGCGGTATCATGGGCAAGGGCTTCCTCAACGGCACGCAGACCAAACTGAAGTATGTGCCCGAGCAACACACCGACTTCATCTACTGCACCATCGGCGAGGAACAGGGCTTCGTGGGCAGCGTGGCTGTATTGGTGCTCTTCCTGGCATTGATCCTGCGCATCATCACACTGGCGGAGCGCAACCACTCGACGTTTGCGCGCGTCTATGCCTACTGCGTCGCGTCCTACCTCATCTTCCACCTCACCATCAACATCGGCATGGTCATCGGCCTGTGTCCTGTCATCGGCATCCCCTTGCCGTTCTTCAGCTACGGCGGCTCCTCATTGCTGGGCTTTACCGTGCTGCTGTTCATCCTGTTACGGCTCGACGCCGACCGCGGCGCCTACGGCTCCTGGTAACCCCTACCACAACAACCCGGCATCCGCGCACTAACGGATAAGAAAACAATAAATACAAGAATTACTAGGGGCTTCCGCTTCCTTATCAAAAAAGGAAAACAATAAGTACAATAAACACTATGGTATGCGCGTCCTTGCTATATTAACAACAACTTAAACAACTCAAACTAGCGGCATCCGCATCCTTACCAAAAAAGGAAAACAATAAGTACAATAAATACTAAGGGGCATCCGCATCCCGTTGATAAACAACAATTAAAACAACACTGCACATGCACAACAACGCGATTTTTAATCGGCTGTTGTGCATGTCATTTTTTGCCGTATTTGCTGTTTAAAATCAACCATGATCCAGGCTCCACCACCGGTCACCACGTGCCCGCATAAAGTCCTCGCGGGTGCACCAATAGTATTCGCACCAGTCCACCGAGTCACCATATAAATCCCGCTCGGCATCATACACCAGCCAATGCGTCGAAGTCAAGCCCGCCCCCACATAATAGGTATACTGACGTAATTAACCATGTTTTTTGTTTGCTTTATTCTTTTTCGTTACCTTTGTAACCCATAAACTCACTGATATGACACAGGAACAACAAGTAATTGAAATGATGAGGGCATTGGGCGGGTATTCCACATTCAGACAGCTCAATGCTAAAATGGATTTTTCTACTTGGAAAACAAAAACTCCACAGGCCTCAGTACGCAGAATCGTACAAGATAGTAAACATATCTTCAGGATACAGCCAGGTTTATGGGCTCTTGAGGAGTGTCGTGATGACGTATTGGCAAAATTCAAACTGAAAATAGGTGACAAAGAGAGCGAAGAACTATTCACCCACGGCTACTACCAAGGTTTGCTAGTTGAAATCGGAAAATTGGAGAACCTCATTACATATGTTCCAGCACAAGACCAAAGCAGGCTGTTTATTGATAAGCCCCTGAAAGACATTGTTGATACTACCACCCTTCCGACCTTCACTTATGACAATCTGCTAAACACGGCTCGTCAAGTAGATGTCATCTGGTTCAATAAGGAAAGATGCCTTCCGTCACGCCTATTTGAGGTAGAACACACAACAAATATGACAGGCGCCTTTGACCGTTTCTTTGAATTGCAGGATTTTGCTGCACATTTCTATATTGTGGCAGACTCTTACAGAAAAGCTGAATTTGAAAGCAAACTCAACAAATCAATATATCAACCGATAAAAGGACGCGTAGGTTTCCTGGAGTATGCTCAGATCATCAAAAAATATGAAGGTCTATCCAAAGTAAGTGCTTCTTTGTGGTGATACCCTATAGACACTTGATTAATTACCAACCCTTAGATGCTCATACAATTTCAGTTTGAGCACCTCACCGTTTTCAAACTCGAACCGATATTTCTTTCGATTGAAATGAGGATTGTTCTTATGGATGATTCGATGGTAATTAGGACTTATAATGATGATGTTGGTTGAGTCATTATTTTGCGACTTAGTAAAGTAGTCTATATGATGGGCCTCAACAACACTCTCACCATATTCGCTACCTATTTTCTCTCCACTAATCTCATCCCTGTAATCATAGAATTTTTTGAGCATCTTGATAACATTTCGATCGATCTTTCGGTACTTCATCAGAGTCTCTCTTTCAACAATTTTAGCAGTATCGTCTGACATGAAAAACTTATCATCGCCGACTTCATATATTTCTTCCGGAATAGAAATCAGTGCATTTGCTAGTTTTTGTGATTCTGAGTCAGAACAATAATCCATGCATAACACGTTTGGTGATGTCGACAGATACAACTGGATGTATTCTTTAAAATCAGTTGGTAGAGGTATATTGCGACGGCTATTACCTTGCAGGAGTCGCTCGGCAAAATAGTAATCAAAACTCCTCTTGAATATTGCGCGCAATTTTTTTGCCAAAGGAGAACCTGGGCTATACCTTATTTGAATAATATCCCTATGCCCAGCATGATTTGCTTGATTAAAATTGAGATTCTTGAGTTTTGCGTCATAAAACTCTCCATCGATAAGAATCTTTATATCTTTATTACTTCCATGCATCAATAATGATTTGTCCCAAGTAGCCAAGATAGAATAAACAGCTACAGGTATTGTGATACCTTGATTAAGCAGAGACCAATCAACATACTTCTGCATGATGAAATTTTCTTTGTATTCCATATTACTATTCTTTCTTCAGAAATGGGTCCCACATTCTCGTGTTTCACGGCAAATATACTAATATTACCAATTGCCTCTACCAAAACGATGGAAATAAAAAACAACTCTTAGGGGAATCTAACGATTTATTATGATTAGAAGTGATTGCAACCCAAAAGGGAGTCGTGAAAATTTTCCTTTTAGTTCCAGTATGCGGATGCCCAGCTTGTTTCAGTTGTTTAAGTTGTTGTTAATATAAAAGGACGCGAATGCCATAGTATTTGTTGTATTTCTTGTTTTCCTTTTCATTCAAGTGTGCGGATGCCCTGCTTGTTTCAGTTGTTTCAGTTGTTGTTAATTTAGCATGGATGCGCATGCCATAGTATTTGTTGTACTTCTTGTTTTCCATTTTCGTTCAGTGTGCGGATGCCCAGCTTGTTTCAGTTGTTTCAGTTGTCGTTAATATAGCAAGGATGAAGTGACCCCAAAAAGTTGGACAGGTTAAACATTATTCAGTTAAAGAATAGAGTTCGGTATTGCACCGGGCTCTTTCCTTTTAACCGTGATTTGATTCTTTTATTGTTATAATAGTCTATATATTCATCTAAAGCCTTCATGAAGGCTTCGGGCGATTCAAATTTTTCCGCATAAAGCAGCTCGGATTTCATGATTCCAAAGAAGTTCTCAGCCATCGCATTGTCAAGGCAGTTCCCTTTACGTGACATGCTTTGCATGATGTGATGCTCCGCAAGCCGTTGACGGTAGCCGAAGTGCTGGTACTGCCAACCTTGATCGGAGTGTAATATGAGGCCGTCAAGATTGTCGAACTTGGCGAAAGCTCTATCCAACATGTCGTACACTTGTTCCATATTCGGGCTTTTGGAGATGTTGTAGGATATGATCTCTCCATTGAACATGTCCAGTATCGGGGAAAGATAGAGCTTGACAGAGCCTATGTTTATCTGCGTCACATCAGTCGCCCATTTGCGGTTCGGGGCCTCGGCTGAAAAGTCCCTGGCGATTATATTAGGGGCGATTTTGCCGACCTCCCCTTTGTACGAACGGTAGCGCACTTTGCGTATTCTGCTCTTCAGGCACAACTCACCCATCAGGCGCTGCACGGTCTTGTGGTTTATGCCAAAACCCCTGTTGTGCATTTCTGCGGTGACACGCCGATAGCCATAACGGCCTTTATGCTCATGGAAAACAGACTTTATACACTCTTTCTCCACTGCGTATTTGTCACCGGCTTTCAGGCGTTTCAGGTGATAATAGAACACGGAACGGGCCATCTTCCTCAACTTCAACAGCAAGTCAAGGGGGTATTCCGGCCTTAGTTCGTCGATGGCTTTTGCCCATTGAGACGTGCTCGGGCTTTCTGTTC
>JAEEGF011048994.1_pt1 | contig 14777 bp, 11 predicted proteins | sample 9134171 | NCBI WGS metagenome assembly JAEEGF01 (sample SAMN16246542, study PRJNA631951) | gut metagenome | biome: gut microbiome; feature: rumen; material: AP-attached | host: Bos | place: Iran: Karaj | collected 2018-10 | reverse complement strand
GAGGTGAACCGTCAGGCAGAGAAGGCAAATCGTGTCATCGATTGTCTGCTGCAAATCCACATTGCCTCAGAAGAGACCAAGTTCGGCATGACGTTCGACGAATGCAGGACTTTTTTGGCTGGATGCGAGTGGAGAGAACTCCAACATATCCGTATTTGCGGACTCATGGGCATGGGTACCAACACCGATGATATGGAGCAAGTGGAACGAGAGTTTGCCTCGCTGCATGCTTTCCTGCAAGAGCTGAAAAGCACCTACTTCACAGATGAGCCAGCCTTTAAGGAGTTGTCGATGGGCATGACGGAAGACTATCCCATTGCCATCCGTCACGGAAGCACCTTCATCCGCATCGGCACACAGGTTTTTGGCGAAAGGAATTACAATAAATAATCTATATAACTATGAGAACATTAGAAACAACTTATGCTGGGTTGAAGCTCAAAAACCCTATCATTGTGAGCAGTTCAAGTCTGACCGACAGCGCGGAGAAAAACAAGAAACTCTGTGAGGCTGGCGCAGGTGCCATCGTGCTGAAATCGCTCTTCGAGGAGCAGATTCTTTTGGAAACTGAGGGCATGGAAGACTTCGACCCGTTTGTGGTGGGTGGCAATGACTTATCGGAATACGTACGTCAGCACAAGCTGGAAGAATACTGCCAGCTCATCAGCGAGACAAAACGTGTAGTGGATATCCCCGTGATTGCCAGTATCAATGCTTACGACGAATCCAACTGGACTGCCTTTGCCAAGAAGATAGAGGAGGCTGGTGCCGATGCGTTGGAAATCAACATTCTGGCTTTGCAGACCTCGCTGGAGTATGAATATGGCTCATTTGAGCGGAAGCACATCAACATCCTGAAGTTGGTGAAGGGTGTAGTGAGTATCCCTGTCATCATGAAGTTGGGGGACAACTTTACCAACCCTGTGGCACTGATTCACCAATTGCGCGCTAACGGAGCAGCAGGTGTGGTGTTATTCAACCGTTTCTATCCAACCGACATCAATATAGATAAGGTGGAGCAGTGTCCAGGCAAAGCATTCACCACAGAAGCCGACCTGAGTAAGTCGCTTCGTTGGACAGGCATTGCTTCAGCTGCAGTGAGCAACTACAGCTTTGCCGTATCAGGTGGCGTGCACAATGCAGCAGGTGTGGTAAAGAGCATCCTGGCAGGAGCATCCGCTGTAGAGGTTTGCAGTGCTATCTACCTGAAGGGCAATGGCATCATTAAGGAGATGATTGACGGACTGACAGAATGGATGAATAGCCACACAATGGATGACATCGCTATGTTCCGTGGTATGCTGAATATGCATGATCGCAATGAGGGCATCAATACTTTTGAACGCACTCAGTTCCTGAAATACTACGGTCAGTTCAAGAAATAAGATTAAAGCTCCCGATTGGGAGCTTTAATCTTGTCATTCATCATAGTGTGTATCCAAATACGTCACATGGGTAACCAGATACTCATCAACACCATGTTTGCCATCGGCACCGCCTATACCACTCTTCTTCACACCGGCATGGAAGCCCTGGATTGCCTCGAAGTGCTCACGGTTCACATAAGTCTCACCAAATTCTAACTCACGGCAAGCCTTCACAATGGTATCCATATCCTTCGAGAATATTGATGATGCCAAACCATACTCACAATCGTTTGCATACTTGATAGCCTCATCGATATCTGAGAATTCTATCAGTGGAATCACAGGACCAAAGGTCTCCTCATGGATGATGTCCATATCCTGAGTACAGTTATCCAACACGGTAGCAGCATAGAAGTAGCCCTTCACGCCCACACGGTGACCACCACACAGCAACTTAGCACCTTGCTTGATGGCACGTTCCACCTTCTCCGTTACACTCTCCAATGCACGCTGTTCTACCAACGGACCCATATCAACACTCTCGTCGGCACACACATCGCCCACTTTCACCTTCGACATCTTATCTACCAGAATCTTGGTAAATTCTTCCTTTACCTCTTTCTGAACATACACTCGCTCTGCATTGTTGCAAATCTGTCCGTTGTTGCCGATACGAGAGTCAACAATCCACTGAGCAGCCTTCTCCAAGTCGGCATCCTTCATCACGATAGCAGGAGCCTTTCCGCCCAATTCCAGACTCACCTTGGTGATATTCTTCGAAGCTGCACGCATGATACTCTCGCCTGCACCCACACTACCCGTCACACTTACAATGTCAATCTTCGGACTGCCAGCCATCTCGTTGCCAATTACCGAACCCTTACCTGTCACAATATTGATGACACCTGCAGGCAAGCCAATCTCATCTACGATCTTGGCAAACTCCGTGCAGTTCTCAGGAGTCAACTGTGAAGGCTTGATGACGATGGTACAACCGGCTATCAAAGCGGCACCAGCTTTGCGGGCAATCAGGAAGAACGGGAAGTTCCAAGGCAGGATACCAGCCACCACACCGATAGGTTTCTTGGTCAGCAAGATGGTCTCATTGGGGCGGTCAGAAGGTATGATCTCACCCTCGATATGACGTGCGAAGGTGGCCATATACTCGAAATAAGCGATGGTAGCACCCACCTCTATAGAAGCCCAGGCACGTGTCTTGCCCTGCTCACGCATGATGATTTCCGTAAACTCATTCTCACGTTTCTTGATACCCTCAGCCATCTTCAACAAATAGCCAGCACGTTCAATGGCAGGAGTCTTGGCCCAAGCCTTCTGAGCAGCCTTAGCAGCATCTAATGCTTCATTCACATCTTCAATGGTTCCTTCGGGTTGCCTGCTGATTGCTTCCTCGGTAGATGGGTTCAGCACGTCAATCCATTTCCCAGAACGGCTCTCACAAAAACGGCCGTTGATGTACATTTTCAAGTCTTTCATGGTAAAAATTAGTTATAAAGTTAGTATCTTTGTGGTGACAAATTTACGAAAAATAAAATGGATTATCAAGAGACTTTGACATATTTATTCAACCAAGTGCCAATGTTCCAACGAATAGGTGGAGCAGCATACAAGGAAGGGTTGGATAACACCCTGGCTTTAGATGCTCATTTCGGCCATCCACATCGCCAGTTTCGAACTATCCACGTGGCAGGAACCAACGGCAAGGGCTCGGTGAGCCATACCTTAGCAGCTGTATTGCAAGCTGCAGGTTATAAGACCGGACTCTATACCTCACCTCACCTAGTGGATTTCCGCGAACGCATCCGTATCAACGGCATACCCATTTCTAAAGAGTATGTGGTGGATTTCGTTGCGCAGGAACGCAACTTCTTTGAGCCCCTCTACCCTTCGTTCTTCGAACTAGCTACAGCTATGGCGTTCAAGTATTTTGCGGACGAGCAGGTAGATGTGGCCGTGATAGAGGTGGGTCTGGGTGGTCGATTGGATTGCACCAATATCATTCAGCCAGACCTGAGCATCATCACTAACATCAGTTTTGACCATGTACAATTTTTAGGAGATACTTTGGAAAAGATTGCCTCTGAGAAGGCAGGCATCATCAAGTCCCATACTCCAGTGGTGATTGGTGAAACCACCCCTGAAACAAAAACCGTATTCCTAGCAAAAGCCGCTGAAGTGAATGCACCTATCTACTTCGCCGAGGAGAACGACCGAGCAGATTATCCTGGTGTGGATTTTGAACTGAAGGGCATCTATCAAAAGAAGAACAAGCAAACCCTATTCACCGCTTTGCCTTTGCTCAAAGAAGCAGGTTATCACATCAACGAAGTGATGGTTCGCCAAGGTTTTGCCCATGTAGTTGAGCTGACAGGCTTAATGGGACGTTGGCAAAAACTGCAAGACAACCCCACACTGGTTTGCGACACAGGGCATAATGTAGGAGGCATCCAATATGTGGCAAAGCAGTTGAAACAACTGAAGTGTCACGAGCTACATATAATAATAGGTATGGTGAACGACAAAGACGTCAGTGGTGTTTTAGCCCTGCTGCCCAAAGAAGCGAGGTATTATTTTACCCAAGCCAGTGTGAATCGTGCCCTGCCTGCCGAACAATTATGTGAATTAGCCACTGAAGCAGGCTTGCAGGGCGAAGTTTATCCTACGGTGAAGTCGGCCGTAGAGGCTGCGATGAAAGAAAGCCTCCCTGAAGACTTTATCTTCGTAGGAGGCAGTAACTTTATTGTTGCAGACTTTTTATCAATGAAGAATGAACAATGAACAAAAAAGAATGTAATCGTTAATTGTCAATTGTCAAAAGTACTTTTCAATCAGCGCATCCACCTGCTCATCGCCCAACTCCTTCGCCTTGTCAAATGCAGAGCGGGCATCTTTCTCCTTCTTCTGCTGCAGCAAGGCGAGGCCCTTCAGACGATACAACTCGGCATAGGTTGCATCCTTGGCAATCGCCTCGTCGAGCACCTTCACAGCCTCATCATTGCGTCCAACCCTCATATTCACCACAGCCAGCTCTGCACGATAAGTCAGTTCATTGGGATTTAACTCGATAGCTTCAGCATAATCATCCAGAGCACGCTGGAAAGCTTTTGCCTGCATAGCACACTGGCCACGCAGGTAGTAGAACTGGTCGTTCACTTTGCCATTCACAGCCTTGTAATACTCCTCATAATCCACCAGTGCAGGACGATACTTCTCCGCATTCGTGTTGATGCGCGCTCGCTCCAACAAATAAGGAGCAGCCTGCTCGGTATAAGGAGGAGTGAATGTGCCAATACACTTATCCATCAAGGCAATCACCTCGTCAGCTGGCGCATTCATTAGTTCCTTACAATGGGCAGCACTATACCAGGTTGATGCCGATGCCAAAGGAGAATTGTTCACCTTCTCGATGGCCTGATAAGCCTCAGCATAATTCTGCATAGCAAACAGGATATCTGCCTCGAGCTGACTATAGGCAGGCAGGTCATTCAGTGTCAAAGCCTCACGCACATCACCCAAAGCCTTTTCGTAAGTCCAATCCTTATAAGTGTTCTCAGGATTCGTCAACTGGTAGTTATAAAGCAGATTGGCACGTTCATAGAGTGTCTCATCCCTATTGGTAGTCACCTCCAATGCCTTGTTCAAGTCAGCCTCAGCCTTTGTCAACGAAGCCTCGTCAATACTTTGAGTCAGCACATGGGTAGCCCTACGAACATAACCATCGGCATTATTAGGGAACTTCGCCACAAAATCATTCAGCAACATACTATAACCCGCAGCATTCGTAGTGGTAGATGCCATATAGAGTGTCACCAACGCTTGGTCTTCTGTATCGGGCAACGCCTTTTTGATGCCGATGCTTGACAGCGAACCATCGTTCAACGACAAGGCATTGATTTCCTGTGCCATCGCATAACGGGCATCCATTGCATAACAGGTGGTCTTATCGGTATCATCAGAGGTCTGCTGAGCCAACGCAAACACTTGTCCATTGGCATCCATCAGCGGGCAACTCACCATTTTGTCTTGCAGGGGCAGTTCCAGCGTATAATACTCATAGGTGCTCGAAACCTTCGATGTTTCCTTCACCGTGCCAGGTGTCACCGCCGTGTTCTTCTGCGTAGAGTAAGGCAGGAGATACACCGTACTGCCCTTGGCTGGGGCATTAGGAGACACAGTCAGCGCCGTAGCTTTCTGGCCATTCATCTGCACCTTGAACTTCAGCACATCATACATCTCATTGGCACCCATGATTTCCAACACCTGCAGGCGTTTGCCATCAGTATTGACAATTTCGGCACGGGAAGCTCCCTTGAACAAAGCATAGTCAGACAAAGCCACACCATCCTCACTCACGAAGAATCCATTGCCTGTACCCAACATCTTGCCGTCATCAGCATAGGTAACCACTGAGAACACAGCATGACGAGCCTTGTCTGCCCACTTTGTCGATTGACCGTTGATCATTGACCATTGACCGTTGACCATTAACATTATCAATGCCAAAACTATCTTTATATTCTTTCTCATATTTCTATATTTTCAATAATTCTCTTGCATTTTGCAGTGCAGCTTCCGAGAGCTTCTCCCCACTCAGCATGTGAGCAATCTCCTCCACACGTTCCTCGGGAGTAAGTCTTCGAATCTGGCTCACTGTTTCATGTTCATTATCTTTCTTATACACCTTATAGTGCACCTTTCCCTTAGCCGCAATCTGAGGCAGATGGGTAATGCTAATTACCTGACGCCCACCTTGCAAGAGTTTCTCGTCATAACCACCAGTAGCCATCTGCTCCATCATATTCGCCATGCGTGCAGCTATCTCGCCCGACACACCTGTGTCGATTTCATCGAAAATGATGGTAGAGAATCTTGCCTCACCTGCCAGCATGGCTTTGATTGACAACATCACACGCGCTATCTCACCACCAGAAGCCACATGAGCAATATCCTGCAAAGTCCCGTTCTTATTGGCACTGAACATAAACCTCACACTATCCATGCCATTTGCGTCAGGCTCTTTTCGTTGCTCCAAATCCACCTTGAAACGCACATGAGGCATGCCCAACGGCATCAGCATCTGCTGCATCCTCTTCTCCACTTGTTTGGCAGCTTCCTGACGATGTTTCGTCAATATCTTGGCCTCAGCCAACAACTCCTTATATAGTAGCTCACAATGTTTCTTCAACTCCTGTATCTGGTCATCCGATGAAGTGATGCTGTTCAGCCGCTGCTCATAATCAGCTTGTAAGTCCAGCAACTCACCCACCGTCTCTACATGGTGCTTCTTCTGCAGGGAATAAATGGTGTTCAGCCTGTCGTTCACCTCTTCCAGCCTTGCAGGATTGAACTCCACCCTTTCCTCTTGGCTCGCCAACTCATCGGCGATGTCCTTCAATTCAATATACGAGGAATCCAATCGTTCAGCCAACTCACCCGCAGCAGGATAAACCTTGCTGATGCCCTGTAATGCAGAACGACAATCCTTCAATTCCTGCAGCAAGCTACGTTCATCACCATCCAGCAACCCAGCCGACTCATACAAAGCGGTCTTGATATCCTCGGCATGACTCAGCATCTCAGCCTCCTGCTCCAGTACCTCCTGTTCATCGGCTTGCAGACGAGTCTCCTGCAACTGACTGAGCTGAAAGCGCACATAGTCTTCGTCTGCCTTGTTCCGCTCCGCTTCCTCTTCCAGGTTCTGCAAATCTTTCCTGGCTCCTACCCACTTCTTATACAATTGCTTATATTCCATCAGCTGCTTGTCATGATGAGCCAAAATATCCAATACATCCAATTGGAAACCTTCGTTGTCGAGCATCAGGTTCTGATGTTGTGAATGGATATCAATCAGTTTGTCGCCCAACTCCTTCATCATGCCAAGCTGAACTGGCGTATCATTGATAAAAGCACGACTCTTGCCTGAAGCATTTACCTCACGACGCAAGATACAATCATCGTCATAGTCCAATCCGTTTTGCTGGAAAAAAGCCTGGAAAGAAGTCTTGCTCAGGTCAAAATGTGCTTCAATCACACACTTTGTGGCACCTTGTCGGATGGCCTTGCTATCGGCACGCTGTCCCAACAGCAAGCCCAACGCACCCAGCATGATGGACTTACCTGCGCCCGTTTCACCCGTGATAACCGAAAAGGATGGTTCAAACGTAATGTCGAGCCGTTCAATCAGTGCATAGTTTTGTATATAAAGCCGCTTGATCATTATTTCTGTGTCATTTCCCTTACACGAATTCTGGTCAGAGCTGCCTTTGTGTTGAGGGTGAATTCACTACCCAATATCCATCCATAGTAGCCTGGGTCTTTAGCCAGTACATCCTTCACCAACTGTCCTTTATATTTGCCGAAGTTAAACACCTCGTTGCCTTTGTCGTCATACACCATGCGTCCCGCAAAATCCACATTCTTGGTAAATGAAGAATATTCTGAAAGGAACTTCATGTCATTCTGCAAGTCGGGATATTTGTCGAGTTGCGCCTTCAGCACCTCATAGGTGGCACGCGTGTCAGCCAAAGCGGTATGGGCGTCTTCCAAGTTCTTGCCGCAATAGAATTGATAAGCGGCAGAGAGGGTTCGTTGCTCTTTCTTGTGATAAATCACCTGCACATCGATAAAACGATGGCGAGCCAAGTCGATGTCAACACCTGCCCGCAAGAACTCCTCCGCCAGCAGAGGCACATCGAAGCGATTGGAGTTGAAGCCTGCAATGTCACAGCCCTCAAAGTCCTTGGCAATGTTTTTTGCCACCTCCTTGAACTTCGGACAATCCTTTACATCGGCATCAAAGATACCATGCACAGCGGAAGCCTCTTCAGGGATGTGCATTTCTGGATTGATGCGAAAGTTATGTGCATCCTCATTTCCGTTTGGCCACACCTTCAGGTAGCATATCTCGACAATGCGGTCTTTATTGATATCGGTCCCCGTTGTCTCCAAATCGAAGAAAACAATCGGCGTAGTTAGATTCAATTTCATAATCAATCATTCAGCATCATCGGCATCAACAACATCAGCACACTCTCTCCCTCCTGCTGTTCCACAGGCGTAATTACACCTGCCCTTGATGGGTCAGCCAATGCCAATGCCACCTCATTACCATCCATATTACTCAGGATATCCTGCAGGAACGTAGCCTTGAAGCCAATGCTCATGTCAACGCCAGCATACTGGCAAGCTATCGTTTCCTGTGCAGAGGTAGAGAAATCTATGTCCTGTGTTGACAGGGTCAACTTATCCTCGTTCAGAGTCAGCTTCACCAAACTGCTTGCCTGAGAAGAGAAGATTGAAACACGACGGATGGCGCTGATAGCAGCCTGGCGATCCACCGTCAGCACATACGGGTTATTCTCTGGAATCACCTTATTATATCCAGGGTACCTACCCTCAATCAATCGGCAGATCACGCGGAAGTCACCCACAGACAACACCGCATTCCTCTCATTGAAAGCCACCATCACATCGGTTTCTTCCTTAGCCAGCAGGTTCTTCAGCAAGGCAGCAGGCTTCTTAGGCAGGATGAAAGCTGCTTGGTTTGTTCCGTGAGCAGCATTGGTACGGAATCGCACCAGCTTATGTCCGTCAGACGACACAAAGGTAATGTCCTGCTCTGTGATATCAAAGTAGATACCGTTCATCACTGGTCTCAACTCGTCGTCAGCCGTAGCAAACAGCGTATAGCCGATAGCCTTCTGCAGCACGTCCGAAGCAATTACCACCTGTGTAGCATTGTCTCCCAAGCCAAGAGGCAGTGGGAATACCTCAGCGTTCTGTCCCATCAGGCTATAGTGACCATTCATATAGCTCACCGTCACCTCCAGCGTTTCCTCGTTCACCTCAAAGGTCAGAGGCTGGTCAGTACTCTCACGCAGGGCATCCAGCAAGGTCTTGGCGGTGATGGCCACCTTGCCATCCTTCTCGCTTTCCGTCACCTCCACCTGTGTTGTCATGGTAGTCTCTCCGTCAGAGCCTGTGATATAGAGTGTTCCGTCACGCAACTCAAACAGGAAGCTGTCGAGGATAGGTAGTGTGTTTTTCGCGTTGATGACGCGACTGATGGCCTGCAGATGGCCAGACAAGTCTGTGCTTGAAACGATAAACTTCATCATATTTTTACTGTTTTTATTGTTCTACATAATATCATGCAAAGATAAGAATAAATAATGAATAATCGAAGAAAATAATGATTAAAAAATGTTGATTTGGCAAATTGGGAGCAAATTGCACTAACAAGCTTTGATAAAACATGAAAGCCCCCATTATCTTCATATACGATAGAGGCTTTGCGACTCCAAACGTATGGCAAACATGCGCAGTGTTTTTCATGACATTATGGCTTCGCCTGTACTAGTGTCAACTAATTCAGGAAAATTGGATGTCAACCACATCAGGAAATAAACAAGAATAATGTCAACCTAAATTAGGAAAAGACACAGTCCCATCTCACTATATATACGGAAAATATACCAGGAAATCACCATCGGCATCAATTCTTGCCATGGCTCCCGTCATCTCATTGAGAGTACCTTGCCACCAGTTGGTAAAGTCATAAATGGGATAGCGGAGGCCTGTGGACCTGAAGTTTGTGGCATTGAAATTAAAGATTGATACTGGCTGATCTGGACAAGAAGTAATATAATCTATAAAGCGTGAACAGGGAACGAAATGGCCATAATCCGTGTACATCTCCACTTTTGCTCCCATCCTCAAGTATTCAATGAGCAATGAGATATTGCCCAGGGTGTGGTCTTCACGCTTGCCCGTAGCTCCAACGATGGCGAAATGCCTAGAGCCTTGATTCATCAAGTAGCGTACTGCCTTGGTGAGGTCGTTGGTTTCCTGCTCGCACTCAGGGTGCCAAATATCAGCATACTTCTCCTTCAACTCATCGGACAGGGAGTCACCATCACCCACAATTGCCGCAGGAGTACCTCTCCATTTGTCAAAACACTCCACAGCACCATCACAACACACCACCTGCTTCGCATTACGCAAAAGATTCAAGGGAATGGGATGGAAAGGGAAAGACCCATTAGCTAATATTACATCATCAAATTCATTCATGTTTCATCATTATTTTCCACTTAACATATCCGAAGCAAGCAATGATAACATAGAGACCATATAGAGCGGCCTTGAAAGGTATGCCTTTCTGGATGTAGAGGATAGTGCATACCACATCAACGATAATCCAAAAGAACCACTGCTCGAGGTACTTGCGTGACAATGCCCAAAGGCCTACGAAAGAGAGGGCATTAGTGAAGGCATCAAGGATGGGAACCGTGGAGTTAGTCCACATGATGAGTACATAATAGGTGATGCCCCATGCCACGAGGAAGAATACGAAGATTGGTAGGTAGAGGCGCACAGGTGTGTGTGTAATCCTCAAGGGAGCCTCAACCCGTTTGTTTCCAAACTTCCATGCTATATAGCCATAGATAGCCGCCAAGGTGTAATAAACCGCCATACCGGCATCGCCATAGAGACCATGGTTATAGTACAAATAAATATCGAGAGCAGGCATGATGATACCTACGATCCAAAGACCGATGTGTGCCTTGTATTCCAGCCAAATGTATATCAGGCCGAGGATGGTAGTGATTATGTCGAGCCAATCGAGGTTCATAATGAACAATGTATTATTAAAATCTTAAGGTGAGGTTGGCTAAAGCATTGACGCCTGCCTGAGCTGCATAGCCAGCATAGTTGTAGCGTATCTTCTTGCCACCATCGGTGTAATAGCCACTACCGGCATAGCCGTTGTTCTCGTATTCCTCATTAAATATATTATATATGGTGCAGCCAATGGTGATGCTCTTCACAGCATGCATCTTGAAGGTGTATGCCAAGCTGAGGTTGCTCACGCAATAGGCATCGAGCAGGTTCTCGGTGACATCAGCATTGGTCATAAACTGGCGGCTCACATATTGTGTCTGCAAGCTGGCATCGAAGCCTTTATAACTATATGCCAGGCGGTTGTTGACAATCATACTGGGTGAGAAGGCTATGTGGGTATCGCCATGTTCGATACGCCAAGCCTCGTAGGTGTCGTCATCGTAGAGAGTCTCGGTGAAGTCTTGGATGCGATTACGACTGAAGGTGGCATTCGCCTCCCACGAGAAGCCCATTGGCAATTTTACTCCAGCCATCAGCTCCGCACCCACGCGATAACTCTTGGGCATGTTGACAGCCATTGCCTCACCAATCTCATTCAGCTCGCCTGTGAGTACCAACTGGTCTTTGTAATTCATATAATAGAGATTCACCCCACCGGAGAACCAAGAGCCCATGTATTGATAGCCTAACTCATAGTCTATCAGCCGCTCTGAGGTAGGTAGGTCGTAACTATTACCATCGGTATAGTTGTTGCGTGTTGGTTCCTTGTGCGCCACACCCACTGAAGCATAAACACGGTGATGAGGGTTGATTTCCCATGACAATCCGCCCTTGGGATTGAAAAAATCGAAATGTTCTTTTACATCAAAATGCTGGTGGATGTCACCATCCATCTTGTCGTTCTCTCCCAGTATCTTATAGTCTATGTGACGGTATTGCAAATCGGCAAAGGCAGTGATGCCATTGAGGAATGTATAGCTTGCCTTGCCATAGATATTCCCATCGTTCTTGGTAGCATTATTAAAATAATAGTCGCGGTCAGGATTAGCATCTCCCCCACTCTGTTTCACCCAGAGCACGCGACCGTAGTGGTCGCCATCGTAGCGATTAAAGCCTCCGCTCAGGGTTGCATTCCATCCACCCTGCAAATAGTTGAGCGAAAACACACCGCCTGCAAACCAGTTGTCCATAACCTTTTTGCGTATCAAGTCGCTCTTCTTGACCGTTTCACCGTTTATCTCGTAAGGCTGCATACCATATTCCACAAGTTTACGATTCGATTTGTATTCCTGATAATAGCCGTCACCTTTGGTGTAGTGAAAACCCACATTCAGTTTCAAGGCATTGCTAAAGCTGTGGTTGAGCAACAGTTGCCAGTTATTCTGTACATAGTTGTCTGTCTGGTCATCGTAATACTTCCTGTTGCCCTGTTCATCGTAATATTCACCGCAAGAGTTGTAAGTACGTCCATACATTGCCATCTCCTCCTTCGAGGCATAATTCCAAGCATGATAGGTACGTTCCTTGCCTGTAAAGGTTATCAGTTTAATGTTGGTTTTATCCCCATACCAAGCCCCTTGCAGGTAATAGGAATTGAGGTGCACACTGGCACGGTCAATATAACCATCGGTACTGATATTACTCAGTCGGGCATCGAAAGCCCAGTGTCCATTCAGTAAGCCTGTGCCGATGTTCAGTGTTTCCTTGTGGGTGCCAAATGACCCTGCAGAAGCATTGACCTCGACATATGGTTGGGTACTGAGGCCTCCCGTCTGCATATTGATGCTTGCACCGAAAGCACCTGCGCCATTGGTACTTGTACCCACACCTCTCTGCACCTGGATATCCTTCACACTGGAAGCCAAATCGGGCATATTAACCCAGAACACCGCATGGCTTTCGGCATCGTTGATAGGTATTCCGTTGGCGGTCACGTTGATACGTGTGGCATCAGTGCCTCGCACACGGATAGTGGTATAGCCGATGCCTGCTCCTGCATCGCTGGTGGTGATGGCGCCTGGCGTCATGGAAATTAAGTAAGGCAGATCTTGGCCCAAGTTCCTTTGTTTGAGCTCTTCACGAGAAATGTTGGTAAACGCCACTGGCGTGTTCTTGTTGGCACGGGTGGCCATCACCTCCACACCATCCAACAGTACTTCACGCAAGCTGTCTTGTGCTTGCGTCTGTGCAAAAACAGTGGTAGTAAATACCATAAGCACACACATAACTGTTGTCATCGTCTTTTTCATTATGCTATTTCCTTTTTAAGTTAAACATAAAAAGGGGATATATTCCATCCAACTTCCCTACGTCGGCATTACCCGCATCAGGTTTAATGGGTATGATCTCAGCCCGTCATATTAAGGCACCCCTTGTGAAATCTGGGGGCAAAGATAGTGCAAGTTGAAAACAATACCAAATTTTATTTGAGTATTGTTGAAACGAAGCCTATTTTATGTAAAGATAGTGCAATTATTTATATTTTTACTATCTTTGCTGTGATTTTTAAAGATTAGTTATTATGAATGAGATTGAAACTGCTGTTACAAACATTATAACATGGTGTGTGAATGCAGGATGGAATATCCTGGGTGCTCTGCTTATCTATATTATTGGTCGTTATGTAATTAAGATTGTGATGAAGCTGTTACACAACATCTTGGAGAAACGCAAAGTGGAGGCAAGCGTTGAGTCATTCCTGGTAAGTGTTGTGAATATCACGCTGACCATCTTGCTGTTAATTTCAATTGCAGCAAGGCTGGGTGTAGAAACAACGTCATTTGCAGCTTTGTTGGCATCTGCTGGTGTGGCCATCGGTATGGCAATGAGCGGCAATCTGAATAACTTGACAGGAGGTTTAATCATCTTACTGTTAAAGCCTTTTAAGGTGGGCGATTTTATTGAGGCCCAAGGACAGATGGGCACGGTAAAGGCCATCCAGATATTCCATACCATCATTACAACAGCCGACAACAAGGAAGTGTATATTCCTAATGGAGCCTTAAGCAGTGGTAGTGTGGTAAATTACAGCGTGAATGCCACACGTCGCGTGGAATGGACTGTGGGTGTGGAGTATAATGAGGATTATGACAAAGTGGAAGCCGTGATTAGGAGGCTAATCAGTGAGGACCCTAGAATTTTGCAGGATCCTACTCCTTTCGTGGCTCTTAAAGAGTTGGCAGACAGTAGCGTGAATATTGTGATTCGTTGTTGGGTGAAAGGCGAAGATTACTGGGGTGTTAATTTTGACATGAATAGGAGGATTTATGCGACGTTCAACCGTGAGGGCATCAGTTTCCCGTTCCCACAACTGACAGTACACCAAGGATAAAAAATAAACAATTGTTTTTTACTCTCAAGTATTATTGCTATCTTTGCCACAAATTATTAGATGAAAGAATGAAAAAGATTAAATTCTTTAGCTGGTATAGGAAAGGCTTGGCACTTTTGACAGTGCTTTGCTTGGTTTCTTGCGGAGGTGGGAAAACAGAAAACAAGGGTCCCGAAATCAACCTTACTATATCAGATGAGTTCGATAAGTTACCCGCTTCGGAAGACAACACATTTATCTTCACCCCACAATGGACGGCTCAGGCTCAGTTTGCAGGTTATTACGTCGCAAAGGAACTGGGCTTATATGACCAACTGGGTCTGGATGTAAAGATTGAGCATCCATCGGTTACTTATTCGGCTATCGACCGCATACGAGACAACCAGAGTCACGCCACCACTTTGCAGCTGGTGCAAGCCATGGAAATTATTGACAAT
>JAEEGF012460149.1_pt1 | contig 14778 bp, 11 predicted proteins | sample 9134171 | NCBI WGS metagenome assembly JAEEGF01 (sample SAMN16246542, study PRJNA631951) | gut metagenome | biome: gut microbiome; feature: rumen; material: AP-attached | host: Bos | place: Iran: Karaj | collected 2018-10 | reverse complement strand
GCGGGCCGGTGTGTTGGCTGTGAGCGATGCCATGAAGGCTGTGATTGTAGTACCGATGTTCTGTCCCATAGCGAGAGCGGCTGCCTGTTCGAATCCGAAGCCCGGGATGTGCATGTCGAAGAGCATCAAGGTGATGGCCATTGTCGCAGCCGATGCTTGCACAACCATGGTTACAACAGCTCCGACGAACACAAACATCAGTATGCTCAGGAAGCTTGATACCTGTATGTGTGCGAGCATATCCGCCACAGCCTCTCCGAAGTTCATGTCTATGGCTCCCTTCTGAAGGAAGCTGAGTCCCATGAACAGGAACGAGAATCCGAATATGAACTCTCCGTAGCTTTTGCGGTTGGACCTGTTGGAGAATATCAGCGGCATTCCTATGGCAAATAGAGGAATAGCAAACGCAGCTATGTCAACCTTGAATCCTATCGCCGAGATAATCCACGCAGTCACTGTGGTTCCGATGTTGGCACCCATGATGACACCGATGGACTGGGCGAGTGTCATAAGTCCGGCGTTCACGAAACTCACCACCATCACAGTCGTGGCTGATGATGATTGTATGATAGCCGTGACCAGCACTCCTGTCAGAATTCCCATGAAGCGGTTTCTGGTCATGGCAGTCAGGATGCTGCGCATCTTGCTGCCGGCCACTTTCTGCAGCGCTTCGCTCATCAGTTTCATTCCGTACAGGAACAAGCCTAATGAGCCAATGAAGGTGAGGAGTGTGGTTATGGAGAAAGTCATCTAATAAAATGATTTATAGAGGCTTTGTTTTAATATGCGAACTGCGAAAGTCCTGTGTAAACGCCGCTGAAAACTCCTAACGCAAGTGTGCCGGCAAGGCATACAGCCAAACCAACCTTTGACGCATTGTCAGTCTTTATGGCTGCGATAGGATTCTCGTTCTCGTTGATGAACATTGCCTTCACTATCAAAAGATAGTAGTAGAGTGATATGACAGTGTTAATCAATGCGATGAAGTCGAGAACATACCAGCCGTCGTTTGCAGCCGACATGAACACGAAGAACTTAGAGAAGAATCCTGCGAAAGGAGGAATACCACCCAGCGAGAACAGGAACAGCATCATAGCTATGCTCAAGTATGGATTAGTCTTGTAGAGTCCGTTGTAGTCAGATATTGTCAGTTTGTTGCTGTTGTTCTCGATTACTGAGACAACTGCGAATATACCGATGTTAGACACAAGGTAAACAAGCAGGTAGAAGACAACTGATGTCATGCCCATAGGGTCGCCTGTGCCAATGCCCATCATACCAAGCATTATGTATCCGGCTTGTGATATAGAAGAGAATCCGAGGAATCTCTTGACATTAGTCTGGCGCATTGCGAAGAGGTTACCGACAGTGATAGTCAGTACGATAAGAGTTGCCACAATGTACTGCCAGTATTCGAAGATATTGCCGAACAACTTAAGTGTCAAGAACATGAGAGCGAATACTGCTGCGCCTTTTGATATTACAGAAAGGTAAGCTGATACGTTAGTTGGCGCGCCTTGGTAAACGTCTGCTGTCCAGAGGTGGAATGGCACAAGCGAAATCTTGAATGCCAAACCAGACAAGAAGAACACCAGTGCGAGAAGCTGCAGTGGAGTAGCGCTCAATAACTTAGACATGCTGTCGAAGTACAATCCTTCTGCGCCGACTGCGCCATAGAACAATGATATGCCGAAAAGCATCATTCCAGAAGAGAATGCAGCGATAAGCACGAATTTGGCGCCGGCCTCGATAGATGTCTCCTCATACTTGTTGTATGCGATGAGAGTTGTCAATGGCAATGACGCAAGCTCAAGTCCAAGGTAGAACAAGAGGAAGTGTCCAGCAGAAATCATGAGGTTCATACCCATAAGTGTTGACAATGTGAGTATATAGATTTCTGAACGCTTGTGCTTTGTCTGTTCGTTGTTAGCCCAAACTCTCGCCTGCAGGAACACAAGTATAGTACCGAGGTTGAGTATGGCTTTGACAATCTGTGTCATTGATGTTGTTGTGAACATGCCGCCGAACGCCTCGCCTGTGTTGGCTGGCAGAGCGGATATCACAGAGCATACGATGAACAATCCGCATGCGATGTTGTCGAACTGCTTTTTTATGGTCTTTCCAGAGAACAGGTCAAGAAGTATAAGAAGCACAACCTGAGCCAGAAGAAGCATCTCTGGTTTCATATATGTTACTTGTTCTAAGTAGTTCATATCTATAAGTGTAATTATTGTTTTATTATCAGGTTAGTTTGCGAAAGCAGGGAACATGTTGAACAGACTGTCGTCTATTATATCCATTGGGATGAATGGGAGACAGCCGATAGCCGCAATGAAAAGTATCAAAGTTACAGCTGACACTCTCTCATACCATGTGGCGTCGGTCAGTTCCTTGTGATGCTCGTTGACAACTTCGCCGAAGTGTATCTTGCCCACAACTCGCAACTGGTAAACCGCAGTCACTACGATAGAGCAGCAAGCGATGATTGTGATTACTCTGTGGAATGTGTCTGGGTGCTGGAATGAGCCGACGAATATGTTCATCTCCGATACGAAACCGCTCAATCCAGGCAGACCTAAGTTCGCCATTGCCGCGATTACCCAGCATACAGCCATGAATGGCATGATTCTCGCCAAACCGCCCATCTGGGAAATCTCTCTTGTGTGCGTTCTGCCGTATATGCCTCCGATGAGACAGAAGAACAATGCTGTCATCAATCCGTGTGAGAGCATCTGCATTGCAGCACCTGTCATTGCAGTCTTGTTTATCATCAGGATTCCGAACAATACCATGCCGCAGTGGCTAACCGACGAGTATGCGTTGATGTATTTGAGGTCTGTCTGTGCGATGGCTCCCAAGGCTCCGTAGAGAACCGAGATGCCTGTGAGTACAAGGAATAGAGTAGTGTATGCCTCGGCGCCTTCTGGCATAAGGAAGATGGCAACTCTCAAGCAGCCGTATCCTCCAAGCTTCATAAGCACACCGGCGTGGAGCATTGACACTGCTGTTGGCGCTGATGCGTGACCGTCAGGCGACCATGTGTGGAATGGGAACAAAGCGCCAAGAACGCCGAATCCCAGGAATGTCACAGGGAACAACCAGTTCTGTGCCGATATCTCGACTCCGTGTTTTGCTATCTCGAGAAGGTTCATAGTCTCGGCGCCAGAGAAAAAATAGATTCCGAGTATGCCGAGAAGCAGGAAGGCCGAACCTCCCATGAGCATCAGCGTAAGTTTCATTGCTGAGTATTCCTTCTTTCCTGTTCCCCATACACCGATGAGCAGGTACATAGGAATAAGGGCGATCTCATAGAACATGAACATCGCGAAGAGGTCAACTGTGATGAAGAATCCGAATACTCCGATAGAGAGCATCAGGAACCAGAGGAAGTATTCCTTCACCTTGTCTTGCATAGCCCATGATGTCATAGAGCCAGTGAAGACTATGATAGCCGACAATACAATCATAAGGACTGAGATGCCGTCCACACCCAATGACATCTGTATGTCGAGGTCTGGATACCAGACAAGGTCCGAACGGAACAACATGGCATCCTCCACGCCGCTTGAGCGCAAATCGACAAACCATGCCAGAAGCACGAAAGAGAGTACGAGCTGGATGCCTGAGCCCACAGCCATGATTCTCTTGATGGTTGTAGCGTCTTTGCTGACTGCTACGCAAGCCATCATTAACAGTGGTACAATTACGAAAAGATATAAGAAATTCATATAACTGTATGTTGTATTGTTGCTTTTAAATTAAAACGTATGCTATGATTATCGCAGAAATCACGAGTATTGAAGTGATGAACACTCCGATGTATGTCTGCATGCTACCAGACTGGAATCCTCTGATTCTGAACGAAAGAGCGTTGCTCCACCAAGCCTGGAAATCCATGAATCCGTCGATGATGTGTCGGTCGAACCAAGCGATAGGGCCGCATATTGCCTTGAATATGATTTTCTTTGTCACGAACATGTAAACCTCGTCGAAGTAGAATCTGTTCTTTGCCGCAACGTAGAATCCCTTTATAGAGCTTGTGATCTTGTCTGGCACTGTTGACTTGTTCTTGTACATGAGTGTTGCCACAGCGATGCCGATTACGCCGACCAAAACACTTGGTATAGCGACAATCCATTCTGTGTGGATTTCAAATGCCTTGCCGTCTGATGTAACCAGCTCAGAGAATGGCAAGAAGCCTGTGAAGCAGGTCAGGGCAGCGAGTATTATGAGTGGGAGAGTCATGTTCAAAGGTGCCTCGTGAGGCGTATGCTCTCCGTAATTCTTGTTCTCGCCCCAGAATATTCCGTAGTAGAGTCTGAACATGTAGAACGCTGTCAGTCCGGCAACGAACCACTGGCAGAAGAAAAGAACCTTGTCTTCCTCGAATGCGGCTACCAGAATCTCGTCTTTCGAGAAGAAACCTGAGAATGGAGGTATGCCTGCGATAGCGAGACACGCTATAAGGAATGTTATGTGTGTGATAGGCATGTACTTGCGCAGACTGCCCATCTTGTCCATCTCGTTAGAGCCGATTGTGTGAATCACCGCACCAGCGCAGAGGAACAAGCAAGCCTTGAAGAATGCGTGTGTGAAGAGGTGGAACATGGAAGCCATGTAACCCAATCCGTCGTGCCCGCCGAGCTTAGACACGCCCAATGCAACCATCATGTAAGCAATCTGAGATATTGTCGAGAATGCGAGGACTCTCTTTATGTCGGTCTGTGCGCAAGCAACAACTGCTGCGTAAAGCGAAGTCAGCGCTCCGATGTATGCGATGCCGGTCAGCACTTCCGGAGTCATATTGAAGTAGAATGGGAAAAGTCTTGCCACGAGATAAACACCAGCTACAACCATTGTTGCTGCGTGTATCAATGCAGATACAGGTGTAGGACCTTCCATCGCGTCAGGCAGCCAGATATGTAATGGGAGCATAGCAGACTTTCCTGCGCCTCCGATGAATATCAAGGCAGTAGCCCAAGTGAATACTGATGCGCCCATGAATGTCGCGCCAACTGACTTGAGGCTTTCCTGGAAACCAGTGCTGTTAAGTGTGTCGAAATCGAATGTGTCTGTGTAGAAGGAAAGCACAAGAATACCGAGCAACATGCCGAGGTCGGCGAATCTTGTCACGATGAATGCCTTCTTTGCCGCGAGCACAGCCGATGCCTTAGTGTAGTAGAAACCGATGAGCAGATAAGACGATACTCCCACGAGCTCCCAGAATATGTACATCTGGAATATGTTGGTAGCGACTACAAGTCCAAGCATTGAGAATGTAAACAACGAAAGGAACGCGTAATATCTCTGGAAACCTCTCTCACCGTGCATATAGCCGTTAGAATAGAGGTGAACCATGAATGACACTGTCGATATGACAACGAGCATCATCACGGAAATCGGGTCAAGATACAGTCCAAGGTCAATGTGCAGAGTGTCGCTGAATGACAGCCATTGGAATGAACCGCTCAGCGCTTTGTAAACGCCGTCCACCTTGCCGTAACCAAGAAAATAGTTGAATGCTGAGACGTAAGACAGTATAGTTACGATTCCAAGTCCAGTTGTTCCTATAACGCCTGCCGTCTTATGCGACATTTTGACTCCGCACAATCCCAATAACAGAAAGTTGAATGCCGGGATAAGCAGGATAATCAGTGCTATCAGTAAATTAGTATCCATTGGTATCTCTATTTTTTCTTGGTTTTATTAGTATTTCATCTTTTTCAGCTCGTCGGCCTCTATCTTGTCAACCGATCTGAACACGTTGATTATGATTGCTATTGCCAATGCAGTCTCGGCTGCGGCAACTCCAATGATAAATATCGTGAAGAACATGCCTTCCATTTGTCCAGGGAAGAGGAAACGGTTGAAAACCGCGAAGTTTATGTTTACAGCGTTCAGGATAAGCTCAAGGCTCATAAGCATCGCTATCAGGTTTTTGCGTGTTATGAATCCGTAAACGCCGCAGAAGAACATTATCAGACTCAGTATTATGTAGAATGACATTGGGATATTCATATCTTTCTGTTTTTATGTTTGTTCTGTGTTATTCCTGTTTTAATCCTCTTCTCCTTCTTTCTTCTTGTTGTTCTTGGCGATGAGGATGCCGCCGATTATGCAAGCGAGCAGCAGAACCGAAATCGCCTCGAATGGCAGTATATATTCAAATCTGCCTGTTCCGAGCAGCGAGTGGCCTATCGTGTTCATGTCCATCTCTTGCTGCGCTGGAAGCATCTTTACGTCTGGAAGGTATTTGTTTATGACGTATCCGCACAAAATAGCGCCCGCTATCACAATCACGGCTGTGACCGCCGCTTTGCATACTGATGCGGTGTCCATCTTCTCGCCGACTTTTGATGTCAGCACAATCGAGAAGACAAGCAGCACAAGAATGCCGCCGATGTAAACCGAAATCTGCACGGCTGCCAGGAAGTGATAGTTCAACTCGAAGTATATGCCTGCGGTAGCGAGCAGTGTGAACAGCAGATAAACCGCTGAATGAAGCAGTTTTCTGGATGTCACTGTTAATACTGAACTGACAGCGATTACAAATGCCAGTACGTAAAATATTATATCTGAAGCTGCTATATCCATATTTCTAATGTCCTGTTATGGTGTTATTATCAGATTCTTGATGATTCCTTTTTAGTTGTTTGCTGTTTCTGCTGGCTTAGGCGCAGGTTTTGGCTTCTCTGCCACCTTTGAGCCTGGCTGGTTAAGCTGCATGTACAGTCTGTCTCTGTCGAACACTGCCTGTTCGAAGTCCTGCGACCATGCGATTGCGTCCTGAGGGCAAGTGCTTACACACTGGTTGCAGTATATGCAGGTGCCGATGTCGTAGATGTATTTGTCAAGGACTTTCTTGTTTCTGCCGGTTTCAGGGTCAGTCTCCATGCGGCTGATTACTTGTATTGTGCCGTTAGGGCAGTTCATCTCGCAGATGCCGCAAGCGATGCACTTGTGCTCATTCTTGTCGTTGTGTGGCATTGTGAGCTGTGCGCGGAATCTCTCAAACTCTTTTCTTGTCTTGCGGTTCTCAGGATACTTCTCTGTTACCTTCTTGCGCAACAGATTGGTCATGGAAATCTTCAAGCCAAGCAGCAGATTCCATATACCTTCAAACAAACTCTTGAAGTAATTTATCAAACTCTTCATCTTTATTTCCTTCTTAGATTGTTACCGCAACAGCTATGGCGGCTATGTTTATTAGACTTATTGGCATAAGGATTTTCCACTCAAGCTTCAGCAGCTGGTCGATTCTCAAACGAGGATATGACCATCTAACCCACAAAGCGAGGAAGATGCAGAATGCGCATTTGCCGAAGAACCAAACAACCGATGGTATGTAGTCCATGACTTGGTTGAATCCGTCCAGGCCTGGTATGTGCAGCGGCATCCATCCGCCGAGGAACATTGTAGTGGCGATGGCTGATATTATGAACAGGTTGGTGTACTCTGCCACATAGTAGAAACCGAACATTATACCAGAGTATTCTGTGTGGTAACCAGCTGTCAGCTCTGATTCAGATTCCGGCAAGTCGAACGGACCTCTGTTTGTCTCGGCATGGCCTGCAATCAGGTAAATGACGAATGCCACGAAAGCGAAGATTCCGCCTTTGAATATGAACCATCCGTCAGCCTGGCTTTCAACGATTGTCGACAATTGCATAGAGCCTGCCAGCACAACCATTGTCATCAATGCGAGTCCAGCTGAAATCTCGTAGCTTATGAGCTGTGCTCCAGCACGCATAGCGCCGATGAGAGAGTATTTGTTGTTGCTTGACCATCCTGCCAGCACGATTCCAATAACACCGAGCGACGAAACGGCAAGAATGTACAATACTCCTATGTTGAAGTCGATTGCGTGAAGCCCCTTTGCGAAAGGAAGCGCTCCGAATGTCAGGAATGAGCCTATGATAACGAAGAATGGCGCTAAGAAAAACAGAAGTTTCTCGCTCCTCTTTATAGGGATAATCTCCTTTGTCAGGATTTTTATCATGTCGGCTATAACCTGTATGAGTCCCCATTTTCCGACTCTGTCAGGACCGATTCTACACTGGAAAAAAGCGCATATCTTTCTTTCTGCGTATATGAGGACAAGCGCTATGAGAGCGTATGCTGCGAGAAGCGCTACTCCCACGAGTACGAACTCTATGGCAAGTGTCCAGAAGTTATCAAGCCCTAGCTCGACTCTAAGCAGGTTTTCTATCCAGCTTGTTACAATTTTGAAATCAAACATATTGCTGTTCTTTTATCTGTCAATACAAGGTATTACATAGTCTAATGAACCGCCGATCATTATGAGGTCGGCAATCTTCTCTCCCTTAACCGTTGGCTCGAGTGCGGACACGAGAGTCTCGCTTGGGCTTCTGAACTTGACTCTGTATGGAGTCTTGTCGCCCTTGCTGTTGATGTAGATGTTGAAATCTCCTCTTGCGTTCTCCACTCTCTGATAGAATTCTCCTTCTGGCAGCTTGATGATAGGCTTTGTCTTTGCCTTGTAGTCGCCGTCTGGGATATTGTCTATGAGCTGCTCTATGATAGAAAGTGACTCGAGTATCTCGTCAAGTCTCACCATATATCTGTCGAACGAGCCTCCGTTTTCTCTTGTTATCTCGTTGAAGTTCACCTTGTTGTAGGCAGCGTATGGCTCTATCTTTCTTATGTCGTTATGCCAGTTTGACGCTCTGCCCGAAGGGCCTGTCACTCCGTATGAAATGGCGTCCTCGATCTTGAGCCATCCGGCTGAGAGCATTCTCTGTTTTGCGATAGGGTTGTTGGTGAACAGAGTGTGATACTCTTTGAGCATCTTTCTCATGTAAGGAATAAACTCCTTGACTCTCTTTTGGAAGTTAGGGTGTATATCCTGCATCAGACCGCCTATCACGCTGTAGTTAGTGAAGAGTCGTCCGCCGGCAGTCTCCTCGAATATGTCCATGATTTTCTCACGGTCTCTCATGCCGTAGATGAATGCTGTTATCGCGCCCATATCGTTCGCCATTGAAGCCCATCCCAGCAAGTGTGATGCGATACGTGTGAGCTCGTCGAAGATGGTTCTCACATATACGGCTCTTTCTGGAACTTCGAGCTCAAGCGCTTTCTCCACGCAGAGACAGAATCCGTGTCTGTTTATAGCGGCAGACAGGTAGTCAAGTCTTTCGCAGAGGTGGAGTATCTTAGGATATGTGTAGCTTTCGCACATTTTCTCGATACCTCTGTGTATGTATCCGAAGTTAGGGTCTATGTGCTTTACGGTCTCGCCGTTGAGTGATACTCTCAGCTGAAGCACGCCGTGTGTCGAAGGGTGCTGAGGACCGAAGCTGACAACGTAGTCCTTGTCGTCGAAAAGCTGGAAGTTCGATTCCTTGATGTGTCCGTTAGAGTCGAGCTCAAGTTTCTCCGAGCCTTCGAACTCCTCTACGGACTCGTTCTTGAGTGTTATAGGATTTGACTCTATGTCATAGTCTTTTCTGAGAGGGTAGCCTTTCCAGTCAGGTCTCAAGAACAGTCTTCTCAAGTCTGGGTGACCGATGAACTTTATGCCAAGGAAGTCGTAAACCTCTCTTTCATACAGATTTGCGGACTGCCACAAGTCGCTTACCGACTGCAGAGCAGGATTTTCTCTATTCTCAGTCTTGGTCTTCACGACGAGCGCTTGGTTGTTGTTCTTAGTAGAGAACAGTCTGTAGTTTGTTCCCAGAGCGTCACCCAAGTCGAGTCCTATTATGTCCTGCAGGTAATCGAAAGCCAGACTCTCGTCGTTCTTAAGATTCTCTGCCAATTGACGCAACTCGTTCTTGTCAACATCAACTGTCAGCACTTGTGTGTTCTCCTCGAACACAGCGCTTGGTGCTATTGCTTTAATTTTCTCTTTCAGATTCTCCATTATATAGATTGTGTGAAAGTTCTTTTATCAATTACTTAGCGGCTGCCGCTTTTTCCTGTTTTGCAGCTTTATTCTCCTTTGCAATTTCTGCGAGAGGCACATTCTCCTTTATCTCGAGTCTTTCTTTTGCAAAGTAATTCTCCAGCTTGATCTTTCTCGCCAGCTGCATCATTCCGTACAATACGGCTTCTGGTCTTGGCGGACATCCTGGGATGTAAACGTCAACAGGGATTATCTGGTCAACGCCTTTGACTACGCTGTATGAAGACTGGAAAGGACCTCCGGTAGAGGCGCATCCGCCCATGGCAATCACGTATTTAGGCTCTGCCATCTGGTCGTAGAGTCTTTTCAGCACAGGCGCCATTTTCTTGACTATGGTTCCGGAAACGAATATCACATCGGCCTGTCTTGGCGAGTTTCTTGTCACCTCCCATCCGAATCTGGCGAAGTCGTTTCTTGCCGCTGCCACACACATGAACTCAATCGCACAGCATGACGTTCCGAAAGTCAGTGGCCAAACCGAGTTTGAGTGTCCCCAGTTGAGCAGGTCCGACAACTTTGTGACTGCCACACTTGTGCCGTTCTTTTTCAGCTCTTCAACATACTGCTCAAGATATTCGTTGTCCTTGAATTCCTCGTTAGGTATGTTTTTTATGTGTATGCTTTTTATCTTCATTTGTTAAGATTTATTTCTGTAAAAGACTTATGTGCAAAAAAGTAAAAGGCTACATGCGTAGATGCGTGTAGCCGAGTTGTTGTTTTATTTCCATTCAAGCGCGCCCTTCTTCCATGCGTACGCAAGTCCGAGAGCAAGAATAGCCAGGAAGAGTCCTACCACAGCGAGTCCCTGCACACCCATGCTTTGCATTACGACTGCCCAAGGGAAAAGGTAAACGGTTTCAACATCAAACATGAGAAACAGAATGGCGAACAAATAGTATCCTACTCGGAATGGCAGCCAGGATGTTCCTCTTGTCAGCACACCACATTCGTATGGCTCGCCCTTTTGTTCGTTCTGGGTTCTTGGTGCTATTATGAGCGCGATCACAGAACCTGCGATCACCAGCACCATCGCGGTCACTAATGCTACTATAAGAAATGACTCGTTCATAGGTTGTCGGTTTATTCGTCTGCAAATGTAAGATTATTACCCTTAATATATATGCTATAAAACATAAAATTAATGTTTTTTTAAGGAAAAAAATCTTTAATAGAAAGTCAGTGGCGTGACACGAAAAAAGTCCTCCATTTTTGAATGAAGGACTTTGTTTCTATCTTGTTGTTATGTAGTGTTTTATGCTTGCTTATAGCCTGCCGTCCACCAAATCTCTGTCCAAGAAGTTTTTCACGTCATAAATAACAGCGTTGTTTTCTTTCTGACGCTTGAAGTCATACTCTTTGAACTGTCGGTGTGCCACTGCCAGTATCACTCCGTCGTAGAGCTTGCTGTTGTCAACCTTGTCGCTTACCTCTATGCCGTATTCTTCTTTCACTTCATCGGCATCGGCCCATGGGTCATAGACATCGACTTCCACTCCGAAGTCTATGAGTTCATTGTATATGTCAACGACCTTTGTGTTTCTTATATCAGGGCAGTTCTCCTTGAATGTTATGCCCATCAGCAGCACTTTCGCGCCTTTTATTCTGTCGCCCTTGCCTATCATCAGTTTCATCACCTTGTTGGCGATGTGCTCGGCTATGCTGTTGTTCACTCTTCTTCCTGATGATATGACTTCAGGGTAGTATCCGACAGCCTTGGCTTTATGCACGAGGTAGTATGGGTCCACGCCTATGCAGTGGCCTCCTACGAGTCCCGGTCTGTATTGCTTGAAGTTCCATTTTGAGCTTGCTGCGTCGATGACGTCGTTTGTGTCTATGCCAATCTTGTCGAATATCAATGCCAGCTCGTTCATGAATGATATGTTGACGTCTCTTTGCGCGTTCTCGATGGCTTTTGATGCCTCTGCCACTTTTATAGAACTTGCCTTGAATGTCTCCACTTCAAGAATAGAAGAGTAGAGCGAGTCAACGAAATCTGCGATTTCTGGTGTAGAGCCGGAGGTTACTTTCCTGATTTTAGTCAGTGTGTTCACTTTGTCTCCAGGGTTGATTCTTTCTGGGGAATATCCGCAGAAGAAGTCCTTGTTGAATTTCAGTCCAGAGCATTTCTCCAGGACTGGCACGCAGTCTTCTTCCGTACATCCTGGATATACAGTTGATTCATATATCACCAAATCTCCATTGGACAATGCTTCGCCTACAGTCTTGCTCGCTCCGAGCAGAGGCCTCAAGTCTGGATTGTTGAACTTGTCGATGCCAGTTGGTACGGCTACAATGAAGACGTTTCTGTCTTTCAGTTTTGCAGTGTCGTTAGAGAATTTCAGTCCTGCCTTTCCGCTTTTTCCTCGGTTTAGGGCTTCAGTTAGTTTCTCTGGCTCTATCTCAAGAGTGTGGTCTTGTCCTGAGTTCAGCTCGTCTATTCTGTCCTTGTTTATATCAAATCCAAGCACGTCGTACAGTTTGCTGAATTCCACAGCAAGCGGCATTCCTACATATCCCAGTCCAACGACTGCTATTTTTATGTCTTCCTTTTTCATAGTTCAATATGTTTTTTTTAGAAGTATTCGCGTTTTATATTCTTCAGATTCTTGACGAATCTCTTAAGTATGTTCTTTTCTTCAAGTTCCTCCTCGTCCTCGTCGAAGTATTCTTGAGTATAGTTGTGGTACTCGTCTTTCTTCATGTAGTATGAGCGTCTTCCGTACTCATGGTAGTTAGAGTAGTTGACCTTCTTCTCGTCCACGTCGTTGAGCACGATGAACACGTTCTGTACATTGTCTGATTTCAGCTGTTGCAGTATGCTCTCGAAGAATGTCTTGTTGGTCTTGTCGCTTCTGGCGATGAAGATGTTTGTGTCAACATTGAACATCATTGCGTATGCGTCAGCCACCAGTCCGATAGGCGAGGTGTCTATCACAATATGGTCGTATGTCTCCTTGAACTTGTTTATCAAGTCTCTGAGCGCTTCGGATCTTATGAGCTCGCCTGGATTAGGTGGCACAGAACCTCCGGATATGATGTCGAAGTTGTATTTCTCATTTGTTATTATGAGGTCATGGTAATCCTCTATTTGTCCAATCAAATAGTTCGAGATTCCTATTCGCTTGTCGTTCGGAAGATTCAGACGGTCAATGACACTCGGCTTTCTCAAGTCAAGGTCTATGAGTAGCGTCTTTCTCTTGGTATGCGCATACATTGCGGCAAAGTTCAGAGCGAAAGTCGTCTTACCGTCGCCTGACTCTGTAGATGTGATGAGCACTGTTGTTGGAGCCTGTCTCTTTACAAGGAACTCGATTCTTGTCCTTATCACACGGTAAGACTCGGCAAGTCCTGAACGAGGGTTGCCCTGAACAGGAATCTTGCTCTTGCTGTTGGTGTGTCTGATAGAACCGAAGTATGGATATGGAGAGTATTTCTCAACATCCTTCTTGTCAACGATTTTTGTGTTAAGGAATACCTTAAGCAGCACGAAAATCAGTGGCAGGAGAATACCCACAGCGAGATAGAATGTCTTGGTCTTGCCCTTTACGTCGCCGTTAATCATTCCTGTGACTCTTGCCTTCTCCAGGATTATGTTATCGGCAGAGTTTGATGCCTTCTGCACTTGTGCTTCCGCTCTTTTCTGCAGCAGGAATGTGTAGTAGTCGTCCTGTATCTTGAATCGTCTCTGGTAGTTGCTCAGTGTGCTCTCTTTGTCAGGAAGCGTGCTTATTTGTCCGTAAGTCTTGTTGTTTCTTTCCTGCAAATCTCTCTTCTCTATGTTCATCGAGCTGCGCATGTTCTTTGTCACAGCCAGCATGTTCTCTTTCAGTTGGTTGATTTGCTGGGTGTACTTTGCGTAGTACGGATTCTTCTCTCCGACTTCGTTTCTCTTAGTGACAAGCTCGTTGTATTTGCCGACGAACTGGTTGAGTGTACCGTCGGAAATGCCGAGAGTTGCAGGCAGTGCGATGATGTCGTCGCCTACATTGGATTTCAGGTAGTTGGTCAAATAGTCGAAATAGTTCTCCTTGAGCTTGAATTCGGCGAACTTGTTTTCGTTGACTCTGTTGTCGGCGATTATCTGTCCGGAATAACTGTTTATATCGACAATCTGGTTGTTTATTCTGTATGATTTCAGCTTGCCTTCAGACACTTGCAAGGAGTCTTCTATCGAGCCCAGCTGTGAGTTTATGAAGTCGATGGTCTTGCTTGCCTCCTCGTTCTTTCTGTCGAGCGACTCTTGTATGAATGTCTCGCACAGCATGTCTATGAAGTCGATGTCCTTCTCTGCCACATTGCCTGTCAATTCCACAGAAATCACAGACGAGCCCTTCATTACGAAATCGAAGCTGAGTCTTGAACTGTATGAGTTCACAAGGTCTTCTTTGTTCTCGAAGTTGAAGCTGAATGTGTATTTTGGAAAGTAATTCTCGTTCAAGTCAACTTTTATCTGGAACAGCGAGGTCTGCAGCGGAATGCCGTATTTTCCCTTTACTGCATATTCATGCTCGTTTCTGGTCCATGTGATAGTGTAGCTGGTGTTGTCGTTGTTGTCTGAGATTGTGAACACGATTCCTCTCGCGTCTGGCGAAGAGAAGCTTTTTGTTATGGTCACAGGCTCGTGCTTGTAGATGTTCTCGTTTCTGTACTTGCCTTTGATAAAGCAGTTTACGTCGAACGGAAGCTTGTCTATGACTTTGCGAATAAGGTCGTGCGAACCGAACATTATTATCTGGTTGTTCACGTTTCTGTAGCCAGCCTGCAGATTGAATCCGTTCATGGCTGTTCCCATTCCATATCCGCCGCCGTTCTTGCCGGCATCCAGCATCACTTGCGCTTTTGTCTGGTAT
>JAEEGF010790627.1_pt1 | contig 14778 bp, 11 predicted proteins | sample 9134171 | NCBI WGS metagenome assembly JAEEGF01 (sample SAMN16246542, study PRJNA631951) | gut metagenome | biome: gut microbiome; feature: rumen; material: AP-attached | host: Bos | place: Iran: Karaj | collected 2018-10 | reverse complement strand
GGAGCACCTGACCGCCGGCGAATGGAAGAAATACGGCCTGGACAAGTCCTACACCGAGGAGTGGACCAAACCCCTGATGATGGACATCGAGGGCGTGCGCTATGCCTTCCTGACCTGTTATGACTTCTATTTCTATGAGAACTTTTCCAACATCGCCCGCTGGAAGCCGGATGTGATCATCGGCTGCTCCCATCAGCGCAGCGACACCTTCCGGGCGCTGGACATCATCAACAGCTTCTGCGCCTACAACACCGGCGCCTATCTGGTGCGCGCCAGCGTGTCGATGGGCCGCCGCTCCAAACTTGGCGGCTGCTCCTGCGTCGTCGCCCCGACCGGCAAGATCCTGGGCAAACTGCGCTCCCAGGTGCGCTGCCTGGACGTGAAGTTTGACCCGAAGGCGAAATACCTCAAGCCCGCGGGCTACGGCAATCCGCCGGCGATGCACTCGGAGTACATCGAGATCGGCCGCCGACCTTGGAAATACCGCCCAGGCGGCAGCGCCATCTGCCCGCCACTGGCGGAGATGCCTGCGGAAAGGAACTATTTCTTCAGTAATGACCTGGGGGCCCTCGGCGCCGCCGTGGCAACCGGCGCGCAGGAGATCGGTTTCTCCTTGACCGCCCCGGACTGGAAAGCCCAGCTGCAGCCCATCCTGCACAAGCTGTCTTGCCACGCCATCATGGACATCCACCTGGACGGTGAAGGCTGGGACGAGGAGGCCTTGAAGGGAGTCGTCAGCCTGCTGTTCGATTACGACGCCATGTGCCACGCACGATTCACGGTCACCGATGCAGCGCTTCGCGAGCGTCTCGTCGCCCTCGCCCCGGACATTCCCTGCAGCGACTGACTATGTCATAGAATGGACCAGGCCAGCAGTTTATTCATTCTGTGGCAAGGTCCCACACGATTTGATACGAAATAGTGTCACAGAATGAAAGATTGGCCATCGAAATCCATTCTGTGGCACTGGAGAAGGGAGGGAACGTCGGGGCCGTGCCAGTTATGCATGCTGCCTCCGAGGCAATCCTTCCACTCCCGGCAGGTCTTGCAGGGGCCTTCGCGGCGGGCCCAGTCGCGGCAGCGGAAGGGCTGGAAACGATGCTCCCAGACTTCGTACAGATTGTCCTCGTAGATATTGCCCTGCGAGAAACGGTCCCGGTCGATGTTGGGACAGGCGCAGATGCGGCCGTCAATCAGGACGGAGGCGATGTTGATGCCGGCGCGGCAGAAGAAGCGGTTGTCGCGGACCTTCTCCTCGTAGGGACCCAGGAAGTCTTCGCAGCTGAAGGTGACCTTCATCGGGCCGCCCTCTTTTCGCTTTGAAACGATGAATTCCATCAGCGCACGCAGCTGCCCGGGGTCCAGGCGCATGTCGGGATCGCGGGCCGCGCGCCCGATCGGGATGATGGTGAACAGGCGCCACTGCTTCACGCCCAGACCTTCCAGGATACGGTGGATCTCAGGAAGTTCGGCGAAATTGCGCCGGTTCACGCAGGTCACGACGTCGCTGATCAGCCGCGGCTCCGTCGCAAAGAGGCCGATGGCGCGCAGGGCCCGTTCGTAACTGCCGGCGTGGCCGCGCATCCAGTCGTGGGACTCCTGCAGGCCGTCCAGGCTGATGGTCAGGGACTGCATGCCGGCCCGAAGGAGCCGCTCTTGCATCGCTTCGTCGTAGAACCAGCCGTTGGAGACGACGCCCCAGGAGAGGCCGCGCCGGCGGATCTCCCGCCCGACCGTCTCGATGTCCGGGCGCAGCAGGGGCTCGCCGCCGGTGAGCACGACGATGAAGTCCTTTGGCCGGCGACGGGCGGGAATGGTGTCCAGCGCGCCCAGGAAATCCTCCAGCGGCATGTCCTTCTCCCGGCTCTGGACGGAGCAGTCGCTGCCGCAATGGCGGCAGTGCAGGTTGCAGCGCGTCGTGCACTCCCAGAACAGATAGTTCAGTTCGTGGACGCGGATCTCGTTGTCGCGGAACACCCGGAAGAGGAATGGATTCATGGCCGATGGCGGTATATTTACAAAATTACGTTATTTTTGTGCAAGAATCACCGGGGTCGGGGATTTATCTGATAAACTCAGCTATGAGAAAAATCTTGCATAACCTGCTGAAAGGAGCGTCGCTGACGACCGCCCTTTTCATCTTCCAGGCCTGCTATGGCGTGCCTCAGCCGGCGTTGTACGCGGAAGACGGGACGGCGCCGATGTCCTTTTCCCTGGTCTCCCGGACGACCGGGGAACCCTTGCAGGGGATCCAGATCAAGGGCTGCGCCGTGCAGGGCTACGGTTATACCGACCTTGGGGTGACTGGCGAAGACGGCCGTTGCAGTGTCGATATTCCGTATAACCGGAACCAGGAGGGCCCCTTCCTCCATTTCGAGGATCCCCAGGGCCGGGTGGCGGCGAAAGACACGACCCTGGCCGACCTGCGCAAGCGGGAGATTCTCATCCAGATGGTCCCTCAGGAATGAAGACGCGCCTTCTCTCCCTGGTCATTATCCTGTGTGCGGCCCTTTCCGCCTACGCCCAGGATGCGCCTGAGCCGGCGAGGGTCAGGCTGAGCCGGAACATGCCCTGGCAGAAGAGCTTTTCCCTGGAAATCGGCACGGGCCTGCCTCCGGTCCATACGCTGATGTTCCCTTCCTACGCTGACGAGAGGGCCTTGGCGCAGAAAGGCCAGAGGGCCGACAAGCAGCAAGCCTTTTTCCCGGTCCTGAGCCTTTCCGGAGTCTGGCGGACCGGAGAATTCACGGAATGGGTGCTGACGGGGGGCGTCTCCTGCTGCTACTACGACTTGAAGCAATACAGTACCTTCGGAATCGATCCCAATGGGAATCCCCGTTACAATCTCAATGAATACAGGTATGCCGGCCGGGCGAGGACTGGTTTGAACCCGACCCTTACGCTGCGCTACCGCCACCTCTGGAATCCCTGGAACGCGGTCGTCGTGTATTATGAGCTCGGTCTCGGCGCCGGGGATTTCTCCGATTTCATCGATACGCCGGTCCTCCCGGCCCTGACGCCGATCGGTCTCCGCTTCGGCGGCGACCACTTCTATGTCTGGGTGGAAAACACCTACAGTCCCATCGCCACCCTGGTCCACGGCGGCCTCGGCTGGCGCTTCTGATTAGATTGCCGTTTTTCGTAAGTAATTCATTACCAATATATTAAGAAAAAGCCTCTCTTCTAATTCGAGAGAGGCTTTTGTCTAATATCTTGATTATCAGTAGATTGCTAAAAACGGTAAATCAACCAAGCCGATGGAAAAGTCCAAACATGGCATTAATCAGCCGCGACGGGGTCCTGTAAGGGGCTGGTCCCAGAAAACGGTGGCGCCAGCCTCCTCAGCGAGGACATCCACTTCCTGGCGGAGTCCGTTCAGCAACTGTTCTTCACGTTTCTTGGACCGGCGGCCGGCGGCCTCGTACAGCACCTTGCTGAAATACGCGTCATACGAGACGGCGAAATCCTCCGGATCCCTGTGCGGAAAGAAACTGACGGCCGCCTCATAGCGGATCTGCCCCGCCTCCGAATTGGAAATCAGCAGGACGGAAGCTCCGTGGCGTTCGACGCCGCTGAAAGTCCCTTCCGCCGCAAAATACTGTTGATATACGTTGATCTCTGCCATTTTTCTCTCTTCAAATATTAATCGTTAGGCGAATTCAGCCAGGCTTTTTCATGTTATAAACGTTTCAAATGATCTCTAGGTCAAAGAAAAATGGTTATCTGTAATCAATGTGTGTAACGATGTTCATCTTGACTTGACAAGGCTTGCCTTGGTGAATGGCAGGGGTCCATTGCGGAGATTCCATGACAGCCTTGATGTACGCTTCCGTCAGCGGAGAATCATCGGCTTTTCCAAGGTCATCAATGTCAATGATTTTACCATCTTCCGACAACAGGACCCTCAATCTCACGGTTCCGGATATCTTATCTTCATCCTTGAGTTTTATTTGGGAAATAATCCAGATACTGAATTCCTCCAGGTTCATTCCACCGTTAACAGTAGGCTTCGTATCCACAAGATGGTAGGGGATGGCATCCGGCCACTTATCAACGGTCCTGTTATCGGTGCTGTCAGTCTGGCGATAGAAGGTAATTGTGTCTATTTCCCTATCCTTTTGCCGATTGTTAACCGCAGATAAAAGACGACTCCAGATGAAGGATAGCAAAAGGAAGGTGCAAAGAATGATGACAAAACAGGGAAGCACCTTGGTCGCAAATTCCTGTCGGGTCGGCTTGATAATGAGCGCTAGCGATAAGACGGAAAGAAGGATGCCGAGAAGGGGGAGGACTTCCGCCATCCAAGACATATTACCATGTCCATACGAAATGGCAAGCATCAGTACCGGGATACAGAACAGTGACAGGGTGATGAAAAAGACATGGCCGATGATCTTCGCTGTCCTGTTCCTTAGCCATAAAAGAACAATGGCTGCGAATGTCATCAAGACAATGAACAGGTCTATATAACAAACGCCAAAGCGGCTGAAGTAATGGGAATAGGGAATCTTGAACGAGTTTATGATCCGGATGATATCACCCACCGCCATATGGACAGCAGCAACTCCCCACAGCAACGATGTCGATGCTGTCAAAACTAGACCTTGTATTTGTCGCTTGTCATTCACTCCGGTCTGCTGTCTGGGCTTTATGAAAATCAGTCCCCGCAGGGAATGTCGGGCGCGAGGGCGGCAAGGCGCTCGCGGAGGGCGGGGTCGGTCACGGTGAAGCGGGTGTGGGCCATGGCGTCGTAGTCGAACAGCAGCCCGGCGACTCCCTTCAGAGCCTCTTCATCCCAGCCTTCACCGTCCAGATGGATGTCCATCACGGCGTGGCAGGAAAGCTTGCGCAGGATTCCCTCGAGCGTCGGGGCCCAGTCACCGGCGGTCAGGGAGAACCCAATCTCCTGCGCGCCCGTCGCCACGGCGGCACCGAGAGCGCCCAAATCATTGCTGAAGAAATAGTTCCGTTCCGCGGGCATCTCGGCCAGCGGCGGGCAGATGGCGCTGCCGCCCGGGCGGTATTTCCAGGGACGGCGGCCGATCTCGATATACTCCGAATGCATCGCCGGCGGATTGCCGTAGCCCGCGGGCTTGAGATATTTGGCCTTCGGGTCGAACTTCACGTCCAGGTGGCGGACCTGGGAGCGGAGCTTGCCCAGGATCTTCCCCGTCGGGGCGACCACGCAGGAGCAGCCGCCGAGTTTGCTGCGCCGGCCCATCGAGACGGAAGCCCGGACCAGGTAGGCGCCGGTATTGTAGGCGCAGAAGGTGTTGATGATGTCCAGGGCCCGGAAGGTGTCGCTGCGCTGGTGGGAACAGCCGATGATCACGTCCGGCTTCCAGCGCGCGATGTTGGAATAATTCTCATAGAAATAAAAGTCGTAGCAGGTGAGGAAGGCGTAGCGCACGCCCTCGATGTCCATCATCAGGGGCTTGGTCCATTCCTCGGTATAGGACTTGTCCAGGCCGTATTTCTTCCATTCGCCGGCGGTCAGGTGCTCCTTGTAGTACTTGCCGATCAAGGCGCCGTCGCGCCCATAAACGAAGGTCGCATTGCGCGGGACCTCGCACTCCGTGTCGATGGCCCCGCAGAACACCAGCGTGGAGCAGCGCCGGGCCGTCTCCGAGCAGGCCTGCAGCAGCGCAGGCCCGTATTCGCGCGCAATCTTGAGGAAATCCTCCGGCTGGGGCGTGGCGCCCGGCACTTCGCTGAATTCGGGCAGGACGACGATGTCGAGGCTCTTGTTGCAACGCTGCAGTTCGCGCAGCGTCCATTCGTAACTCTTGTCCAGGGCGGCCCGGTCCTGGCCGAACAGGGGCTGGATCACGCGGGCCTTCATCGGGGCCGCGAAAGACGGAAGGGCCGTTGCGAGCAGCAGGGCCAGGGTAAGGAAACGTTTCATGGGCTATGCGGGGTTCTTCTTAAACAATTTATTGATAATCAGGGCAATGGCACCGTCGCCCGTCACGTTGCAGGCCGGGCCGTAGCCGTCGAGCGCCAGGTAGAGCGTCATCACCAGGGCCGTCTGGTCCGGCGTGAAGCCCATGATGGACTCCAGCAGGCCGATGGAAGCCATCAGCACGCCGCCCATCACGCCCGGCGCGGCGACCGCCGCGATGCCCTGCATCAGCACGAAATGGACATAGACCGCGAAGGGCAGGGGCGTCCCGGTCAGGTAGGCGACCGCGATGGCGGAGACGGCCAGCTTGATGGTCGAGCCGCACATGTGGACGGTGGAACAGAGCGGGATGGTGAAATCGACGATGTCGTCCGGGATGCCGTTCTTGCGCGTACACTCCGAGGTGACGGGGATGGCCGCGGACGAAGAGCAGATCGAGAATGCCGTGAAATAGGCCGGGAGCATATTCCAGAGGCACTTGAAGGGGTTCTTGCCGGCGATGGCGCCCGCGATGCAGTACTGGATGACCAGGTACAGGATGGACAGGACGATGCCGGTGAGGATAATCTTGAAACCGGAGGCCAGTACGGCTCCGATGACGCCCCGGGCGCTCATCTCGCAGATCATCGTGAAGACGTACCAGGGCAGCAGGGGGATGATCACCTTCTCAATCGTCAGCCGGATGATGCCCCCGAATTCATCGAAACCCTTGCGCAGGGCCTGCGAATCGGTGAAGATGATGCCCACGCCGATCAGGAAGGACAGCAGCAAGGCGGTCAGCACGTCGCAGACCGGCGGGATCTTGAGGTCGAAGTAGGGGAGGAACTCCTTGGCCGCCGCGGCGTCCGTGGACAGTTCGCCCGCCTTCAGGTACAGGGGCAGGGTGTTGGACGCGCACAGGTGGGCGAAGAAGCCCGAGCAGATCGTGGACAGGTAGGCGATGCCCAGCACGAAGAGGAGCATCTTGCCGGCGCCCTTGCCGACGTGGGCGATGGCGGGCGTCACGAGCCCCAGGATCAGCAGGGGAATGATGAATTTGAGGATCTGGGCGAAGAGGACGTTGAAGGTCTTGAAGATACGGACCAGGAAGTCGGGCGCCACCAGACCCAGCAGCGCGCCGCCTGCGATGGCGGCCAGCACCTTGAGGAACAGACCCGGTTTGAATTTTTTCATGGTGAAACAGTCGTCTTCGTAAAAATAGGAAAAAAATACGATATTTGTTTCTTGTGAGCACGTTATCCGCATCATCTTCCAAGGGCCTGCGCCCCTTTCTCGACCCGGCCTTCGAAACCCGGGTTGAGGCGGATGTGGTGTATGCCGTGCGGGACGGCTATTGGAGCGAAGGCACGTCCAGCGGGCCGAAACTGTCGCAGGTGGCCCTGTGGCGGCATCCCCTGGAACTGAAGATGGATATCTACACGCCCGGGACGGACGCGTCCGCGCGGCGGCCCCTGCTGCTGATGATGCACGGCGGTTCCTTCCTCTTCGGCAACCGGACAGAGGCCGGCCAGGCCGCCTGGTGCCGGCATTTCGCTTCGCTGGGTTATGTGGCGGCCTCGATCGACTACCGCCTGGGATTCTGGCCTTCGAAGCACGGCTTGCTGCAGGCGGAGGCGGACGCCCTGGATGACGCCGACAGCGCCCTGGCTTATCTGCTGGGCCGCGGGGACCTGCGCATCGACCGGGGGAAAGTGTTCGTCGCCGGAACGAGCGCGGGCGCCATCCTGGCGATGGGACTGGCCTACGGCCTCTACGGCGCCCATCCGCCCAAGGCCTCCCAGCCCCGCCTGGGGCCGGAACTCCGAATCTGTGCGGTCGGAGACCTGTGGGGCTATGTGCGGGACCTCTCCGTCCTGGAGAACGCGCGCGTCCCCATCCTCGCCTTCCAGTCCGAGCAAGACCCCGTCGTCCCCTTCGACAGCGGTTACCCGATGAATGCGAAAGCGTTTTCGGACGAAGTGTACGGCACCCGCGCCACCTGCATCCGGGCCGCGGAACTGGGCATACGCTGCGCGCTCCATCCCTGTCCGGAGAAGCGCCACCGGCTGCACATGGACAAGGAAGGCCAGCTCACGCCGCGCTACTACGAGATCCGGGACGCGATGGCCGTCTTCTTCGCCGAATCGATGGGAATTCAAGCGTAAAACCGTATTTTTGTCGCCCGTATGACGGAAATCTACAAAAGGAATACGCGCTTCAAGGCCTTCCTGCTGTCCCTGCTCCTTTCAGCCATCGGCTTCGGCTTGTACAAAGGGGTCATCGACAACTACCTGGCCGAAGTGGTCGGGATGGGGGAGATGGACCGGGGCATCGCGGAATTCTTCCGGGAACTGCCGGGCTTGCTGCTGATCGTGGTCCTGGCGGTCTTTTACCGCTCTTCCGCCGAGAAGATGTACAAGGCCGGCCTGGTCATCATGGCCATCGGCCTGTTGGTCCAGGCGCTCATCGCGCCCGCCAAGGCGATGGTCATCGCCGTCATTTTCTTCTTCTCGATGGGCGAGCATCTCCAGCTGGGGATGAAGAACACCCTCTCCCTGGAGTATTCGCATCCCGGCCGGGGCGGGCAGGCGCTGGGTTACCAGAACGCGGCCCAGCAGATCGGCCAGCTGGCTGGCTACATCGCCGTGGTCGTCCTCGTGGCCGTATTCGCGGGAACGCGGATCTTCCGGTCGGTTTTCGTCCTGGCGGCCGCCATCCTGGGCGTGGCGGCGCTGGTCTCCTTCCGCCTGACCGGCCGCAGTACGACCGATCCTTCGAAGCGGCGCTTCTATTTCCGCCGCAAGTTCCGGAAATATTATATGCTGGAGGTGTTCTACGGCGCCCGAAAGCAGGTTTTCTTCACATTCGGACCCTATGTACTGATCCTTTTCTACGGGGCGGACGCCGGGGTGATCAGCCTGCTCTTCGCCATTTCCGCCATCTCCTGCTTCATCTTCTCGCCCCTGATCGGGAAACTGATCGACAGGGTGGGCTACAAGCCGGTGATGATCGGCGACACCCTGGTGCTGGTCATCGTCTGTTTCTTCTACGGCTTTGCGCATCATCTCTTCACTATGCACACGGCCTTCCTCATCTGCTGCGTCAACTATGTCCTGGATTCGGTGATTTCGCTGGCCTCGATGGCCTCCAACGTCTATGTGCAGGACATCTCCGACAGCCCCGAGGAGATGCGCGCCACGATCTCGACCGGCATCTCGGTCAACCACCTGATCACGATCTTCATCGCCCTGCTTGGCGGCTGGATTTGGAAGACGCTGGGCATCGAGACGCTCTTCATCCTTTCCGCCGTCCTGGGCCTGTGCAACAGCGCCTACGCCGCCACGATCAAGGTGGCCCGCAAGGAAAAGGACGTCAGCGGATCGTAACCACCCGGATATATTCGGAAGTCAGGCCGTTCATGCCGCCCTGTGAATCGGGGATCAGTACCAGGCAGCGGCTGCCGTCGGAAAGGGTCGGCCCCAGGCACATCCCTTCGTAGTTGGCGATGTTGAAGCCGTAGGTGGAGAAAGACGTCAGGAGGCTTTTCCGCAGGATGCCGGCCGTGTCACCGACCGGATCGACCAGGTACAGTTTCGTGTTGGCAAAGGAGTTGGAGGCGATGGAAAGCAATTCCCAGATGCTCTCATTGCCCGTCCGGGGCGGGACATAGACTTCCCGTTCCAGCACGACCAGGCGCCCGTCGTCCAGGGCGGTCAGGGCCGGAATCCCGTGGACGTAGGTCGCTCCGGACTCGACACTCGCCTTGGTGGGGGCGTCCATCCGGTAGAGATATCGCTCCGTGGGCCCCAGTTCGTCGTTGAAGGACTGCAGGCGGTGGAGGCGGGACAGGAAGGAGTCTTTCTTGAGCGGCATTTCGGTCGTCGTCCAGAAACGCCCGGTCACGGCGTTGTAACTCAGGGACTCGAACCCGCCGTTGGCATTGGAGAGACCGGCCTTCGCCAGGTCGGAGGGGATGGTCAGCGCCCGTCCGGTCGGAAGGCCTTCCAAGTCATATTCGCGGATGCTCTGGTCTTTCTCGAAGGAGACGAAAAGATGGTCTCCGTCCCAGGCGATGCCTTCCGCGTCTTTCGAGGCCGTCGTGGCGGAGGCGGTGCCGGATGCCTTCTCCATCGTGACGTTCCCGACCGTGCCGGTGCCGGAGATGGGGATCGTGAAGAACACGATGCCACCGCCCTTGAGCTTGTCGTGCACGACGGCGTAGCGGCTGCTGGAGATCCAAGTGATGCCGGAATATTGCCCGGAAGCGACGGAAAGCGTCTTCTGCCCCTTGTCGCTCACGGTCCAGCCGTGGGCTATCGTAGCGTCCAGGGGCTGCGGGGTGCCGGACCAGCGGGCGGCTTTCCCGGATGCGAAACGTCCCCCGGGGACGCGGGCCGTGTAGGCGATCGCTCCGCCGCTGCGGACGAAGACGGCGAAATCTTCGCACGTGTAGTCGGCCGGCGGCAGGACCGTCCAGACCGTCAGGACGCCCCCTTCCGGTACGGTCAGCCCTTCGCCCGCGGTAAGCGGGAAAAGGACCTGTGTGCCGGCGGGCGTGAAGCGGCCGTCATTCAGGTTGAAAGTTCCGGATTCAGGCAGCCCGGACATCATCGGGACCCAGTCTATCCCGCTGACGGAGAGCCCCTTCGGCAATGTCATACGGAGGCGCACGAAGGCGCCGATGTGGCTGAAATGGAAGGCGGCGTGGCCTTCTTCGGCCGTCGCTGTGGCGTAAAGGTAATCGTAGGCCATCGGCGAGACCCGGTCGTCGTCCGTATCGAAATGCTGCCCCGCGTAACGGAGCGTGACGCTCTCGCTTTCGGTCTCGGCGGCGGAGTAGGGATAGAAGGCCCGGTAGGTCTGCCCGTCGGCCAGGTCGAAGCCGCCGCCGTCAAACTGGGCGATGCCCGTCCCGGCGCCGGACTCCAGGCGGAACAGGGAGAATCCGCCCAGGGAGGAATAAACGCCGGTCTTGTCCCCCTCGCTCCAGGTGAAATGCAACCCCGTCTCTTCGTCGACCTCCATCGAGGTCCGGGTCCCGTCCGCGAACGCCAGCGGCTCCACCTCCATCCGGGCCCGGCCGTCGGGCACGGCGTGGCTCGCCTGGCCGGCGGACTGGCAGCAGGCGGAGGTGGCCAGAAGGGCGGTCGACAGCAGGAAGAAGGGGAGGAAGCGTTTCATCATCCGGTTCAATTAAGTGTCGCCATCTTCCCAGCCCACGTCGCCGATGTCTCCGGAGGCGTCCAGGACGGGCGCTTCCGGCAGCAAGGTCCAGCTGTACGAGGCGGGAATGAGATAAGGCAGACGGTTTTGCACACACAAATATAGGGAATAATGGCCGGATTCCGGCCGGAGTTTTTATATTTGTATAAAACTACCCCGAAATGAAGAAATTGCTGGCAAGTATCCTGGCGACGGTCTTGGGGACCCTCGCCCTGCAGGCGCAGAAGCCTGCGCTGGACCATTCAGTCTACGACGACTGGAAGAGCCTAAGCCGGGCTTCGGTGCCCTACGACGGGCCGTGGCTTTACTACACCGTCTCTCCGCAGCAGGGCGACGGCGTCCTGACCGTGCGCAACGTGGTGGACGGGCGCGAATGGACCTGCCCGCGCGCGGCGGATTTCAAGATCTCCGCCGACGGGAAGAAGGCCGTGTACAAGATCAAGCCTGCGTACCAGCAGACGCGCCAGGCCCGGATCAAGAAGAAAAAGCCCGAGGAAATGCCCCGCGACACCCTGGCCGTGCTGGACCTGGAGAGCGGCGCGGTGGAGAAGATTCCGGACCTCACCGCCCTCCACGTGCCCTTCCTCCTCTCGGACTGGGTCGCCTATACCCGGCACATCGGCAAGAAGGACAGCCTGCTGAAGAAGGAAGACATCCTGGTCCTGAACATCAAGACGATGGACAGGGACACCTTGCGCGCCGTCTCGAACCTGACCTTCAACCGTCCCGGCTGGCGCATCGCCTACGAATGCAAGCCGGGGGCCAAGGATACGCTCCGGCAGGCCGGCGTGTGCCTGTATGATCCCGCCAGCAGCATCACGGACACCCTGCTCACGGCCGACAAGAAGGCGCGGCTGGGCAAGATCTACTGGAATGAGAACGGCGACCGTTTCGCCTTCTATGCCAACCTGGACACCGCCAAGGCGGTCGCCAAGCTGACCGACATCTATGTCTATGAAGACGGCCGGGTCCGCAAGGCGCTGGACCACGCACATCCCGCCATTCCCGAAGGGTGGAAACTGAGCGACCAGCCCGGGCTCGGCTGGCGTTTCGGCGACCGGGTGCTGACGGTCGGCACCTGTCCCATTCCCATCGAGAAAGATACGTCGCTCGTCGATTTCGAGCAGCCGCAGCTGGACATCTGGACCTGGAACGAAGAGTATCTCCAGCCCGTCCAGAAGATGCGGGCCAATGCGGAAAAGAACCGCAGCTACCTGGCCCTCCTGTCCCTGCAGGACGGCAGCCTGACGCAGATTGCGGACGAAACGCTGCCGGATGTGAGCATAGGCGTGGATTATACCGGGGACAAGATCCTGGCCTCGACGAGCAAGCCGTACCGGATCCGGCAGCAGTGGGACCAGAACCCCTGCGGCGATTTCTATCGGGTGGACCTGCGGGACGGCAGCCGCATCCTGCTCGCCGAAGCGGCGCCCTACACGCGCCTGACCTCTTCCCCGGACGGTTCCCGCTATGTCTTCTACGACGCCGTGAAACGGGCCTGGTTCTGCTATACGGTCGCGGACGGGAACCTTCAGGACCTGACCGGCGGTCTGGATGTCAACTTCTATGATGAAAAGGACGACCATCCCTGCCTGCCGCCGCCCGCGGGCGGAGCGACCTGGTTCGAGGACAGCCGCCGCGTGACCCTGCGGGACCGCTACGACGTCTGGGTCTTCGACACGGAAGGCAAGGAAGCCCCCTGCCGCCTGACCGAGGGCCGCGGCCGCTCCGAGAAGGCCTTCTACAACCTGTCCCTGCCCTACAGCAAGCCCGACTATGCCAGCCGCGGTCCGCGCATCGACCCGTCCAAGCCCCTGTATTTCCACGCCCAGAGCGAGAAGACCAAGGAATGGAGTGTCGCGGTCAAGGACTTGAACGTGCGCAAGCCGGCCCTGAAGACCCTGGTCAGCGGACCGTTTAAATATGAACTGAACGCCGTCTCCCGGGCCCCGAAGAAGCCGGTGCTCTTCTTCACGAAGGAATCTTTCGAGACGGGCCGGGACCTGTATGCGACCCCCGACGGTTTCAAGACGACGGAGCGCCTGACCGACATCAACCCCCAGATGCACGACTACAACTGGGGTACGGTCGAACTGATGCAGTGGACCCGTCCGGACGGCATCGAGGCCGAGGCGATGGTCTATAAGCCGGAGAATTTCGACCCGTCGAAGAAGTATCCCGTGATTTTCTATTTCTACGAGAAGGATTCCCAGACCCTCTTCAACGCCCGCACGCCGGCGCCCAGCCGCTCGGTCGTCAACATTCCCTGGTTCGTCAGCAACGGTTACGTGGTCTGCGATCCGGATATCTATTACAAGCTGGACGGCCATCCCGGCCGGGACGGGCTGGAGTCGGTAATGGCGGCGACGGACGAACTCTGCAAGAACGCCTGGGTCGACCAGGCCCATATGGGCATCCAGGGCCAGAGCTGGGGCGGCTATCAGGTGGCCTACATCATCACGCAGACCGACCGCTATGCCGCGGCGGGCGCCGGCGCCCCGGTGTCCAACATGACCTCGGCCTACGGCGGCATCCGCTGGGGCAGCGGCATCGTGCGCGAAGTCCAGTACGAGCAGGGCCAGAGCCGCATCGGCAAGGACCTCTGGAGCGGGTACGACCTGTATTATGACAATTCGCCGGTCTTCTTCGTCCCGAACGTCAGCACGCCCGTGCTCATCATGGCGAACGACAACGACGGGGCGGTGCCGTGGTGGCAGGGGATCGAGTTCTTCACGGCCCTGCGCCGCTGCGGGAAGCAGGCCTGGATGCTGCAGTACAACAAGGAGGCGCACAATCTCAACGGGCGCTGGAATTCCAAGGACCTCAGCCGGCGCCTGGACCAGTTCTTCGGCCATTTCCTGAAGGATGAGCCGATGCCGGAATGGATGGAAAAGGGCATTCCCGCCACGAAGAAAGGACTCACGCTCGGTTATTAGTTTTTTGCTATCTTTGTGTCTATGAAGAAGATTATCGCATTCCTGCTGTTTTCCGCGCTGTGCCTGACGGCGGCGGGGCAGTATGTCCCTCCCGTAGAAGAAGATGTCCGGGCCAACCTGGCCGCCTGGCAGGACCTCAAGTTCGGCATGTTCATCCACTGGGGCGCCTACAGCCAGTGGGGGGTCATCGAGTCCTGGTCCCTCTGTCCGGACGACATCGACTGGCAGTACAAGGCCCGGAAGGACCTGGATTATTTCGAATACAGGAACCAATACGAGAACTTGAAAAAGACCTTCAATCCCGTCGGTTTCGACCCGGACAAATGGGCTGCCGCCGCAGAATACGCCGGGATGAAATACGTGGTCTTTACCTCCAAGCACCACGACGGCTTCTGCATGTTCGACACGCACCAGACGGATTACAAAATCACCTCGGAGGAGTGTCCCTTCCATACCGACCCCAGGGCCAACATTACCAAGCAGGTCTTGGACGCTTATCGCGCCCACGGCATCAAGGCTGGCGTGTATTTCTCCTTCCCGGACTGGCATAGCAACGATTTCTGGTGGCGCCGTTTCCCGCCCAAGGGCAAGCATATCAACTACGACCCGGCCAAGCATCCGGAAAAGTGGGCCGCCTATCAGGATTTCATCGCCGCTCAGCTGGATGAGCTGACGGGCGGGGAATACGGCGACCTGATGCTGATGTGGTACGACATGCCGGTCACGGATCCCGGCCGG